>Ga0315296_10000338_pt1 | contig 43330 bp, 37 predicted proteins | sample YL17G14_18_MG_FD_203921 | JGI IMG/M metagenome (GOLD analysis project Ga0315296, IMG submission 203921) | Sediment microbial communities from Yellowstone Lake, YNP, Wyoming, USA - YL17G14_18 | ecosystem: Environmental > Aquatic > Freshwater > Lake > Sediment | place: USA: Wyoming | collected... | reverse complement strand
GGGCTTCTGCGCCGCCATCCTGGGCGGCCTGGGGTCCTCAGTGGGCGGAATCGTCGGCGGCCTTCTGCTGGGCGTGCTCGAGGCGCTGGGGGTCGGGTTCGCCCCTGCTGGCTTCTCCGGATATCGCGACGCCTTCGCCTTCGCCGTTCTCCTTCTGGTGCTCTTCCTGCGGCCTACTGGCATCCTCGGCCGGCAGGCGCACAAGGGGGTCTGAGGCATGCGCCGTTCGAGGCCCAGCGCGAGCATCATCGCCATCGCCGCGTTCGTGGCCCTGATGGCTGCCATGCCCTTCTTGTTGGGCAACGAATACTACGTAGGCATCGCCGTGTTCGTCGGAATCAACTCGATCGTCGCCATCGGCCTCAACCTGCTGATGGGCTATGCGGGCCAGGTTTCCCTGGGCCACGCCGCTTTCATGGCCGTGGGAGCCTACACCTCCGCGATCCTCACCTCCAAGACCGGCGTGTCGCCGTGGCCGGCGATGTTCGCAGGCCTTGCTTTGTCCTGCCTGGTTGCCGCCCTGATCGGCATGCCGGCGCTCAAACTGCACGGCCACTACCTCGCCGTGGCGACGCTTGGCTTCGGGATGATCGTCAGCATCATAATCACCCAGTGGGTATCGCTGACCGGCGGCACCTCAGGCCTGGTGGACATCCCGCCTCTGAAACTGGCCGGGCTCGTCCTGGACACTGGCACGAAGTATTACTACCTGGTGTGGTTCGGCGTGGCGGCCTCGCTCTTGCTCTCGTTCAACCTGGTCAACTCGCGAGTCGGGCGCGCGCTGCGCGCCATTCACACCAGCGAAGTGGCGGCGGCAACCTGCGGAGTCAATATCGCGCGCACCAAACTGCAAGTGTTCGTGCTGAGCGCGGCGCTGGCTGGCCTGGCTGGCAGCCTCTATGCTCACCATGTGCAGTTCGTCAGCCCAGGGCACACTTTTGGCTTCGGCTTCTCCATCGAACTGGTGATCATGGTCGTCTTCGGCGGCCTGGCGACCACATGGGGCGCGATCGTCGGTGCCGGGGCGATCACCGTTTTGGGCGAATTCCTGCGCTCCGCAGGCGACTATGATCTGGTAGCGTTCGGCACGATCCTGCTGCTGGTGCTGGTGTTTCTGCCCCGTGGAATCGTGCACGTCCTGGCGGCCGTAGGCCGCAGATTGCGCGGAGGGGCGTGATGGGCCGACCGCTGCTGGAAGCGCGGGCTTTGCGCAAGGTCTTTGGCGGCCTGGTCGCCGTGAACGACGTCTCATTTGCCATTCCCGAGGGTGGAATCAGGGCCATGGTTGGCCCCAATGGAGCAGGGAAGACCACAATCTTCAACCTGATCTCCGGCATCTACCCGGTTACCTCCGGCACTTTCCACATTGGCGACCGCCGCTGCGACCGACGCCCGGCCCACCTGATCGCGCGCATGGGGCTCGCGCGGACTTTCCAGAATGTGCGCTTGTTCGAGAATATGACTGTGATCGAGAACGTGATGGTGGGCTGGCACAGCAGGGGGCGCGCCGGCTTCCTGGCGGCGGCGCTCCGCCTGCCCTGGGCGCGGGCCGAGGAACGCGCCACGCGCCAAGCCTGCCTGCAGAAACTGGCCCTTGTCGGCTTGGAAGGTCGGGCCGATGCCGACGCGCTCAGCCTGCCATTCGGCCAGCAGAGGTTGCTCGAGGTGGCAAGGGCGCTGGCCAGCGAACCGCGCCTGCTGCTGCTCGACGAGCCTGCAGCCGGCCTGAGCACGCGCGAGAAGGCCGAGTTGGCCCGCCTCATCAGGCGCATCAGCCAGGAGGGCGTAACCATCTTCCTGGTGGATCACGACATGGACTTCGTGATGGACCTCTCCGACACGGTGATCGTTCTCGACCACGGCGAGAAAATCGCGGAAGGGCCGCCGCGAGAGGTGCAGAAGGACGCGCGCGTGATTGCAGCATACCTGGGCGAGGAGGTGTGAGCGGCCGGTCGGGCCGCCCGATCGCGATGCTGCGCACTACAAGCGTGATTACTTATTACGGGCGGGTGCGCGCCCTGGACGGCGTGTCGCTCCACGTCGCGCCGGGCGAGGTCGTCGCATTGCTTGGGGCGAACGGAGCAGGCAAGACGACGCTGGTGCGAACCATCTGCGGGCTCAATACCGCCGCCCACGGAGAAGTCGTCTTTCGCGACCGGCAGATCACCCATTTGCCCGCCGAGAAGATCGTGCGCCTGGGCATCAGCCAGGTGCCCGAAGGAAGACACCTGTTCGGCCCCTTGAGCGTGCTCGACAACCTGCTGCTGGGTGCCTACAGCCGCCGCTGGGCGGACAAGCGGTCCAACCTGGACAGGGACCTGGCGGGGATATATGAACTTTTCCCCGTGCTGCGCGAGCGCGCAGGGCAGCCTGCCGCTACGTTGAGCGGCGGGGAGCAACAGATGCTTGCCATCGCGCGCGCCCTGATCGCCAACCCGGTGCTGCTGCTGCTCGACGAGCCGAGCATGGGCATCGCCCCAATCCTGGCCAGGCAGATCTTCACCTGCATCTCTGCCCTGCGCCAGCGCGGAGTCACCATCCTGCTCGCCGAACAGAACGCCCGGGCGGCCCTCGCCATCTGCGACCGCGGCTACGTCCTGGACACCGGCAAGGTCGTGGCCGAAGGCACAGCCGAGGAACTGATGCGCGACCGCGAGGTCCAACGCGCCTACCTGGGCAAGGGATACAGGGAAGTCTGGGAGGATTAGAGCAATGCCCATCTGGGACCCCCAACACGAAACCCTCAGCCGAAAGGATGTGCGGCAACTGCAACTTGAGAGGCTCCAACGCACCGTCAATCGCGCCTACACCAACGTGGCATTCTACCGCAGCCTGTTCGATCGTCTCGGCCTGGCGCCCGAGGATTTCCAGTCCCTTGACGATCTGCGCCACCTCCCCTTCACCACCAAGGAGGATTTGCGGGCGGCCTATCCGTATGACATGTTCGGCGTGCCGCTGCGCGAGATCGTGCGCATCCACGCCTCCTCGGGCACCACCGGCAAGCAGACCGTCGTGGGCTACACGCGCAACGACCTGGACGACTGGGCCGAACTGGTGGCGCGTTTCATGTCCGCTGGCGGCGTCACCCGCGATGACGTGGTGCAGATCTTCTTCGGCTACGGCATGTTCACCGGCGCCTTCGGCCTGCACCAGGGGGCCGAGCGCATCGGCGCTTCGGTGATCCCCGCCTCGGCCGGCAGCACCGAGCGGCAGATACAGTTGATCCAGGATTTCAAGACCACCACCCTGGTGGGCGCTCCCAGTTATGCCCTGCATGTCGCCGAGGTCATGCAGGAGCGAGGGGTGGACCCGCGCTCCACCCGGCTTCGCCTGGGCGTGTTCGGCTCCGAGCCCTGGCCCGAGCGCATGCGGCAGGAGATCCAGCGGCGGCTCGGTATCTTGTCAACCGACAACTACGGGCTGAGCGAGGTGGGCGGGCCGGGCGTCTCGGGCGAGTGCGAGCGGCAGGAAGGTTTGCACATCTCGGAGGACCACTTCCTGCCCGAGATCATCGTTCCCGAGTCCGGCGAGGTGCTGCCCCCGGGCGAAGAAGGCGAACTTGTGTTGACTACGCTTACCAAGGAAGCGCTTCCCTTGCTGCGCTACCGGACGCGAGATATTACGCGGCTGAACGAGGAACCTTGCGCTTGCGGTCGAACTACTACGCGCATGGCACGGGTCATGCACCGGACAGACGACATGCTCATCATCCGCGGCGTCAATGTCTATCCCTCTCAGATCGAGGAAATACTGATGGCGATCGAGGGAGTGGGGCCTCATTACCAGATTACGGTTGAGCGCCACGGCGCATTGGATGACTTGGAGATCGCGGTCGAGATATCGCCTGAACTTTTCGGCGACGCGGTGGGCGGCATCCTGGATATGCAGCAGAAAATAACCCAGGCAGTCCACACCGGCCTGGGGCTGACAGCGAAGGTCAGGTTGGTGGAGCCGAGAACGCTGGAGCGCGCGACCGGCAAGGCGCGCCGCGTGATAGACAAGCGACAACTCTAGGCCGACCCTGACCTTCCCGTGCAGAGACCGGGAGGGCCGAAGGGGGCCGGAGGAAAGTCGCAGCAGCGAAAGGAGGTGATGGCCTGGCAGGAGTTGTGGCGACAAGCGTGAGTTGAGGCCTGACAGCGCGGGCGTCATGCTGCGCTCGCGCAATAACATCGGGGAGGAACGAACCGACCATGAGAAAGGGATTTGTGATACTGATTCTCGCTGCTGTGGCGGCGGCGTGGGCTCTTGCCGCCGCGCCAGCAGCGCAAGCAGCGCCCACCGAGGTGCACGGCTGGACGCTCAACCGCTTGTACGGAGAGCCGGGAAACGGGCACTTCGAGATGGAGCGCATCTCGCTCTCGGCCGCCAAGGAAGTTGACACCGACATCAGTACCTACATCGAGTGGTATTACCACCACTGGGTGAACAGGAAGCCCAGTGCGGGTTCGCCGTGGTTCCTCGAATCGGCATACGTCAACTACAAGGACAAGAACGGCAACCAACTGCGCTTCGGCAAGGGGCGCAACATGTGCTTCGGGATCGTCCCTGCCTACGGCAACCGCAGGCACAGCGAGTACGGCCTGGTCTCCGAGACCATGACCCAGGAGCGAATAGTGGGGCTCCAGTACTTCGGGACGTTTTCCGACAAGAAGGCGGGGTTCGGCATCGCCCTGCACAATTCACTCCCTCCGGGAGCGCGGTTCGCGGGGACCGACCAGGCCTACTTCCGCGACGATCCCGTGGTTGCGCACCTGGCCGACAAGGGCGAAGGCAAGAACCTGGCTGTCAGCGCGCGCCTCACCTACCCTGTCGTGCAGGGCGGGAAGGTGGGCCTGTCCTTCCGCACGGGCGAGCTGCGCAGCACCGACATCGCGTTCCTGGCCGGCAAGGGCCTGGTCGCCCCGACCGCGACCGACGACACCAATCGTCGGTGGGGCCTGGACTTCGACTACAAGTGCCCCAAGGGTTTCGTGGCGCAGGCCGAATACTATGCCGCCACGGCCAGCACGCTCGATTTCAAGGCCTGGGATTTGCTGCTCGGCTTCGAGCCGCAGAATCCCACGGGCATCAAGTTTTACGCCCGCTACGGGAAACTCGACCTTGACCCGACGGCAGTGATCCCAAGCGAACTGCCCCCGCGCCAGGTGACTGCGAGCACCTACACGTGGGATCAGAAGCAGTTGATCCTCTCGGCCGTGAAGCCACTGCGCAAGGGCAAGCCCGTCTGGCTGCAGTTGGAATTCATCAAGAACATGGAGGACCCGCCAGCCGGAATAGCCGAAGTGGACAACGACGTGCTGTTCCTCGAACTGTTCACCGGCTTCTAGCGGTCTGACGCCGTTCGACGCGAGAGCAATCGCTCATCATGTAGGGGCACGGCATCCGGCCTTCGTAGCCGTGGTTACTACGGCGGAGTAGGCTGCCGTGCCCCTACGGCTTCTGCCGGGGCAGCGCGATCCAGGCGAACGCCGACGCAGGAGGGTCGCCGCCGTAAGCCGTCCCGTCAACGGCAAACCCGAGACTGGTCATCAACTCGCCCAGGTTGATCGGCTGGATGTTCTGCGAACGGCTTCCGTACATGCCGACGATCAGCCTGCCGCCGCGCTCAACCGCCCTGTCCAGCAACCGTCGCACATACTCGGCGAAATACGCTTCCGGGACGCAATCCCGAAGTGAATACACGTAGCGGTATTTCCTTGGCGGCTGCCAGTCCCATGCATTGCCAACGTGGAAATTCGACGCGAGGCGGGGAAAGCGTTCCCTGGCCATCCGGATCAGGCGGGGCCCGAAGTCGAGGCCGTGGGGCGTAATGTGGTAACCCCGCTCTTCAGCCCACATAACCAGGCATTCCAGCAGATACCCGTTGGCACAGCCGATGTCGAGAAAGTCACCGTCTTCATCAACGGCGTTGAGAATGGGCTCCCGTTCCTCGCGCCAACGCAGCGGGCCGCCCGAGAAGCCCGACTGCCGGATTGGATCGCTCTCGGAGCAGTAGGCCTCTTCGAGTTTCCTGAGATGATCGAGGAAATCGGGGGGCAGCGTTCCACCCGGTGCCATTGTGTTTCCACTGCTTCGTGCCCATATTGCGCGAGCCCTGCCAGCCAGGGGCTAGCTTGCCAGCCGTAGCCGCGCCGTCGCCATAGCGCCTGCCAGACGCAGCCTTGGCGAAGTCTGGGCTTTGGCGCGTCGGCGACTCGGCTAAGGCTGGTGCAGGAAACCGACCTGCCATCGAAACTGTGGGGCTTCGGACGAGGTCGGGGATTTCGATGCCAGAGCGTTTCGGACTAGAGAATAGTCCTGGCATCGAAACGGCGCGCCCGGGGCACTATCTCTGTTCGGATGGAGTAGCCGGTTGGGCAGAATGGGTTGCCCGGATCAACGCCAGGGCTTTCTCAATCTCCCCAATGGCTTCACGTTCGAGGGGCAACGCTTGTTCGAGGCGCTTGACCTGATCCTGACGGAGCGCGGTGGTCCACATCTTCCCCTCCTTGAGGTCCCAGGGGTACGGCGCGACCGTTATCACGCAATGCTTCTCGTCACTGAGAACCTGGTTCGACATCTTCTCAAACAGACCGGCGGCGTTCTTGAGATGCCCAGCCGCGCGCGAGTCGAACTCGTCCGCAATAGCCCGCAGATACCAAGCCGCCAAGCCTCGGTACTGGGCCAAACACTCGTATATCCACGCATTGCCCACCATTGCGTCTTTTCGAGTCTTCTCGTCTGCGCCATCCAATGCCTTGAGCCGTTCGATGTAGATATCCCAGGCTCTGAAGCCCACGAAGTAGTTGCCTGCTTCCTGGGCGCCGGCCATTGCGACTGCCTGTCGAAGCGCTTCCAGAGCCAGTTCGCGCTGCGACGGGACTCCCGGTTTCCGCTGCGTGAATACGGCAATGCCCCAAGGCCATTTGGTCTCGACGAACGTCTTCTTTCCGCGATCTCGCAGGGGGTGAATGCAAATCCACTCCCGGCCTTCTTTCTGATAGCCCACTATGACGCCGTCTTCCTCACTGCCGTATTGCACCGGGACGCCCCGATCAATGCTCTCGACGACAGCGCGCCTCGCTTCTTGGACCTTGTCCGCGTCTTCTGGCTTCACCTCGAAGATGCGGACTGTCCACGGGAGAGATCGTGTCGACCTGGCAACACACTCGTAGCCGCAGAATGAATGGGGCGAACTCGGGCACAGGCCCTCCTTGCTCACCTGCATGCGGAAAGCCAACCCTGACACGCCGACAAGGTATTCGTATGTAATGTCCTCCCCAATCGCCTGCATCACGGCCTCCTGTGCCGCGTGAACCGAACTCTCCTTATCCCCGGGGAACCATCCTTTCACGCTGTCAATCCAGACCCGGTCTGCCTCGCGAGACAACTTCGCACCCATTGCGCTACCTCCCTGTGATGTTCCCAATCTTGCTGCAGCTGCAGCCAGCACGGTCAGCATGCCGACTGCCCAAAAGGTCCGATTCATACGCGTGCGTCCTCCGCTGGAATGGGACTGAATCTGGGATGAGTGACCTGCGGTCTGGGGGTTCGGGCTCCGGACGCCTCTCGGCGTCTGATCCCCCGGTCGCAGTATCGGCGAGCAACCATGACCTGCACCCGGAAGGGGTTTCGCCGTGCCAGGATGACTTCCCTACCCGAGAACCCCGACTGCCGGATTGGATCGCTCTCGGAGCAGTAGGCCTCTTCGAGTTTCCTGAGATGATCGAGAAAATCGGGGGGCAGCGTTTCACCGGGCGCCATTGCGTTCTCGGTGCTTCGGGGCGACCTGCGGAAGACCTGCTGGGCGCGGGGCGTTACACGCATCAGGCGCGCACATCCTGACATACGCCTCTCTTTCTTGTATACTTACCCTCTTGGCCCGCGCCAGGGGGTGACCATGTGACGACAGCGCACTCGGACGCGCGGCTCTCATCATGCCACAGATACTGGTCGAGAACCTGACGAAGACTTTCCGCATTGCGATCCGGCAGCCCGGCCTCTGGGGGGCATTCCGCGGCCTGCTGGCGCGCCGGTATCGGACAGTGCGCGCGCTGGACGGCATCTCCTTTTCAATAGAAGCCGGCGAGTTGGTGGGCTACATCGGGCCAAATGGAGCGGGCAAGTCAACTACCGTCAAGGTTCTGGCTGGTATCTTAGTCCCGGACTCGGGCCGCTGCGAAGTCCTCGGGCGAGTGCCCTGGCGCGAACGAGTCGCCAACGTCCGGCAGGTCGGGGCCGTTTTCGGCCAGCGCACGCAACTATGGTGGGACTTGCCGGCGATCGAATCATTCGAACTGCTGCGCGACATCTACCGCGTGCCCGCCGATTCCTACGCGAGAACGCGGGCCGAACTGATCGAGATGCTCGACCTGGCGCCATTCCTCGATGTGCCTGTCCGGCAACTGAGCCTGGGGCAGCGCATGCGCTGCGACCTGGCCGCTTCGCTCCTGCACTCCCCTACCCTGCTCTACCTCGACGAGCCGACCATCGGCCTGGACGCCGTGTCCAAACTCGCGGTGCGCGACTTCATCCGGCGGCTGAGCCGGGAGCGGGGCGTTACCGTCTTGCTCACGACTCACGACATGGACGACATCGAGGCCCTTTGCACGCGCGTGATCGTGATCAGCCAGGGGCAGATACTCTCCGACGGGACGCTGGAGGCGCTCAGGGCACGCGTGACGCCGGAGCGCTGGTTGATCGTGGACCTCCTGGAGCCGAACGACGCCCTCACCGACCCCGATGCAATGGAGATACGCCGGGACGGGTCGCGGGTTGTCCTGCGATTCGATCCCCGGGTGGTTCCCGCGGCCGAACTCATCAGCCGCATAACCGCTCGACACGCCGTCCGCGACCTCTTCGTCGAGAACCCGCCCATCGAGGAGATCATCGCGCGGCTCTATCGCGAGGAACAGACGTGAGAGCCTATTGGGCAATAGTGAGCGCGCGCTTTCGCACGCTCCTCCAATACCGCGCAGCAGCCGCGGCTGGCTTCGGCACCCAGTGCTTCTGGGGCCTGATCAGGATCATGGTTCTGCAGGCTTTCTATCGCGCAACCACTGCGGCCCAGCCCATGAGTCTGCCCCAGGTGGTGGATTACATCTGGCTGGGCCAGGCCATGTTCGCCATGTTGCCCTGGAGCATTGATTTCGAAGTGGCGGCAATGATTAGATCGGGGACGGTGGCATATGAACTCCTTCGTCCCCTCGACCTCTACTCTCTCTGGTTCAGCCGCGCAGCCGCAGCGCGCACCGCGCCGACAGTGCTGCGAGCAGTCCCGATGTTCATCGCGGCCGGCCTGTTCTTTGGCCTGCGCCCGCCCGCCTCCACGGCCGCCGGGGCTGCGTGGCTGCTTACGATGCTCGGCGCGCTGCTCCTGGCCTGCGCTATCTCCGCATTGCTCACCATCTCCCTGCTCTGGACCATCAGCGGCGAGGGCGTGGTCCAACTCATGCTGAACTGCGTTGTTATCTTTTCGGGCATGGTCATCCCTTTGCCGCTCTTCCCCGACTGGGCGCAGTCAACGCTCAACTTCCTGCCGTTCCGCGGGATCCTGGACGTTCCCGCGCGCATCTACAGCGGCAACCTTCCCGCCGGTGAAGTAGCGTTTCTGTTCGCACACCAGTTGCTGTGGGCGGCGGCCTTCATCGTCGCAGGGCGTTGCATGTTGGCCCGGGGTATGCGTCGCCTGGTGGTACAGGGAGGCTAGAGATGCTGGATGGCTTGCGTCTCTACCTTCGCTACATGGGGGTCTCCGTGCGCAGCCAGATGCAATACCCGGCATCCTTCGTGATGCTTTCGCTGGGCGCGTTTCTTTTCACCGGAGTGGAGTTCGTCGGCATCTGGGCGCTGCTGCACCGGTTCGGCAGTGTCGAGGGCTGGACGCTGCCGGAGATCGCGCTCCTCTACGGAATGGTTCAGGTGGCCTTCTCGATCTCCGACGCGACCTCGCGCGGGTTTGACACATTTGCCTCCATGATCAAGTCGGGCGACTTTGATCGCCTGCTGCTGCGGCCGCGCAGCACCGCGCTTCAACTCGCCGGACAGGAACTCACACTGCGGCGAGTCGGCCGCTTCACCGTGGGGCTGCTGGTCCTGCTGTGGGCCGCCTCGCACCTCGACATCGCCTGGTCGTCTGCCAAGTTGTCTTTGCTCGCAGCCTCCATTCTCGGGGGAGCATGTCTGTTCTTCGGCCTGATCGTCCTTCAGGCGACCCTCGCCTTCTGGACCACCGAATCGCTGGAGATCGTCAACACCGTTACTTATGGCGGGGTGGAGACCGCCCAGTATCCCTTGACGATCTATCGGCCGTGGTTCCGCAAGTTCTTTACCGCTGTCATCCCCCTGGCTTGCGTCAATTACTTTCCCGCGCTCGCCATCCTCGAACGCCCAGCGCCTTTCGCCCTGCCCTGGGTCTCTCCGCTGGTAGGAGTCGCCTTCCTCGCGATGACCCTGCAAGTATGGCGTCTCGGCATCCGCCGATACTGTTCAACCGGAAGCTGATCCTGGCGCTTTTGTGACTTGAGGCTGCAAGAGCCCTGCCGCGCAGAGAACCGTCCGCCGCCCTGAGACGGTAACGGAGGATGCCCCTGGCCAGCAGGGATGCAGCCTCCTCAAGTCCGCCTATGGCGGATGACATCACATCGGGGTTCAGGCTGCGTAGCCCGCCTGAGGCGGGCGAAGCAGGCTCCATTGGGTTAGGCACGTTCTCGCTCCTCGCCAGTCGTCATGACAGAAAGTCAGTGGTGCGCGGGGCCGGCTGACCCCTCTCGTCGAGTAGATACTTACCGGACGGAGGTTCGGAGTGTCGGGTGGTCAGCGGCACAGGGCCGACGCTCGTTGAAACCGACTGCGGCAGGAGATCGCAGCGAGCCGCCGGAATAGGCCTTGTTACGACTCCAATGAGAGGAGGTCGCGCTAATGCGGGCTTCGGCGTTTCGGATATTGTTGTTGTCTATGGCTGTCTGCCTCGCCCCCTTCGGCGGGTGCACTGCCGAGGACCGGCCGGCTGAACGCGTGTCGCCAACTCCGGAGATCAACCCGAATGCTGTCGTGTGGCGAACACCCACGCCGCCGGCCGCCCCGCAAGCCGGAGATGTGTGGGTGAATCCCAAGGATGCGATGGAGATGGTGTACATCGCACCGGGGGAGTTCACTCTGGGGACCAGCGATGGGCAGATTGACGCGTGGATCAAGGAGCATCCGACGGGTGCGCGGGAAGAGCTCGCGGATCAGCGACCGCAGTGCCGGGTCCGCCTGGCCGGTTACTGGATAGGACGCACCGAGGTGACCAACGCGCAATACCTGCGCTTTGCCCAGCCGACAGGACATCGCGCCCCAAAACACTGGGAGGGCGGGAAGGTCGCGGCTGGCCTGGAGGACTTCCCGGTGGTGTTGGTGAGCTGGGACGACGCCCGCGCCTACTGCAAATGGGCGGGAGGTCGGCTGCCAAGCGAGCTGGAATGGGAGAAGGCTGCGCGCGGCTCTGACGGCCGCGTGTTCCCCTGGGGGAACCAATGGGATGCCAAGTGGTGCCGCAATTTCGAGTCGCTCACGGGCAGGAAGTATCCGACGAGGGAGGAGTGGATTCTGGCTGCACAGGCCTGGCTTCGGGCTCACGATTCTGTGCGCGAAGGTCCGGCGGCGGCGGGCTCCTATCCGGCCGACCTTAGCCCCTACGGGTGCCGCGACATGGCCGGCAACGTGCTCGAGTGGTGCGCCGATTGGTATGAGGAGAAAGCCTACCAGCGCTATGCAAAGGGCGACCTTAGCGCGCCCAAGACGGGGGAGGTCCGGGTGCTTCGGGGCGGCTCCTGGGCCCGTGGCCTTGCGGTGAGCTTCCGCGCTGCCGGCCGGTGGCACTTCATCGTCGTCGGCGGCAGAGACTACGACCTCGGCTTTCGTTGTGCGCGAGATGCGGTGAGGTGAGAAGCGGAGCGACTGGGCCCACGAGGGACGAGAGGAGGCGCGGAAGAGGGCAAGAGGCAAGTGGGTGACAGTGATTATGGGGGCGCCGGCGAGATCTCGGAAGACGAGGCTGGGGAAATCCTCACCGAGGCCAAGGCATTCCGGTCCGATGCGATAGGCTGGCTCCGTAGGAATCACCCGAAGTTCGTGCCCAAGTAGGTCAACCCAAGGGTTGGTAGGGCGCCTGAAGGCCATTTGCTGGCATTTCCGCGCTGGCCAAACGCCGTCGTGTTTCGATCCAAGGTTGGTTTCCTCGTCCGAAACGCCCTGACCTCTAAGTCCACCAATCTCATCCACGGCGCCATTGTTTGAGGTGGGGATTAGAATGTGGAGCAGGAGACAAGTCTCTGTCGAGCGAATTTACAGAGCAGGCGGGTTCTGAACTAGTCTACCGAAGCAGACAGCGCAAGCGACAGGAGGCACATTCTGATGAGAAGCTTTGCGATTGGCCGTTTCTCTGGCGCTTTCATGCTACTGGTGCTTGTGGCTGGATGCAGCAGGGAGAGCACTACTCCTCAGGTGCCTCCCACTGAAGCACGACCGCACGCGGCCGCTAGAAGCGCCCCCAAGGTCGCTGAACCGAAGCCTAGTGTCGCGCTCAGAAGTGCGATCAATGAAGTCATCCAGGCAGGTACGTACGACGTAACCAGAACGCGCCTTCGCGCAGCGATCAAGCAAGACCCAAACGATCGGGACGCCCTCCTGCAACTCGCATTCCTCGCTTGGGGGTTTGACCGTTTTGACCATGAAGCATGGGAGGAGTCTGAGACTTGTGCTCGAGCAGTGTTGGCTGCGGAGCCAGGAAACGAGCTTGCTGCTGAGGTGGCCCAACAGAACGGGGCGCATGAACCATTCGCTCCGCCTACCGCGACCGGGGGGATCAGCAAGATCGTCTGCAGAAATGCTCCCATTCAATTCTACGGGGGACAGCCGTCCCTGTGGCCGGGTCAGACGGGAGCTTTCGATGCGAAAGGTGCGCTTCTCACACTGGACGAGAATGGGACGCACTACAAGCGCGTCAAGGGCGGCTGGATCTTCGCTGACCAGTACGGGAATCAGTATATGTACATGGCACCGAAAGGGCTCGGGGCGGAAGCCAAGCTGGGCAGCCTGACAAGTATCACCCAGGCTCGGAGGGGCCTGCTGAGGTAGTGACCGCGAACCGCTCCCGTTGCATACCATTAGTTGCTGCCAGATGCGGGTGTCGAAGCTTCATGGCAACTGGTGGCGGCTGCCTGTCTCCTTTTGACGAGAGCCTACTCCTAAGGCGAGACCCGTCCCGACCTGCTGTGCAGCTGCCGCACCACTGATTGGGTATCCAAGCCGGAGGCTCGCCTGCATCCCCGTTGTTTCGATGCCAGGTAGTTTTCCTTCAGCGCGTCCGAATCGAACTGGCTAAGCCCCGACTCGTCGGGGCCGCCATCCCGGCCCGCCAGAGGCGGGCTTAGGGACCCGAGGAAATGGCTAGGCCTTCGGCGGCTAGGCCGCTGGCCGCCGCCCCGGCCGCAGGCCTAGGGGCCGCCATGGCGGCCCGCCGACGGCGGGTCTAGCCACTGGATTCCCTACCTTCGGACGGACTGGCGGTCCTCGTCTGCTGCCGGAGCGCAGTGTGGTGGACCGTTACCCCTCTGCGGATCAACGCCCGTAGAGGTATCAGGCGTCGCAGCGGGTAATATACCCATGACCATGAAACAGTCTGCTCAGCGCATGTTGCTGTCCGGGAACGAGGCGATCGCGCGGGGGGCTTACGAGGCCGGCGTTCGGTTTGCAGCATCCTACCCGGGGACGCCTTCCACGGAGATACTGGAGACCATTGCGGCGCACACCGACATCGAATGCGAATGGTCTCCCAATGAGAAGGTCGCCGTCGAGGTCGCCTTCGGCGCGGCCCTCGGCGGAGTGCGCGCGATGGCCTCGATGAAGCACGTCGGCCTCAACGTTGCAGCCGACCCGCTGATGACCATCGCCTATACCGGCATCAATGCGGGCATGGTTATCGTGTCCGCCGACGACCCAGGGATGCACTCATCCCAGAACGAGCAGGACAACCGCCACTATGCGCGCTTCGCCAAGGTCCCGATGCTGGAGCCCGCAGACAGCCAGGAGTGCAAGGACTTCACGATCGAAGCCTTTCGCATCAGCGAGGAGTATGACACTCCAGTCCTGCTTCGCACCACGACGCGCATCTCGCACGGAAAGTCGCTCGTCGCCCCGGGCGAGCCGCTGGGCATCGAGCCCCGCGGCTTCGTGCGCGACCAGCCCAAATACGTCATGATCCCGGCCCATGCTCGCCTCCGCCACGTCGTTGTCGAGGAGCGACTCAAGCGCCTGCGCGACCTGGCGAACTCCACCCCGCTGAACCGCATAGAGCACGCCGACAAATCCGTGGGCATCATTGCCTCAGGCGCGGCCTACCAGTATGTCAAGGAAGCCTGCCCCGAAGCCTCGGTTCTGAGACTGGGCATGACCTATCCATTCCCCGACAAGGTGGTGCGCAAGTTCGCTCGTTCGGTGGACCGCCTGTTCGTCGTCGAGGAACTTGACCCATTCATCGAGGACCAGGTGCGCGCACTCGGCATCGAGTGCATCGGCAAGGAGCGATTCAGCCTGCTCGGTGAACTCGACCCTGTCCTAGTCGCCGAGGGCGTCAACGGCAGAAAAAAGCGGCGACATAGCCGGGCGCAGACCGACGGCCTTCCACAGCGCCCGCCGGTGATGTGCCCGGGCTGCCCGCACCGAGGCGTGTTTCACGTGCTGCGCAAGTTGAAGGTCATCGCCACGGGGGACATCGGCTGCTACACGCTTTCGGTTCTGCCGCCGCTGCAGATGATGGATACCTGCGTGTGCATGGGCGCGTCGGTGGGCAGCGCACACGGCCTGGAGAAGGCGCTCGGCGACGCCTCCAGGATCGTCGGCATCATCGGCGATTCGACGTTCGTTCACGGCGGCATCACCCCGCTGATTGACATCGCCTACAACAAGGGCACCTCCACCATCATCATCCTCGATAACCGCACCACCGCGATGACCGGCCACCAGGATCATCCGGCCACCGGCGTTACCGCGCGCGGCGAGCAGACCTTCCGCCTGAACCTTGAGGCGCTGTGCCGCGCTTGCGGCATCGAGGACGTGCGCGTCGTTGACCCCTATGATCTCGATGCGGTCGAGGAGAACGTCAAGGCTGCGCTCGCGAACCGCGCGCCATCTGTCATCATCGCAGACCGGCCGTGTCCGCTGCTCGACCGGTCAGCGTGGGGCGAGCCGCTGACCGTCGAAGAAGACCTATGCGCCGCCTGCACCGTCTGCTTGAAACTCGGCTGCCCCGCCATGACCCTGGGCGCTGAAGGACCCAAGGGGCGGCGCAAGGCCCGCATCGTCGCCGAGGTCTGCGCCGGGTGCGCGCTGTGCGCGCGAATCTGCCCCAAGGGCGCGATCAAGCCGGCATCGCGGAGCAAGCATTGAACGAGACAACGAACGTCATGCTCGTCGGCGTGGGCGGCCAGGGGATCATCCTGGCCAGCGAGGTTCTGTCGCACGTCTTGATGCTGGCGGGCCACGATGTCAAGAAGAGCGACATCCACGGCATGGCCCAGCGCGGCGGCAGCGTGCGCAGCGATGTGCGCTTCGGCGAGAAGGTTTTCTCGCCCACCATCCCGCCCGGCCAGGCCGACATCCTCATCGCCTTCGAGCAACTGGAGGCCCTGCGCTATCTTCCCGAGGTGAAACGCAAGGGCTGCGTCATCGTCAGCACAGAGCGCATCATCCCGACCACCGCTGTCACCGGCCCTCATCCCTATCCCGATGATATTCTGACGCGGCTTCGCGATGGCGGCGTGCGGGTTGTCGAGGTGCCCGCGCCCGAACTTGCCGCCCAGGCGGGCAATCCCCGCACCGCCAGCACCTGCCTCATCGCGGCGGTTTCCTGGCACCTGGACATCCCCGACGAAATCTGGGACAAAGCCCTGCGCGAGGCTTTCCCCCAGAAAATCCGCGCAGTCAACCTGCGCGCCTTCTCCCTCGCCCGCGAAGCCACTAGCCCCGCCCAATAACGTTTCCCGTAGGGCAGAACCTCGCGTTCTGCCCCCCGCCGCATCGCGGCGCAAGACGCAAGGGCATGAGGCAATCCGCCACCCAGCGGACATGCCCTACGGTTATATAATGAGGGCTCGGATACGAACTCGGCGGAGGATGTGACATGCTCATCAAAGGCGATCAGGCCAGGGCGTTCGAGGTTCACGGGCTGCAGGTGCGGGATTATGGGGCCGTGGCGGAGGGGGGCGCGTCGGTGGCAGTGGTGGACGTGCCGCCGAAGGGCGGGCACCCGTATGCATATTCATCGGCCTCGGACAAGATTTTCGTGATGATCGAAGGAGCCTTGCGGTTCGATGTTGACGGCATCGCTTACACGGCGAGGGCTGGCGATGTTGTGGTCGTGCCCAAGGAGAAACTCTTTCAGTATTTTGACTGGCAGGGCCAAACTGCGCGAGTTCTCGTCATCCACGCACCCACCACGGATGAAACCGCCGAACATGTCGTGCCGAACGTCCTGCGCACTCACTATGCCCACCTGACTGGTGAGCGCGTGAAACTGCGACCCATGACGGAGGATGATTGGGAGCACGTGTGTGCGTGGAACGCCGACCCGGAGGTGCTTTCCTGGGCGGATGAGCCCGGCACGCCTCCGCGCCAGCCGGAAGAGGCAAAGGAGATGTACCGCGGCATCTCGCTCTTCGCGCACATCTTCATCATCGAGTTCGAAGGTGAGCCGATCGGGGAGTGCTGGCTGCAGAAACTCAACCTGCCGGAGATCCGCGACCGCTTTCCGGGCCGAGACCTGCGCCGAATTGACATTGCCATCGGGCGCAAGGACCTCTGGGGCAAGGGCCTGGGCACTGACGCCATCAGGACCCTCGTGCGCTTCGCCTTCGATCAGGAGCGCGCGGACGGGATTTACAGTAACGTCAGCCGCGCCAATCCCCGCAGTTGGCGCGCTTTCGAGAAGGCCGGCTTCCGCCCACTTGAGGCAGCCGAGGGACTCATCATCTGGCGATAGCGAAGCCGTGCCCGTTTCAGGTCAGCGCCTCGTGAGACGGTAAGCGAGAGCGCCCAGAGGGCCCGTAAGCAAGGCCGCCGCAGACCAGGGCAGGGGGTTCTTGTTACGGCGGCGCATGTCTGCAGCCACCCAGACGGTCAGCGCCAGACCGGCCACGTAGTAAAGGATCAGGGCGGTCAGAAGCGCACTCACAATTTCGTTGCCTGCTGCGATGCTGCTGATGCGCCCGCTCCACTCGCCGAACCGCCCTACAACCATCGCAATCCCGATAGCAACCAGCACGATCCCGCCCACAATCTCGACGAGGTGGAAGCGAGAGCGCACTGTGGCAGTGGCCGAAAGAAACCGCTCGGTGGCAACGGCTGCCAGGAACAAAGGTATCCCCAGGCCTGCCGAGTATGCCAGGAGCAGGACCATGCCGCGCACCACTGACTCCTGCTTGGAAGCGAGGGCAAGAATGGCAGTCAGCAGAGGGCCGATGCACGGCGACCATCCGAAGGCGAAGGCGATGCCCACCAGGGCCGCGCCGACGAACGAAACCGGCCTTGCCCTGGGTTGAAACCGTTTCTCTCGCAGCAGGAACCCGATGCGCAGGATTCCCACCATGTGAAGCCCGAAGACAATGAGCACGATACCGGCAATGCGCAGGATCGTTTCGAGTCGCTCTCGCAGAAAGGTTCCCACCGTGGTGGCCGTGGCACCCAGGGCCACGAAAACGAGTGTGAACCCCATGATGAAGGCCAGCGAACGCCATGCGACTCGCCGGGTAACCTTTCCTCCGGCCCGCATCTCGTCCAGCGAAGCGCCTGAGACGAACGATAGATACCCGGGGACCAGCGGCAGAACACAGGGCGACAGGAACGAAATCAGCCCCGCGCCAAGGGCCTTGAAAACATCAATAAGCAGGTTTTGCGAGAGAGGCTGCATCTCTATCTATGCAAATCTCATTCCAGCAGCAGGCGTTCCCGCCCTGCCAGGAGGCCCAGCAGAATCGGGCCAGCGCGCACCACGGCCACCTTCGAGGCTGGGCTCGCCCTCGGTCCCCCGAGGGAACCCTTGGCCCCACACGCAGAAACGGGCCGCACTCCATGTCATTCTGAGCCCCGACGCAGTCGGGGCGAAGAATCTCACATACCGATCGCACCCCACCCGGCAAGCACAGCGATGTTCATGGGTTCCTTCGCGGAGTTCACCCTGAAGGGAATGGGATTCTTCGTCCGCCGGCTGGCGGACTCAGAATGACAGGTGAAGGGCTCAGACTGACAGGAGCCAGTAGCCGACCCTTGCCTCTCGCTACAATGTCCAGAACCCTTCAGTAAACCTCTCCCAGCCGGTCCTGCCAGCCGGATGACTTGGCAACCACCCAGGACCGGCCTTCCCTCGCGAAGAACAGTTTGATGTCTGCAGCATAGCGCTCGGGAGCCGCGCCTGCCTCGGCGTAGGTTGCCTCGACGTGCATCGAGGCGGCGGCTGTGTCCCGCTGCAGGCGCAGCGTTACGTCCGATATCACGAGTTCCACCCGCTCCGTGCCGCGCACGTATCTGAATGCAATGCGCGCGATATCGCGGCGCGTTACCCCGAAATCGTCGCGGTAGGCCCGGCTGATGCACTTCAGGATGCCGCTCTGGTCCTTTTCCTCGATCGCCTTCTCCAGACGCTGGATCAGTTGGATGATCGCCTCGCGGTCGCTCATTTGATTGCGCAGCAATAAGAACGCTGCAAGCGCGCACAAGGCCAGCAACGGGGGCGCTATCCATCGCACTTTCCGCCGCAACATGAACCCCACCCCGCGGCAGGAATGGCCTGCCGCGATGTGCAATCATTCCGCGTGTCCATCGAGGTCCCCTGCTCCTGGCAAACCGTTCTGGCTCGATTGGAGAACGGCACCGGCACAGTGGTGGTGATAGGCGAGTGTGACAGCGGCAAGAGCACTTTCTGCGCGCTCGCTGCGTCCCGCGCGGCGCAAGCCGCGACCAGCAGGCCGGTCGCGGTGGTTGACGCCGATGTCGGCCAGTCGGATATCGGGCCCCCGGCCTGCGTTTCGACGGGCCTGGTGCGAGAGCCGATCGAGCGCCTGGACCAGGTGCCGGCTGAGGCCATGGAGTTCGTCGGAGCGACATCCCCCGTCGGCCACCTGCTGCAGTGCGCCACCGCCACCGCTCGCATGGCCCAGAAGGCGAGAGAATCCGCCGTGCTGGTTATCGTTGACACCACGGGCCTGGTTCACGGAGGCATTGCGCGCGCGTTGAAGTCTGCCAAGATGGACCTTCTCCAGCCGTGGATGGTGGTCGCACTGCAACGGGAAGGCGAACTGGAATCCCTACTCGCCCCCTATCGCCACCGCGCTGAGCCCGTCATCGCCAGGCTGGAGGTCGCTCGCTCCGTGGTCAGCAAGTCAGTGGATGAGAGAAGGCAGCGCCGCAAGGCCAGGTTCGCGCAATACTTTCGAGGCGCGCGCTCGGTCGAAATCGGTTGGGAATCGCTGACCCTCGAAGGCTCATCCTTCTTGTCGGGACAGGCGATGGCAGGGCAATTTTGCGCCTACGCCGAGGGCCAGTTGGGGTGCGAGGTCGTGCGCGTGGAGCGGACAGGCAATGGCCTGCTTGCACTCGTAAGGGGCGAACCGGACAGCAGGGCCCGCAGAGAAGCCAGCCAGGAGGGATACGAGGTGGAGAGGCTCTCCAGGTTCGACAACCTGCTGGTGGGCTTGATTGACCGCAAGGGAGAAACCATCGGACTTGGCATCGTGGAACGCGTTGACCTGGACAAGCGCCGCTTCGCGGTGGCGACCCCGGTTGAGACGGCGCAGGATGTCGCCTGCCTGCGCCTCGGCAGCATGAGGCTTCTGCGCGACGGCACCGAGTTGGGAGAAGCCTAGCGTTCTGTCAGGGTCGGCTTGACGGGTTGCCGCAAGCCCCGTAGGGCAGGAGCTTGCCTCCTGCCCGGAGCGTGGGAGGCAGGGCAGAAGACGAGCTTCTGCCCTACGAGACTATGAAATCGAAGATCACAGGGTACTAGCATGGAGCGCACCCGCATCATCCTCGTCCGGCACGGCGAAACAGCCTGGAACCAGGAGAACCGCTGGCAGGGCTCGCAGGGCACGCGCCTCAGCGAGCGCGGGCGGCGGCAGTGCGAGCAGGTGGCAGAAGCGCTTGGCGCGGCCGGGGTCAGCGCGATCTACTCCAGCCCTCTCGAACGCGCGAAGGAATCCGCCGAAATCATCGCGCAGCGGCTGAACATCCCGGTCAAGTACACCGAAGCCCTGCGCGAGCGCGATGTTGGCCAATGGGAGGGCCTGACCGACGATGAAGTGAAGCAGCGGTTCCCCGAGGAACGCGCTGCGCACCTGGCCCACCCGGGGACTTTCGCAGCCCCAGGAGGCGAATCGCGCGAGGATGTGTTCGCCCGCGCCGCCGAGTTCATCGAGCAGGTGGCTGCCGATCACCCGGGGCAGGTGGTGCTGGTGGTGGCCCATGCGGGCCCGATAAAATCCGCGGTTGCCCATGCGCTGCGCGCGCCCGTGCACGCCTGGCCCAGGATGGATGTCGAGAACGCCTCCATAACCATCATCGAGGGACAGCCCGGCTCCCTGCGCGTCATCCGCGTCAACGACACCTCCCACCTTGCGTCCCCCGCGGCCTAGCGCGTGCTCGCCTCGCGCGTATCACGGGCCGGATTCTTGCCCAATGCCATTGACGGAAGCAACGCAGGGGCGTATGATTGAAGTGCCCGCTGACAGGGAGTCCTGGCCTGGGCGAGCGGGCAAGAGGAGGGGAAGATGAAAGGGTCGTTGGGTTTGGAGGGGCTGCTGCGCGCCTTTCATTTCCTGGCCGTCTGTTCCATGGTCCCACTCTCGCTCTCCATCGCCCACGCCGCGACCACCGAGCGCGTCAGCGTTTCCAGCACCGGCGAGCAGGGCAATGACAATTCTTGGGGGCCAGCCATCTCAGCCGACGGGCGGTTCGTCGCGTTTGTCTCGGCGGCGAGCGTCCTGGTGCCAGGGGACACCAACGCGCCTCCCGGGGAGCCGTTCACCGGCAGTGACGTTTTCGTCCGCGACCGTCTCGCAGGGATCACGGAACGCGTCAACGTTTCCAGCACTGGCGAGCAAGCCAACGGCCCATCCAATTTCGCCTGCATCAGCGCCGACGGCCGGTTTGTGGCGTTCGATTCCCTCGCAAGTAACCTGGTGCCGGGAGACACGAACGGCAAGCGCGATGTGTTCGTACGGGACAGGCTGGCGGAGACCACGGAGCGCGTCTCCGTATCCAGCACGGGCCAGCAGGGCAACGCGCAGTCGCAGGAGTACTGGGGCGATCGTCCCGCCATCAGTGCCGACGGCAGGCTCGTTGCCTTCGACTCTAGTGCCACAAACCTAGTCGCAGGGGATACGAACAATGAGCTGGACGTCTTCGTTCGCGACCGGTCTGTTGGCACCACTGAGCGCGTCAGCGTCAACAGCGATGGCACGCAGCGCAACTACCGATCGAGAAGCCCAGTGATGTCTGGCGACGGGCGCTACGTCGCCTTCGAGTCCTACGCCATTTTCGTTCGCGACCGCGTGGCGGGCACAACCGAGCAGGTGGACGTGACTACTACCGGGCAACCGGCAGAGGGCATCTCCGGTGCCCCGGGCATGAACGCCACTGGGAGGTTTGTAGGCTTCGAACACATAGGGCAGGGCCTGGTTCCGGTATCAGTGGGGGGCACGCAGGTATATCTTCGCGATCTAGCGGCCCAAACAACCGAACTGGTGAGCGTCTCGACTTCGGGCGAGCCGATGGAGTGGGGCCCAGGCTCCTCATGCTGTGGAATGGGCCCCGCCATCAGCGCAGACGGCAGGTTCGTGGCCTTTGACGTGCCCCCGGAAGTCAGCAACATGGTGCCCGGCGACGTCAATGAGGCCGCCGACATCTGCGTCCGCGACCGGGCTAATGGCACGACCGACCTGGTGAGTGCCAGCAGCGAAGGGCTGCTGGGCAACGGCCATTCGTGGGGCCCCTCTATCAGCGCCGACGGCAGGTTCGTGGCCTTCGCTTCCGATGCAAGAAACCTGGTGCTCGCAGACACGAACGACAAGATGGACATTTTCCTCGCAGACCTGGGAGTCCCGTCACCTGCGCACTTGAGCATTGTGATCAATGCCGGCGCGCTCTGCGCGAGTTCCCACCAGGTCACCCTCGGCTTGCAGTTCCCAGATGGTTGCGTGCAGATGCGCCTGCGAAATGCCCCCTACGACTGGGCAGCCTGGGAGCCCTGCGCCCCGGAGAAAGCCTGGACCCTTTCCGTCGGCGATGGGGCGAAGACGGTTTGCATGCAGTGCCGCGACGCGCAGGGCAACGTCTCCCAGGAAGTGTGCGACGACATTCTAGTGGACACCATCCCGCCGCAGAATGTAAGCATCATCATAAATGCGGGCGCCGATTGCTTCGCGCCAACCGTTCGGCAGCCCGGCCTGCTCCTGGCACTTTCCGCCGCCGATGCCCGGTTCATGCGCTTCAGCAACGATGGGCAGAATTGGTCGGAGTGGGAACTATTCAACAACACAAAGCGCTGGCCGCTACCGCAATCGAGAGGGCTCGTCAGCGTCTGGTTCCAGTGTGCAGATTGGTGCAGCACCCTCTGCCCGCCTGTCTCTGACGACATCTGGCGAGCCCTGTTCGACGATGTCACTTGTAGGCATTCGCAGAGGCCCCATATCGAGGCGTTGGTCAAGCGTGGCATCGCGGCGGGCTGCTCGGCAAACCCCCCTCTCTATTGCCCGGAAGACCCGGTCACCAGGGAGCAGATGGCCAAGTTCCTCTGCCTGGCGGCGGGCAAGCAGCCCCTGAACCGCGAGACGCCCACTTTTTGCGATGTCCCCAAGACCCATCCCTTCTACAGTTGGATCGAGCGGCTCGCAGACGCCGCTTCGTGGAACGGAAACCCACCCACCACGGGTTGCGCCGCCAGCCCATGCAGGAAGTATTGTCCCTCGAACCCCGTGCTGAGGGATGAGATGGCCGCGTTCCTGGTGCGCGCGACGGGAAGATCGCCAACGGCTTCGTGCCCCGGGCTGTTCGCCGACGTCTGGCCGGGCGGTTGGGCCTGCCCTTACATAGAGCGATTGGCTGATCCAGGTTCCTGGCCCGGTGGCATCGCTGTAACCAATGGGTGCGCTTGTCCGTCCGAGTACCCACCGGGCGCGAAGTGCTACTGCCCCAAATCCAACGTCACCCGCGGGCAGATGGCCGTGTTCCTGGTGCGTGCCTTCGGGATAACCCCGTAGCCGCCCCATTCGCGGGGCGCACTGACCACACCATCTATCGCGCGCCGGGAAGGAATCCTGCAGCTCCGAAGGGAACTGCCAATCCAGACGGAAGACGCAAACCAGAGGGAGGTGTAACCCAACGTGAAGAGCCGATCGAAAGCAGTTGTGCTGGTGCCGATTATCATGGCAGTTGCGGCGGCGCTGTCCCCTTGCCGCGCCCGTGGGGACACACAGCCCCAGGACCTCACCCTGCGCCGCTACGTGGGCCTTGTGACATGGCTGCCCGCAAGTAGCGATGTTTGGGACTTCGCTTACGGCATCCGTTACCTGCGCGCGCAGAAGCCGGGCTATATCACCGGCGTGATCGGCATCGCCGATCCGGCTTCCGTGGCGCTCCAAAGAGGCAGCGAATTCAGGTCCGTGGACAAGCGCTGGTTCGGCGGGGTCGGTGTCGGCGCCAAGGTGGCGCAGTGGGGGCACGGGGCCAGTTTTGTCGGCGTTGGCGCCACTTTGTACTGGGTCGAAAGCGGCCCCAGTGGAGATGGCTGGGTCTATATTGACAGCCTCGGGCGTGTGCTTGGCCCCGCTCACAATGAAAACGTGTTCCTCTCCCCGGAGATCATTGCACACGTCCAGGTCAACCGCAAAGTCGGCGTGTATCTCTGCGCCAACCTGAGTTCAGAAGGCCAGCCCCCGAAAAACGGCATCTACGTTGGCCTGAGCATTCGCAGGTAGCCCCAGCCGCCTGCACCGACTGAGTTGCGCCCGTCCGCCTTCTTGGGGCTTCGGCGCTAAAGAGGCCGTCTCACGATTCGCTCGCAGACAGGGAGATGGGCGCGGGCTCTCCTGAGCCCGCGCTTACGCGGCTTCAGGAGAAGCCGCGCCCAAGCGAAGACGCGCTTTGCTTGATTGTGAGACAGCCGCTGAAGCACCGAAGCAAAGAAACGCCAATGGACACCTACGACAGAATCGCGAGCCTTGTAACCTCCTCGAGTTGTGATTTTCTCGGCGTTGCCGACCTTGCGATTGCCCGGGAGGTTGTTCGCGATCAAGGCGGGGACGCGGTCGCTGGCTTCCCCAAGGCAATCTCCATCGGCATCATCCTCCCTCACGCCATCGTGGACCAGTTGCCCAACCGCTCGAATCGCGCCGTGGCGGTGACCTACCGCAGCCACGCCTCCTCCATCATAAACCAGCGCCTGGATGCCGTGGCCTCGCAGGTTGCAAGCGTGCTGCAGGAAGCAGGCCACCGGGCCCTGCCCATTCCCGCGGCTGAACGCTACGACGACGAGCGCATCTGTGCTGTGTTCTCACATAAACTGGCTGCCCACCTCGCTGGTCTTGGCTGGATCGGCAAGAGCTGCCTGCTCGTCACGCCGCAAGCGGGGCCTCGCGTTCGCTGGACATCGGTGTTGACAGATGCGCCGCTGGCAGCAACCGGCGGGCCGACCGAGGAGAAGTGCGGGGACTGCACCGAATGTGTGAACATCTGCCCGGTTCATGCCTTCACCGGCAGGCCGTTCCGCGCGGAGGAGCCTCGCAGCGCCCGCTACGATGCGGGCAGATGCGCGAAGTACTTCGAGGATATGGAAAGGGAGGGCGGCGTGTGCGTGTGCGGGCTGTGCCTGTATGTGTGCCCGCATGGCAGGTCGAGACACTCGGAGACTGATCCCAGATGAATGCCCGCGCCGCACATGAGTCTGATGCTCCCGCAATAGTCAGGCTCTGGCAGCGGTTCATGTCCGAGGAGCACGAGGCCGTACCGGACGCGGACCCGGAGGGGGCGCTCGCCAGGTGGTCGGAGCGGCTTGGCTCGCAGATCGTGCGAGGGCAGGTTCTCATCCTCGAGACGGGCGCAGGTGTTGCCGGGTTTGCGGCTTTCAGCGACTCCGCAGACCGGCAGTGCATTCCGGCGGGCGTGGCCTACGTGGTGGACCTCTATGTGCGGCCCGAGGAGCGGAGAGCGGCGGCAGATATCTGAGGACGTCGCAGTAACTGTTCATTCCAGGATGGGTCGTTCCTACAGCGGGCACGTAGAAGCCTTGTAGGGCCGCCTGCAGAATGTGGCAGCCTGGAATGAACAATCACACGTCGCACCGGCGCTTGACGCCCTCCACGGATTCTGCTATCCTATGCATAGGCTTCGCGCATCTGTATATGTCGCGGGGCACTATCAAGAGCAAGTCACCTCGTCGGCTAGAAGCGTGCCGCTGTGGCGATATGACTTCCTCTAGCCTGCGAGGTAACGACGATTTTCACTCAGTTTGGTCTGTCCCCCGAGCTTCTTCGGGCCACCCGTCTAATGGGCTTCGAGATCCCGACGCCCGTTCAGCAGGAAGTGATCCCTCTTGCGCTCGCCGGCGGCGACCTCATCGCCACCGCCGAGACCGGAAGCGGCAAGACGGCAGCGTTCCTCCTTCCACTCATCCAGCGCCTGCGGCGCGGCCGGAATCGCCGCACCCGCGCGCTGATTCTCTCGCCGACCCGCGAGATCGCGGCGCAGACGGCTGAGCAGTCCGTGGCGCTCACGCACGGCCTGGCATTGCGGACAGTTGCGGTCTACGGCGGGGTCGGCATGGATCCCCAGCGACAGGCCCTCAAGGCCGGCTGCGAGATCGTGGCGGCCACGCCGGGTCGCCTGCTCGACCACCACCGCCGCGGCGATGCCCGCCTCGACTGTGTCGAAGTGCTCGTGGTGGACGAAGCGGACCGCATGATGGACATGGGATTCGTCCCCGACCTCCGTCGCATCTTGGCCCTTCTGCCCGCAGAGCGCCAGTCCATGCTCTTCTCCGCTACCATGCCGATTGCGCTGCTGGAACTCGCCCATGAAGAGATTCTGCGCAACGCCGACCACGTCGAGATCGGCTCTCAGTCCGCCCCTCCCGCGGCCATCTCACAGTCTGTCCACCTCGTGCCGTCTGCGCTGAAGACGGACTTGCTGCTCGAGCTGCTGGAGCAGAAGACGATGGAGAGCGTCCTGGTCTTTGTCCGCACTCGACGTCGCGCCGATTTCCTGGCCAGACGACTCCAGCGGGACAGGATCAACGCGGCCTGCATCCACGGAGATCTCTCCCAGAGTGAGCGGGAAAAGACGCTCGACAACTTCCGGCGGCACTCCCTGCGAGTGCTCGTGGCGACCGACGTCGCTGCTCGCGGCCTTCACGTCGAGGGGGTAACCCATGTGGTGAACTACGACATCCCCCCTATGCCGGCTGACTACCTCAACCGCATCGGCCGTACCGCGCGGGCGGGGGCGTCGGGTGATGCCCTCACCCTCGCAAGCCGAGAGGACGGCCCTGCTCTCGCCGGCATCGAGCGCACTCTCGGGCGACAGCTCCCCCGCATGACCGTAGCCGGACTGACCGAGCCGGAGCTGCCGCGAACACCCCCTGCGTCGGCGAGCCGGCTCTCTCGCTTTCGCCGCGCGCACCGTCCGCTCGTCCGAGGTCGTCGCAGGTAGATGTCTGGTCGCGATGAGCGTCGCTTCCGTTGCACCGCGGTCTGGCCCGCGGCTGGGAAGCCGGCGCTTCAGTAGGATGTTGCAGACGAACACCGCGGAGCCAGGCCGCGACACAAGGAGGCTACTATCGCCAGCAAGAGTCTGTATGTTGGGAATCTGAGCTACTCCGCAACCGAGAGCGCACTTCGGGACCTGTTCGCGCAGTACGAGCCCACCGCAGTCCGGCTGATTGCCGACAAGGGATTCGGCTTCGTGGACGTGCCGGAAGAGAAGGCGGCCGATGCGATCGCCGCCATGAACGGCCGTGAGGTGGATGGTCGAGCCATCACCGTCAGTGAGGCGCGCCCAAAGCGCGAACGCAGCGGTGAGGGCGGGGATCGTCGTGGCGGCGGCGGCGGCTTCGGCGGCGACAGGCGTCGCTGGTAGACATGCCCGACCGAAACCTTGAATGCGAAGTCTGTGGCGAGTCTTTCATCTACGCGGAGGCGGAGTGGACTGAAGACGAGCGGCTGGGGTTCCCGCCGCCCCGCCTGTGCTCAACCTGCCGCCAGAAGCGAGACGCCGCCAGGGCTGCTGAACGGGCCGCAAAGCGCCCCCGCAGGAGGTACTTCCGCCGCTAAGGTGGCAGTGCCCAACCGGGTCGGTCTGCCACGGCTCGACCACCTGCTGCCGGAGCACGATTGGAAGCGCTGACTGTGAGACGAGCATGAAGAGGAATGGGCCAAGGCTGCTTATCATTGCGCCCGCGTGGTCGCAGGGCTGGTGGGGCGGCGGCAAAGTGCTCGCGCCCCCGCTGGTCCTGCCGCTGCTGGCGGGCCTGACGCCGCCGGACGTGGACGTGCGGCTGGTCGACGAGAACGTGGAGCCGGTCGATGTGAACGCTGCTGCCGATTGGGTGGCAATCACCTGCATGACGGCCTCCGCGCCCCGCGCCTACGCGATCGCCGATGCCTTCCGGCAGCGAGGAATCCCTGTTGTCATGGGTGGCATTCACCCCACGGTGCTGCCCGATGAGGCCGCCGCTCACGCGGACGCGGTTGTTATCGGCGAGGCCGAACCGGTATGGCGGGAGGTGTTGGCGGATCTGGCAGCCGGTCGTCTCAGGGCTCGCTACAAGCATGATGGTTACGCCGATCTCGCAGGTCTCCCTCGCCCTCGCCGCGAGCTGCTTCAGGTCAATCGCTACCTCACCACCAATGTCGTCCAAACCGGGCGCGGGTGCCCAAATGCGTGTGCCTTCTGCACGGTGAGCACGGTATCGGGCAGGCGCTACCGCTTCCGACCCGTTGGCGAAGTGGTTGAGGAGGTCCGCTCGCTCGGCGGATGGGTCGGGTTCGTTGACGATAACATCACCGGCCATGCTCGGCGAGCGAAGGAGCTGTTCGAAGCCCTGATTCCGCTTCGTACCCGCTGGATAGGCCAGGCGGATCTGGCCATGGCCAAGGACCCGGAACTACTCTCCCTCGCTGCCCGCAGCGGCTGCAAGGCTATGTTCGTGGGCCTGGAGTCGCTCTCGCAGGAGAACCTGCGCGCCATCGGCAAGTCGGCCAACCTGGGAACGGACATGGGCGCGGCCATTCGGACGATCCACAAGGCCGGCATTGAGATCATCGGGTCGTTCGTCCTGGGGTTGGACGGAGATGACGGCGGCGTCTTCGCGAGGACAGTGGCGTTTGCGCAGCGGCACAGGCTGGTTGCGGCGCAGTTTGCGGTGCTCACTCCCTTCCCAGGCACGGTGGTGCATCAGCAACTCGCACGCGAAGGGCGGATCGTGGACCACGACTGGTCACACTACACCATGAGCAACGTCGTGTTCCGTCCCCGGCACATGACGGCCCTCGAACTGCAGGAAGGACAGGGGTACGCCTACGGCCGTTTCTACTCGATACCCTCGATCCTCAAGCGGAGTTTCACTCTACGCGGGAAGCTCCTCACCCGTCTTCTCATCAACCTCAGCTACCGCCGCATCGGCCGCGGCAAGGGCCTGTGCGCCGGGCTGCCCGCGCAGCGTCCCTTGAAGCCGTTGCGTGCGACCGGTACGGCGCAGGCCCCTGATGCTAAGACAGCGCGCTCACGCGCCTCTTCGCCGACCTCGACGCGTGCCGACCTTTGATGCCCCACGCCGGTTGGCCTCTCGTTCCATCTCTGGCCAGAGGGGTGGGAGCAGACCACTCGCCATCGAGTCCCGTACCGGCACCGCCGTTTGACCCGCTTGGTGGGCTAAGAGGACGCCACTCGCCGAGGCGGTAGCGAGTGGCGCGGGAGATGTGGTTGATGCGCTCCATCTTCAGCAGGAGAGCCGCGTAGTGTGAGCGGTCATCCCAGTCCATGCCGGCGGTAGAACCAGGTTTTCACCGCCTGCACCAGGACCAGGTAGGTCACCGTCAGCACGACTAGGGCTCCGAGCAGGAGCGCCGGGAGCGGCCTAAACCCCAGCCAGGGGCCCAGCGGCGTGTACGGCGACAGCGCGCCAATCAGGACGATGGCCGCCACGCTGATGAGCATCGTTCTGCTCGGCTGGCTGCGGAAGGGGTTCGCGGAGGTGCGGATGACGAAGACCACCAGCGTCTGCGTAGCGAGCGATTCCACAAACCACCCGGTGTGGAAGAGGCGCTCGTTCGCGTGGAACAGCCCCAGCAGGACCCCAAAGGTGAAGAAGTCATAGACCGAGCTGATGGGTCCTATGACCACCATGAACTGGCGGATGAAGTCCACGCGCCACCGGCGAGGGTGACGCAGCAGCTCCGGGTCCACGTTGTCGGTGGGAATGCTGAGCTGCGAGGCGTCGTAAAGGAGGTTTCCTGTTGCTTCGCTAGTTTACTGCCGAAGCGGAGGAGGGGGCTTCGGCGCTGAAGCACCGAAGCATACAGTGCTGAGACTCAAAACCCGTATGCTCTGTTCAGCCCTTTCATCTGTGCAAATCATCAATCACGTCAGGCCGAGCGCCCGCAGCCGCTCCGGCTCGCCCAGGTAGGCATTCTGCCGCAGCAGTTCCCGCTGTAACTCACGCAGCGGCACATCGGCCGAGCGCAGCCCCTTGGCCGCAGCCAGCGCCGATGCCGCGCCGACCGCCTGCCCGCAGATCATGCATCCGGTCATCCCGCGCAGAATGGCGGGAGATGCCGTGGACACGCTCTTGCCGCTGCCGACAAGCAGGTTGTCGCATCCCACCGGCACGGTGATGCCGAACGGGATGTCGCAGGTATAATCGCGGAAGAACCCCTGCCGTTCCGGCCTCTGATCGCACACCGGAAATGTGCCTATCACATCGTCCGCCAGCACGGGAGCGGGCGCGCTGAGCACGTTCTTATCGTCCAGCACGTTTCGGCCTTCAATATAGCGGCTCACCCGAATGCCGAGATCTACCCCGATGTGCGCCACGTGGGCGCGAGAGAAACCGGGGACGTGCTTTATCATGAAGTCGGCCACATAGTAGCATATCTTCTGCGCGTGCAACTCGAACTCCGACAGGTTGCGCACGTCCAGGTCGGCGATGCGGTAGAAGTTCGAATTGACCACCACGAAACCCGGCCCGCCGATGGCGTAGAGGCCGAACGCATCGAGGCTGAAGGCCGGGGGCATTTCTTTCTTCAGGTCGCCGCGGGCGACGGCCTCTTGTAAGAACGGCCATGTCCGTCCTCCGCCGTGCGGGAAGAACAATGTCCCGCGCTCTCGCCAGTTGCGGTCGAACGTTTCCAGGTCCTTGACAGAATCCTGACCGGCGGGGAAGCCATCCGGGTCCTGCGCGAGAAATGCCACGAAAGCATCCAGGTCCACATTGGCCAGTTTGAAGAGGATCGAGGCCGAGCCCGTCTGAAACCGGCAGCGAGCGCCGGCCTGATGGGCGAGGTCGGCCTCCCCGGTGGCATCCACCGTGGCCTTGGCGAGGACGGCCTGCCGGCCAGACTTGCTCTCGCAAAAGGCCCCGATCACCGCGCTGCCATCCATTATCGGCCTCGCCGCAACCGCGTGCGTCAGCACCCTGACCCCTGCCTCTTCAGCCATCTCGATCAGAACGACCTTGAGCCGTTCTGAATCAATGACCACCCCTGGCACATCCCGGTTACGCCAGCGCGCCGATGCTGCGCCGACCTCCACCAGCCGCTCTACCACCTCGCCGGCAAAGCCGGAGATCACCTGCTTGCCGCTGGCAGTGAGATAGCGGTTTCCGATATTCGCCATCAGGGTGGCCGTCGCCACGCCGCCCAGGCAGCCGTTGCGCTCCATCAGCAGGGTGGATGCGCCCGCGCGGGCGGCTGAGACAGCGGCCGCACAGCCGGCCACCCCTCCCCCGGCCACCAGCACGTCCACCTTCTCCAATATCGGAATATCTCGCGCTTCCTCCCGAATTGTGGTCTCCATCTGGCCTCCTCATCCACAGAATCAGTCCGCGCCTGTCTTCCCTGGCACCCCGCCGCCAACCTGCCGCATCCTGCGTGTCGTGCCAGCACCATGTTCTCTTGCTTCGGTAGTTTACTGCCGAAGCCGCGTGGCGACCCCCATCGCGACAGGGCTTCGGCGCTGAAGCACCGAACCGACCAGGGGTTATTGCGCGCGAATCTGCAGCCGATGGAGGGTCTTCATGGATTCGATACGGGATCATCTGTGGTTGTGGGGCCACGAGGCGGGAAGCCACAACGGCCGCTTCGGCATTCAGGGCTCTTCGAGCATAACGCCGACTGAAGCGGCCCACTACATGGGCATTCCCAATCTCATCATGGTCGCCTTCGGCGGGCGACCCGAGCCCCCGTTCGCGCAGCACGCGCTCCCCATGCGCTCCCTCGCCCACGTCGTGTGGTCAATCGTCGGCGATTCCTCCTCCACCCGCAACGACCAAAGCCCCGACCTCGAAGAGGTCATCGCTCTTGCAGCCGAGTTCCCCAACGTAACGGGCGCGATGATGGACGACTTCTTCCATAAGCCCGACGACCAAGGCGCAGTGGCCCGGTATTCGGCGCAGCAGGTAGCGGGCTTTCGCCAGCGCCTGCGCGGCGCTCCGCGCCCCCTCGACCTGTGGGTTGTCCTGTATGCGCACGACCTTGACCTTCCAATCGGCGATCATCTTGGACGGGCCGACATCGTCTCTTTCTGGACATGGAAATCAGAAGACCTGGGCCACCTGCCCGAGAACTTCGCCCGCGCCGAGGCGCTGGCCCCTGGCGCGCGCAAGGTATTGGGCTGTTACATGTGGGACTATGGAGCCAGCCAGCCCATGCCCGTCGAGCGCATGGCCTACCAGTGCCAGACAGGCCTACAGTGGCTGAAAGAGGGCCGCATCGAGGGCATGATCTTGCTCGCCAGTTGCATCTGCGACCTGGGCCTGGAGGCCGTCGAATGGACCCGCCGCTGGATCGCCGACGTCGGCGGCCAGCCGCCGGGGCAGCCCTCCTGAACATCCCTCCTGCACGCCTAATGAGTTTCTTGCGTTACGGGAACAAATGTGGGACAGGCGCTCTCGCCTGTCCACCGGCCCAGCACAGGCAGGAGTGCCTGTGCCACATAACACACAACAGGGGACGGCTGTGCCACACGCCTTGGCTTCCGCTGATTCAAGAAACTCTATAATGGGCAGGCAAAGCCCAGGTCGTGGCACGGTTATTGCGGCGGAATCTACACGAATGCTAACACAGCAGGTGGCACACACATGACGAGCAAGAAATGTGCTCTTCTCGCTGGAGCGGCTTTGTTGGTTCTGTTGTCGCAGAGCGCGCTTTCCCAGGCGGCGCGCCGACAGTGGAAACCCAAGGCCACGGCTGTCCTCGAGGTGCGCCAGCCGGACGGCGCCCTGAGGCTCTACCACACGCCCTCCGGAGCGGTTTACTGGTCGAATGACCTTCCCGTCGTCCAGGGCGACCGGATTACGGTTTACGCCTTCGTCTCCACCGGCGAAGCAGCGCTGAAAAAGGCCATCATCCGTTTGGATAACAAGGAACTAAAGACCATCACGAAGCCGCCCTGGCACGTGGAGATCAACACGAAGGACCTCGCCGTGGGCAATCACTTCGTGGAGGTCGTGGCAACGGCGGACGGGCGCATTGACATCGGGACCGCAGTTTTCCTGGTCGCTCCGGCAACCGAACCGCTGCTGAAAGAGACGATCGCGCCCTCCCCAACGCCGCAGCCCCAGCCGGTTACCCCCGTTACGCCGGAACTCGTCTGCCGCGTGCGCTCGCGCGCAGATGCGGTTGACCAGGCCCTCGCTCGCGGCGAGGCGCCGGTCGTGAAGGAACCCACGCTTTTCTGGGTTCAGGCGGCAGAGGGAGTGAAGGAGTTCCAGTACACTCTCCTGCGCGTCGGCAAGGAGACCTACCGCTCGCCGGCCATCCCCATTCTCAGCCACATGCGCCTGGGGCCAAAGCAGGCGGATGGCACCGGCCTGGAGCCGGGGGAAGTTACCCTGGAAGTGCGCGCTGGCGACGGCAAGGGCAATTTCGGGCCGCCTGCAGCGGTCAAGATTCAGGTTGCTTCGGGATCAGGATAGAGGTATAAGCGATGCTGCGCTGGACACTGAAAATCGGTACACTCGTTCTCGCCGGGCTGCTGCTGGCAGGGCAGCCGGTAACGGCCGCGTCGCAGAAGCGGCAGCGCACGCCGCCCGACTCGTTCTTGTGGCAGAAAGTGAACTCCGTCCCCGAGTTCATCGCGCAGGTCAAGGGTAACCCGGCGATTCGCGCTCGCATGGCGCGGCACTTCAAGGTCGCCGAGAAAGACCTCGTTCCATACCTGGAGCGCAACCTCACCGTCGTAACCGTCAAGAAAACCGGAAGATACCCGGTCTGGGGCGTTACGCGCAGCGGGCGCATCTACCGCAGCACGACGCACTACCGCGCAGGCTGGCGCGCATTCGGGATGAGGGACGGCTCGGTGCTATTCAAGTGGTCGTGCGGCAACCCGATGATGGCAAGCCTGCCCAGGGTGCCAGTCCCCATCGCCAAGGCGCCTCCCGTGCCGCGGATTACCGCTCTGCCGCCCGCTCCTCGCGTCTATGCGGACGTGGTGGAAACTGTCGAGGTCCCCGTGCATGTAGCGTCCGAATTCATACCGCCCTCCCCTATTCATCTGTCAGCGGTCCCTCAGACGGCAGGCCCTGCAGTCCCGATAATCGAGCGCGGGGCGCTGCCGGTCTGGCTGCTGGTGCCCCTTGCGTTCGATCGCGGGGGTGGCGGTTTCATCCCTGAGCCCAGCACCCTCGCCCTGTTCGGGGCAGGCGGGCTCGCCATCGCAGGGCTTCGCCGCCGCAAACCCAAAGCCACCGGCAGCCGGTAGCGTCCTGGCCGCGAGACAGAAAAGCCACCGCACAATCGGTCGGTTGTGCACCTTGCTGCTCTGCGCAGCGAGTAGCCGACCCAGCACCTGCTAGCCAGGAGGCCGATTTTCTGGTATAATGCGCTACCATGTTTTGCCTGCGGCACGTGGATTGCCGCCGCCGGCCGGGGTACCTGGTGGCGGCCTGGGAGGAGGTGCTGCAGCGGTGCCCATCGGCCACCGTCTTTCAGACGCCCGAGTGGATACTGCCATGGTGGCGCCATCTCTCTGGCACGCGAGTGCCGCTAACCCTTGTCGCCAGCACCGCAGACGGGCCTGTGGCCATTGCGCCGCTTGCCCTGCAAACCGCAGCGGCGGGCAGGGTAATCCGCTTCGCCGCCACCGGCGTCTCAGACTACCTGGACTTCGTCGTAGCCCAGGGACATGAGCGCGAATTCGCCCAGAGCCTGTTTGCCTTCTTGACTGACGTTCGCTGGGACCTGCTCGACCTCCAGCAGGTGCCCGAAGACTCCCGCTGCGCCCACGAGATCCTGCAGGCAGCCCGCGAGCGTGGCCTGCACGTGCACGCCGAGGCCCAGGAGGTCTGCCCTGCCGTCCCCCTGCCCGATTCATGGGACGCGTACCGGGCCGGTCTTGGCAAGTCCATGCGCGAGAACGTGAGTTACTATCCCCGCATGGTCGCCAAGCGCCTGGGGGCAAGGATCGAGGGGCCCGATTCCGACGGCATCGGGCGCCTGGACCAAGTGATGGCCCTTCACCAGGCGCGCTGGCGGCGCAGGCTTCTGCCGGGCTGTTTCTTCAGCAGGCGCGTGCAGCATTTCCATCGCGAAGTGGCCCAGGGCATGAGCCAAAGGGGGGCGCTGGCGGTTTACAGCCTCTGGGTTGACGGTTGGGCTGGGGCGGGCCTGTATTGCCTGCAACATGGGGACACGGTGTTTTACTACTCGGGGGGCTTCCATCCTGCGCTGGCGCGATACAGCCCCGGGACCGTATTGGTCGCCAGGGCGATTGCCGATGCCATTGCGCAAGGCAAGCGGCGCTTTGACCTCCTGCGGGGCGCAGAGCCATACAAATACCGCTGGGGGGCGCAAGACCGCATCAACATGCGGATCCGGATAGCGGCCCCCACAGCATTGGGAGCAACTGCGATGCGGCTGAGCATGCTCTCAGGGACAGCCGAAAAGCGGGGCAGGAAACTCGTTGCCAGGCTATACTGGCGCAAGTCTCACGCAGGAGCCGGATCATGAAAACAGTCAGGGTCGCAGCAGTGGTCCCAGTCTTCAATGAGGAAAACCGCATCGGCAGGGTGCTCTCCGTGCTGGAGGGGTGCGACATACTCGACGAAATCATAGTCGTCAACGATGGTTCGACGGATGCAACCTTGTCGCAGATTCCCAACGAAAACGGCATCCGCCCCGTGTCCCTCGAACGCAATCTGGGCAAGGGAGGGGCCCTCGCAGCCGGCCTGGCTGCTACGACAGCCGAAATACTGGTGTTCGTTGACGCGGACCTGGTGGGCCTCAAGGAATACCACATCGGCGAACTCGTTCGCCCCGTTCTGCACGGCGAAGCCGACATGTGCGTCGGGATATTCCAAGGCGGCCGCTGGTGGACCGACCTGTGGCAGAAGGTGGCTCCTTATATCTCGGGCCAGAGAGCCTTGCGGCGGGAAGTGTTCGCCAGCGCTCCCGGCCTGGAGTATGCCAGGTTTGGGGTCGAGTTGGCGCTCACGCGCCACGCCCACCGGCTGGGCCACCGGGTTGAGTGGGTTACACTTCACGGCCTGACCCACGTGATGAAAGAGGAGAAAATGGGCGTGTTCCCCGGCGTGAGGGCCAGGGTAAGAATGTATCTGGAGATGGGCAAGTCGCTGGCTGTCTCGTTATGGCTCCCATTCGCCCGGGGGCGGGGGAACGGGTATTAGCGGATGGCCCTGCTGCATCCCCCATTCCTCGATCTGGCGATAGCGATATTCCTCGGCCTTGCCGGCCTGGTGCTATCGGCTGTGCTTCGATGGCGCCGCAGTCGGTTCTGGGGCCCTGCTGTCGTGGCGACAGTCCTGTTCATCGGCATCGCAACGGGGGCACTCTATCCGCGCAGCCAGGTGTTCGGGTATGCGCTGTGGCGCGGCAGCCGCGCGGTGCACGACGTGGCGCTCACATTTGATGACGGCCCCGATCCCAGATTCACCCCGCAGATACTCGCCATCCTCGCGCGCGAAAATGTCCACGCGACCTTCTTCATGGTGGGCGCGAATGTCGTGAAGCACCCGGAGGTGGCCAGGCGCGTTGCAGACGAGGGCCACGCGATTGGCAATCACACCTTCACCCATCCGGATCTGATACTCACCTCTCCGCGGCACGTCTGCAGCGAGATCGAGCGCACCGAGCAAGCAATCCAGCGCGCTGCCGGCATCCGGCCAGACCTGTTCAGGCCGCCCTACGGGTTCAGGACCCCTGTCGTTTACCGGCAACTTCAGCGCAGCGGCCTGCGCATGGTGGAATGGACGCTCACTTCCCAGGATTGGCGTAATCGCGGCCCCCTGAAGATCCGTCAACAGGTGCTGCGGCGCGTGCGGCCCGGCTCGATCATCCTGTTTCACGACGGACGCGGCAACCGCAGCGATACCGTTGCCGCCCTGCCGACCATCATTCGGGCGCTCAAGGGCCGCGGCTACCGCCTCGTCACCATCCCCGAACTGCTGTCCGACGGCAGCCCGCCCAGATAGCGTCGTCAATGTAGGGGCGAAGCGCCGCCTGCCCTGAGGAATTCGAATTGCTTCCCCCGCTCACGGCCTCTCGGGGGCACTTACGTGCGCTAGAAAGAGAAATCAGCCCGGACTGTCCACATCTTCTCGTCGAGGTCCGACATGCCGTCGGCGGCGCCATGGTCAATCTTGCGCTTGAAATACTCGACGTGCATTGCCACATTCATCTCGGGATAGTAACGCAGACCGAGCGTCCAGCCTTTGGTATCCTGGTTCTGCTCGTCAGGCGTGTTGACCCAGCCCCAGCGGGCAAATCCGAGAACATCGTGCGGGAAGGAATGGTTTGCTTCCAGGAATCCGCCCGAGAAGTCATAGTCCCGGGTCGGGTCAAAGGTGTTTAGGGCTGCATCATCCCGGCCCGTCACGTATTGCGCCATAACGTTGGTCTGCCCGAGGCTGAGGCTCGCATCAACGCCGAGCCGCCGGATGTTCTCTCGGTTTCCCGTCCCGCCCGCCAGGCGGTTCCTACCGAAGCATGCGAAGGCGCCCAGGCGATGACCCACGACCTGGCCTTCGCCGCGCCCGAGCGTCTTGCTAGCGCGCAGGTAGAAAGCGCTGGGCGAATCGCTGGCGGGCTGCGTCTCATTGCCATTCACCCAGCCAGCCGCGAGTTTCACCCGGTTGCGCAGCACGGTCGCCAGTTCAATCCCGGTCTGCGTGTCCGACATCGCAAACCCCTCGGGGCCGGCAAAGTCATACACATCGTAAGGCCCAACTGTAAGCGTCCTCTTCACGCTGAAGGCGACGTACGCTGGCTCGAAACGGCCCAAGCGGACAGTGAAGGGCACGGGTGCACTGCGAACGCCATAGACCACGTTGGCCATCTCCAGCGTGCCGTCCTGGGCGACGACGCTCCGCGAGCCCTTGATCTCGGGCGTGTAAACCATGAAGTATCCGATGCGGTCCGAGAACAGCCCCGCGGAGAGCACGTCGAGCCCGTTCAGTTGAAACGCGCGGACATCTGCCCGCTCTCCGCCCGGGTTGTCTATGCTGGCATTGTTGTATCCCGCGCTGGTCCGCAATGCGAGCGGAGTCGGCGTCTCGAAGACGTTCTTCTCCTGCGCCTCCTTGCCCATAATCCGGTATCCGTTGTCGCGGAACGCCTGGCCGAAATCGTTCAACTTCGGGAACTGCACGTGGCACATCGTGCACCGAAATCCATACTTCCGGGCAAACACCGGAACCGCCCCGGCCCGGTCCACGAGACCCATCAAGACCACAGCCAGGGTGAAGACATACGCAAGACAGCGTGCGCCTTTCATTGGCATCCTCCCTGTCATCTGCCAGCAGCTGGCTCGACGTCTTTCGGCAGCGGCGGCGCCTCATCCACCGGGAATGGCCCTGTCAGGGCTTCCATGAATGCTACCAGATCCTCTTTTTCCTGTCGCGTCAGGTTGAGCGGCTGTATGAGCGGGTCAAGGTTTCGATTGGGGATTCCGCCGCGGTCGTAGAACCCCACCACATCCATCAAACTCTTCTCCGAGCCATCGTGCAAGTAAGGATAGGTCATTGCGACATTGCGCAGACCCGGCGTCTTGAACTTGCCGCAGTCACTCGGGTCGCCGGTGACTTTCGCCCGGCCGGTGTCCGGTTCGGGCTTATTCATTCCCACTCCAAGGTTGTGGAATGACTGATCGGAGAAAGCAGGGCCGCCGTGGCAGGTCGTGCAGTGGCCCTTGCCGTTGAAGATGTTCATTCCGCGCACTGCCGACGCGCTCATTGCCTTCTTGTCGCCCATGATGTAGCGGTCGTACGGGGATGGACCCGAGACAATGGTGCGCTCATAGGCCGCGATAGCCTTGGCAATGCCGTCGGTGGTAACATCCGTCCCGAATACCTGCTGGAACTGCGCCCTGTAGCCCGGAATGGCGTTGAGTTTTCGCACCACGTTCTCTAGCGTCTCGCCCATCTCGATCGGATTGTGGATCGGGCCAAGTGCCTGCTCCTCAAGCGAACCTGCGCGCCCGTCCCAGAACTGGAACTCCATGTAGGCCGCGTCAACGATGGTGCCCGAGTTGCGCCCGCCGACCTGGCCCCCGATTCCGGTATCGGTAGGGGCGTGATGGGCCCAGCCGGTGGCAGGAATATGGCAAGTAGCGCAGCTGATCGTGTGGTCCCCCGACAACCGCCTATCGAAATACAGTTGCCTGCCGAGCCGTATCTTGGCATCGGTCTGCGGGTTGTCTGCGGGTATCACTGAGCTGACAGCGGGCAGGAGTCCGTTGTCGAACATCCCGCCGGCCACAGGCACCAACGCTTCTGCCGACAAGAGACCGAGGACAGCGGTCAGGACGAGCGGCAATCTCACTGTCTGCCTCCTCCCCTGCTTGATTAGTCGTGCCATGATAACATATATTCCGTTTTCTGTAAACCCTCCGCTGCGGGTCAATCCTGCGCGAGGCGGTCTGGGCTCCGAGGATTGCGGCAGGGAGGGCGGCTCCAGCGTGGAAGGCTGAACAGCGCGATGCGCTTGCGTTACAATGCAATCGTCAGCGCCCTTGCGCTGCTCGTGCTCTCAGCCATGGAGGTGCGCCCGATGCCCAAGGCCGGAACCCTGCCGGATGAAGACAAACGCGCCACAGAAATCCGGCGCCTGGACACTCCCTGCGCGCTTGCCACTTACTCCTCGCTGGAAGAGTGGCAGGCGCGTGCTGCTCAACTGCGCCAGCAGATTCTCGCCAGCGCGGGCCTGCTCCCCATGCCGGAAAAGACGCCCCTGAAGGCCAGAGTCTTCGGCCGCATCGAGCGCGATGGATACACCATCGAGAAGGCCTATTTCGAGAGTTACCCCGGCTTCCTCGTTACCGGCAATCTCTACCGCCCGCGCGGAAAGAAAGGGCCTTTCCCCGGCGTTCTGTGCCCTCACGGCCACTGGCAATACGGCCGCCTGCAGGACTCGCCCGAAGGGTCCGTGCCCGGCCGCTGCATCAATCTCGCGCGCCAGGGATATGTCGTCCTTTCGTATGACATGGTGGGATACAATGACAGCAACCAGGTCGGCCACGGCAGATTGGGGGCGGAGCGCGAGCAACTGTGGGGCGTGAGCCTGATGGGCCTGCAACTGTGGAACAGCATCCGCGCGGTTGATTTCCTGTGCTCCCTGCCCGATGTTGACAGCAAGAAGATCGGCTGCACGGGCGCATCGGGAGGCGGCACCCAGACTTTCCTGCTGACCGCTGTTGATGACCGCGTGAAGGTTTCCGCGCCCGTGTGCATGATCTCAGCGCACTTCCAGGGCGGCTGCATCTGCGAAAACGGCCCCAACCTGCGCCTGGACACCAATAACGTGGAAATCGGCGCGCTCGCCGCCCCAAGGCCCTTGCTCCTCGTCTCTGCCACCGGCGACTGGACGAAGAACACGCCAAACGTCGAATACCCCTGGATTCGAAACATATACGAACTCTTCGGGGATAAGGACCGCGTCGAGAATGCGCACTTCGAGGCGGGCCACAACTACAACCAGCAGAGCCGCGAGGCGGTTTACGAATGGTTCGGCCGGTGGCTGCTCGGCTCGCGCGACCCGAATGCCTTCAAGGAGCAGTCGTTCCATGTCGAGCAGGTGAGAGACCTGCTGGTCTTTTACGGCGAGAAATACCCGCAAAAGCGGACGGACGCCAAGTTGCTCACCGACTATCTGATCCGGCAGAGCAAAGCGCAACTGGAGTCGGCATGGCCGACAGACAGGGCCGGCCTGGCGCGGTTGCGGAAGCAGTACGAGCCTGCATTCCGCCATGCGCTCGCTGCGCAGATGCCCTCTTCGGACGAGATCATCGTTGCTGAGGGCCAGCCGCAGCGCAAAGCCGGCTGCGTCGTGCAGCCGCTCACGATAGGGCGCGCAGGCAAGGGAGACAGGGTGCCTGCGGTGCTCCTGACGCCCGAGAAACGCACCAGCCGCGCACCCGCAGCGCTTCTGGTTCACGCCGGCGGCAAGGCGGCGATTGCCGGCGGCGACGGCTCCTCACTCCACCCCCTCGCCGCGCGCTTGCTGGAGAGCGGCCGCATCGTGCTCGCCATTGACTGCTTCGGAATCGGCGAGGCCGCCCACGAAGCGATTGCGGCCGACGGCAAGTATTTCACGACCTACAACCGCGCCGAGATTGCCGAGCGCGTTCAGGACATACTGACTGCTCTCGCCTACCTCGACTCGCGCGCAGACGTCGGGCGCGTCGAAGTCGTGGGCCTCGACGAAGCCGGCCTGTGGTGCCTGCTCGCGCGCGCTCTCGCCCCGGCCGTCGAATCCTGCGCGGTTGACCTCCAGAAGTTCAACGCGGACAGCGACGACCAGTTCGTCAAGCGCCTCTGTATCCCCCTGCTTCGCCGCGCGGGAGATATTCGCACTGCGGTGGCTCTCGCCGCCCCACGCAGGCTTCTGATTCACAACACCGCCAGCGCCTTCAGCACCGCATGGATAACGCGCCTGTATTCCGACATCGGGGCCGCCGGCAACTTCACGGGCAAGCGCACCCCCGCCTCCGACCGCGACCTCGCGCAGTTCCTGATCGCGGGAACGCAGCCTCCCAGCAGGTAAGCAATATGCGGCGTCAAGTCAGAGCGCATTGGAACACTCCCTGGAGTGGGACCATTCGTCCCGTCCGCCCGCCAGTTGGCGGACTGGCGGATCGGGACCCAGGGTGACCGATGCCATCAAATAAGTGAGCCTGTCTGTCATTCTGATCCCCTCCCCGCCTGTCATTCTGAGCCCGTCAGCCGACGGACGAGGAATCTCACTTCGACGCACACCCCCGCCGAATCCGTCATTCTGAGCGACTCGTCCTCCGAAGCCTTCAGCCTGCGATGTCGGACTGTAGGGGCGGAGTCCGCCAGCTGGCGGACTCCGCCCGTTTCCCACGCGCACCGCGTGCGCCCGAAATCTCTCCGGTAACTGTTCATTCCAGGATGGGGAAGGAGGGATTTCGGCGCACCCTCTTGACAGAACCGCCCGCACGGCGTAGAATGTCAATGGTCGCCTGACGGGGGCCGCCCGCCGGGCGCAAGGAGTGCGACCAAGGGAGCTGCACGATGAGAGGAACGGGCCTGACCAAGGGCTTCGGCCTTGTTTGTCCAAGAGCCAATCTCCGCGCATGCGCGCGCATTCCGCATTCCCACTCACAAACCAGGGGGTAACCCAAAAATGAAAACCACCGAGCGACTGTCGAGCACACTGACCGCCTTTTGCGCAGCAGCCCTGCTCTGCGCTCTCTCAGCGCTCGTCATTCCCACCAGCGCCGCATTCGCCGTCACAACCGAGCGCGTGAGCGTCTCAAGCGCGGGTGAGCAGGCGAACGACGCTTGCTACGCGCCTTCAATCAGCGCGGACGGCCGGTTCGTGGCCTTCGCTTCGAAGGCCACCAACCTGGTGCCAGGAGATACGAATGACGCCGTGGACGTTTTCGTGCATGACAGGCTAACGGGGAGCACCGAGCGAGTCAGCGTGAACAGCTCTGGCGAGCAGTCGCATGACCCTGCGCTTGGGTATCCGACGCCTTCTATCAGCGCAGATGGCCGGTTCGTCGCGTTCGGGTCTGGAGCGGCGGATCTTGTCACCGGCGACACGAATGGAAAGCCCGACGTCTTCGTGCGCGATAGGCTCAACAGCACGACCGAGCGCGTGAGTGTTTCCAGCGCGGGCGACCAGGCGAATGGAGAACACGGATCCGGTGCGCCTAGCATCAGCGCAGAGGGTCGCTTCGTAGCGTTCTCGTCCAGTGCGAGCAACCTAGTGGCAGGGGACACTAATAGCACCGACGATGTTTTCGTTCGCGACCGGCAGGCCGGGACCACCGAGCGCGTGAGCCTGAACAACGACGGGTCCCAACGCACGCTGGGCTGTGGAGGCCCAGCCATCTCTGGCGATGGGCGGTTTGTCACGTTCAGCGACTGGGATGACAGCACCATGCAGAACAGGATCTTCGTTCGCGACCGCACAGCCGGGACGACGCAGCAGGTGGACGTCAGTTCCAGCGGGCAACCGGCGAACGCCATCTCCGGTTCCCCTGCGATAAGTGCTGACGGGAAGTCTGTCGGGTTCGAGTCGATGTCGGAGAACCTGGCCCCCATCTCCCGTCCATGCGCCCAGTTCTACATGCGCGACCTGCAGGCCAGCACAACTGAAGTGGTGAGCGTCTCGAACACAGGCGAGCCGATGAACTGGATGGATCCGGGCGGGTCCATGTCCTGCGGGTGCTGCGAGAAACCAGCGATCAGCGGGGATGGGCGGTTCGTGGCGTTCCCGGTCGCCGCCAAGGTAACGAACCTGGTGCCTGATGACACCAACAATGCGGGAGACATCTGCATCCGCGACCGGGCCAACGGCACCACGCAGTTGGTCAGCGTCAGCAGCGATGGCGCGCAGGCGAACGCATATTCATACGGGCCCTCCATCAGCGGCGGCGGAAGGCACGTCGCATTTTATTCCTCCGCGACGAACTTGGCGCCGGGAGACACAAACGGCAAGACCGACATCTTTGTTCGCGACAGGGGGCCGGTCGCGCCACCAGGCCTTGGGATAGCGATCAATGACGGGGCGGCGTGCACGGGCTCGCGCGATGTTGCCCTGGGCCTTCAGTTCCCCGCTGGCTCGGT
>Ga0315296_10000337_pt1 | contig 43479 bp, 33 predicted proteins | sample YL17G14_18_MG_FD_203921 | JGI IMG/M metagenome (GOLD analysis project Ga0315296, IMG submission 203921) | Sediment microbial communities from Yellowstone Lake, YNP, Wyoming, USA - YL17G14_18 | ecosystem: Environmental > Aquatic > Freshwater > Lake > Sediment | place: USA: Wyoming | collected... | reverse complement strand
AAGCGTTTCCTTAGTTTTTGTCAAAGTTCATGTTGGATATGGTCCGCAACTGAAGTTCTATTCTTTCTTGGACCCTATTAGGAAGAGAATTCCGATTGCAGCGAGTGGCGAGTTGATGCTGATAAAATACGAAGTTTTGAAAAACATACTGCCTTTAAAGGGATGTAAGGCTGAAGACAGCTACATTTTGTTTAAGGTCTTAGAAAAAGGCGGAAAAGCAGCTTTTTGCGAAGAATGCTATGTCACGACAAAGCGAACAACGCATGCAGAGCAGGAAGAAGCTTACAAGCGGAGAACTGTTGGAGGAATATATCAGGCTCTTTCAATGAGCAAGCCGCCTTTTGTAGTGAAGCTTTTTTACACACTTTTGCCGCTTGCGTCTCCACTACTGCTTATTTTGGGCAGGAAGGGCTACTATTGGACCAAGGGAATACTTTTAGGCTATGTTGACTATGCAAGGGGAGACAAAACAGCCTCTTGGCAGCTGACCTATTCCTGAAAAGTTTTGAAAATTCGAGGTTAGCATGTAGTTGAGATTAAGAGATGACGTATGCTTTGGATAATATAGCCGAAGTCGTCAGGGATGGGCTTTGTACTGGATGTGGAACGTGCGCTGGAGTCTGCCCCGTCGACGCGATTACAATGCTAGTTTCAAACGGTCTTTTTCTGCCCGAAATAAAAGAAGAAAAATGTACCAGATGCAATGTATGCCTTAAATGTTGTCCTGGCTATTCCATAGATCTAAAAAAGCTAAATTCCCATGTTTTTGGGAAACAACCAGACGATCTTCTTCTTGGGAACTTTTCAGGATGCTATGTTGGTCATTCGAATGACAATGCGATGCGCTTTAACTCCTCTTCTGGGGGCGTAGTTCCACAACTACTTGTGTATGCTTTGGAAAAAGGCATGATTGATGGAGCTTTGGTTGTTCGGATGAATAAAGATAATCCTTTAGAGCCTGAACCGTTTATCGCTAGGAGCCCGGAAGAGGTTATTTCTGCCTGGAAATCAAAATATTGTCCTGTAGCAACGAATGCGGTCTTAAGAAAGATCTTGTCAGAGGATGGCAGATTTGCTGTTGTCGGATTGCCATGTCATATACATGGGATTCGAAAGGCTGAGACAGTTTTTGGAGGATTGAAGGATAAAATAGTGTTGCATATTGGTCTTTTTTGTGGGCATACGGTCAATTTCATGGGAACAGAGCTTCTTCTTAAGAAGTTTCGGATCAGAAAGGATGATGTTGCTAGAATTGATTATAGAGGGTGTGGATGGCCCGGTTTCATGTCGATTAAGCTGAAGGATGGCAGAAGCCTGAAGTTTCGGTTCAACAAGGGCTGGAACGCATATTGGAATGTTTTCTCCCCTTTCTTTTTTACCCCACTACGTTGTATGATGTGTCCGGACCAGTTTAACGAGTTGGCCGATGTTTCGGTTGGTGATGCTTGGCTTCCGGAGCTTAAGGGTAGCTTAGGTGAATCAGTTTTAATTACTAGGACGCCGATTGCTGAGGAAATGCTTGCTTCACAGAAAAAGAGTAAAGTGTTATCGCTTAAGCCTATTACACCGAGCATGGTTAAAGAGTCACAAGCTTTTAGCTTGAACTTTAAGAAGCAGAATCTTTCCGGCAGACTTTCGTTGTTAAGGATGGTTGGCAACAGAACGCCTAACATAAATCCTATGCCACACTCTTCAGGGTTCCTGGCTTTTGTAGATGCGCTTTTGTCCTACGTCAGCTTTTATGTTTCATCGAATAGGCGTTTGAGGTCTTTTTTGCTTTATGTTCCTTTACCGCTTCTTAGACTTTATTTTGGTTTATTTAAGTGCGTATCCATGTTATCTATTCATAGCCTGCACTATAGATAGGGCAGGCCAATTAAGTAAAGGTAGATTGTTTGTACAGAAAATTTGCTGGGTTTTTGCTAATAGCGTTTGATAACTTTAAAGGCAGAAGTGTTTACGGACGTAGAAAATATCTTGAAAAAACGCAATGGATGAGAAAGCAGGAGTTGCAGCGTTTACAGTTCAAAAGGCTGAAAGCACTACTGATACATGCGTATGAAAACGTGCCATATTATCACGAGGCTTTTAAGGAGGCGAATTTTCGACCTGACGACTTAAAGTGCCTGGAAGATCTTCACAAAATCCCAATACTTAAAAAATCAGCAGTACGTGATAAGTTAGAGAAGCTGATGGCAAACGATATTTCCAGGAAGGAACTAGTTTGCCGGTTCACCAACGGTACGACTGCTGCTCCGGTTAAATTCTACCGAGGCAAGAAAGATGTGAGTTGGGGCATTGCTGCTGAACTTTGAGGATACGGTTGGGCGGGATACGAAGTTGGGGACAAGCTTGGCCTAATATGGAGAATCCCGCCTGAACGGGAAAATAGTTTCACGTTCAAAATTGAAAATGTCTTAAGACGACTCAAGATTTTGAAAATTGGACGCTTATCAGAAAAATCGATGGAATCGTTTGCAAAGAGCTTGCACAGATTCGAGCCAGATTTTATTCAAGGCCATAGTGGATCCACAAATATTTTTGCAACTTTTATTTTAGAGAATGAACATTTCAAGATACGCCCAAAAGCTATTTTCACAAGTTGCGAAACATTGCTTCCTCACTATCGTAAAACAATTCAAGAAGCGTTCAACTGCAAAGTCTATGATTACTACGCCTGTAGCGAGGTATCACACATTGCGGCGCAGTGTGGACAACATGAAGGTCTCCACATTTTTGAAGAAAATATTGTTCTAGAAACCGTGAAGGACGATGAACACGCTTCTTCTGGAGAAGAGGGAAGAGTTCTATTGACGAATCTACATAATTACGCGATGCCATTCATCAGATATGAAGTGGGGGACTCGGGAAAGATATTGCCTGACATATGCCAGTGTGGCAGAGAGCTGTCGCTATTCAAACCAATTGGAAGAACCAATGAATACTTCGTTAACAGGGACGGATCCTTCATCTTCCTTAAGGACTTCCCAAGAGTTTTTGAAGACTTACCCATCAAAGATTTTCAAGTGGTACAGGAGAGCTTTGGTGAAATAGTCCTAAAAATAGCCAGCAGACATAGTTATACCAAGGCACACACAGATTTTATATTGAAGAACATCACATATGCTGGTTCAGCAAATATAAGAATTGAATTAGTTGATTCAATACCTCCGGACAAATCTGGCAAAATAAGCCATTTTCTTTCAAAAATCGCAACGAATTATACCTAGGATATGTACACATAGAATTGCAAGCTTTGGGTGCGCTAATTGATAAACAAACTTGAAATTTACTAAGAGGTGAAGCATCTATTGGATTTGGCCCCTTTTAAAGTACACATAATTCATGTTGGCAATATGGCGAATAAGGGAACTCAAGCCCTCCTTATTAGCGACATTTCTGTAATTAAGGATGTTGTCAAGGGTGACATCGCTTTTTCCGTGTCCACCACGGATGTTGAAGGGGTAAGTCGGCTAAATCTGCCCCTGGACGCTGTTTTGCCTTCTACTATCGATATTCCATATGAAAGGGCAGATTACTATGCGAAAAGATTTGGATTTTCACGGGAGAGTTTCCGGTACAAAGGTTTTACAATGGCTAGCTTAATTCTTATGCCTATTCAAATAATATTAGCCATTATTTGCGTTATACTCGTCAAGCTCGGATTGAAGGCTTTTTATCGATCTGCGGTGTTGGAGCGCGTTAAAGGTTCCACAGTGGTTATATCTTGTAGCGACGAAAATTTTAAAGAAGGCGCCTCTTTGCTTCCGCTAAATATTTACTGGCTTATCACGTGGTGGTCCATGCTAGTTTCAAGAACATGGGAGATTCTCATTGCAAAGTTCTTAGGAAAGCCCGTCATTATGTTTCCTAATTCAGTGGGTCCTTTTCGAACCTGGATGGGTCGTTTTCTTTCGAAACTTGCACTGAACCGTTGCGATCGCATATTAGTGAGGGAACCTGTTTCTTATGATATAGTCGAATCTCTGGGAATTAAGCCGCCTAAGATTCTAACAACTGACACTACCTTGCTTTTTAACTCGAACAGCGACGTATCGCTTGAAAAGTACAGTAATCCGGTAATAGGAGTATCTTCAGGCGTCTATAGTCGCAGTCTCTCTAAACAGGAAGTCAATAGGTATATTTTGGTGCATGCCAAAGCCTTGGATAGAGCCATCGAAAAATACGGGTTCTCGATAATCTTTATGCCACATTATGTTAGTGGCTTTCGATCCGATGATTTAGGAATATGCAAACTTGTACTTAGTAAGATGAAGAACGCAGATAAGGCAAAAATTGTTGATACAAATAATGTTGAAGAATTCAAAGCGTTAATAAATGGGGTGGATATGGTTATATCTTCCAAAATGCATCCATCAGTCTTTGCTGTATCAGCATTCGTGCCGACTTTGAACGTTGCCTATGACCATAAACAAACTGGCTTTTTTTTGAGCTTGGGCATAAGCGATTGTGTCATTTCTGTTCGCGAGATCTCTTATAAGAATTTATTGTCAAAAATCGATTATGTTTGGAACAAGAAGGACAGTCTAAGAGTCTTACTTAAAAAACGCGTCCCAGTATTGCAGAAGCATGTTAAAGAATCTATTGCACTCGCTATGGCCTCATTTATCGAAGCAAACAGCTCCCTAGAAGTTGATTCTTTGAAATTGAGGGCTTATAGTTTGAAAGGTGAATGAGTCTGGTCAACTACCTTAGGGCATTCTATTACTTACAAGTCATGAACAAGCGTGCCTTTTGGAATCACAAAAAACTGAGAGAATATCAAAACAAAAAACTCAGAAAAATCATAATGTATGCATACGGCAATTCGCCTTTCTACTATAGAAAAATGAAGCGCGCAGAAATAAGTCCTGAAGAAATTAGGACAATAGAAGACATAAGCAAGCTGCCTATTACTAGGAAAGACGAGTTGATAAAGAATCTTGATGATGTTGTCTCAAAGGAGTTTAACGTTACAGATTTAAGAGTTCAACGGACAAGCGGCTCCACAGGAAGACCATTATATATCTACATAACCGAATCGGAAAATGAGTTCAGAAAAGCTAAACACCTCAGAGCCCAAATCGCATGCGGACAAAAACCATGGCACAAATGGGTTACGATAACTTCGCCTCTACACTTCGCCGAAACAACTAGATTTCAACGATTGTTGGGCTTATATGCAGTGACACCTATCTCAGTATTCGATGATATCGCTACGCAAATTTCAAAAATCGAAAAATTAAAGCCTAATGTTCTTGATGGATACTCTAATTCAATTTTACTTCTAGCCAAAGAAGCGCGGAAAAGAGGATTAAACACTATCAAACCGAAATTTCTTGTAAGCGGTGCCGAACTAATAGATGTTTCCTCTCGCAGATTCATTGAAGATGTTTTTGCAGCGCCTCTTTATGATCAGTACGCCTCCGTAGAATTTGAAAGAATGGCGTGGCAATGTCCAGAAAAAACAGAATATCACATTGATGCCGACTCGATAATTATGCAGTTCATTGATGAAAATGGTGAAGAAGTAGCGCCAGGCGAAGAAGGAGAAATAGTATGTACTAGCCTGTACAATTACGCTATGCCATTAATAAGATACGCATTAGACGACGTAGGCGTTCCTTCAGAAAAGACTGAATGCCCATGCGGTAGAACATTCCCATTAATGAAGGTAATGGAAGGGAGGAAAACTTCACTCTTAACTTTTCCCAGCGGGCGAGTCTTAGCTCCGTTTGCCTTTATGTTGGCAGTATGGGACTTCAAGTTTTACGGCTGTATTGATCTGTTTCGGATCATACAAAAAAGAAAGGATTTGCTCCTTTTCAAACTTAAACTTAAAAACTCTGCCGTAGATGAAAGCATTATTCAAGAAGAATTACAAGCGCATCTCAGAAAAACGCTAAACATACCAGAAGATGAAATAACCTTTGATGTTGAATTCGTTAATGATATTCCTTTGGATAAAACTGGCAAGTTTAGAATAGTTGTTTCGGAGTTTAACCAGAATCCAGATAGTGCGAGCTTAACGATTTCATAGGAAAAGTTGTGATTCGCTTCAAAGTATCACTATTGTGGGACGATCTTTTGATGTTGAACAGCATTAATTGGTGTTGATGATTGCGTAACTATTTGAGGGCATTGTATTACCTGTACGGTCTGACGAAACGTGCCTACTGGTCACGGGATAGGCTGAGGGAATATCAAAACGAGAAGTTGAGAAAAATCGTAAGATACTCCTATGAGCATGTTCCGTTTTATCATAGTAGATTTAAAAAATACGGAATAAAGCCGAGCGAAATAAGAACCATTGCCGATTTGAATAAGTTACCTATATTGAGAAAAGAGGAAATAAGAAAAAGACTTGATCAGGTTATTTCGAGAAAATATGATGCGGCTAAGCTGAAAATAGATCGGACAAGTGGTTCAACAGGAAAACCTTTGCGTTTTTACATAAGTGAAAAAGAAGATGAATATAGAAAAGCGAAACACCTGAGAGCCAATATAAGCGTTGGGCAGAAACCTAGAGACAAATGGGTTGTAATAACCTCTCCCTTGCATTTTGGAGAAACAACCAAGTTTCAAAGATTTTTAGGTATCTACGTTCCAACTCCTGTATCGGTATTTAATGATGTACCTGCACAGATTTCGATACTTGAAGAATTGAAGCCATGTGTACTGGATGGGTATTCTAGCTCTATTCTGTTGCTTGCAAAGGAAGTGGAAAAGAGAGGAACAGACACGATCAAGCCGAGATTCATAATTGGCGGGGCTGAGTTTATCGGTGATGATTCCCGCCAGTTCATTGAGAAGGCGTTTGGTGTCCCATTCTATGATCAATATGCGTGCGACGAAATGGAAAGAATAGCTTGGCAGTGTCAAGAAAAAAAAGGATATCACATGGATGCTGATTCGATTATTGTACAGTTTGTTGACGAAAACGGGGAGGAAGTTACGCCTGGAGAGAGAGGCGAGGTGGTTTGCACTAGTTTGTTCAATTATGCGATGCCCTTTATTAGATACGCAATTGGCGACGTAGGGATATCATCAAATGAAGAATGCTCATGCGGCAGAACACTTCCATTAATGAAAGTGATTGAAGGACGAAAAGACTCGTTAATATTCTTCGCTGATGGACGAGTCTTGTCTCCGATGGGTGTCAATGCAGTTATGTGCATTTTCAAGTTTCACGACAGTATCGACCAATATCGTCTTATACAGAAAAAAATAGATCTATTCGAATTTCTTATCAAACTGAGTTCTGATGGTGTTGACGAGAGGACTGTGGAAAAAGAATTGGTGAGACATCTTAGCAGAACTCTAAACGTAAATGCAGGTCAGGCTACATTCGAGGTAAAATTCGTTGAGAACATTCCGTTAGATAAGACTGGCAAGCTGAGAAAAGTTGTTTCAGAGCTTGATCAAAACTCTTTGAGTAAGCACTAATGGAATTAGAAATAAAGACTTGCAAGTGACAAAAATGAAGAATGAGATTCCAGAGATTAGAATAGTTCCAATAGAAAAGCTCATGCTTCACGAAATGGAAGAGCTAAAAAGAACCAGAAGACTCGAAGAAAGAATAATATCCGACGGGTTCCTCAAGAATCCAATTATAGTAGGCAGGGTTAAATGTGACGATTCAAAGTTTCTGCTACTTGACGGCGTGAACAGAGTTTCCGCCATGAAAAATCTCGGTTTCACAGACATAACTGCTCAAATTGTTGACTATTTTAATAGAAACGTAGGGGTGCACGCTTGGTGTCACTTGATACATGATTTTGATCCGCAAGATCTACTCGAAAAAATTAAAGACATAGAACGCGTCGATTTGGAAAAAACGAACAGAAAAAGGGCAAGAATTTTGTTGGAAGAAAAGAAGATTGTTTGTTGCCTCTTCTTCCGAAACAAAGATGTTTTTATAATAAAGAGTAGAAATGATTTGAAAACAAGGGCATCTAAATTGGCAGATGTCGTAAACGTTTATTCCGAGTCTTCAATGGTTCATCGTATGTCGGAAACAGAAGCCACATTTCTCTTAAGAAAACAGAAGACCCCCACTGCTGTAGTAATTATTCCAGTGTACGAAAAGAAAGACATTGTGAACCTCGCTTTCAACGGAGTGAGGCTACCATCCGGTGTTACAAGACACGTCATACCGTCGCGAGCCCTGAACTTGTCTGTAGACCTTGCACTGCTGAAATGTGACTTGTCATTAGAAGACAAAAACAAACTAATTAGAGAAATGGTCAATCAGAAAATAATATACGGAAAAACTAGATTTTACCGTGAGTCGGTCTTTGTTTTCGATGAGTAGCAACTACGGCGTTATGCGTGCTGAATTGTGCATACCTCGAGAAACTTTTTAATATTTAGCATGTGCTAACCAATTGATTCATTTGATCGCGCATGTATTAGCATAACGCGCGCGAAAAAATGTCTAAACAAACCGTCGGAGAGAGATGTTATGGATAATGTATACGAAAATATCTTCGGTTTGATAGGAAGAACCCCCATCGTAAAGTTGAAGCGCCTTACCCGGCATTTCAATTCTGAAATCTGGCTGAAACTTGAATGTTTTAATCCGAGTGGAAGCGTGAAAGATAGAATCGTCTTGAGAATTATTGAGGAAGCAGAAAAGCGAGGAGATCTAAGACCAGGAGATAGAATAGTTGAGGCGACAAGTGGTAACACAGGGTTGTCAGTGATGATGATAGCCAACGTAAAGGGCTACCCAGTGACATTGTTAATGCCTCAAGAATTGATCTGTGGGCAAAGAAAAATGCTGGAGTTGGCGGGAGCTAAACTAAAATTTACACCTGGACCTGAAACGGAAATGAAAAAAGCTTTAAGTGAGGCAGTTGAGTTGTCAAAAAAGCCTGGCGTTTTTATGGTTGGACAACATATTAATAAGGACAATCCTTTGGCTCATGAATTGACAACAGCCGTAGAGATCTGGGAGCAGACAGAAGGCAAGGTTGACGTTTTTGTGGCTGGGATAGGAACAGGAGGAACAATAACGGGCGTCGCACGAGGATTGAAGAAACGTAATCCGCGAATCAAAATTATTGGCGTCGAGCCAGAGGAAGCTGCACTTTTTAGCAAGGGAAAGCGAGGCGAACATCATATTGAAGGAATAGGAGACGGAATGCATCCAAAGGTTCTGGACTTACAAGTAATTGACAGAATTGTGACAATTAGTTCGCGAGAAGCGTTTGACATGACTATACGACTATTTCGAGAGGAAGGGATTCTTGGAGGCATTTCCACAGGATGTAACGTCTGCGCTTCCATGAAAGTGGCAGGAGAACTCAAAGAACCAAATCTGATAGTGACAGTTGCTCCTGATGGCATGATCAAGTATACTGATCATTTACATCAATACCTAAAAGGCGAATGGAAATTTCCAGCCGAATAGAGAGAACGCGATCACTGATGTCTCCAAACCTTTCACCATTTGATTTCAATTTTGTTTTTGGCTCCCGTGATGGTGACTATTCCGTTATTGTAAGTCCAGCCGTCACCCTCGCTTCTTTCTTCGTTGTCGATAGAGACATGCAAAGGCTTTTGCCTATTTCCAACGTCAATCTTTGTTATGCCGTTCGGCGGGGAAGGAAGGTTAGACGCATCGATTTCTAATTGAAGCTTATCGGTCCACGCAAAACTTTTGATGTTGCTTTGAGTTACAACCAGAAAATTATCGTTGCGTAACCTGTCAAGGTGGCTGATGAAGCCAAGGACAGTCGTAACGTAAAAGTCCATGGCCCATAGCATTTGGCGAGCCTTGTGGTCGCTGCTCCAAACAAAGCTTTCAACGAGGTAGCTGCTTATATTGTACAGATAGCTGGCTCCAATGTCAGTTTGACCGCCAGTTCCGCTATGGCCTGAAATGAGCCTAACTTTTCCAATGTCGAGCGGGTTGGTACTCCACTTCTCTTCGGCGTAGTAGCCCCACTCATGCAAAGCCTCAAAATCGTCCTTGGTCCAATAAGTGTTTTGCTTCGAGAACCCCATTATGTCGACAGCGGTTGTCGTGAAATTTACAGCATAAAAATAATCTAATGGTTGCCAGTTGCGACCTTCATGAAGATTTATGTAGATTATAGTTGAGTAATTGCCCCAAAGCCAACGTAGGGCCCACGCTTCAGGCTCTGTTGTGGCTGGTCCAGGTGGAAACTGACGATTAAGGTCAACGCCGTTAGCATTATTGCGATTGTTACTAACGTAGCCATCTGGATTCAATATGGGAATGACGATTAGACTTACTTCGCTTAGTCGGGTTTTCCAATAACCGCTTGCTTGAAAGTTTTCTTGGATGACCTCGAGAAGTCTCAAAAGGGCAGGTGCAGGATTTTTTTCGTTTCCATGTGTAGCTCCATCAATAATGACGTATCGAGAGCCGTTCCCAAGACGCGTTGCGTTGATGTCCCTTCCCAAAACGGATTTACCGATTCTTATTAGTGAAGCGTTCAAGCCCTTGGGCGCGTTAGCAACCCAGCTGCTTAGGCGGGTCATAACTTGATCGTAAGTCAAATGCTCGATGCCGTTTGCAAACCATCTTGCGTATCTGCCCGTCGGAAAGTCTTTAACCATTTTGATTGCAGGGAAAAGGTGCCAAATTCCAGCCCACTCCGTTGTTGGCGTAGTTGCGTCAAGATCCATCACGTAGAATCCGCTTTTGGATCGTGTACCATTCATGTGGAAAAATGCAATTCGGTTAGCGTCGTAACGTGCAATTGTTGCTACGTTGGTAAAGCTTGCTAATCCAGAGGCAAGGACCGTTGTCAACTTGTCGATGTTACCTGTCTCGTTGCGCATTTCAACCAAGTCGCCGTTGCGGAAGTTCCCCCAATCTTTAACGTATGTAACCGTTCTGGTTGCAACAACTTGGGTACTGCTGCTCAAACTTGGATAGAGTACATTGCAGAAATCCCAAACATGCGAAATAACAATACGTGTTTGAGCAAACTGATTAACTGCTGTAGCATTGTAACCCCCCTGCTTTGTCCAAACCACTAAACCATCAAAAAGTTCAATGTCTACAAGATTTTTGACCTCTGATGGCATAAGAGCTCTGTAAGGTATGCTCTGGTTGCCGAAAAGCCAATAAAAGTTTCTAATGGCTGGATTTTCCTCAGCCGATCCAATCACTCCGAAAGCATAAAACTGACCAACATATCGAGTGCTTATAACAACAGAGTCGTAATAAACCTCAACAGAATGTTGAACGTTCGAGGTGTAGGTAAGACCGAAACGAACGCGGCTCACGCCTGTGCCGAGAAATGCCGTGTTAAGGTTTGTAATAGCTAGTTGTTCAAGACCGTTGATCCATGCCCGATACTCTCCTCTTGTGCCGTGTACTTTGATATAAAATTCAAGGCAATACCATCGTCCTTCAACTGGATAAACAGCATCTGTGCTCTTTTGCACCGAGCCAGTACCATTTAACCCGACGATGTTGAATTTGTCAACACCGCCAGAGTGATGAATGCGAAAAGTACATTGAAGCTGACCACCAACTTCAAAAGCAATCAACCCAAGCCTATCGTCATTATTATCATCAAGCGGTAACCCGTCAACAATGTAACAATAACCTCTGGCGTACACTTCGCTCACTGCCTGCGACAAGTCCACATAACTGTAAGCGTACTTCACACCAGACACTATAGCACCTGTCTGAAAACGACCATGATAAACCCCGACGTAGGGATGTGTCGACGCGACTGTTGCGTTATCGCTAACGGTAGTGTAAGTGCCATTCCAAGCGCTAAAGTCGCCGCACTCGAACCCGTCTTTAAAGAGGACTTTGGCCTCTGGTTGATAATAGATGGAGCCAGTAGATGGTACAATAACTGAAGACTGTAAACCAAGGCTGACGGCTATTGAGCCAAGCAGAATTATAAGTAGGAAAGTAGCTTGGCCTAGATTCTTTGGAGTATCGGACTGCAAACAACCACCTTAATATTAGACTAGTTTATGGTGTATGTGGTACTTATTTTATTCTAAGCAAAGATTAGTCTGTCTTACTATTTAATAAACAGTTCCGCAAAACTGTTCAACACAAAAACATAAATCTTCATTCAATGGCGGTCCAGAGGCGACGTCTTTTTAATCCCAAGTAAAACTAGACAGAACGAGTAAGCCTTTGCTAGTTTAGAAACCAAGAGCTTACCAATTAATCTTCAGGTTATATTTGAAAACGCTCATGAGTTGTTGAGTATGAAGATATTGCAAATCTGCTCCGATTCTTATGGAGAGTCCGGTGGAGTCTCAGTTCATGTAAGAAACATTTCTGAGAGGCTTGCTAGAAATCATGAAGTGACAGTCTATGCGCCGAACTATAAGTCACAGCGTCCTCGGTTTGAAATTGATAATGGCGTGAGAGTGGAAAGGTTCAGGTGCTATGCTCCAAACAATGCCTACTTCTTTTCTTGGGAAATGCTATTGAGGCTCCGCAAGATCAATTTCGATATAGTTCATGGCCATGGGTATCATTCATTTCCTCTACACTTTTCAGTTTTAGCCAAGGGCAAAAAGTTTATTGCCACCACACATTTTCACGGTGTCGGACATTCTGTATTCAGAAATTCTTTGATTAGCTTGCTGAAACCATTTGGAAAAAATACTTTAAAAAAGGCAGATAAGATAATTGCAGTTTCTGAACATGAAAAATTGCTGTTAATTGAGAATTTTGGAATTGACCCGGAAAAAGTCGTTGTGATACCGAATGGAGTAGATTTTAGCGAGTTTAAGGGTTTAAGGAAGAGAAACCATGATTTTAGGTCTATTTTGTATGTTGGCGCTTTATTCAGCTATAAGGGTGCCCATTATTTGGTCGAAGTTTTGCCAAAGCTGTCGGATGATGTGGTTTTGGAGATTGTTGGTGATGGGCCTCTTAGGCCTTTTTTGGAGAAGCGTGCGAAAGAGCTGAAAGTTTATGATAGGGTTAAGTTTTATCGGGATTTGCCAAGGCGTGAGCTTTTGCAAAAATATGCAGATGCTGACGCGCTTGTGCTCTTGTCCATGTATGAGGCGTATTCGCTTGTTGTAGCTGAGGCATTGACTGCCGGAACACCCTGCATAGTAGCCGATACATCTGCCTTGAGTGAATGGGTGGATAATGAGAGTTGTTTCGGTTTAAGTGCTCCGATTAGTTTAAACGAATTAGCGAAACTAGTTAATCGTGTTCTTGAGGGTGGCGTAGATAGACAACCCATGAAAAAGTGGAAAGGAACTAAAATTCTGGACTGGAATGACGTTGCCGAACAGATTGAAAACATTTACTTGCAGTAATTGGTGGTAAGTTGTGAATATTCTCTTCTTGAGTGAATTGTTTTATCCTCATGGTGGCGGCGCTGAATTAGCTACGCACTTATATGCTAAGCTTTTGAGCGAGGCAGGGTTTAATGTTATCGTAGTAACGAACAAGTTTAATGGAGAACCAGATATTTCCAGAAGCAGAAATATGGTGGTTTATCGGTTGCCTTTATTCAAAGAGGTTGGAAATGTTAAGTATTCAATACTGCGGAGAGGTGATGTTTTACTTTCTAGTTTTATGAGGAAAATGATGAAGTGGACTAATGTTGTTTATGTGCCTAGATTTTGGTTTTCCTCTATACTTTTAGCGAAAGCCTACAGAAAGCCTGTGGTTACGCATGTTCACGATTATATTCCTGTTTGCCCTTTGGCTAACTTATTTGATGTGTCACGGAATGCTGTTTGTGACAATGCAACGTGTTCGTTGAAATGTGTTTATTCCTTTGAAAGGGCTGGTGGCAGAAGTCTTATCGGGACTCTGGAGTCTGTTTTGTTGAATCCAAACTTTGGACGCTATTTTAGTAGGCTCATCGGATTGAGTGATGCGGTTATATGTGTGTCAGAGGCTCAGCGGCAACTGATAAAGAAGAAGCATGAAGGTTGGGTTTTAAAGTTACACGTTGTATATAATCCGTTGCCTGAAGTTTCGCTTTCTGAGATGAAGGCGAATGGTGAGGATTTTGGTTATTTTGGCGGGCCTAGTTATATGAAGGGTTTTCATGTGTTGTTCAAGGCTGCTGTTTACTTTGCTAGACACAAGCGTGAACCACCAAGGATTCATGCTACAAAATTTAAAGGCTTTGGCGGAAGGTTTTGTGAAGTGTTTTCTCGTTTTGGTATAATTCCTTATGGGAAGTTAAGTACTAAAGATTATGGCGAGTTGTATAATAAGATTGGAACGGTTGTGGTGCCTTCGATATGGGCTGAGCCTTTGCCTTATGTTGTTACTGAAGCTATGCTTCGTGGAAAGCTTGTTATTGCTTCCAGTGTCGGTGGTATTCCTGAACAAGTGGCTGGTTGTGAGGGTGCTTTTTTGTTTGACGCTGGAGATTATGAACATTTGACTGAAAAAATGTTGTATGTCAGAGGTTTGAGCAAAGAGACTGTTGTTAACTTGGGGACTAAGAATAGAGAGTGTACAATGAGAAAGTTCGACAATGGGAAAATCGCTACTGATTTTGTCAATCTTTTAGTGAAGGTTGCAGACAAGAATCAGGCTTAGATAAGTAGTTGACTAGGAGCATGGAATGAGGTAAATTGTTTCCGAGTTTGATTCATTTTTTTGGCCCTGATGGTGCCGGTAAATCTACGCAGGTGGAGATATTAATAAGGAATGTAAGGAGGGTGGAGGCTCGAGTTAGGAAATGTTGGGTTCGTTCTCCTCATACTTTGGCCTTTTTGCTGTGGCGGTTGTTTGTAAAGATTGGTTTTTATCGCGGTGTTCGTAATGTTTTCGGTGTTGAGATTAGGCTCCCTGCAGTTGATCGTAGTAGAATGCTTCGGTTGTTTTGGGAGTTAATCGAGTTTTTTAGTGTTTTGCCTTTAGTGATTCGTATTCGGTTTTTAATGTGGAGGGGTTATAAGTTTGTTGCTGAGAGATATTTGTTGGATAGTGTTGCAACGGTTGCTTTTTTCGTTAATGACATGGGGTTTTTGAGGAGTAGAGTGGCGAGGTTGTTTTTGATGCTTATTCCTAGGGATGCTGTTTTTATTTTTTTGGATTCAGATTTTGAAACGATTTTTCGTAGACGTGCGCCTGTCTTTGGTTGCAGTTATAATGAGAAAGGAGGGGTTTACGGTAAGGTTCCAAAAAGCGCTGTGGAGCCAAGAGAGTTCATTGACTTTCAAAGGGTTACTTACAAGGTTCTTGCAAAGTCCTTCAATGCCTTTGCAATAGATACATCCAAAACTTCTGTTAAAGAGACTTCGGATATGATTTTGGAGTATTTACGGTCGTCTAATATGCTTTCCTAAACGCATGGTCAACTAGTTTTTTGAGGAAGTCTTTTGATATGTTTGGATCAAGCATTCGTACTAGTTGAATTGCTATGCTTTTTCTTGTTTCTTTTCCTTTTGCTATTTCGGCTAGTGATTTGACTACTGTGATTGGGTGGTATTTATGCGGTGTTTCGAAGTTATTTTTTATTATTCTTGCTTTCTCAAGGTTCTCTTCGCCTAGTTGGTTAAGTATTTGTTGGAGTTTTTTTGGTATTGTCTGATGTGCAACTTTGTGTAGTAATGCTGTGATGGTTGCGTGTGTTTTTGCTGCGTGGGTGATGTTGTTCTGCTTTGCTAAGTTTAGAAAGTCTTCAATGTTCATTTGTCTGAGATAGTAAACGAATGTGTAGTATTCTGATAACGTGTACATTTGCTCCTTCATTATTGAATGGGCGATTATGCATGCCAAGTCTGCTTCTGGTTTCAGCGTTCTGACAACTTCGTGATTAGGCAATTCGATTGTTTTAACATTGTTAACTAACGTTTGCTTATCTATATAGATTATGAAACTTGCAGCCACCTGTTGGTATAGATCTACTCCAATTCTCCCTCTTTGATCCCATAATGTTGCTGATCTTGGCCCATTAGCAACTATTTTGTATCCTACATTTCGCATTTCGATTATAGATTTCAAGTAATCTGTGTCTTCAAAGATTAATATATCAATGTCGGCAGTAGTGTATTCGTAAGGTCGAATGGTTTTAAAAACAACATGATCTATACGTGCATCTGCTAACACTCTCGAGGCTTTGGCGATTGCATCATTGGTATCTGCGCGCCGTTTGTCTTCCCTGTTATAGAGAGTTGATAGATCACTTAATTCATTCCTCTTCATCGTTTCTAAGTAAAGAAAGGCCATTCTGTTCCTACTAGATTTATAATATAATTGTTTTAGGAGGTTTTGGTCGACTTCGGAAGGCTCTGCTGGTGAAAATGGCGACCCTATTAGCCTCAGAAGTTTTGAAGTTGAGTTCACATCTTCATTACTAGTCATGCATTCAACCTTGCTACTCGAAATCGTGTAACCATTATAAGTATACCGCATTGGTTTTATTAACTGGTTGCTTCTTCAAGAAAGCAAAGGCTTGAATAGTTTACAATTATGACTTTGGTAACTTGGGTGAGATAAACAATAATCGTGATGTAACATGAAAATCCTCCAAATTTCCCCAAAGTATCTTACGAGCGAAGACATTGGAGGAGGAGAGAGATATCCATTAGAACTAGCTAAGGCATTATCTCGCTACACTGACACAACACTTCTGGTTTTTGGCAATAAGAGAAAAACCATAAAGATGCAAACCCTACGCATAGAAATATATCCTAATCTGAAGATTTCACGAATTATAAAGATAGAGCCTTTTTCGATATCCTTTGTTCATGAACTGGCGGATGTTGAAATAGTTCACGTACATCAATTCAGAAAAGTGATTTCCAATTTTTCGGTGCTCTATGGTAAGATTAAGGGTAAGCCAATATTCGTTACAGATCACGGTGGAGGGGATCCCGCTAGATTTTATTTTTTTTCCTTTGCAGTCGGTCCATTGGTATCTTGTTTTTTGACTGTTTCAAAGTTCAGTGGCGAAAACCTTTTGCGATACGGCAAACCAGTAAAAGTCATTTCTGGCGGCGTTAATGTTTCAAAATTTTATCGAAGAAAAATCCGAATGAAAGAGAATAAAGTACTTTTTGTTGGAAGGTTTCTCCCGCTCAAAGGTTGTGAATACGTTGTAAAAGCAGTACAAGATTTGGACGTCGAATTACAGATGATAGGCGTACCGACCAGTCCGAAGGTCATGAATACATTGAGGACGTTGGATAAGAACAGAAAAATCAGATTTAGATTCTCTGTCTCAGATGATGATGAACTGGCTAAAGAGTATAGCAGTTCTGTTGTCACTATTTTACCGTCCGTATATAGAGACTACTACGGCGATTTTCACAAGGGTGAGCTTCTACCCTTAACATTATTGGAGTCCATGGCTTGCGAGACTCCAGTGATCTGTACAAAGGTGGGTGGAATGCCTGAAATCGTAGCTGATGGAGAGACCGGTTTCTTAGTGAATCCTAATGATCCTTTGGCTATAAGAGATAGAATAGAGTATCTTATTAACAATCCTGAAGAGGCAAGGAGAATGGGGCAGTTTGGAAGAAGAATGGTGCTGAAGAATCATACTTGGGACGCGGTAGCTAAAAGATGTTTAGCTGCCTATAAAGAGTCCTTATAATATCGTCTAAGTATAGCAGTTATTCTGGATGGTGGAATTTGTGAATAGAAATCTATCAAAATCATTAATACTACTTTGCGCTTGCAGTATGCTAATTTTCATAGCCACAATACTGTTACGGCTTGATTTTTCCCAATCAAACTTCTCTCCTGGTGACCTTTTATATATGCTTTCTTTACCAGCCGTTATCTACTTGTTTTTCTCATGTGCATTATTATTGATTATTAACAAATTTATTGACAAGCGAGCATCATGGCTTATTCCTTTTCTTTTGGTGGCAATTCTTACCGTGGTTTTTCCTTTGCTGCAATATCCTAGCATTGACTCATGGGATTCCTTTGGGCATGGGTCAACGGTCATTAGCATAGAAAGCAATGCGCATATTCCAAGCTATACTGGATATTTTGTTTATCCGGGGGCCTTCATATTATCAACAATTTTTTCGCAAATTATAGGTTGTTCAGTGTTAGAAGCGGGTATGCTCCTAGTATCTTTTCTGAATATTTTGATTGTATCTCTCTTGTTACTAGCTGGATGTATGATCATTGGCAGAGAAAAAAGCTGGTTAGTTCCGACAATTTTCTTTGCTTTCTCTTTCACATTTGATGTCGGCTTGTTACATTATTGCCCGCAATTGCTAGGCTTTTGTTTGTATGTCCTTTTTGTTTGTGCCATTGTGACAAAGAGCAAATCTTCAACAAATCGCGAGGTTATAGTTCTCTCATTTGTTTTGCTATCGGCTTTGACGTTAATCCATCCATTTTCCGCACTTGTAGCAGTTATAACTTTATCTTGTATCTATATATTCGGAAATAGGTTGCAATCACCTTTGAAATTAAGGAACAGACAACTGATAAGCTTCTTATTAGCTGTGTCTGGTTGTCTTCTGTTTATTTCATGGCATGTTTTTGTTGCAGTTGTCCCATTCGAGAGTTCAATACGTTCTCTTGTTTCGATATTGCAGCGTGGGAAAAGTTCCAGTTTCTTACAAGCTATTATTTATAAACCTATACCCGGCGCCTTGACACAAACCATTGCGTATTATCGGTACGGAGTTTACGCGCTTTTTGCCACCTTAAGCTTTCTCTGTATTCTCTTGTTTTGGCGACGACAAGAGATAAAATTGACTACTTTGCTAATCCTCGGAGCGCTGTTAGAAGGCATAACTGTTTATTTTACTCCGGCAGCGTTTGGAATAGGTCGCATCGTTTTGTTTGCTGGGGTGCCTGTCTCTCTTCTGACGTTTTATCTAATCAAGAATCTTAGAAACCAGTTATTGTCCAAACCTGTAAAAGTCTTAGAAGCGCTAATTCCATTTCTTATTATCGGAACTTTTCTTGTATCAAACCTGTATGTTTCTACCTATACCCTATTTATGCATCCAGATGAAGTAAGTGCTGCACAGTTCGTTGCCAGAAAAGTCGAAAGACAGATCTCCACGTTAATCGATGACGCTCTTATAATTCAATTCTACGCAAATGAATCTGTGCCAATGCAAATCATTAATCCTCCTTATGTCCCTTCTGAGACTGCTAAGGAAATATTGGATAAAGCCGATGCAAGTCTACAGTATCTACCTAGACAGCAATATTATTACAACCTTGGTTTCGTAGGAGATGAGTACAACTTGGTTTATTCAAATGGACTTAGCAGGATATATGCCAAGACAAACGCTAATGGCACCAAGTGATTGAGGTGTTGTATAGCGCGCGAGTTATAAATTTACCTATGATTATAAAACATTAAAGAGTTCATTGGAAAGTGCGGATTTATCAATATAAAATGTTACGAACATGGACAGTGATGATAAAAATCTTCAAGATATTGAGTCGCATAATCGTCAAATAGGTGATGAATTTAATAGACTAAAGTCGATGGTTCTAAAAGGTACAAAAGCGTAGCGCGCGCGTTAGAAGTTCCTGCAGGTATTGAAGCTACCCAAAGAAACCTATTATTACCATATATTGTGTAGGTCTTGCATTACTTAACAGCGAGCAGAGACGGTGTTGAAACTCTATGGGCAAAAACCGATGGAAAGATGCACAAGGTGCAGAAAAGAAATATTGGGGAAAATATACACCTGAGCTTGTAAAATACCAAAAAGGATGGTTCTTTGGAGAATTAACTCTTTCACAAGGATTCGGTCTTCAAAATCTAAGCGTCTTCCTCGGCAAAACTGTCGTAGAAATTGGTTGCGGTCCGTGTGGATTTATATCCATAGTCGGTGGACATAAAATCGGCCTTGATCCTCTCATAGATTTTTTTCAGGGAAACGGTTTATTAGCGCCAAAAGATTCAGAGACCAATTATATCAAGAGTGTGGGTGAAGCTATTCCGATTTCAAATGAGAAAGCGGACATTGTGATCTGTTATAATGTGCTTAATCATGTTAAAAATCCATTGTCCGTTCTCCAAGAGATCAATAGAATTTTGAAGATAGGCGGTTTATTTATCTTTCAAGTTAATGCATACAGTTGGCTACACAATATTATGAAGAATGCAAAGGAAAAAATAGGAAGAGGGGATGAAGCGCATCCCTTCTCTTTTACTAGCGTAGGCATCCGAAAATTGTTAAGGCAAAATGGATTTGACATTGTCAGGGGAAGCATAAGAATACCAATTAACGGGGAAGACGCGCGAGGCAGATTTAAAAGGAAGCGAACTCTCCTCTTTGGAGTTGCTGGAAATCTTATTTTGAACTTTCTACCTTTTGACCCGTTTGGCTTCTCAGAATTTAAGGCTTTATGTAGAAAGCAGGCGCAGATCTAGTGTATCATTAATCTGATTCAAGCACCTTTTGCGCCTCAACCGATGAAAACCTAACGAAGAGATAAAAAATGAATCAAACCAGGGCTGTTGTTAGCGGTGGAGCTGGTTTTATAGGCAGTCACTTAACTGAAAAACTCTTGAAAGAAAACTTCGTAGTAATTCTTGACAACCTTTCAGGTGGAAAATTGGAGAACATCAAACACTTGCAAAACATTCCCTCTCTTACCATTATCCAAGAGGATTTGAAAGAACCTAAAAATCTTCGACAAATAGTCCACAAATGCGGAATAATTTTCCACCTTGCAGCAAATCCTGAAGTAAGAGCAAGCGAAACTGACACAAAGGTTCACTTCCAAGAAAATATTTTGGCAACTTTCAACTTACTTGAAGCCGTTCGCCAATCAAAAACGCCTAAACTAATAGTTTTTACCTCATCATCCACCGTATACGGCGAACCTACACAGATTCCCACACCAGAAAACTATGCACCATTAGTTCCGATATCAACTTATGGAGCATCAAAACTCGCATGCGAAGCCTTAATCTCGAGCTACGCCCACACCTTTAATCACAGAGCATTAATTCTCCGTCTCGCCAACATCATAGGACCAAAATCAAACCACGGAGTAATAGTGGACTTTATAAAAAAAATCAACACAAATCCAAAAGAGCTTGAAATTCTTGGCGATGGCAATCAAGAAAAATCTTACATGTACATAACAGACTGCATTGAAGCCATCATGCATTTGACCAAAAGATTCATTGAAAGCACAGAAAAAGTTGCCATCTATAACATTGGGTCTTGCGACAAAATCATCGTGAAAGAAATAGCGGAAATAGTTGCCCATGAAATGCGCAGACCGGACATTCGATATGTGTTCACGGGTGGAGTTGATGGCGGCAGAGGTTGGAAAGGAGATGTAAAAACAATGCAACTAGACATACAAAAGCTTCTTGCTGCTGGCTGGAAACCAAAATACACAAGCAGACAAGCAGTAAAACTTGCTACAATAGCTCTAGTCAGAAGTTTAGCATAGAGACGTTCGATGAGGCCTTAACTTAGGCTTCGTCTGGGGAGTGGGAGGGGGTATGCAAGACCTAAACCGAGGCCTAAATCACTTAGGCTTTTAGGTGTTTCGCGGTTTTTGCCATTGATCCCATTTACTTATATTTTGAAGTATGCGGTCTAACGCATCTGCTATCTCATCACGGTAATAATATACCAAGATGCTTAGCAAACCCAACGGAGTTTCAAGAATTCTTCTCTGCTCACCTAGTAAAAGTTGGATTTTTGGTTGTTTGAAGGGCTTACGCATGTCCTTATCCCGAAAAGTTCTATTTAGCAACTCTTCGACTTCGTAAAGTCGATTAATGTCTTGGCACCACACGTTCGCAGACGATCTTAGTATCTGAACCTTTACATCCGAAAACTGTTTCGGATACAACATAACATGAACGCTGTCGTCACTGCGCCACCTAACCTCAAACTTCTCTGATTTAAGAGCCTTTTCAGCACCCTCGTTAGGAGTTAAACCGGTTTTGAGGTATGTAGCTTGAAGCATTGTTGACCATCCAAAAATGGGTACCCATCGGAACGCTATAAGTATTTCTGAAACAAGAAAAAAGGAGAATTTCAGAATGAGTAAAAGAAACCTTTTGCAGAAAAAAAGTAGGGGGATACATAGGCTCACAGCGGGATGGGCTAGCTGGCGCTGGCTTTCAGGGGTTTCAAGTAAAGAGAAACAGTGGTTTATCGGTACGCTTATGCGTCGAGGTGGCTACGAATCCTGGATGACGCACTTCGTTAAAGGCTTGCAAGACCCAGAGTTTCTACTAAAGTTCGAGGGAACATTAGAACCATGGGAACGCTCGAAACTCGTAGGCCAAAAGATAAGCGAACTTCGCAGGTCCTACAGGGCTTTGAGTGAGGAACAAAGAGCTGAACTAGCGAAGCAAGCTGAGGTCGAACTAGAGACGGGCCTAGAAATAATAGGCAGGGACAAGAAGACCATTCGTCATGGTAAGAGTTTTTTAACTAAGTTATTATTCCAATCAGCACATTTGCGCTCACCAAAATTAAGATGTTTCGTTCCAACTCGCTATTTTGCCCATACACTCGGTGAAACAGTGGATATGAATAAGTATGTGAGCGACTTTCTCGCTGGCAATGCCACTGGACTAGCGCATAAACATTGGTTCTTGCCGAAAGAATGGCTTGAGTTAGTGCAGTCGGAACTAACAGTTGTGGCGCATAAAGGCTTCTCAGTCTTTTACCTTCTCGTTAAAAAACCCAAAGTCCTCACTTACGATAGGGATTAAACCATGTCTTTTCTCTATAATTCAGTTGTTTCAGTCTTACGGAAAATGAACATATATAACAAGCGTAACCTGAGCTATTCTTCAGTCATTTCATCCTTGATCGACGATAGCAAAAAAGGAACCATCTTAGATATCGGTACAGGAACAGGACAAATAGCCAATACTTTGTGCAAAAAGGGAAGAGGATTCATTGTTGGATTGGATGTAGATAGACACGTTTTCAAACATAGTAGGCCAAGATTGTTTCATTCAATCGTAGCCGACGCTCATCACATGCCCTTTAAAAACGAGGCCTTTGACAAAATCCTTTTCATATCTTGCGTTGAACATCTTAATGATCCATTAAGAGCCGCAGGGGAAATAAGCAGAATCACCAAGAAAAATGGCATTTGCATAACACAACTCCCCAACCTTCAATGGATAATGGAACCACACACAAAGTTTCCCCTTCTATACTTCATGCCCCGCAGGTTATCGTCAATAATAAGAAAGAGTAGCGGATATAACTCCCTTAATCTGAATGTTACGCTCAGCAAAGTTCTTTCATGGTTCGCCTGTTCAGATTTTGTAAATACCTACAGAAAACCCATATACCATGACTTACAAATCTTCAAACTCCTACCTTGGCCACTCGGATGGTTTCTGATATTCCATAAAACGTGTAGAAAAAAGTGCACTTATGATGCAAACCCTATCGAATAAATCTTCACATTCCAATCTCCAGGATGCTCGGCCGTTCCCTCCTCATTGCGGATTGTTAGTTGCTCAATAAGTTCGATTGTTTCATCGCTAACCAGCTCTAAACTTCCATCTTGCAGCTTATAGCTTACGACCACTCGCACAACTATGCCAGGCCTCAAAGTGGCGTAATCATTGTTATCCCAGATTTCCATTCGATAGGATTCACGTATGTCTACCCCCACGCTTTGTATCACGAAATCCTTTAAATTAGGTATTGGCATATTCCACGGTCCGCGAACAAGCCTTTCATTGTACACCTCGAGCGGGAACAATTGCAAATACTCTTTCCATGGTTTATCTATGCCCGTGCGCCCCATCCACAGGTTCCAGCCCAAAACTTGCTCTTCACATCGCCACAAAGTCTGCTCAGTCCACTGATATTCTGTATTGCTGAAGTTAAAGGGCGAGTAGCTCCCAAACTCTCCCAGCCAAAAAGGCACATTCAGTTTCTCTCTGACCCTAACAAGGTACTCCACTGAAATGTATGACATCTGCTCAGGATTCCAAACGTCAAAGCTCCATTCCTTATGAAGCCAGCGATGAAAAGTAAAAACAAGGTTTGATTTCAAATACGGCTGCAAAACCTCAGCAAACTTGTCAACATCCCAAGTATAAGCAAGGTATCCAAACGACTGCCAAATAACAATATGCTCTGGATCCACAGCGCGCACCGCATCCGTCAAATCTCCATAGGCTTTTATCGCATCCGTTCTAGATGTAATAGAAGCATCCCATGTGTCTGGTCCAGGCTCGTTAAAAAGTTCATAAGCCACTATTCGAGAATCTCCGCGGTAACGCTGTGCAAGTGCCACCCAATTATTTATTAACTTTTGTGAACCGAAATCGCCCAACATATCACCGTAGTTAGTACAACATAAGATGGCTTTGATATTGTGCTTGTTAAGCCAGCCTAGAACTTCGTCAAGTTTAGCGTAATCTAAAGTATCAGCAGCAATATACCCATCTGTTCCTAGGCTACTGTTTGGAAAACGGAAGGCTAAACGAACCGTGTTTAAACCCATTTTCTGGATCTCCGAAAGGTGAAGGTTCCAAGCGGTTATGTAATCATCCGTATGAAAAAGATAGCTTGCTCCCGCACCTCGCCAAACGACTTCGCTTCCATTTGCCTCAAAAATCCTATCTTGAAACACATATTGCACATGGATGGACACGTTCTTCAACCAAAAAAACCAAAGCGACCCAACAAAAACAATAATTACCAAAGATGCAACAATAATAGCTACTTCTACACCGAAAATTTTCTGGTAGCGATTCATTTTAACACTCGCGAAACTTATCACGTTATTAATATATAATAAACGTTGCCTTTCAAGTGTTCCACAAAAATACAACAATGCAGCAAGATCTCGATGTAAATCATATGCAAAACAGCACATACGTTATTGTTTCGAAATAGTATTTATTTAAGAGAGTGCAAGTATTCAGACAGAAGATGAGACAATGTCGGCATCTAAACCTTATAGAGGAAAGCTCAAAACAACTTTATTCATTTGTATATTACTAATCAGCATATTCATACCATTATTAGGCCTTGTTCCGCGAACAGGCGGCCTGCCTCCATGGTGGGACAACAAATGGAATTTCAGAAAAACAATAACACTAAACCACACCATGGTAAACGCTACTTTAGAGAACTTCCCCGTCCTCATAGACATCACTGACAGTGATTTAAAAAAAGCCCGGTTGGATGGCGACGACATCGTTTTCATAGGCTCTAACAACACCAAGCTCAATCACGAAATTGAGCTTCTCAACAGTGATTCTGGCCGTCTTGTCGCGTGGGTGAATATACCTCTACTTTCATCTACTGAAGACACCATACTTGAAATGTACTACAGTAACCCCAGCGCCCCAAACCAGCAAAACTCCTCAGCCGTCTGGGACTCCAACCTCACTTTAGTTCAGCATTTGGAAGAAACAGGGCTGACACGCTTTGACTCAACACTTTATGGAAACAATGGAACAGCCTATGGTAGTATAGGCAAAACCGCTGGGGGGAAGATTGATGGGGCTGATATGTTTGATGGCGTTGACGACTACATACAAGTGGCTAACAGTCCAAGTTTGAACCCGTCATCAGCGATCACGATTGAACTATGGATGAATCTATCACTAACAGGAAGTTACATAAACCTCATCAACAAAGGCACTTATAATCAGTACTATTTACGGCTGGGTCCCTCTAGAGGATACACTTACTGGTACGTTAAATTCACTGATGGAACATCCAAATCTATCGAGGGATCCATTGGCTGGACTGATAACGCATGGCACTACATTGTTGCTACCTTGGACACTAACGCGCGGACGACCAAAGTCTATCTGGACGGCGTCGAAAAGCTTAGCAGCACCCTCGCTTCAGGCAAAAGCATAATAGCGACCACAAATCCTGTTCGCATAAGCGACACAACTCGAAGAGTTAAAGGTAGCATAGACGAAGTCCGCATCTCAAACATCAGCCGCTCACTCGCATGGATAAAAACAACCCACAACATGCAAAAGTCACCTTCAGAGTTTTGTTCTGTGGGATACGAAGAACCGTGCCCTGAAGGCGTATCAGCAATATTTGTTTCTGACGAAGTGCCAGTTGATGGAGCCACAGATGTCTATACTAATCCGACCTTATCCATTCGAGCTTTGAACTTAAACGGTAAGCCCATGAACATCACATTTAGAGAAAAAGTGTCAAACAACTGGATGAACATTAAAACCCACGTAAATGTCAGTGATGGCGTATACACAGCAATTTCTACTAACATGAAAAACCTTGGCACCACGTACTATTGGAGCGTTTACGTTACTGATGGACAAAATTCCACAAGCAAAACTTTCAGTTTCACAACAACCACCAAAATACTTGAACAGAAATGGGTAGCAACGAATCTTCCAAGAGGGGTTTCCGGAGTGCTGGCGGCTGATGTTAATGGCGATGGCATAGAAGAGGTTATCCATGCTGGTAGAGGCGGAGTTGTAGTTTTGAATGGAACCAATGGAGGTGTATTATGGAGTTTTTCTGACAGCAGCATAGGCGACCATGTTCAGGCTCAGATGGCTGACCTAAACAAGGACGGAATTCTTGAAATAATAGTGCCGCTTGAATCTCCATCTGGTATACTTGCTTTACATGCAAACAATGGCACTACATATTGGAGGACAACGGGTTTAGGCGGAGGGATTGTTTCAAGTCCTGTGGTTTTTGACATTGATGGGAACGGGTATCCAACAATTTTTGTTGGTTCACAAGACATCTATCAGGGTCTACAGAGTACTGGAAGAGTAACCTCCTTAAGCCACGACGGTAGGGTTTTGCATCAGGCATTTTCTTGGCGTCCATGCAGCGGCGGTTTATCCATTGCAGATACAGATGCAGATGGAGAATTCGAACTATACATGGGCGATCGGCACATGTATCTAAACAGCCCTGAATATGGAGACAACGATTATGGAAAAGGAGTTCAATCATTCTGGGCCAAAAATTTAACGTTGAGATGGAGTCGCCCAGAAATCTTCTGTAGCAGTCAGATACCAATGCTCGCTGATGTCAACAGAGACGGAGTACTCGAAGTTATAATAGGCGATTTAAATGGTGGGCTGGCAGTTCTTAATTCAACAGACGGAAGCACAATAAATATGTCTCTCGGAATCCCAAATAACGCGCCCACTCATTATCAACCTTCAGTCTATGACATAGACGGCGACGGAAACCTTGAATTATTGATGGCTGACCCACATGATTATACTTCAGACGACCTCGTAGTGTGGGACTTGGCAAAATGGCAAATTGATGCCAGACTCTACATAGGTAAGAACTTTTATGGTCCTCAAGTTGCCGACGTAACAGGCGATGGCGTAATGGAAATTATAGCATGCAACTACAGGAGCATCTTAATCATTGATAAAACATATCGCGTGATAGACGGGGTCTTAGGGCTGTCAGGAGAAGTCAGTTACGGAGGCGAACCGCGAAATATAGATGGAATATCAATGATCGCCGGGACACTTAACTACGCAGTTGTTCAGGACATAGACGGCGACGGATACAAAGAGCTAGTTGTTTCAACCCAAAGCGGCTACATATATGCCTTTGACACGCCTGCACGCCGACCGAATCCTCGACCAAGATCTGAAGTTCAGTTCTACAGTGAACTGAGGCTTGGAGCGGCAGAATATGTTCAACCTCAAGGCGATCCAGCACCAGTTGTTTCTTCTCCATACCCATCGAATTTTGCAACTGAAGTACCCGCATCGTTATCCGAACTGCGCTTTACCCTGACAGATTATCAGCATGACCTAATGAACTACACAGTCACAACATATCCAGACATAGGCTCTAACAGCGCGCTTAATATAGGAAACGGAAAGTACACTGTTAACGTAAGCAACTTGCAATATTCCACAACCTATACGTGGATTGTAAGTGTAACAGACGGATCACACCGAACAAACACAACGTACACGTTCACCACAGAAAGCCTGTCTCCATGGTGGAATGCCGCATGGCAACACCGCAAGGCAATAGTAATTGACCACAACAAAGTCGTCGCAAATCTAGAGAATTTTCCAATACTCGTTGATATAATAGACAGTGATTTGCGTGAGAAGGCACAGCCATATGGCAACGACATTGTTTTCGCGGACATCAACGGCGTCAAACTAAATCATGAAATAGAACTATACGATAACAATACTGGCCATCTCGTTGCATGGGTGACAATACCTCTGCTTTCCTCCACTTCGGATACGAAACTTTACATGTACTATGGCAATTCTGAAGCTGAAAATCAACAAAATTCACATTCTGTTTGGGATTCCAGCTATATGATGGTTCAGCACTTAGAAGAAAAATATGGAACACCACGCTTTGACTCTACAGTTAATGGTAATAACGGGACAGCTTATGGTGGAATTAGCAAGGGCTCTAGGATTGATGGGGCTGATGTGTTTGATGGTTTAGACGACTATGTGTGGGTGGCCAATAGTCCCAGTTTAAACCCGTCGTCAGCTATCACGATCGAAGCGTGGATGAATTTATCCTTGACTGGCAGTTACATTAATCTCGTGAACAAAGGTGATTATAGCCAGTACTATTTAAGATTAGGACCTCAGGCTGGAAATGCCTATTGGTGCGTTAAGTTCAGTGACGGTACAGTAAAGTCCATCGAAGGCGGAATTGGCTGGGCCGCGAATAAATGGCACTACATAGTAGCCACCTTAGACACTCAAACTCAGATGGTAAAAATGTATGTTGATGGTGTCCAGAAGCTTAGTGGCACTTTTGCTTCTGGAAAAAGTATCATTGCATCCACAAACTTGGTTCTTATAAGTGCCGCGAGCCAAAGGCAAATCAAAGGCGTAATTGACGAAGTTCGCATATCAAACATTACTCGGTCAGCCGCGTGGATACAAACAAGCTACAACAACCAAAAAGACCCAGCAACATTCTGCGCAAAGGGGAATGAAGAGACTATTCCAGAAGCTCCTGTAGTTTTCGCTCCTTCACCACCAAATAAAGCAGCTAAAACATCACCATCTCTGTCAGAACTTAGCTTTAACATAACGGACTATCAGGGCGACCTGATGAACTACACAGTTACAACCTATCCAGACATAGGTTCAAATCGCACGCTAAACGTCGTTAGTGGTAGATACGCTGTTAATGTTAGTAACCTTCAATACTTCACAACCTATATGTGGACCGTAAACGTTACAGATGGAGCAGACTCGACAATAGTTACGTTTTCATTCACCACATATCCAAGCGAACCTCCGACTCAAGATAATCCTATCCTCGTATCAAGCGGAGGAAACATAGTCTGCTACAACCAAACAACCTACGACCCAGATAGCGACAAAGTAACAAACATTTACAACTGGTACAGAAACAACACTTCGATAACAAACCTACTTTTGCCCTTCGACACAAACAGTTCAACAACCGTCAAAGACTACTCAGGATATAACAACGATGGCGTGATAGTTAGAGGAGTCTCATGGACCAGTAATGGAAAAGTCGGCGGTGCCTACAAATTCGACAGAGGCTTTATCGAATTCCCAGGGACAGATGCCCTTGACGGCGGAGGATTATGGTCAGAAATCACAGTGGAACATTGGATATACCTTCCGTCTTTTGCGTGGCAAAGCAGCACAAGAACCATAGCAAGAATACCTAGCTACGAAATAGGCATAAGCGGAAACAGAATTTTCGCGGGAATATGGATAGCTACAGGCAATCCAATGCTAAGCGGCTACAACCAAGTCACTTACAACATGACTCAAACAAACAAGTGGTATCACGTCGCACTAACGTACAAGAGCGGCGTAGGATTAACACTCTACATAAACGGAGCGGCAGTAGCCACAAAAACAGTTACAGGTAACATTCAACGAAGCGGCTTCAACCCATTATACATAGGCTGGTTCGACTACTTCAAAGGCATGATAGACGAAGTAAGAATATACCCAAAAAGCCTCTCACCACAACAAGTCTATCAACGCTACGTCGAAACCAAAGATGGCCTAAGCAACAGCTCAACAATAGTCAAGCAAGAAACCAGCGTCGGCGACCAATGGAGATGCGAAGTAACACCCAACGACTCACACCAAGACGGAACAACAAAAACATCAAACACAATCATAATAGGCTCAAACAACAAACCAATCGCAAAAAACCTAACGATAACACCAGCAACTCCGAAGACAAACGACGACCTAACAGCCAGCTACACATACTTTGACCCAGACGGCGACCCCGAGTCTGGCTCCGAGATAAGATGGTACAGAAACGGCGAACTTCAATCAGAACTGAATGACAAACTTGTCGTCCCAGCCAATAAAACAACAGAGGGCGAAACATGGTACTTCACCGTAAGACCAAAAGACGGAACAGATTTCGGTCAACTTCAAACATCTCCAAACGTTATGATTAACTAGATCAGAAAGCTCAAGCACAAAGCAAGATATCACAGAATAACACAGATGCTAATTAATGAATTACATACACTTAATCTGCCGAATATACAAGAAGTGCACACTTTCAGATATATGAAACATGGAAGGGCAGTTTTAATTACCATATCTAACGTCTCCTGCAGTTTTCAATGGTATTTTTGCCGAAAAAGCTATCTCTTCGTTAAACTCTAGGATATTGGAGAAAAGAAATTGTGAGAACAATATTTTGTGAAATAATGCTAACACTGCTGTTGATAAGCATGTTAGCATTGGCACTTGATATCCAAGTAGTAAAATCGGAGCCCAAAACAATTGTGGTTCCTGATGATTATGCGACAATACAGAAAGCAATAAACGCTGCAGATTCTGGAGACACGATATGTGTAAGAGCGGGGACATATCGCGAAAACGTTGTTGTAAACAAGACAGTGTCACTCGTTGGGAAAAACAAAGTTACAACGATTATTGATGGATGCGGATCTGGAACAGTCCTCTACGTAACTGCAAACAACGTTAATATCAGCGGATTCACGATACAAAACAGCAGCATTCCGACAGTTGTTTGGCCGCCAGCCTCTGGAATCATTCTTTACTATTCGGATCACAGCACAATAACCAATTGCATAATAACCGCAAACGGCGGACATGGCTTTTGCTTTGTTACATCAAGATACTACACCATTTCAAATTCCATTGTCTCGAATAACAAGTATATCGGTATTGCTGTAGGAGATACGGGTTCCAGCAATGGCGTGATTAGGAACAATACGGTATACTTAAACGGTTTGGCCGGCATCGAAGCATATTGGGGCTCGGATGACACGATTGTTGAAGACAACAAAGTATATAGCAACTTGATGGGGATTGTCATCGGATGGTCTGATCATTGCATGATTAGAAACAACAGGCTACACAATAACACCGCCTCAGTTTTGCTCGACACGACGTCACACTGCACTGTTCTAAACAACAGGATATCACACAAACAAGGTATAGTGTTGTTAGGACTCGGCAATTATTTCAATAATATACTGAACAATACGGTTCGCTTCGGTGAATGTGGAATTAGTTTGGGCGCATCTGCGAGGTACACCACAATCAGCGGCAACGTTATATCAGGAAATGAGTATGGCTTGACAATAGGGCGCAATCAAGGTTATCCTAACTATGACAATTATATCTACCATAATGACTTCATAGATAACGTTGCAAACGCGAGAAATGACGAAGATAGGTACACGAATGTTTGGGATGATGGTTATCCTTCTGGCGGCAACTACTGGAGCGATTATGCAGGTGTCGATGAAGATGACGATGGGATAGGCGACATCCCATACAAGATAGCGGGAGCCGCTAGTAGCAAAGACCGTTATCCGCTTATGAAGCCTTGGGTTGCAGCTACTATAGCAAAAATCGACGTCAAACCTGACACATTAAACCTTAAGAGTAATGGTAAATGGATCACTGCCTACATTGAGCTTCCTCTGTGTTACAACGTTGCTGACATTAATGTCTCTTCAATAATGTTGAATGGAACCATTCGGCCGGAATCCAGACCTACGTCAATAGGAGACTACGACAACGATGGTATTCCAGATTTGATGGTTAAGTTTGACAGAACACAAATTATAAACTATATCTGGAGCGCTTTAGGTAGGCAAACCAAATTCGGTCAAGTCATACTAGCCGTTTCAGGCAAACTCAAAAATGGCACACCCTTCGAAGGCTCTGACAAAATTAAAATACTCTAAGCGAACGCTTAGAAGAGAGCACATAAAATCAAGCGCGCGCGTTGATACCTGAAGCTGGAAATTTAAACCTCGCTCGCCAGACAAAAAGACGCTTACAAGACCACAAAGATGCTTTCGACAACCGTCATGGGGTTAGCCATACAGAAACTCGCCTAGAAGTTTTAGCGCGCGCGCTAAACCATGCAACTATCCATAAACAAGCTTCTAAAAACCGGTTGGAAACCCAAATACACTAGCAAACAAGCTGTAAGAATTACAACAAAAACCCTTCTCAAAGAACACCAAAAGCGATAAGACGCGCTACATGTTCACATCACTCAGTTTCCTAAGCCTAAAACCTTACCAAGGACCAGCCTTAAAGCCTCTCTAGAAATCTAAACGGGCTTCTCCATATTTTTCCCATCACTAACGCACTGCACAAGACCTGATAAATGCCCTTATCTTTCTAGAGATCCAACGGAGTCAACGAAGGAAGAGAATGGAAAGGGGACGCAAAAACCACGCAACTAGTCAGTCTACGCTTGCGTGCGAGTCATCCTTTTCAGTCATCGTTTTCATGGCGGTTGCAACAAACATTTGATTCAGCGCTCGAAGCCTAGACTCTGGCGTCATGCAACCTATTAGCATGTCGTTGTACCAGCTGAGCAGTTTAACCTTTTCCACGGCGACATCTAAAACAATCTGGCACTCTATCAACTTCAGTTCCAAAAGTGTTTTCTCGTCTTCAAGCCTCTGAACCTTGCCACCGTCCTCAATGAGCGTGTGAATACCGTCGACGAAGCCTGTCAGCGTCTTGCATGCATGTTCATAATTGCTCATATCCTCATCAGTCCACTCCACGTACTGAACCATCTTATGATAAACATACTTGCCTAAGTCATGGAGAAGATTATGAAACCATGCAGCGTCCTCAATTTCTTTCTCGCGGATCGGCTTCCTGCTATCCTTCCGCTCTGTGAAAGTTTGCTTCGCCAGCTCCACATCTTCAGCCTCAACCTTTCTGCCTATGCGTTTGCCTGACTTGTGGAAAAGTTTCGACAAAACAGACACGCAATATTTCTTTTCTTCAGCTAACATCGTCTGGATTTCATCGTCAGTCTTTCCCATTTCTCTTAGCTTGGCAACACGTGCAAGGGCTTTTTTATACTGCTCTTCAAACTTTTGCTTGGTAACTGGCAATCTAAAGCTCACCTACCTAACATATTATCCTGCAAATATTTAATAAAACCTTTTACTAACAAAAGTTTACTAACTTACTTTCAAGTTTCACGATCGTTTACTATTGCAAGATCCGATTGTAAATGTAAGTAAAATCATTGTAACTAAAGTAAATCTTGCGCAAGACTATATAGGTGGCGAACAAACGAGAACGTCTCCATCAAAATTGGCTACTGACTGCACTAGAAACTAGAGCAGGAGCACTATTGAAACGCCACGTGTAGAATGTAGCGTCAGAGCGCTTTCAACACGGTAACAACAGTTTCATTTCGTTGAAAACTTCATTCTTTCACTTTGGATCGTCATGTTTGAGGACCTTGTCGACCTTGATAAATTGTATCGTTCATAGGTTGGAGCAGCCAGTAAAAAATGTTCTTGAAAATCACTTCAAAGCGCTCATGTCATATGCATAATTGCAAACTCGGTATATCACACGTTTTAGTACTCTTTGGCTCTTACATTGTCTTTGTCCTCAAAAAATCAAGACAAAGACAAACAAACGACATTGCAATGCTTTAGTCGTTGTTTTTGTAGCTTAATCAACAATCTTCTCTTTCTGCACGAAGTAATTGCGAAGCAACCAAAAGAAACATTACATCAGGACACTAACCGTAGAACAACAGTTATGGTCCTTGCGCGCTAAGTGTCAATTGAAGAAGGTAAAAACAATGAATGGGCATACGGCTATTGTCATTGGTGGGGCAGGCTTCATAGGTAGCCACTTGACTGAAAGACTCTTGAAAGAACGTTATAAAGTTATAATAGTGGACAACTTTTCAAGCGGAAAAATGGAAAACATCCGACACTTACTAAGCAACCCTTCTGTATCCGTCGTCGAAGAGGATTTAAAAAAGCCTGTAAAGCTTAGAGAGACCGTCAAAAAATGCGACATAATCTTCCATCTTGCAGCAAATCCCGAAGTAAGGATGGGCAAAATAAATCCAAAAATTCATTTTAAAGAAAATATACTAACAACCTTTAATCTTCTTGAAGCCGTTCGACAAGTCAAATCGCCAAGAACAATAGTTTTCACTTCCACATCCACGGTATACGGAGAAGCCTCACTTCCATTTTCATCAAAAATCTTGTCTTCGCATACATATTGCACCGTATGCTCGTGCGCCAAAGCCTCGACAGTGCCTGTGCCGTGGATAGACACATTTTCTGGCAACAATGACCAAGGCGGCCCAACAAGAACAACTATACATGTCAAAACTGCAACTACAATAGCCATTTCTACGCTGATGACTTTCTTGTCGCAATTCATTTATCGTTGCACACACTTAATAGCTATCGCATGTATTAAGATATACTAAATACTGCTGTCCTATCGCTCTACAAAAATACAGCAATACATCAAAATCCTCCAGGCCAAACTACACGCGCAAAATAAAGTCTCGCTCTTCTTAAACGAAGAAAGCACAAACCCGTCTAGGATCCATAAAAACTGTCTCTTCAACTTCCCTTTTTACAGCGCACGGCTTAAAATTGAGCCTTTTTCTCGGGAATAACGTTTAATATTTCCAGTTACCTAAGGCGCTTTGTAGGCTCGCGTGAAAGCTAGTCAGTAAAACAGTGACAAACATGTGGAAAAATCTGGATCTGCATCTAACTGAAACCCAAATAACGCTAGGCGCAAAAATCGGCCGATGTGCAAAGCGAACAAATGTTACACCTGATAGAACAATGAGAGAGATTTTCTATAAGATGCATCTACAAAATTTAATACCTAGCTTCTTACATAATACAAAGCGGAGAATAAATTTGTAATGACTTCCAAAAAGATAATTTTGGTTTTGACCGCGTCTATACTATACATCTTTGCATTGATGCATACTGCATTTGCACCTGTCGGCTATGAAGTGAAGGCTGTATATGGCACGACCCCAATAATAGATGGAGCAATATCCTCAGGGGAGTGGGATGACGCCAGCGTCGTCGCTTTCTCAGTTACTGACGGTGATTGCACAATCTATGTCAAGCAGAACGGCACCCATCTACACATCGCATTTAGCATCGCTGACACCACTTACCACGCTAACGACAGAAGTTTGGTCTATCTTGATGTGGATCATAACGGTGGGACTACCCCACAAACTGACGACCTTTTCCTCAGGGTTATGCGTGATGGATCCCTTTATGAAGCAATTGGAACTGGAACTACCTGGTTGGGTGGGGGAGCTCTAGCTGGTTGGACTGGTGCCTGTTCCAGTACCGCAGCTGGATTCCAAACGGAATACAGCATCTCTTATTCGAAGATAGGTGTGACTGCCGGCGTAGCGAAAACGCTGGGAATCATGTTCGAAAGCGTTGACAATCCAAGTTCCCGTTATGGCTGGCCACCTGAATATTCATTCAATGAACCCGACACTTGGGCTGATCTGACTTCTCCTACACCTTACCTTTGGGTTCCAGAGCCGGCAACATTGGTCGCGATTGCCTTCATGCTCGCCGCCGTTATGGCGTACCATTGCGTCAGGAATCGAAAGCAGCCAAAAATACCCTTCTACAATAGCGCGCGCTATTGCTAGTTTTTTCATTAAGGCTTCAAATTCTTTCTAAAGCAGCTTTTCACTGACCAGCTCTTGCCTCACAATTTTTCTTTTAGGAACAACGTTTAAAATTTGCAGTTACCTAAGGCACTTAGCAAGCGTGCCTGAAATCTAGTTAAGGAAATAGTGACAAAAATGTGGAAAGACTTCACTCTGCATCTAACTGAAACCCAAATAACGCTAGGTGCAAAAATAGCTGCGCTGATTGCAGCTACGGTAGCGCTGTTCAGCCAAGACCTAACCATACTTTTCAACGACGCCCTTCAAAGCGAGACAACAAGCCACTTACTTGCCATACCATTCCTGTTCGCTTACCTCATCTACCGCAAAAGGAAAATGCTACGAGCCGTAATTCCGCTGGAAAACAAAAACGAGCCAAAAGAAACGAGACACTTGTCAGCAATTGCTGGAATACTGCTCTCAGCAACTGCAATACTGCTTTACTGGCACGGCTCCTATACATTCACGCCACTAGAATACCACATGCTTAGCCTACCAATATTTGCAGCAGGATTAACCCTAATCCTTTTCAACCCACAAACCTTAAGGCAACTAGCTTTTCCAGTAGCTTTTCTGCTATTTCTGATGCCACCCCCAAACGAAATACTATACACTTTAGGCGCAACACTATCAGTAATAAGCTCCGAAGCCGCTAACAATATTGTAAGCATATTCGGCATACCATCCACAATCACAAGCGAAAGCGGCAACCCAACAATAATAATCACGAGACCAGACGGCACACCAATATCCTTCACGGTAGACATAGCCTGCTCAGGCATCTACAGTCTAATCGGCTTCCTCATATTTGCCGTATTCATAGCCTACATAATCCGAGATAAACCTTGGAAGAAACTCGCTTTAGTCCTAATAGGCGTGCCACTAATCTATCTGCTTAACATTGTGCGCATAACAATCATCCTGACATTAGGCTACCATTATGGCGAAGACTTGGCTCTACAAGTATTCCACTTGCTAGGCGGTTGGATACTAATATTTTTAGGAACACTCCTGCTACTTTTCATCTCTGAAAAGATTTTCAAAACACAAATATTCGCCAACCCTGCAGAAAAATGTTCACAATGCAACCCGAAACCACAATCCAATCAAAGCTTCTGCCTTGCATGTGGCAGAATCTTTAAGCCAACAGACATGGCAATCCACAAAACAGATGTCGCTAGAATAACCGCAATAGCTACCTGTGTAATCCTTCTAATGTCTATTCAAGCACCAGTATTCACTTTCGCACAAACTCGCCCAGTAGTTATAATTAACACCCCTGCTGGGCAGCAAGTCTCCACTGAATTTCTCCCAGAAATCTCCGACTACAATTTATCTTTTTGGTATCGTGATACGCAGTTTGAGGCACTAGCTAAACAGGACATGTCCCTGATCTATTATTACTCGCCAATCAACGAGTCGAAAGAGGTAATATGGGTGACAGTTGAAATAGCCTCTACACTCTCTTCTCTTCACAGGTGGGAAGTTTGCCTTATAACATGGCCGATAAGCCATGGACGCCCGGCTGAAGCAACCCAAATCCTACTTGAAGATGTGCAATTAACCCAGAATCCTCCAATAATCAGCCGCTACTTTGTCTTCAAATATACGGCAACAAACGATACTCAAGCCGTGCTTTACTGGTTTGAAACCACAACGTTCACCGTAAACTCGACATCACGGCAAGAAAATGTAAAAATAAGCCTCATAGCCTACCCAGAAAGCCTAGACGACGTGCAGAATATTGAAAATCAAATGATAGCAATCGCAGGAGCAATAACGAGTTATTGGCAACCAATCAAAACATGGTCCCAAATAACCATGCTCATATCAGAAAACGGCATCAACCTTGCCGCAATAAGCAGCGCACTTTTAGTGGCTATAATAATCATATATGTTCTCGAAACACAAAAGCAAAGAAAAGCCAATGCGAACGCTTACACGAAACTTTCCAAACCAAACAAGCGAATAATTGACATAGTACAAGAAACAGAAAAACAAACAATACCAACACTGGAAAACATAGCAACAGAATACGAAAAAACAACTGGCAACTCGATCAAAAAGGAACAGCTCTTAAAGAAGCTCAATGAAATTGAAAACACAGACATAATAACAAGCTCCATAGCTAACAAACAAGACGAGCCTATACAAATATGGAAAACGCAGATGACACTGTGGTAGAAAACGCTAAACCCAACAACAAATAGAAGAGACCGCCATATGCAAACGCATCAAAAAGCTTCAGCTCGAAAAAAACCTAAAATCAGCTTAACAAAAGGTACAGGCTGGACTGTGCTCGGCTTGGGGGCAGTCGCGCTGATTGTCTCAATTGCTTATGTTTCTCAAATACTCGCCTTCATAGGCCTAGGCCTAATTTTCTGGGGCGCAATCCTAACTTACATTCAAACCGAAGAATATGTAAAAGAAGAACTGCTAGATGCTACAGCAACATCCTCGCTTGCAGTACTAAACCAGATAATACAAGAACTAGACTACAAAGGCAAGGCAATTTACCTACCCCAAAGATACCTTAAAGACCCAGAAGCCTACAAGGCATACATACCTAAGCAAAAAGAAGGAAAGCTTCCTGCACCCGAACATATACAAGAACAAGAAACAAAACTCTTCCTCGAGAACCCTCAAGGAATGTTGGTTGAACCACCTGGCGCCAAACTGACAAAACTTTTCGAAAAAACACTTGAAACAAACTTCACCAGAGTAGACCTAAAATATCTTCAGCAAAACATGCCGAAGCTTTTCATAGAACACCTGGAAATCGCCCAAGACTTTGAAATGAAAACTGAAAACAACAAAGTTTACGTCAAAATAGAAAACTCCATCTACAAAAACCTTACGAAAGAAGCTACCCATCTATCAAATCTATACTTCAGCCTAGGTTGTCCAGTCAGCAGCGCTATTGCATGCGCCCTAGCCAAAGCAATAGGCAAACCAATCATCATAGAAAACCAGCGCATAAGCGAAGACGGCAAGAATATGGAAATAGAATACGGCATACTAGAAGAGGAGCAAAGAGCGTAATGATGTTTCCCTTAGGGTTCTGGGACATAAGCCTTCTACTAGCGATAACGGCTATAATACTGCTTATCACTTCCGAGCTTCTTTCATCATACTACGAAAGGATAAACATACTTGTTAACAAGAAAAGACTGAAAAACACAGCATTAATGGCCTCTGCTCTTTTCCTAGCAACCGTAGCAATAAGAATAGCAAGCATAATTTTAACACCTTAAAGATAGCAAAAGCACAAGCGGCCAACAATTATTAGTCAAATCTTCCAAATCTAAAGCGTTTCTTACTGCAAGAATAAATGTCTAGAAAACTTGGATGAAAATTCTAGAAGACAGTTACTCACACGTTTATTAAGAAGAATTAAGGAAGAATAGGTGTTGATTAACATGGGGAGAAGGCTAAGAATAGTACTGGTTGTTCTGATTTCAATTGCCTTGATTAGTGCAGCTTCAATCGCCCTAAATCGGAGTTCTGCGACTGTCGAAGCTTGGGGAGGCGTCGGCCAAATAAGAATCGAACCCCACAGCACCGGCTATCCAAACCCCATAATGCTCTCTAGCCCCGCAACCTTCAACATAACAGTAACAAACGGCATATCCTGTAAACCCATTATCTTGCTGGTAATGACCAACGCTTCCTATCAAGGACTAACAGGACCAGTTTTAGTAAACTGGACAGGCGGATCAATAAGTTTCTCAAAGGCAAGTTTCACCTCTGTTCACGCTAACAATGCGTATGTTCCTCCAAATGGCACGACAAATGGCGCCAGATATCGAGTTTCAGGCCTAAAAGAGCATTTAGGAGTTAAAGGTACCGCAGATGACACATTGTGGTATGCCTACCATCGGTTCCTGCAAGGACCAATCACTACGACCCCTCAGAAATTCACAGTTACATTGCCTTCAACAAATCCAAGAATGCTTGTTTACGCACTGGGCAAATCATCATGCTCGCCATGCTCTTTCCATACGGATTGCTGTCCAAGCTTGTATGACATGAAAGTACCTCCGTCACGTCCAGGACTTGTCGTCCCTGACCTTGCCCCTGTACTGCTGGCCTCTGCATCATTCAGCGCATTTGGACTCTTTGCCATCAAGCGAAAAAAGGAATAAAGGAATCAGAACTAAGCCCAGTAACATCAAAGTACAGATGATGTCTCTGCAGTAATTCTTTCCATAATTTTCTAATATTTTTGCTATTCAAGCACAACTGTGTTTTCTATATCATAGAAAAGTAACTTTAATATAACAACTCGCGCGACAAACTCCAATACCCTGTCTTTTCAAAGCGAAAAATTGGCTCTTGGCGTACTAATCAAAAACCGCCATAATAGTTCGCGATTTTATTTTCGTTTTCGTAATTATTCTTATATTAGAGGGCATTCATCTTTTTTTGAGGCTTAACTCAGTTGACCGATAATTCAACGAAGAATGAACGCACTCAAATAATAATTGAAATTATCAAAGAGAGAAAGCCGCAAACAGTAAAACAACTTGTAAGCCTCGTCAAAGAGAGACTCCAAATTCCAGAGCAGGAAATAATTGAATCAATTCTAAGGTTGCAAAGTGAAGAAAAAATAGACCTTCTTAAACAGTCGCCCCGAGCCCCACCGAAATTACCAGCCTACCTGAAAACAGAACAAGCCCTTTGGTATTGGTTAACCATGGCAATAGCAATCGCAACCGCGGCAGTCGTTTTCACAATTCCAGAAAACTACTACCCATGGGTCTTTATAAGATACGTCTTAGGCATGATTTTCGTATTGTGGCTGCCAGGCTACGCCTTCATAAAGGCCCTGTTCCCAACGCAGGTTCCAATCAAGTTGCCAACAGAAACCCTCGACGCAATAGAACGAATCGCCCTGAGCGCTGGCATGAGCCTAGCCCTCGTCCCAATAGTGGGCTTACTCCTAAACTATACACCATGGGGCATACGCCTAACCCCAATCGTCCTAAGCCTACTCACACTAACAATAGTTTTCTCTACAGCCGCAATAATAAGAGAACACCAGAACAAAATGAAAGCAGACAAGCCAAAGCTCAAGGTGGAATGAGCCTATGGCAGATGAACTAATAAAAGTCGCAGAAGACTCAGCCCGAGGCGGCTTCTTTCTAGTCTCAGGATCAGCCCTCGCCACCGTCATCATGGCAATTGGGTCAATCCTAGTTGGAAGATTTCTAGGCCCCGAACTATATGGGCAATACACCCTGGCACTTGTTGTTCCTCAACTTCTTTTCATATTCACAGACCTAGGCATAAACCAAGGCATAATCAAATTTACAGCAAGCCTCCGCTCCAAGGGCGAAACCAACCGCCTAACAAAAATAATCAAATATGGACTGCTACTCAGAGCATCCACAGGAATAGCCATCTTCATCATCAACTACGCCTTCGCAGACTTGTTCGCTTCATTTATTCTTCAGAGACCCGACCTAGCCTTCTACATTAGAATAGCATCCACCTCCGTACTTTTCCAAGTGATATTCACAACCGCAACGTCAGCCTTTGTGGGCTTAGACAAAACAGAATATAACGCGCTCACAACAAACATACAGGCAATTGCCAAGGCCATAATCTCAATAGCACTTGTCCTTTTAGGATTCAGCGTAGCGGGCGCCATAATAGGTTACATGGCAAGCTACATTGTTGCAGCGGTTGCCAGCATATCTATCCTTTTGCTCATAATACGCGAAAAGCAAAACGTTCAAAACAACTATAGCATTTCAGACGACTTGAAAGCCCTGATTCGTTATGGAGCGCCGCTCTACATATCTCTGCTGTTGACAGGCTTCCTTCCGCTCTACCAACGCATCTTACTTGCCATTTTTACCACGGACGCTGAGATTGGAAACTACAACGCAGCCTCAAACTTCGTTGCGCTCATGGCGGTTCTGTCAGTTCCAATTACAACAACGTTGCTTCCAGCATTCTCAAAACTCGACTCTTCAACAAACCAAAAAATAAAAGCCTTCTTCAAACTCGCAAACAAGTACACCGCATTAATCATAGTCCCAATAACATTTCTAATAATCATATTCTCTAAAGAAATAGTCAACGTAATATATGGGTCAACATATCAGTCAGCTTCACTGTTTTTGGCAACATTTTGCTTGGTATACTTCCTCGTGGGACTTGGCTATTTTACACTCTCAAGCTTCTACAACGGCTTGGGAGAAACAAAAACAACACTAAAAATGAGCCTACTTGCCTTCATCACGCTCGTCTTCTTATCCCCCGTACTGACTAAAACCTACAGTGTTCTAGGTTTAATAGTCGCCTCTCTAACAACAAGCACTATAAGCACGGTCTACGGTTCATACATCGCTAGAAAAAACTTTCGGCTAGAATTCGATACTCGCCAAATAATTAAGATCTATTTGATCTCAGCAGTATGCAGCGTTCCATCCGTTCTACTGCTTTACTTAACCTCTCTACCTAAACTCTTCAACATCATAATAGGCGGGCTTTTATATCTCTTCATCTACGCAACACTAACACCCCTAACAAAAATAGTAAATACATCCGAACTTCAAACGGTTACACATATCACGCAAAAGATTCGACTGCTGGCCTTCATTGTCAAACCAATACTGAAATACCAACAGAAACTCCTGCACATACGGCAAACCTCTAGAAACTCTACAGAAAAATAAAAATCATATAGATACGTTCTATAGTCATACTCCATACATAAATGTATAAAACGAAACACTGTTAAGAGTAGAATTAAAATGTCCAAGAGAAAAAGTTTGCTTATCTTGCTTGCAATCATATGCTCAGCTGTAGTCTTTTTTTACGCAATAAAAGGCAACAACATGGCGCAAAACACTGGAGAAAATCAACCAGAGAGTAATTCTCCACCATCTGAAGAGCCAGAGTTCGTAGTTCCAGAAAGCCCATTAGGAACCTTAGCGTTGATCAGCGCTTTAGCAGCAGGTTTCGGAATTTTCATAATAAAGAACAAAAGAAAACAAAAGTCGATTATGACAAAATAATAGTTGTAAACGGATTCCCGAAGCGCGAATAATGAGCGCGTCGTACACAAGAAAACAGGCCTTGATAACTTTAACAAAAGCTTTCATCGAAGAATACTGGCAACTCTAGGATTCAAAGAATGCATGAAACATTACGTTCGATTTGTAGATTTCTTTAGCCAATTCCTGCTATTACTATGTCAAATTTGAAGTTAGTTAAATTCTGTACGCTAGAAGAAATTGACAAGATCAAAGTAGCTTCAATGCTCTCATTAGGTTCAACAAGTTGCCCCAAATAATCCCAACTTAGTATTATGTAGCTTGAAGCGCTTGGGGGATCCCAATTAACAGCATCTAACGAAATAGACGTAGGTACACTGCCCTCGTTTCTCACATAAACTGTCACATTCCTCTGAGAACCAGGATCCACAATCTCCCAATCTATATAAGACACAGAGTTACTGCATACTTTATCCCAAAAAACTCCAACTCCCAAAGTTTTCACAGTACCCTTGCTACCTATAGTTACCGAAGAGAAGTACATAGAAGCAGAAGTATAAATCAGAGTGATGGAAACGCAAAAAACGATTATAAAAATCAGAAATCTAAAATT
>Ga0315296_10000336_pt1 | contig 43657 bp, 60 predicted proteins | sample YL17G14_18_MG_FD_203921 | JGI IMG/M metagenome (GOLD analysis project Ga0315296, IMG submission 203921) | Sediment microbial communities from Yellowstone Lake, YNP, Wyoming, USA - YL17G14_18 | ecosystem: Environmental > Aquatic > Freshwater > Lake > Sediment | place: USA: Wyoming | collected... | reverse complement strand
GGAATGTTCACCCAGGCGCTAAGGACAGTGAGGAAAGGTGGATTATCGAGAGTGGACCAGTATTCAATCCCGCGATCTATGCGGACAAATAGCCCACCGACCGGGCAACAGGTCGGAAAGGAAACGAACGATGACAATCAATATCAACACTGCGGCTGACAAGGTAAAAAGGGAAAAGCGGGAAATTGCCCAGGTCGCCTACAATGACGGATACGCCGCCGGGGTCGCAGCTGAGAGGGAGCGGGTGAGGGGAATAGTGGAGGCATGGCGGCTCAATGCGCGAAAATCGAACGAGCAGGCGGTATACCGGAAGGATCATGTCGATGGTCATCGAGCGGGGGGACGTGAGGAAGCCTATAACAACGTCATCGGGTTACTGCTCACCGACCCGGACCCCTGCGCTGGCGACAAGCCCGCCACCTCGTTCGACGTGGAGTGTAAGGACTGCGAGGGGGCCAAGACATGAAGCAATACTGTCTCGACACCGCATATTTCGCATACTACACTAGAGGGGAAATCCTACCCGGTTTCCACATTGATGGCAACAAACTTGTCTTTGATAATCCAGAATGTGGGGATTGCAACGGCGGCCCATGCTTTGAGACGGAATGGCAAGGCAATCCTACAAAATGCGATTGTGCCGTCAGTGGTTCCGCCACCTAACCAGTCGTTTCCTTTCGAGGGTCCGCCAGGACCCGATAGTAAAAGAGTCGCCTAGTCAGCGACTCGGCCCCTGAGAAATCAGGGGCTTTCTGTTTCAGGCTGATGCTGAGGTCGGGGGTGCCTCAAGATTCGCCGCCTGCGCGATTGTGGAGCGCGAGGGGTAGGTCGTGAGAGTCAACCTAACTCGTCCGGCGGGTCCTCTTCCTGCTCCTGCTGGCAACCCTGGATGTGAAATCCCTCATCGTCAATCGGTTGCTGCATCTCATCTCCTTAAGCCGCTCCAAGCGATTGTGGCAACCGCGAATGCACATAAACCCGTAATAATCAAGCAAATCATCTTCACTATTTCCGCAAAATGTGCTTGGGTTTCTGTCATTTCATCCCCTTCAAGCGCTCTAGGATTTCGTCCAGCGCGTCCTTTATGTCCGCCAACTGAGGGTTTCGAGCTGAGTACCAGCCCTGCTCCATTCGCGCCATGTTCAGCCGGTCGTCGATGTACCCCAAAAGCCACGCGAAGAACAAATACGCACTCCCGATCAGCAGCGCCAGAATCCACCACTGCATCGGCGGGAACTCACTGCGCCACACCCCGACAACTACCATCGTGGTCGTGACAATCCCGATGAACGTCTGACCTCGCTGAATCCTCACGCGAGTATGCACCAAGAGGCGACGCAACCGCGAGAAGTCCGAGCTGACCGGCTTTTGAGGCATGAACTGATAATGTCCATGGATGTTGTGATATGTCATTCGTTCTCCCACCACCCGTACACCATCGCCGCCAGAAACACGGCATATAAGGCAAGCATCGGGACTGCTGGAAGCCAGGTCAAGAACGCATCAGGCGACGGGAAATTGCGGGAATCATACGCGCACATTCCACCTGCCATTATTCCCCAGAACCCACCGAGTTCGTATATGCGTTCATCAAATAACATCACAGATACCCATGGTGATTACGGTTCATCGACATCCTCCATGTCCACAATGGAGCGAACCTCTTTGATCTCGCCAGTCAGGACGTGGCGGGCACGTTCGATGCAGATAATCTCGCCCTTCTCGTTCACGTCGAGTGAGAACCCGTCAGGTATCCACTCACCCGCGAAATCCATTTCCCAAAAGGGTGAATCGGTCATTGCAACAACCTCACAGGTTTTATGGCGTGGCCCTTCAGGAATTCTTCGTAGCCCCGAGCGTGTATGCTCGCCTGCACTTGCGCTTCCACCTTCCGACATTGAACTTCGTCGGCCACGTCGATGTTCTGCTCAAGCGACTGCCGCTCCGCATCGAGCGCCACTTTGTCTTCGAGAACCTTCCGATGGACGATCCTGCTCTGATTCTCGACAAGCCAGACCGTGTGATTCGCCTCGTTGAGATCAGCATCGATGATGTACTCGAATGTCTTATCACAGCGAACCACCACCTCCTTGATGTCCTCCTCGAAGTAAATGTTAACAATCGTTCCGTCCCGCGTAATCAGCGTTCTCGCTTTCATAGGGTTGCTCCTTGTTGTTCTTATGATTCATGGTTCTATCCTCCAATATTCGCTCATCTTGATCCAGGTTCGGTAATGTTCCTCAACCTCGGCCATTATTGCCTTGCGACGGACGGGATCAGTGCAGGCATTCCGCTCAATTCTCAGGTCCGCGATAATCTTGCTACTCTTTCGTTTCAGCAGTGGGTACAATGTCCCTCGCATCATAGTCAGGGGATCGTATGAATCGAGTTGCCCGGAGTCCCGCATCTCATCAAGAGCCATGCGGAGGGAGGTGAGGAGAGGTAACAAATCCCCGTCGCCGATCTCACGGGCCATGCTGTCGAGCCAGTGATCGATCATCAGCCACTTACAGGCCCGGTCATAGTGCACGGGGAGGACGCGCCCGCCGTTGCGTCGGCCCATTCCGGTCATGTGCGAGACCAGACGGGTAAGGTCGTTCGGCGGGATGTTGAGAAGTTTCCGTGAGATTTCCAGAGTCATTTCCATCGCGCTGTCTCCTTTTACCTATGACCACTTAGCCGTGCGACTATCAAAACTAAAAACCATCTCTGCCTGACTCCCGTTCCGGTTCTTCGCTACGATTACCGCGATATTCCAGTTTGTGTAACTGGCAGTTTTCTCCTTGTGGAGCAATATTACCACGTCCGGATCGTTTTCCAGGTTGCCGCATTCTTTCAAGTCCCAGATAGTCGGGCGCTTGTTGGTGTATCGATCCTCTTTACCGGGCCGGGAGAGCTGACTGAGAATGAAGACCACCATCCCGCGATCTGCTCCCTGCTTCCGGAACCACCGGGATAGGTAGCCGATCTGCTCGTATTGACGGGCGTTCTCTTTTGCCTTGCAAGTCAAGGCCTGGATGTAATCGACAAAGAGCAGGTCGGTTCCGCCCTCCGCTTGCATCGCATCGAGTTCGCGCTGGATGTCGATCTCGGTCCCGCCAGGCATGTACCGGATGCGGAGTTCACCGCCCGAGGACCGGACGCGGGCCTTGAAGTCCTCCAGGTGGGGATTGTTGGTAAGGCAGGTATTCTGTTGACGTAACAGGCCGATGCCGATTCCGCATACGTCCGACGCAAGGCGCTGGACCATCTCCACCATCGTCATTTCGGCACTGATGAAAAGGACGCGCTGCCCGTTGATCGCGCTGTCAATCGCGGTATGCAGGGCGAACGCACTCTTGCCGACGGTCGTGTGGGCTCCGATTACCGCCTGATTGCCGGGGTAAAGAATCACATCCCCCAGGCCTGGGAAGGGCAGATAGACCGGGACAATCTCGCAGGAAGCGAGTTGCCGGACGAAGTTGTCATGCTCCGCTATCGCGTCCTCCAGGTTTGTTCCGCCGCGGCGGGGCTCATCCGCCATGATCTCGTTTGCCCGGAGGATAATATCCGCAGCTATGTCCTTGCTTGTCCCGCTATTCCTGGCTTCATCCTGAACCTTTTCGGCAAGGGAGGAGAGGCGGCGCTTCCGGGAGGCTTCCTTGACCGTCTTAAGGTGCGCCCGGAAGGTGAAATCGCTCGACACTATTGAGGGGTCCAGCATCATCAGGTCATTCGTGTCGGTGTCCGGTATCAGGTTCCCCACGGAGATATGATCGACCGGATCCCCGAGACCCACCAGGGTTTCGATTGCCTGGAAGATGCGACCATAGACCCCACCCGGCGCGAAATCGGCGCTTTTTAGCGCTCTGACGGCCTCTGAACCCCATTGTGGGGAGCGGAGGCAAGCCGCGCAAACGTAGGATTCAGCGATCCGGGCTATCTGGAGATTCGTCATGGAAAAGCTCCTTTGGGAATTCAGTCGCTTGATGATAGGCTGCCTGCATGTGTTGGAATTTCTCACAGGCTGTTTCCCTCAGTCGGGGAATCGATTTGAAGACGGCAGACCAGCCGGGGAAATTGCCGTGGGAGCTTGTATCCGCTCGTGCCCATCGGAGAACGGCGAATACTTCGCGTCGCCACGCTTCACCGGTCATGTGCGTTCCGATGTGCCGATGGTCAATTCGTATCAGGGAATCAAGGGCCTTGATATTTCGTTCCAAATCAGCGGGATAGTCCTTGAAGTGGGGAAAGAGTTCGAGTACGAGGGTTTTATATTCAGGATTTAATTCTGAGAGAGAGTCTTCTTCTTTTCCTTTCCTTATCTTAATTTCCTTTCCTTTCCTTTCCTTTAGAGGTCCGCCCGGTGAACCGTCCGGTATATCGGGCGGTGTACCATGCGGTATACCGTCCGGTGATTGTTTTGCAAGGGCTCGGGGGTTTGTGGATAGTTCGAGAGTACCGTCCGGTGCCGGATAGATCGCCTTGTCCCGACTCTTTAATCGCTCCTGATGCTTCTCCCAGTTGGTGAATCTCAGGTAGGATTCCTCCCCAACTCGATACCGACTCAGACAGCCGTCGAGAAGCATCCAGTCAACGCACTGGATGATCTCCTCCGGGAGTTTACAACAGACGGCGATCATCCGGTTCAGTTTGAGAGGGTTATCAGGGAGCCGTCCCCAATCGTCAGCCGCCAGGAGGAAACATGAAAAAACCGACCTCACGTTATCGGGCATGGCCGCGTAAGTGTCGGAGTCGAGAAGCGTGTGGCGGATTACTGTTCCTTGTCGCGTCATCTCTCTTCCTTTTCAGGGGGGCCGGGGAAGAGATTCCGACCCCCCAGACAGGAAACCCCCCGTTCCGGCGAGGTCTGGGGGGTTCTGTGTTTTTTCGACCTCGCCGGGATCAATCAGACTCTATCACATCCCCGCCGGGTTGTCAAGATTTCCGCGAGATTTTCCCCTCCCGCTCTTGACATCCGGCGCGAGAGCAAGTATTTTACAGGCATGAGTAAAAAAGAATTCTCTGAATCCCTCCGCCGAGAGATGAAGCGCGTCCGCCTCAATAAGCGGCAGCTTGCGGTCAAGACGGGTCTCTCGTATCCTACTATCCATGCGGCCTGTAAGGGGGAGGGGGACATCGAGCCGGGTCCGGGCACGCGGACTTTAATCGCCCTGGCGCTCGGACTGCCCCAAAATTACTTTGAAAGTTTTTTCGAGAAATCTTCAAAAAACACTTGACACCCCTTGACAAGGGGGTAAAAAGAGTTTATACTCCGGGACAGTAGAGGAAACCGATATGACATCACCACTTTTCGACTACCGCAAGCTTCCCGAAATCCCGCGTCTTGAGCCGGTCACTCGCAAGGTCGTACTGCCGACGAGTTCGGATGAATCGCCCCGGACGAATCCCTGCACCCCGATTGACCGACCCCGGTGCGTCCACTACGACGAGTGCCGAGCCGCGGGTGAGTCATATTTTGCCGACACCACAGAAGTGGATGAACGCGCCGACCTGAAGGCGGAGCATGAAGAGAACAGAGAGCTCTATGGCCATGACTGAGGAAATCAAAGCGCTGGCAACCATCCAGCCAAATACCGCGCCCATGAGCGTCCGGGAACTGGTCGGACACGTCGAGTTGATTCGCGAGGCGATGCAGAAGGCAATGCAGAAGGGTCAGCACTACGGAACAATCCCCGGCTGCGGCGACAAACCCACACTGTTACAACCCGGCGCACAGATCCTTCTTAACCTCTTTCATTTGAACCCGGACCCGATCCTTGAGGTAATCGAGATGGGTGGTGGTCATCGGGAATACCGATTCACCGTCCGGCTTCTCAATAATGCAGGGGTATTCGTTGGCTCCGGTGTCGGAAGCTGCTCGACTATGGAGAGCAAGTATAGATATCGGGGCGGCGAGAGGAAATGCCCAGCCTGTGGGAAGGAAACGATCATCAAGGGCAAGGCCGAGTACGGCGGCGGTTGGCTCTGCTGGACGAAAAAGGGCGGGTGCGGAGCCAAGTTCGGTGAGAAGGACCCCGCTATCATCGGCCAGGAAGTCGGCAAGGTCGAGAACCCGGACATCGCGGACGTTTACAATACCTGCGAGAAGATGGCCTATAAGAGGGCTCTGGTAAGCGCCACACTGACCCGGACAGCCGCCAGCGACATCTTCACCCAGGACATCGAAGATAACCGCTCTGACGCACAAGACCCTGTGTCGGAGCCGTTTGACTCTACCCCTGCCCGGAAGACCAGCTCGGCCCCGAAATCCCCGCCACAACCCCCCACAGCGACAACGTCGGGGCCTCCTGTGGCGCCGCCGGGACTCATCAACGACGGTCAACGGAAAAGAATGATGTTCCTTTTCGGGAAGAAGGCACTCCGCAAGCGGGAAGACTATATCGCCTACGTCAACAGCACCATGCACGACTTCGATGAGCCGACCGTCCTCTCGACAAAAGCCCTCACAAGCCGACAGGCTCAGATGGTGATCCGATGCTTGGAGGAGGATTTGGGAGAGGTCATTCCGGACGACCGCGATCCGCTCGGTGAGGGCGCGGCGCACGACTGACAACCCACGGGCCGTCGAACGGGCGGCCCCACTTGGAGGAAACAATGAAGACTTTTGAAGAACTGACAAACCACGAAATCTCCGAACTCACGGATGAACAGATCAAACACTATTGTGATCTGGCCTGTGCAGAATTCGGAGCACCGTTAATGCCCCCACGACCGGGGAAACCTGAGCCGGTTGAGATCGAAGGGGAATCACATCTTGTCGAGATCGGCAACTGGTACTTCTCGCCCGATGACGGAGCGAAGGTCATGTCGGTTCTCGCATCGGTGACAATCCACAAGCGGGAAAACTGGGATAAGCCCTACTACTGCAAGATTGTGACAGCGAGCGATTACGACTATCCGAAGATGGCGGGCGTTGCGATGCTGACGGCTGAACAGTATGACCGACATCGTGAGGAACTGGTCAAATACCGGGAGGCCGTCACGCAATACGAGAGCGACAGGAAGGCTTTCGATGAGGCCGTAAAGAAGCGCGGGGAAGCCACCGACTGGATTTACAAGAAGTTGCGCGAAGCGCGGGATGACGTTTCTTACAGAACCACTCGAATCGCGGACTTCAACGAGTATTTCAAACTCGCGGATGGCAATCGCAAGACTGCTATTCGATTCTTACTGAAGGCTTATCCGAGATTGTGGGATGAAGCCTACGGCGATTTGCTGTTGAGTCTGTACCCGGAATTCGACCGTGAGGTGCTCCGAGGCGAACTCACGAGTCCGGTTCCGTCGGAGGCCAGCCAGTGAAAACCTGCCTTGCCTTTGACCAGTCCAGCACCTTCACCGGGATAGCCCTGGGTGTCGAGACTCAGCCGACGGTCTATCACGTCGAGTGGGCCGTCACAATCAAGACCCCGACCCCGGCGGCACTGCTTGTGAACTTCCCCTGGCAGCGGATGCCCGTGTTCGAGCCCGACATCGTGGCGCATGAGGAAGGATTCGTGGGGAAGAACCCCAAGACCGGCAAGGGCATCCGACACGCCGGGATCGTGATCGCCACGACCGGGGGCTGGGTGGAGATGTTCGCAGCCCTCTATCTGCCCTATGCGCGGCTGTATAGCGCTATGGCGACGACATGGAGGCCTCCGGTGTGGGGGAGCGACTATCAGGAAATCATCAATGAGAAGGATAAGAAAGAGCGCGAGAGGGCCCTAAAAGCCTATAGCGTCCTGTTCGCAACCGCCCACCTGAAAGAACCGCTGACGTTTCCCGACGATCATCAGGGGGACGCGATTGGCATCATGGCGTGGGCGTTCATCGAGGATCGAAAGCAGACTACATACGAGAAAGAACACGGAGGCAAGATATGAAAATACGATCCACTTTGGAGCTCGGAACCGGGGAATCGGGGCGGGGCAAAAACGACATCGGTATCCTACATCTGGAAGAAGAGGGATGTACTTTTTGGGATGCTGTTAGGAGAGAGCATTTTTACTTCACCCTCGACGAACTACTCGCCTTCGTCCGCTCCCGCCACACCCCCGCCCCGCCGCCCTCTCACACGTCAGTCGTGTGTCTGAAACTGATTGCGCGGGATTTGGGGGTTCCCATATCGGACGAGGCGGACAATGTAGTTGAGATAACCCGTCTGATTCGCGCACATATCCCATTAACCCCCACCCCGCCGGTCGAGCCGAAGATCGTGTGGGTAAGGGGTGGAATCATGGTCGATGACAATGGGAATAAAATTAAACCAAGTGGGTATGGGATCTTCCTTACGGATTCTGTGAGATACATTCTTGAAACTCGCGGTATCGAAGTCCGTGAGTGGAAACCCCCGACACCCGCGCTTCCCGAGACCTGCCCGGCGACAGGCGAGGAGTGCGACAAGGCGGTGCCGCGATGACTCTCACCTTCAACCCGGACGATCCGGTTCAGCATTCGTTTCTTCTCAAGTACCACCAAGAGAAGGTTGCTCCGGTCTACTCACAAGTCCGCGCCAAACTCAAGGAAGGTATGACCTTGGGCAAGGCTCACGAGCGGGCGGCTCTGATGAAATGCAAGCCCGTTGAAAAGCACACCGATGCGGAGATCGCCGAGATCACAACGCCTGTGGTGAATGAAAGGGAGTCCGAATGTGCCGAAGACTACCGGGCTAAGTATATCGTCGCCCTGTGGTGCTTGGTCCTTGTAATCGTCCTGAGCACGATCTGGATCGTGAACCTGTGGAATCAGAAAGAGATGTATAGAAGCGCGTCGGAAGGAAACACACACGCTAGTATAGTGTACTCTTCTCCCATCCAAACCGGGACCGGGACCGTCGCAATCGACCCCGGTCCCACGGAGGGACAACGATGACACTAGAGATACTCGCCGACACGATCCGGGGGCTGGTGGCGGGCAAATCTGACTATGTAAATGCAGGACCTATCCGTGGCAATCGCTGTTTCTTTTGTGATATCGAATTGTCATACAAGGCTGGCGAATATAACCCACACTGCACCAATCCCGACTGTCCCGCCGTGAAAGCCCGCAAGCTGCTGGAGGGGCGATGAACAACGCAACCGTAGGACACATGGACTGGGACGCCTGCGAAACTTGTGTTCACGGGAACAAGGAAGAAGGCGGCTGCTTGATTATGACTGAGACGGAACTTGGCGACTTGGCGAACTTTAGCATGTCCTTTGACGATATCGAGTGCCGGAAGTATGAGCCTGTCCAAAAAACCGTGGAGGAACGATGAGCAACAAGCGAACTATAGGCTGGGGGGTTCTCAGAATCAAGGATAGGTATCTCTGGACTGACATTGTTGACACGAAAAAACATGCCAACGATATCATCCTGAGAACCTTCAAGAATGAGCGGGCGTTCCCAGAGGATGTCGAAATGTTGGGCCAATGGGCAAGAGATTCTGAACTGAAGCGCATCTGGCGGCAAAAGGGTCTCTGCGCTGTCCAGGTCGAATTGGTGATGTACGAGCCATGACCGATCTCCGCAACATTGCCTTGACCCGCCAACGCAAAGAACTCTTGGTCGCATTCGAGAAGGAAATCTATGGATGGTTGCTCGTGCATACTGATCACTTGCGAACGGGTAAAACCAGATACGCCCATGCAGCGTTTCGGGAGGGTTTTGATTATATCGACAACTTATCCGAACTCCTCGTGGATATGGCCGCAAAGCACATAGCGGAAATAGAGGTGCCAGAATGACCAACCCCACCCCGCCGGTTGTGATCGGTGACGCCACGCTCTACCTGGGTGACTGCCGGGACATCCTGCGCGGGATGGCGGCTGACTCCGTGGACATGGTGGTGACGAGCCCGCCTTACTGGGGGCTCAGAGATTACGGAACCGCGATATGGGAAAGTGGAAATCCCGAGTGTGACCACAGCGAAAAGAATAATGCCAACAAGGGCAATCAAACAACGCATCCTGATCGATTCCCTGAATGCCCCAAATGCGGCGCAATCCGACGGGATAAGGCTATCGGCCTGGAGCCGACGTTCCAAGAGTACCTTGCGAAGATGGTGGCGGTCATGCGAGAGGTCCGGCGGGTGCTGAAGCCGACGGGTACTTGCTGGCTGAACATGGGGGATGCGTGTGCGAATCCGAGTCAACCGGGTGGCGGTGATCCAACAATCGGTAAACGAAATCTCGGAGCGAACGGGTATCACAAGAAGCCATTGTCCGGCTTCAAGCCCAAAGACCTGCTGCTCATGCCTGCCCGCCTTGCGATAGCGTTGCAGGAGGACGGCTGGTGGGTGCGGAGCGAGATCATCTGGGCGAAACCAAATCCAATGCCTGAGAGCGTGACCGATAGGCCGACCAGTAGTCACGAGAAGATATACCTGCTCACGAAGGCGGCAAGGTATTTTTATGATGCCGACGCGGTGAGGGAAGGTGTGACGGGCGGAACTCATTCGCAAGGGAACAAATGTGATCCGCCGATTGAACACGCAGGCATCGGGCATGAAGGTTGGTCAAGGCTAACAAAAGAAATTCTCTCATCCCGCAACCTCCGCAACGTGTGGACAATCACGACACAGCCGTACCCGGAGGCCCACTTCGCAACCTTTCCGGAGGAGTTGCCCCGGAAGTGCATCCTTGCTGGCACATCGGAGCGCGGGGTGTGTAGCCAGTGCGGGAAGCCGTGGGAGAGGGTGGTGGAGAGGCAAAGTAAATATGAGGGTGGCCGTCGTGAAGATTCACTAGAAAATTATGGCGGTTACAAAAAGGGATGGAAAGGTGGGAATGAAGATTTTGCGCCTGAAACCAAGACCCTCGGCTGGCGACCGACCTGCGCCTGCTGTACGGTTTGTGGTGGGAACCACAACCCCGATTGCCGCCATGAACAGAAGCCGCCCTCCACTGCACCGGCGGTAGTTTTGGATCCTTTTGCGGGCAGCGGCACAACGCTCCTGGTTGCTCTCCAGCTCGACCGGAAGGCTATCGGTATCGAACTGAACCCCAAGTATGGGGAGTTGATCTGGAAGCGAATCGAGAAGGAAGCGAAACAAGGGAGGCTGCCGCTGTGAACAACAACCCCGACACCTCCCAGGCCCGGATCGCCGCGATGCTTGAACTGTACCGCATGACCCTGGTGCCCGACGTGATGAACGAAGTGCAAGCTGAAAATGCGGCGCTCTGGAAAACGTCACGAGAACTCTACATCATGTTAAAGTTGAAAAAGGTGGAGATTCGGATGTTGAAAGTCCGCGTCTCCGAACTGAGGCGGAAGGTACGGAAAATCAGCCGGAAGGCATGGAGATTGAAAAACCAAAAGGAGCCTGAGAGTGACACGCCGGTTCAGTAATCAGACATCGACGGCCATCAACGGCATTCAGAAAACCCTCAAGGACTTGGGAGCGAAACGTTTTGAAATCAAACAGAGTTACGAGGGCGGCAAGGATGAGGCGATGATCCGAGTAACAAAAGCGCGAGACGAAATGCTGGCGCGAATATCATAAAGGAGCCTAACAATGGCACAAAACTACATCAGTCGGGGTGAGGTAATAACCCTCACCGCAGACAAGAAGTACATCTCCGGTAACCCGTACCGGATCGCGAACTTCAACGGGGTCGCCCTGTGTAACGTTGAACCGGGCGAACTCTTACCCCTTCAATTAGGGGGGGTATTCGAGTTCTCACTGGAAGGAGTGAGCGTCGGGGATTCGATCTACATCGACCATGAGGATGGGATTTTCAGCGCAATGGTCCTGCCGGTAGTCGCCGATGATGACCATCTTTTCGGGCGTGCCGTGACCGCCACAGATAGCAACGGTAAATTCTACTGTCGGCTCATGCAAAGCTAACACGCGAAAGATAAAGGAGCCTGAACATGAATGGGAACTGGGAACCAAGAATCCAACGGATCGCACTCGCGAGGCGCGTCTTGGCAGTAGCCACAACCAGAGTTGAAGGGGCTTGGACTGCTTACATCGATGTAGTCCCAGGCATAGATCACGATTTGGAATTTCAGGATGTGCTCGACAGTGGAGACTGTCTTCCTGAGAAAGTCGCGAGAGTTTTGTTCCCCGAATTTGAGGGGCCATACGCATCATAAAGGAGCCTAACAATGGCAACTGACGAAAAACCCCGCTGGAAATTCAAGGGTCTGACCTTTCGGTATAACGACCCGAAGGCGAAGTCTAGTGATACCATTTCCTGCTGCGAGACCCTTGCCAAGTGCCTCCAGGCGATGCGAGCGAAACTCGGTGAAGGACACGTCCTCCACCTGGGTATCGGTGTCGCCCGCAAGTTCCCCCGCCGCCCGAACGGATCGGCCATCGTGCGGTACGTCTATGCCGGTCCCCTTCACGACAAACACCGCGTCCTCACCGGGCACTACAACGGCCTCATTCTCGGACCAGCGGCGATAGACATCAAGGAATGGAACGGACATAACTTCAACAGCATCTACCGAACCGCCGTCTTGGTGATGCGCGAACATCCCGAGTGGCGCATGAGCGTGGTCCTCGAACCGCACTGGTGCCACCTGGAAGTTTCGTACCCTCATTTAGAGGGGATAGACGATAAATAAACTCGCGATTCTCATGCACGGGGGGCGGCAAGCACCGCACCATGCGAGGCCGCCCCCCACTGGAGGACACCATGAAAACAGAAGCGATAGAAGAAATCATTGGCTACTGTGAAATATGTACGTCTGACTATATCTGCAAGAGAGCCGTAGAAGCCCGCACCGAACTCGCCGCGTTAGTCAAGGACCGGGAGCGATTGGAGCATCTCGATTCCAACGCACCTCATGAAACCAAGCGAACTATCGAGGGCGATAAATACACGATTTGGTATTTGGACATTCGATTGATAGGCGACACATTCAGAGGGGCCGTTGATGGGGACGCGGCAATGGAGACCAGCGATGGACCTGCGAAAACTGACGGATGAGGAATTGATCGCCTACCTGAACGAGTGGCTATTTACGTCGAACGGTGCGGATGGTCACTCAACGCCTGCCGATATCATGGCCGAACTGACACGCTGCCTTGCCCTCGCTGCGCTAGTGGTGGGACCGGACGGCAAGGACGGGGAGTTGGTGAGGGCGGTTATGGGTGTCATCCAGGCATCATACGGTCGGAAGGGGTACGCGCTGGCATATAGTCGGGCTCGCCAAGCCCTCGCCCACGCCCGGCAGGTCGTGCAGGGTGGGGATGCGAATGGAGGTTTATTAGACCATGCCGAATACTACCTCAAAGAAATTGCCAAATTGAATGTGAGCGGGATGAGGGTCGTGCAGGGTGGGGATGCGAGTGGAGCGGATGCGCGAATCGCGGACCCCCCGGGGGAGAACGTGGCTGAGTTCGACTCTCAGACGTGTGAAACCTCCGCTCCACCCACGGCCCCCGCCGACCTGATAGCCTCGACATCGTACCCTGCCGACACCACGCAGTTGCCCCCCGCCGCCCCCGACCCCATCGATGCGGTGATTGAACAATTTAGGCGATGGGCAAAACCATGTGTTACAGACTATGAATCCGCGCAGTCTATCGCTTTCGGGATGTGTGCTAACTACCTCGACCAGCACCGCGACGAACTGAGTAATGATAAACTGATCAGCTATCTCAACGGCCTGATGGACAATTTAAGACTCATTGCCAAGCACGTAAATGATGCTTGTGCCCAAGCATACGACAAGGGCGCAGGCGACTTCATTGATGAACCGATCAACTGGGGCGACTTGGGTTGCACGGACGCGATGTACTGCCTTCACCTGGACGGGACTGACGGCTTTCAGGTGTTAATTGAGCAAGCAAACCCATCTTGCCTCGAACTGTGCGCTTATGTTGCCGAGTATCTGAAAGCCCACGGTTTCGATAAAGTCGAGGTGAGGACGGAATGGTAAAACACAAACCCCCCGGACTTCGTCGAGGATGCAGGTTTCGTGATGGGGCATGTTGCACCCGCATGGATAGAGTCGAATGCCCAAATAAATCTATTAAGTCACAACTCGAATGCCAAGAGATGACAGAGCGAGAGGATGAGGAAGAAGCTTCCCTGTGGCATCCTGGAAGTCCCGACAACTATGGACACAATGATTAAACCCCCCGGACTTTATTTGCACCTTGTCGCCGACCGCGAGGGCGTTCCAGGCAACTCGCCCGCGTGGGAGGAGAAGTGTGGCCACGATCCCACTCTTGCTTCACCCTGCCTAAAGTGTGGGACATGGAAGAATCACACGACCGGCGAAATCCACGACACCGGCACCCGCCACTTTGCAGTCGAGGGGGATGTGGAGATTTATGAGAAGTTTCCGAACGAATGGGAAGTATCATGGTCTCCACCATTCATCAGGACATCGGGATACTGGTACTATGAAAAAGAGCGGATGCTGGAAGAGATAACAGGCCCACTGACAGCCGCCTTCCGCGCCAATACCCTGCCTGCCGAACTGCTCTACGACCCTGACCTGCGACCGTGGGGGTTGCGGCAAGTCGAGGTCCAGCACGACCCCGCGACGTTCCCCCCCGACCTGCGCGAGAGGGAGCTCCCATGACCAGCCCCCCGCCGGTTGTGACGGAGAACCATGAATGAGCTTTCACTTTTCACTGGCATTGGTGGCGGAATTCTCGCGTCTCAACTGCTTGGATGGAGAATCGTGTGCGGAGTTGAGATCGATCCGTACTGCCGAGAAGTCCTGTTTCGGCGACAGGAAGAAGGTATCCTCGAACCCTTCCCGATCTGGTCCAATGCCCGAACCTTCGACGGTACAGCGTGGCGTGGAGTCGTGGATATCGTCACTGCGGGATTCCCTTGCCAGCCGTTCAGTGTTGCCGGCAAGCGACGGGGAGCGGACGACCCTCGGAACATGTGGCCCGATACCATCCGCATTATTGGCGAAGTGGGACCCCGATACGCGCTCTTGGAAAACGTACCAGGCCTCATTACCTCTGGATATTTCGATACCATCCTCTCTGATATTACCGCGCTGGGGTACGATTGCCGGTGGGGAGTTATCGGGGCTGATGATGTCGGAGCTCCCCACAGACGAAAGCGACTGTGGATGTTCTTGGACGACCCCCTGCTCCGGGGACACGGGCGGTCGGAACACGAAGTACAAGCAGGGCGGGACTCCGCTATCGATGCAAGTCAAGTGGCCGACCCCGAAAGAGCGCGACTGGAAGGGCCAGAGTCAGCGCGGAGTCCATTCACCGGGGGACTGCCTGCCGAATGCCGTTGCGAGTGGTGGGACATCGACCCGGCAGACTTACCCGACAGGCGGTCAGCTCTCCCCGGATTGGGTCGAATGGTTGCTGGGAATTCCGATTGGCTGGACCTCATTACAGCCGCTTTCGATGGACAGATTCCGCGCGTGGCTCGAAATGTCCCGTACCGGGTCGATAGGCTCAAGGGACTCGGAAACGCCCAGGTGCCGGCCTGCGTTAGAGAGGCATGGAGGCGGCTCAGGTGAGGGTTGAATGCGTAAGCTCTTTGAGATTCCCTGATAACAGTATCTATCCCCGCGAAAGGAGGGATCGACATGATGGAGGCAATTTACAAATTGGTCGCCCTACTGTTGGAGAAGATCATGGACCGCTTCAGTCCGACAGTGTTCCTCGACAAGTATGGGGACAAACTAGTGGCCCAATTCATCAAGTGGATCGACTCAGTTGATGCCGAGAAACTTGTCCAACACAAGGTCTTCGACCCGCTCAAGAAGTGGGCCGAAAAGAAGTTCGGATGGAATCTCTGATAGCACCTATCAACGTAAAAGGAGGTTTAACCGTGGACATCGCTAAATTCCTGAACGAACTGCCCTCCGACCTTGTGGAAAAGGGCAAGAAGATCATTGCCACAGTCAAGGCGATCGCCGACAAGGAGATTCAATCGGCACCGGACTCGGACTCGGGTGCGGAATCCCTGGAGCGGGCGTTCTATGCGAAGCTCGCCTATAAAATCTGTGTCGAGATGCTGGTCTTGAGCAAGATCAAGAACCGGAACGCGATCAAGGTCCAACTCCGGACGATCCTGTGCATCGTTTTCGATGTGGCTGTTTTTTGAGGGCCATCAATCGGGAGGTAATGCAGGGAGGCTATCACGACGGAAGGAGGTTCACGCTATGCGATACAGCATCACGGTCGAGATCGAGGCGAATTCTTTACCCGAAGCCATTCAGACAATCTCTGAAACCATCCAGGCGCCGGTGAGAATCGTTTCGGTTTACCAGATGTCCGAACCAGTACCCGTGTCGTCAGCCTGAGAGGGGTGGTGCAGGGAGGGCTATCGCGACACGATTGGAGGCACTTATGAAAATCGAGTTTCGTGGAATGATTGTCGAGATCGTACACGGCGAAGAGGGCGACGCGCTCACTGTCCAGACCGGCAAACGAAAGAGTAAGGTTAAGGTTGAAGCTGGTCAACTCACGAAATCGTTGCTTTACACCGGCGTCAACGTGACAATCGAAACGGACCCCGGTATGTTTGACAGGGCCATCGATCCCGAGACCGGAGAGATCATCAAGGCGGAGATCACAAAAAAGACGGCCAAGAAGTTCAAGGCCGCGGCGGAAGCGCAGCCCGACTGATCGGGAGGGGTGCAGGGAGGAATACTGCGAGGCCCGGCAGCAAACCGGGCCTCTCTCCTGGATAGGAGGAAGGAGGTTCCGTCGATGGACGGCTTATTTCTTCTGGGGCTTTCTGAGTTTTTTCTTGTGGTGCGTAGCAGGCAACTTCTTGCCCTTCGATTCGCGCAAGTGGCGTTCCAATTCTTCCTCGGACATACCCGTCTTGGTTTTCTTGCCTGCCCGTAGACGCGCCAGGTCAGCCCCCATCAGACCCCGTTGCTTTTTTGAAACAATAGGGGTGTGCTTCTTGTGCTTCTTCAGACATTTCCCGGTCGTCATGGTGTCGCCTCTATTTATTCTCCGGCCATTCCGTACTCTCTCCATCCTGTTCCGTGCAGGACTGTAGCCGGAATCCGCTTTCCACGGTTCGATTCATTATCCATCATAGAGAGTAGCATCTGGACTCTCGCGATCTGGTTTTTCAGGCTTGTGTATTGGCCTTTTAGAGAATCGATGCGTCGGGGGTCGGCAGTCTCGTACATGATGCCGATCTGTTCAAGCGCCTGTTCAGCATATTCGAGATACCTTCCCGAGAGTCCACGTATTCGGCCCCAATCCTGTGTTTGAGCACGGGACTCCAAATCCAGGGCATCAAACATGCCTGTTACCGTGGCCATTGTGCGACTGTGAGTTTTCGCCATCTGGTCGTATGTCTTGATGTCGCGGAACGTCAGGCCGGTTTGCATCCGTCTCATTTCGACCCATGCTTGGTTCGGTGTTGTTTCGCCCGTGTAGCGATCTCGCATCGGTTCAGGTTGGAAAAGCCCACCACTCTCATACTGCTTGACCGGAGTCCTCAAGGCCGCGAAAGCATCCCAATATGGCCCGAAAAACAACTCACCGATAGCATCAAGCGGATTCTTCCCATGTGTCCGACCCCTATACTCCGGCGGTGTCTGCATTGGACCAACTGTCGGGAAGGTTTGAACTCCAAATGGTTGCAAAATCCCTGCCAGTACGGGATGTGTAAGCAGGAACGACGGAATTCCCTCGACCGACAAGGTATCGTACATATCACTCGCATTTGACCGCATCGTAACAATATTTCCCTGCCCGTCGCTGAACGTCGGAATCCCGCGTTGCCGCTCGTTCTCCGATACCGTCGCTGGATCAATCCCGGCCTGACGGTACATTTCGTCAGCGTACCACTGGCCCATCACTCCCAGAGATTTCGCTATGTACGCCATCCCAGGATACTGAATCGGGAACCGGAACATCAGCCCGAGCGTGAATAGTTTCCAGCCGCTGAATGGGATGATCTGCGTCAAGACTCGCTTCTGCCACGGAGCCATTGCGCTGAATCTGTAGACCGCCTCAGCCGCTTTTGCCTGCAACCGACTCATATATTCCTCGACAGCGGTTCCGGGCTTCAGAGGGGCACTGAAGAGGTCATGCAAGGCTTCCGTGAACGACCTCGTTCCGACCTCCATGTTGGCAAAGTGTGTCGGGGTAACGTGCTCCCCGGCTCGATATGCGCTGTCCACGGCTTCCTGTAGGGCCTGAGACGCGAGAGGTTTGCCCGCCTTGAAGTCCCGCTCGGCCTGGGCAAACTGATTCGCGTAGTAGAACAGGTCATCGACCGCCTGATTCATTCCTGCTATTTTGTGAGCAGTCGCGTTGAGATCACGGTTGAACTTCAAAAGCATCTTACCGACTGGACCACGAGCTTCTAGCCACTGTTGCATCTTCGTGGAATACCCGGCGGTATCGCGGAAGATGTCGGCCATAATGCTGTCGCGCCCGCCGATCATAATGTATTTCCTAAACTCCGGGTCCATGTACTTGAACCCGGCCAGTCCACCGTGAGCCACGGTGAGCGCGGCATTTGTCACGGCGTTCCCGATCTGCCAAGCGAAGCGGAACGGCAGCACAAACATGCGCCACCACTTAGTTGTGTTCCCGGCCAGCAGATCGAACCAGACATGATTCGTCCCGAAGTGCATCCCGACGTGTTCTATCACCGCTTTCGGTAGGATCGTGACGTGACCCTTAGCGAGAAGGGTATTGGTGTCGCGGGACAACTGCTTTATGAACTCTTCGCTTATGGCCTGTGAAAGCACTCCGGCGCTGTCCATCTCTCTGTGTGTCTTCTTGGCGACATCCACGATCATGCGTTGCAAGTCACCCGCTTCGTTCATCCTCTGGAAGCCGTCGAAGTAGGCGAACCCATAACCGCGTCCTTCCTTCTTAATGGTTGCTATTGCGGCATCATAGACGGGACGTTTCGGACTGTCGTGTCTTGGCGGGAACTTCAGATCGTATTCTTTGGTCGCCTCATTGAACTTGAACAGATTGCGGACATTCTCATCGGGATGAGTAGTGGCAAGACGCTTCGATGCATCGAAGTCCCTTTTCAGGAAAGCATAAATTCCGGTAAGTGCTTCCTGTTGGTGGACCGACTGGATGTTGCGCTCGATTATCTTTTCGACCTGTTTGTCGTAAGTGTTGAGCCGGAACCGGATACCCTCGTTGGTCTTGAGCCAGCCCGGTTTGTTCAGAGTAAGGACGGTCTTGACCTCTGCGTTGACCGCAGCATGGATATCAGCCGACAAATTCCGCGCTAGCTCGTGAGGATAATAGAGGGCCGGTTGCATCTTCCCGTCTGCATACTGGAAGATTTCGGGATACCGCCTGAGATAGTAGAGGTCATCCCGGACAGTCAAGGGGTCGAGGGGTTTGATGAATCGAGGGACTGCCCGGTTCGCCATCCCCGGCAAGGTAGTCTCAGGATTCAGGGATAGGAGTGGCGAACCCATGTCAGGGAACCGTTCAAGGGCCTGCATTTCCCCGGTAAGTTCCGTCATTCGCTTGTTCAACGGTTCAATACGGTTCTCGAAGTTCATCAGGTCGCCGTCATTGAAAAGCAACCGAAGCGGATCGCGCTTGCGAGTGATTCCCATTTCTGAGAACAGGCGTTCCCTTTGCGCCTGTATCTCGGGATTGCGAAGTACGGTTGTGGTTTCGTCCGCTTCTGCGAGTCCGGGAAATGGCGGTTCTCCGATAAGTTTCTCATCAATAACCTTGCTGATTTCATCCGGTGAGAGCACGTCGGCTTCCGCCTGACCGCCGTACTTTGCCCGCATCTCACTTTGCCACTCGGAGAACCACTCATACTTCCCGCCGGTCCCGACAACCCTGAATGGAGGGGTAACAAGTTTCGGAGCAGGTTCCCCAAATCGTGTTTTCCATTCATACGGTCTAATTGGCTTTGGGGGTCGGAGATAATCCGTCGGTTCTGGACGCGTGAACAAATCCCCTTCCCGTTGTCTGCGGACATCCCACAGCGTTTCAGTGACCACATGCGCCTTCTGGTCAAGGATCGCCTGTCTCTCTGCTTCCAGGGTCGCCAGTCTCCGTCCTGAGACCTCCTGGCGCGTCCTGAACATCAGCCGATTTTCGATATCCTGAGACAACCCCATCAACTGACCGGGCAGTTCCGCTCGACCGGCGAGTATCTGGGCGGTGTCAGGACCCAACAGATTTCGCTCAATCCATCGCTTATATCTGTCGGGAAAGAACCGATAGAAACCACGGCCCTGAGCCATTGCCTCAGTACCCTGAACGATCTGCTGCCAGGAATCGAGAGCCGCGACGGTCGCCTGTTTTACCCGTAATGCCTGAGCACCGGTAGCAACCGTTTCCCCGGTCAACCCTTTCAATGCGGGTTCCTTCATCCATTCCGCAAGGAATTCAACGTTTCGGGGGACGTGATGTAGATTCATCCAGGACTCTTGGAATAGGGCTATGTCCTCTGGGGTCTTGAGAAATCGCATCGCACTGCGCCATGTTCTAAGATCAATCGCCGCGCCCCGTGCTTCCTGAGATAACCACGGACGGAGAAATGCGTCAATCGTCAAACTCATTGCATCTCGATATATCTTCGCTTTCGCCGTGTCCAGAACCCTACCTATACCGGATACATCCGCCGCTTGCTGCCAGCCGCGCCGCCAGACATTGCTCACGTCGTACGCACGCGGGATGATTCGCTCTCCGATGGTCAACGGAGTCCGTGTCGATTTCAGAGCGACACCGCCAAGTTTCAAAGCCTTCCCGATCGCACCACCAATCACATCCCCGACAACCGATATATCCAGCGCTAGAAAAACCGGGTCGTTGTAAGCGTACTCGCCGAGATTGTTCCAGAACTGCTTGATGTCCTGTCTGAATGGTTTACCGGCTCCAAGTATATCCTTCGTGTACGGTTCGATCATCATCCCGCCAAGTTGCGGGACAGTGGGAGCATTCATAAAGGCCGCGCCGGTCAACAGCCAGATGTTCTTGGGGGTGTTGTCCAGCGGCTTAGGAGTGTCACTGAACGGGTCTTCAACGTCGATCCCCGCTGCATGAATGAGGTCGATGGTGCTCCGACTGAGACTGCCCGCTATCGTTCCCCCGGCAAGTAACCAGTTCCGGGGTGAGAATACCATCGCAACATTCCGGTAGGCATTCCCGAACCAGCCCAGGATACTATGGGGTGGGCGATAATCGAATGGGTTTTGATCGGGTTCATCGCCGGAAGGCAATTCACCTCGGTTCCAGTCGATGCCATAATCGAATGATGTCGTACCGCCGTACCCGCCAGAGCCGCCGTACCCGCCAGAGTACCGTCGTCCACTCTGGCGCATCCTGTCCCATATCGGTGCGTAGGCTGTCATGGGTATTAGAAGCCAAGTTCAATCCCGGCGTGCATGTTGTCCCACAAGACCTGTATCTCGTGCTTGATTTTCCCTTTAGCCCAATCCGGCAACATCGGGCGGGACTCGATATCGCTGAATACGGCCTGAAGGTCGCCAGTCTCTGACAACATCTTCGTATAAAAGTTCAAGGCTGCGTTATAGTCCTCTTCAGAGATCGTTGTCGGAGGTATGAAATCAGGATTGATTTCACCGGTTGGAAGGAACGGTGAATTCATAGTGGGTGTCACCGCCGGGGGAATATCCCCGGCAGCGCGTCCCTGTGCAACCGCATCGTTGTAAGCCCACTGCTTGACCTGTGCCTCCGACCAATCAGGATGTTCGGTATGAGCAAAGTCTATGTTAATAAGATATTGCTGGCGGGCTGTAGGAGGTAAAGTCATAGCATCAACCGGGGAAACTGACGGTATACCTGCACCCGAATCGTACTGCGCCAATGCCCGATCAGCATAAGCGTGAGCATCATAGCGGACACCGTGGGTATTTATGCCCGGACGATATTGATTGGCAATATCCTCGTACTTGACAGTGCTCGGCGCCGAACGCTTTACCTTATCGAGAACCCCTTGCCCACCCGCATTGTAAGCCAAGAATGTCAAGCCTGCTGCATCTCGCGGACTAGCAGCGTAGGGCAAAAGCTGATTGTACGCATTGCTCACATACCATGCTGCCGCGAGTGCAGCATCATCAAAGTTATTCGGGTCAAGTTGTCGCCCGACCGCCTGTTCCATTGACCGCCAAGTTCCGGGCATGAACTGGAATGCGCTAATCTCCCCTGAACCGCCTGCAACATTGGTAGTCAGATGTCCCTCATTACCCCATATCGCGCCAAGTACAAGTGGGTCAATACCAACGATGCCAGCGGCTTTGTAGATGGAACTAGACACACCGGATCGTCCCATATCGGATAACAAACCTGGTCCGACAGGCATTACTTCCTGAGTCCGCTCATTCACAAAACCCGGTTTCCCGCTACCTATATCTTGTGTCCAATTCCAGTCTGAACTCGCCAGGTTCCGGGCACCTATAGCGAGATTTTGTTCTCCTTGCTGGACCTGTTGTTCCGTCACAGTCAAAGCAAGTTCCCTCATTCGGTTCGCGTACTCATCTCTTGGCGGTTCCTGATTGGCGAACATAGGAAGTATCTCTCCCCGCAACTGCTCAGGAATCGGCCCGGATAACTTCCCGATCTCAGCCATGATGGGACCGGTTTCTTCTGGCGTGTATCGGAGTCCGGTATCGGGATCAATCGTAGACCCAGCGGTCAGCACCATGTTCCAAATGGCCGTAGTGTCAGGAATCTCCCGAGTCAACAATGGTTCCGCTATTTGCCATCCCTCAGCCTGAGCACGTGGGTCTCCGCCCATTGCAACGAGACTTCTCACAATGCTTTGTGCTTCTGGGGACAGCAATTTATAGGTTTCGGTTGCCGGTGTTCCCGCTGTGCCTTCAAGGTATCTGGGATAATCAGGCGAGATGGTCTGTGGAGTTCCCCCGCCGGATAGGGTAGCCTCAAACGGTGCCCCCTCCAATGTTGTCGTCACATCGATACCGCGACCGCCATAAGTGGCCGGAGTTCCAGGAGCACCGGCACCGTAAAGACTTGTGTATGCGGCATTGGCCCGATTAGCCGCATCGATATCCTGTTGGGTAATGTCGGCCTGCTGCATCTTGTAAAACGACAGTTGCCAGTCGCGAGCCTCTTGTGCCCGCCGGTTCGCCGCCGCCTCAGCAGCCGCTTGCTGGGCCGCCGCCGCTTCTCGGGCGCGCTTGGCCTCCCGCTGGGCAACGATGGTAGCCACTGCATTGTGGATCGCTTCCGATATAACTCTTAAATCAGACATGTTTCATCACCACCAAAGGGGAGCTGTCTCTATGACGCCTCCAGCAAGGGTATCAACTATGCTTTGCTTCTTGGGCATAGTCAGCGCATCCTCCCACTGCCGCATCGCGATGTCCATCGGGCGCAACCGTTCTTGCCGCCTGATCCCAAATGAGTTCAGGATGGCTTCCCGGCGGGCTTCTTCCTGATCCATGGCCAGGTTCCCGCCGCCGATTGCCCCGGTGATCCCGGCAGTCTGTTCCCCCTGAGCCGCCCCGCTGACCAGACCCGCTCCCTGTAAGAACGACCCGATCCGGCCCTGGGTGATCGACTCCCTCATGCCCTGGCGCTGTGCCTCAATGTCCGCAGCACCCATTGAGTAGCGGTCAGCGAGGTCCAGGGCACTGATTCCGGCCACGGTTGACCCGAAGCCCCCGGAGGCCCCCGTCTGGCGTTGTAACTCACCGTAGGCCATCTTGCCAGCCGCCCGGTGCCGACCCAGAGCGGCCTCAGCGAAGGCATCCGCAATCCGGCCGCCGCCGCCCAGATACTTCTTGACGGCTTCCGGACCGGGGATGTAATCCTTGATTGCAGAGTACCCCCCACCAGCGGCCAACTTGTCCTTGAGTATTTGGAGGTAGGGATCGGCGGGATTCACGGCAGCTCGAGCTTGGTACTCATCAAGCAGAGCCTTCTCTTCGTCCGACATCCCGGCGTACCCCGGTACGTATTTACCACCTACCTTGTAATTGGGATTTGGGCTACCATCGGGCAGGGTTGGTAGATTCGTTGGGTCATAGGGAGGAGGTTTTCCAGCCATTTCAGTTCACCTTGTTTTCAGGGGTCGGGGGAGTTTGATGGCTCTCCCCGGCCCCATACCGTATAGGAGGTCGATGGTCTTCTATTTCTTGTTTTTCTTGTCACTGCCGCAGGCCAGGAAGGTTGCCTCACCGGCGGACCCGTTGGGGGGTTTCGCGGGCGCGGGTTCGACCTTATACGGGCAGTCGGTATCGGTTATGTCAGGGACTGTACCGTCACCCCCACCGTGCAGGATCGCACGGAGAACGGCTTCTTCCTGAACCTGTAGACTGACCCGTTCAGACCTGATTCGTGCCCGGTCAGATTTCGGGGGGGATTTCTGGCATGTCGATTTCATGGCCTTGCTCCTTCAGGAATTTTCCAAGCGCAGCCCAGACTCGCAACTGCAACCGCTTGAGCTGGTTTTCGGCTTGCTGGTCGAGAGCTTTCTGTTTCTCAGAAGCCAGGTACTTCGGGAGGAACCAGATCGCGCAAGCGAGAATTACCGCGACAGGTCCGGGTCCGAGTAGTTGAAGAATCTGTGTCAGGTCAGTAGGCATGTTGTTTCACCTTTATGGTGCCCTCACATCTGATCACCCCAGTATCTCCCGCGGGTCCTCGCCATAGGTGTTGCTCTCGGTAATCACTCCATCCATCCGATGGAGCTTCACCTCAGCTTTTCCGCCGAGGTTGTGGATTTCCCTGCCTCGCTCGGCGGCGTACTTCTCCGCCTCTCTCTTCTTCACGAACTCGCGGATTCTCGCACCGCCTTCCTCCACTTTCCAGGGTTTCGGTATGTCCTTATATTCGGGAGCGACATACACGACGTGGATGTTGATTCGTTTGTTTGTGTCTGTCTGCTTTGTCATTACAGTATCCTCACATCGCAACCGTTCGCCCCATTTCATCAGGCATACTGTTTCACCCTTACGGCGCGCGGATAATCTCCGCCGTTATCATCCAGTCGGCTCCGTCGCTCACCAGAGTCACGCTCTCATATTGAGTTGTCATCGTGTATGTAGCCGCCCCGTCGATTGTTTCGGCACCCGCGCCGTCTATGATGACCGTACCCGCTCCCGCATCAGCTTTCTTGAACGTGTATACTTTCCCAGTTGTGGTTGCCGCCGATGGTAGCGTCAGGGTGATGCCGGTCGTGCTTCCCGTACCCGCCACGACGGTCTCGGTCTCGTCCATCGTGGTCGTGGTCACAACGCTGTCATAGTTGGTAATGCCCTCGACCGCCACTCCGGTCAGGGAATAGAACATGCCATCGTCCGTGTACACGCTGTTCGCAATCGCGCCCACGGGGAGTTCGATACGTAGAAAACCCGTACCGTCGGAGTTGTATACGGAAGTACCCTCACCGTCTGAGTCGTACCCTGAACCGACTTCGTTAATGGAGGCCATGTTGACGTTGAAGTAGGTGCGCCCCTCGTCCTGAGCGTTCCCCGCCATGAGCACGAGGGCCGCTAGTACCGCTATCAGAGGTAGTATTGTTTTCATTTACATCGCCGCCGTTCGACCCGTTTCCGTCCAAGTCGTTCCATCTTTACAAACAAAGTCCACGCAGAACACCTTACCGCTGGTTGTGCCGGTGGTCAGGGTTCCCGCACTCTTGAAGTTGGTCCCGAACGTCAGGATGTAACTTACCGTTCCCGATGTGGTCACGATGAAGGTCTGGCGCTGCCCCGCCACTCCGCCCGATGCGTTGAACGTACATGCCCCGGTCGGAGTGATGGTGATTACGTTCGAGTTGTTCATGTTGACGGTCATGGTGCCGGTCGTGGCCAATGTAGCCGCCGCTGAACTCCATGAGTTGAGCAGGCCGTTCGCGTCGGTGATAGGGATGCGGGATGCGGTCTTGGTGGCCGTCGCTCCGTGGATTCCGGTCGTGAGGTTGGAGTGGGTCGTGATAGCACTGTTCCGGGCCGTCACATCGTCTATGGCGAGGCACCCGTGAGCGGCATTCAGGGTGGAATGGGTCGTAACCGCCGCGTTAACCACTGTCGTGGCCGCCGCTGTCACATCCGCCGCCGTGATCAGGATGTGGGAATCGTAGTAGTCATCCCACCCGATTGAGGTCAGGGCGAGTAGGACCGCGAGTATCAGGATGGTGGTGTATTTTCTCATTATAGAATCCTCACGTGAATAATCGAGTTTGAGACGGCTATCGTGTCCGCTGCCCCAACCTGTGTTTTCTTCGCGTAAATGGAAATGTAATGTGAGGCCGATGCCGTCGCCGCTGTGATAGCCTCACTGAACGTCCCGCCGTATGCGCCCGTCGCCCCTGCGTTGGTTGTCCATGTGTCTGTTGCGACCCCGTCAACGTATAGGCAAACCGTAACGGTATCGGCTGTCGAAACGGTCCAGGTATTGAAAATGAGCGTACTGTAAATCGCCGTGCCTGTCGCGCATACGCCGTATGAGTTTCCGATCTGCTGATATGAGGTCGTGAGTGTTATCGCCGTGGGGACGTAGATGGTGTAGCATTCCGTGTCGGTGTCCGTGTCGGTATCCGGAGTGATGTCCGACTGGGCATACCAACCTTTCGTTCCGGCCCCGTTCGTGCCGTAAAAGTAAGAAGTTCCTGGGGATGTCGCGTCACCCGAAAGTTTTAGGCCCGACGCGTCCGACGTGATCGACATCTGCTTGATGACATCCCAAGTCGGAGATGCCGCACTGGTGTAATCGATGGTTGTGCTGTCCGCTCCGGTCGCAGAGAACGTAACCCTATCCGCCGAGGCGTCTCCGGCAATATCGATACCATCCGAGGCAAGTAGTTCAAGCGTGTCTGTAGTTAAGTCCGCTACCGGGTCGGTCCCTATCGGACAGTCGATAGTTTTGAAGATGGGGTTTGTTCCAGCCGGGGAAGCCCAGGTAAGCACGGTATAGTCAGTCGGGCCGACCGTAACGATTGCAGAAATCATTAAGTATTTATTCAGCTCAGCCAATCCTCCGGTCGTAGGACACCGATAATGAACTGGCGACGCCATGTCCGGCTGCTCAAAACTGGAGAACTCCCCATCCCCATCGAACAGAATGAACTGTCCCGGCAAGGTCAATGTACCAGCCCATAGTTCATCCTCTCCAACAACCGTGGAGGCTGAGGCAGTGTCGGAAACGGTAGCGGGGGTCAGGATTGTGCCGTTGCGCTGCCAGTAACACGAACCTGCGAGCGTACTCGGATCAACGTAGAATCCCTCCCCGTTCTTGCCTCCCGTGGTAGCGAGAATCCAGCCATTGGCGGCAGAAGTCGAATCCCCAAGTGCATCCGAGGCGATCCGATAGAGTCCGCTTGCCCCCACAAGCGCGAGGGCTATCAGACATGCCAGTATTGGTAATATAGTTCTCATGGTATATGCACCATCGGCAAAATCTGCCAACCATCGAATTGAGTCCCGACTGAAACCGATGTCGGCCAGAACTCCATCTTTCCCGCACGCGGTCTCCACTGCCCAAACCCCAACTTGACTCCACTCATCCCATACGGTCTACAACCCGGCCCCGCCTCCATAACCACGCTGTCACCCAAAGCAGTCAGTTTCGCCATGAGGATATTCGCATCGTCCGCATCTATGATGATTGGGTAGTCGGGCACCCCGTCGCCAGTCGAGAGGCATATCTTCGTCATGCGGATGCCCGATTGTTTCCAATTGAACTCATATACACTTTCGCTCGCCGTGGTCAACACGCTCCGCTCGACCGGGTTCCCGTCGGGGTCGTCCGATGATTCGAGCATGGCAGCGGTTATCTGGACGTGCTGGTAAGCGACGTGAGCGGTCTCCGTCACGATCTCAGCCGACTTCTCGTCCAGCAGTACAAATAGCCCGAACAAACTCTTCCGGATTTCCTCATAGGCATGGTAGAAATCCGTCGCCATGACCTTCCGATCCTCGAACGAGATGTCTGCCCTCACCCCAAGCAGGCGGTCGAAATCGTCAGCCGGGATAACGCGGATGTGTTTATAAGTCGAGGCCAGTCTAGGATCGCGTAATGTGATACCCATTTTTGTCAACCGAGGTGTTCAGTGACCTCAAGGAGTTTATATTCTACAAACGCCCTCATAATTTCCGTCCTTTTTGTGGCGATAATCTCAAACATAATCTCCACGTAGTTCCCGTGGTTTTTGTTGTCGTAATCCCCCCTCGAATTCTCCACGCCCAGGAAGGACATCGCGTGATACGGGGTCGCCGCCGCTTCCGTCAGAGCCAGTTCATACCAGGTTGCAGTGTCGTTCAGCCGGAAATTGACAACAGCCTTCTTCCAGGCTCCGCCCACGACCTCCGAATACGGGTCCGCGCTCTGGTTGGTCTCGTAACTCTCCGTCAGGCCGGTTGATTCCGTGGCGGACAGTCGGGTATGGAGCAACTTGAATTCCTTCCACCGGAACGCATCGTTCGGACTTGCGCCGCTCAGTTTCCCGGTAATCCACGCCGCCCGGATCGCCGTACCCATACGCGCATTCGCAGGCCCGCGCACGTTATCCGCATAGACCATGCGCCCGGTCAGATCGTCGTACCCGAGGCGATAGGTTCGGTATGTGTTCTCCAGCGTCGGTACGCCCGATGAGAAGTAAATCCCCCCGCTGTCGAGGACTCCGGTTCGGCTGGAGAACGCACAGAGCATCGGCACGTCGGTTATGTGCCAGCGCCCGGTCTCGAAGTTGTAGACGAACTGGTACTTGCAGTGGAGGTTCCCGGCGTAATCGCATCCCGTACTCACGAGACCCCATGTATATGCTGGGGCCTTGAACTCCACGCACGTCACCCATCGCTCGCCGTCGATGTACGAAAACCACTTATGAGCGGAGGTGATTTTCAGGTTTGACAATTTGGCGAAGATGCCGCCCGATATCTTCTCCGGCTCCCCGCCATTCCACTTGAAAGCTCCGGTCTTGCCCCACCAATACAGGTAGTCACCATGTTCCACGATGCACTTGGAGGACCAGCATCCCTGATGCGGGAATGCCCTCTGCATTCGCCCAGCACTACCAAGCCCATAGACAACATGCCTCATATCCTCGCTAAAGGCAACAATCATGCCCTGAAAGGTTGTCAAACCGGTAATCCATCTTGGCTGAATGACCTCGCCTTTGGCTCCAGTCAAATAAATCATCTCGACCCCGCCTGGTCCGCCTGTCCATTTTGTTGTGTCATTCGGAGCACAATAATAAAGGACGTTGGCCTGGTTCTGATCGAAGACATTCCCACCTACCACGAGTCGTCCGTCGTCTGTCTGCGTCAACCAGAGTGCTCCCGTGATGTTCCCGGTATCGTTACATTTGGGAATTTCCTGCTTCGTGTCCGTCACGCCGTCGTAGACATGAAGACCATTCTGAGGGTCTATCCAGCAGAACTTTGGGATAGGCACTCCGAGTATGATCCACTCGGGATAGAAGAAGTTTCCGAGGCCCGTTGTGATATCGACCCATGCCCCGGTCGCGGGATTCCACTTCTGGAACTTCGATTTATCCGGACCCGGTTCCGTCTGCACCAGTCTGAGGACCTGTACGGTTCTCTTGACTATCGATATGGGATCGATTGAAAACGAGTCTCCAACCGTATGCCCTGTAATCGCTCCGAATGTCACGTACAACCCGGTCGTACCGATCTGTGCTGACGCGCCTGTAATCACAACTCCGGTATTCCCCACAACCCCGTCATGTGTCCAGTCGAATTCGTCCGGCTGAATAGTAAAGGTGTCCCCCACGGTGTGTCCGTTGTAAGCGGCAAATTTGACGGTAATCGCGCCGATGGTCTGCCAACCGTAATTCAAAATCACGGTTCCCTGATCCACGCCGTTCTTTGTCCAGCCGAATCTGTCCACATCATCTGTGAAGGGGACGAAATCTCCCGCAATATGGAAGTGTCCACCACCCGCACAGTTCACTTGTTCGGCTTGAAAAGCCGCGCTCTTATCGGAGAAATAAAGCATCCCCGCCGCATCGTTGCCTGTCCAGGATCCAGACGTGGGAGCGGGAATCATCGCCACCTTAGCCGTGCTGCCGCTCGTAGCGCCCGTGACCACCTCGTCTATAACCGGAGCTGGACCGGTTCCGCCGGTATAAGCCTTTTGATGCCAGCCAAACGGGACTCCGGGAGTTTTCATTGTCAGAACGTAGACCCCATCTATCAGAGTTTCGTCCTGAATGCTCAGATCATTCAAACCGGTTCCCGTCTGCTGTATGGTCGGCAATCCCTGGCTTATCGTCAGCACGATTATCTCGTTTACCGTGGCAGGCGCATCCACGGTCAGGTCATTCAGCCCGCTACCTGTAAAGTCCACGGTTATGCCGTCGCTCACCGTAACTTGGCTGGTGAAGAACTTCGCCAGCATCCTAACCGGGCCGTAGGTAGCGGTATCGTCACATGCCCCGCCAGCGATATCGTATTTGGGGTTATCAGCGTATCCTACACGAGTCACCAGCACGCCCATGCCGTCCCCGCCACCCTCTCGAGAGTCGAAGACATTCAGGCAGTCGGAAGCCTCGTTATTCTGCAAGAACTCCGAGTGAGCGCGACAGTTGATGCCGCCCCAGCCAGGGAAACGGCTCGGGCCTTCCTGTTGGAGGGCGAAAAACGGATTCGGCTGTGACGATACGCTCATTCAGCCTCCCGCCCCCCTGTACGTATTTCTCACCCGTCGCTCCGTCCCGGCGTGATAGGAATCCTTCTTCTGGTAAGCCTGAGACTTGTACCGCTCAAATTTGGCGGCGTACAGTTCGCCCTGGGCGTCCCGCAATTCCGGCATACACCGGGCGATAGTCCCGTCCACCATCATAAACCGGAACCGAGCCGGAACCGACGGCGTGAGATAATCATCAATGTAGACCGTGAACACGTCGTTCAGGGTGTGACCGATAATGGCCGCGAATGTGAAACTCGTACCCAGGATCGTCTGAGCCTCACCGGTCATCGAGACCGCAGCGCTAATCACGGTTCCGTTCAGGCTGATGTCAACCTTGTTCGGACTTGTCGCGCCCCCCACAGTGACCTTGAAGGACAGTACAGGTCCATCCGTGGAGCCCTCCACGTTCGCCGTGAGATCGTTCAGACCCGTTCCCGTGGTCTGGACAATGTACGGCGAATCCCCCGCCGGGTACAGGTCGTTGGTAATCAGGGACCGGACCGCTTCAAGGTACTCAAAGCGAACTTTGAAGGGATAGGCGGATGCCAGCAATCCCGGTAAAAACCTGAATAGGTCCGGTCTCCGCATTTCCGCTGCATAGGGGTACTTGCTTGTAGCCGAGAGAAGACTGAGGCTAGAAATCGCGTCTGACCGCAGGAAGGGGATATCGATATCGCAACCGTCGTCCGCGATCAACCACCGTTCCATTGTCTCCATCGACTCGCAGTAATCAAGCCGGTAGTGGGGCCAACCTTCCATGTCCACATAAATGAGCGAAGGGTTGAATCCGTTCTCGTCGTATTCCAGTGAGCCGTCCGGTGCCGGGTCCGTAGTATCAGGCACGGAGAATATGGCGATATTCTTATTGCACTCCGTCTGAGAAACGAACTCACGCACGACCATATCCATAGCGCGGTTGACATCCGCGCTTGAAAGCGGACTGGAAGACGTACTTCTAATGGCGTGTTGGACGCGCCTGCGGATTTCACCTCTGTCAAATGTGAGACTCATGGCTTACAGGTCCTTCTTTTTCGGTCCGTGCTTCCGGGGATCGTACTTCTCCATCTTCACCCCGGTCGGCCTCACATCCCCCACCATCTCGGCCTGTCGCCTGGTTAGGGGGATGGAACATCCGGGATCGATCAGCATGTTCCCCATCATCTTGGTCTTCACAAGTAAACGCTTGTTGGTGCGGTTGATGAATACGGCCTCAACGGTCGTATTATCCTTATTATCATCAGGCGGTCTGGGCATCCTAAATCTCACTTCCTCGGGGGAACCTTGTAAGGCTTCCCCGAAATGCTCTCAACCGGTATCGGGGTATCACCGACGGTCATATTCGACCCGTCCTCTGGCGACGGCATTGAGACACCGATTGCATTGACCGAAGCCGGCTCTTGAACCTCGCCGTCCTCGTTTGGAGCGTTCACATAATCGTCGCCCTTCATAGCTCCGATATCACTCCGGAGATAAGTGTTGTGTTTCCAGTTGAAGGGGTCAAACAACTCGATGGTGCAGTTCCCGAAGTGCCGGGGCGCGTGGTCATCGCCCAGGAGGAGAATTGGAATCCCACTGTCGGGGGCCAGGTAGACCCACCTGTGACCCGTGGACGGGTGGAGTTCAAACTTGAGCAACCGGGCATCCCACTTCGCCTTGATCTCGTCTGGACGACCCTCCGGCTTCTTAAAGGGGTCCTCCAAGTCGTTGTGCAAGTAGAATAACGCCACCTGGGCCATCTCCCGGCTAATAAGAGCGTCGAATGTAACCTTGAAACCGAGAGCATTTTTGCCGAGCATGATCGGATAGGCCCGATACACGTCGGGATTGTGGTCGGGATCGACGGCTACTCCGGCGTTCATGTCCTGAACGGCTCGGGCATATCGGTAGATTTCCTGCATCTCCGGGTCCAGCTTCCGCATTTCCCGGTATCGCTTACCGATTTCGCCGGGTTTGTTCATCCAGTCGATCCGGTCCAATTCCCATGCCCTGATCCGCTCGTAGATGCCGAGCTGGTAGAGGAGCAGGATCAACTCATGCGCGGGAGTCAGGGAATACATTCCCTGGGGACGCATCCGGGTCATTATTCCCCGGTCGTTTCGAGCCATCGGCACCGAAGTTGATATGCCGCTGGACGGTTCTAACGGTTTGTAGAATGATTGAGTCATTGTATCCTCCGGGGCGAGGTTCGTAATACCCGCGCCCGAATTAGTTGGTCTTTCAAATGGAATTCAGTCTGCGTTTACCCGGTCTATGCCGTGATGACGGTGTAGCCCTGGTATTCGGGCATTATGCACATGATCTTGGAACCGCCCGTTACCCACGTGCAGTCCATGTCGGGCCACGCCGGACCCCACGCCTGCCAGTCGAAGAACGAGTAACCCATCGGGGCCGGTCCAGCGAACTCCCAAATCCAGTATGCGCCTTCCTCGACCTGGCGCTTGCCCTTGATGAGATCGAGGTCCGGATCGGCATCGAAGTTCAGCCAGTAAATGCGGTTCGTCGGCATATACTTCGATGTGACCATCTTCGCCTGAAGGGTGTTGAACTTATCGTGGCCGAATGTCACGTTCCCGCCCTGAGCTCGCTCAACGGTGAGAGCACTCATCATCCGAAGCCGGTTCTTGATGGACTGCGGCATCAGGATGATCTGCGGGTGCCGGTTTTCGTCCTCCATCAGACCGTACATCGTGTACAGATGGTCCTCGTCGAGAACTCCGGCTGATGCAATGGTCAAGGTCTGGGGAGCGCGGGCGGAATCGGCACCGCTGAAATCCAACCCGCCGTAATTGGAGTTGGACGTGTTCATCAGGGCCGCGAGTCCACCATAATAGGTGTAGTTAGCACCAGTGCCCAAGACGATGTTCTTCGTGAAGTAGTTGCCGAGCTGCATCATCAGCGAGTCCATCTTCTGCTTGGCGAGTGAAATTACCCGCTCTTCGTTCGCCCAGCCACCGACGTTCATGGCTTTCTCGGCCTGGTTGAGGTCGCGCTTGATGAAGAAGAATGTCCATCCTTCCTGGTGCATACCCGCGAGGAAGTCGGTATCGGCAGGAGCTTTGGCCGTTGACTGTGTGGCGGCAGTACCATCCGTTCCCGGAGAGTACCAGTACGCGGAATCCGTGGCGGAGTCGATGTACGGATACGTGGAGTCATATCCGCCGTGGAACTTGTTTTCGCAGTTGTCCTTGAATATCCGCCGGATGATATCGGTGTAGTAGACAGTCTGGGGTGCCTTGTCTCTGTAGTACCCATGACACGCGATCTTGAGCGCGTTTGTGGCCTTTGTATTGGTCATAGTCTAAGTCACCTCATAGTTGGCCCTGCTGACGGGCCTTTTGCAGTCTTTCGTGCATGAGACCCAGATCGTTCTTGCCGGTGAACCGCTCTTCTTCCACCTTGCCGGAGGTCGCCGATGGCGATGCCCCGGTCGAGGAAGCTGTTGGGTTCCTGACCTCAGCGATCTTTTTGGCCTCTTCGAGTCGTTTATTCGCATCGTCGAGTTCCGCTTGAGCTTTTCGCTGGCGGGGATCGGCGTATTTGCCTGAGTAAAGCCCATCCAGGTAGTGCCCTTCCACGAGCCTGAAAACACGTTCTACCTGTTTATCCAGTGGGATATTGGGGATGTATTCCATCAGATCTGAGTTCGCCACTTCCGTCACGAATTCGGTCCACTCAGGACTGGTTGCAAAGTCGGGATACTTGTCGATAAAACGCTTGGCTACCTGATCGTCAGCAGTTTTTGTGGCAATGCCATATTCCTGTTGCTTCACAGCCTGTTCCCGCCGGCTGATTTCAACGGTCTTGGGGTCGTACTCGACCGGACCCTTCCAGCCGTGTTCCCGCAACCGCGCCCCGTAGGTTTTGTCCATGTCCGCCCGGACAGCCGGGTTGGTCTGGAGGAGTTTGATGTAGGGCTCGAATTCCGCATTCGGGCCGACGGTATCGACGTGTTTGGCTTCAAAGTCCTGCACTTTGTTCTGGCTGGCCTGTAATTCCGTCCGGGTCCGTCGGTGAGACTCCACTTCCTTGTCGTACTTGGACTTGATGCCCTTCGCAAGAGAGAAGGTATCTCGGATGGTGTCGAGTGTTTCCTTCGTGAGTGCGCCCGTCGTTTCATCCACTCCGAACTCGAATACTTCTTCCTTCCCGTCTGCCTTGAATTTGAGGATGGACCAGTCCTCAGCGACGGTCTCGCCGGTTTCCGCCGGTAGTTTCTCCTCTTTCTTGGTCTCTGGGGTAAAATCGACAGGTTCGGGTGCCCGGAGGTCGGGTTCCTCGGTCTCTACCGGCTCCGGTTCGATGACGGTAACCGGTGGGGTTGTCGTTTCAATCGGTTTGTCCACCGTTTCCACTTCTGGCATTTATTGACCACCTTTAGAGCGCGTCTGCGCTGAATTTTGCTGTGTAGCGCCGGGAGTGCCGGGAGGCATACCACCCTGAGCAGCAAGCGCGGCTTGTTGCTCGGCCATTGCCGCCTCGCGCTGTTCCATCTGGCGACCGGCATCAATAAGGTCTTGCGACAAGTCCGGCATGTCCGTCTTAATCGACTTGCCCATGTGTTTCAGGAGCGTACTCGCCATCCCGTACTTCTCGAATATCGGGAAGGCATTCTGAGTAAGTCCAAGCGTCATCTGCTGGCGAGCCTCAAAAGACGGCTTATCGGTCGTCACCAATTCGACTTCGACGGTGAAGTCGAGCTTGGACAACATCTCGTAATCAACCTTGATCACGCGGTTATCGAGCACGGTTTTCACGTAGTTGTCGTCTGGTGGGACCTTCAGGATCATCTTAAAAAGCATCAGGCCGACTTCCTGCCAGGTCTGCTCCATGTGTTTCTTGTAATTGTCCAGGACGGCCCGGTTTTCACCGCCAAGAAATTGCTCGTGTTCAGCCGAACGCACTCCGGTCTGGCGCTGTCCGAGGATGCTTCCGTAAATGCCGCCGGATTCTTGGGACATGCCCCGGACCATGTTGATAAGGTTGAATGCAGAAGAGGGGATTTCCTTCGCCGTTCGGTCCATGATCCTACCTTGACCGCCGAGTAGGGTATTGTCAGGAACAACCGTGTCCACAGCCGGATCATTCGAGGGTCGATAATCCTCAGAAATGGCGACACCCTTCTCCACCATCCGGTCGTGACTACCGAACATCCGGTAGTTGTCGAGCATGGAGTTCAAAGTGGACTGGACGATCTTCTGATAATCGACCTGGGAGTATGCGTATGAGACAGTCCAAGCGTGGAGGGCGTCGAAATTCTGTTCCAACTCCCGGATCGGACAACCGTTAATCCCGAACTGGCGGTACTGACTCGTTCCGTCGTAGGCGATTATCTTGTCGCCGAGGATAATGGACTGCCGCCAGCCGCCCTCGTATTTCGGGACCAATCCGATCCGGTCAAAGCCGATGTCGTTCATCGCCCTTCGGTGGCGCTCCTCGTGGGCCTGCAAAAGCTGGACGGCCATCTCCATGCGCTGCCGCCGAACGGGGTCGCGTTCTTTCAGAGCCGGACCGCTCGTCACCACCATGTCCACGGGGTTCTGAACGGTGATCATTTCCTGCGCCTGCAACCGCTTTCGGATATCGGTCTCGTGCTCGATATGCGCTGCTAAATGCTGGTCATGGTACTGGTATATGTTAAACACCATGTCGCGGGGCGGGGGTGTTCCAGTCTTTATGAATTCTTCAATGAGGGCGCGTTCTTTTTCGAGAGCGGCACGGCAATCGGCCTTCGGGTAGTCATCCAACTGAGCGTCAAACTTCCATCGTTCGCGCACGAGAAGTGCTTCCGACTGAAGCGATGGCTCCTGATTGGCGAAATTCACGGTATTTCCGGAGAGACTCGAACCCGACTGGCTGTAGAAATTCCTCTTCCCCGTTTTCGCATCCCCGACGGTCACAAGTTTGTCGATCTCATCCGCACGGTCAGGATACTGCGCTTTCAACTCGGATTTGGGTATCCAGTAATGGACAACGACCTTCCGGGACTTATTGAACCTCTTACCCGGTTCGGAGAAGACCTGCATGGGGGTCAGATATTCCAGACTCGGTATGGGTCGCGGGAAGGTCTTCACGTAGTCCAGGCACGGCCTAAGATAACAACGATCCGTGATGAATAGGAGGCGATGAGCGGCCACGACTGTTTCCTGCATCCCGATGTAACTCCGATACGCCTCGAACGCCGCATTCATCGTGCGCACGATCAGGTCGGTTTTTTCGTCGTCCTGTTCCAATCGGGGGATAACACGGAACTTGATATTATTTGTAGTAACCGACACGCCTGCGTTCACGCGATCCCGGACTACCGGAATGATGCACTGGCTCCGGGAGGTCGGGTCGGCCTGTCTGGTATCATCACTAAGTGCGTCGTTTCCGAATATGACCGTGCGATCAAGGGCATAGAAGCCGTATGCCGTCTGGATGTTGGCGAACCAGGTGGCCCGGTCGTTCTCGACCTCTTTTTCGAGGGTCGTCATCTCCTCAAGGATTTCCTTGAGTTTTTCTTCTGTATCAACCTGCTTGCGCATGTCGTTGCATCTGTCGTATTACCTTTTGAATACTCTTATCGCCCCATTCCTCGTACCAGGGGACATCTCTGTGTCGGATGGCGGGTTTTTGTTCTTCGGTTATGGGAATGCGGACCTGATGGCGGACAAAGGCGGTTATCGCAGCCGCCATAATGAGATCGTCGTGTTCTTTTTTGCCCGCTGAAGGCGTTTGAGAGCCGGAACGGTTCCGGAATGCGCGGGTTTGGGTCCAGAACTCCTCGAAAGGCATTTCCAAGCCGTCGTCGTCGAGGGGGTTATCGGTCCAGTGCCTCAGTCCGGTGAATAAGTCGCCAAGAGCGAGTGTTTTCGATTTCCCGGAGGTTTTGAGACCGAATTCCTGTTTGATTCCAGACCCAAACCGGCCCTCTTCCCCGAAAGTCTGCACGTACAAGTTCGGATATCCCATATCGCCGAGGTACTTGCAGATACTGACGCCCTGACTTTTGTTTTCCGGCGCGAGGAGGGCAGTATTGAAGGCGTGACCGACATCGGCGAGCATCTTTGCCTGCCGGAACTTGTCGCCGTCCTTGCCCTGATAGTACCCGACATACCGATCGGGGCCGGTGGGAGTGCGTTTAAGGATCGTGGCGGCATCGAAGTCCCCGTCCTGCAAGCCTTCAGCGTGGTCGGAGCCGATGACGTAAACGGAATCAAATTGAGGTAGCTCAGTGAGCCACCATTCTCCCCACTGCGCTACCCTGAATTTGTCGTTTTCCATCGTGTATCGATTCAGGGGCCTCTGGTTTTTCCACTGTTGAGCAAACATCTGACCACGCTCGATGATGTCCTGAGCAAGCCAGACCGTCGCACTGGCAAGCCAGCAGTCAACATCATTCGAGGGATATTCCTGCTTGAAGCGGTCGAGAGCGGAAATGCCGGAGACGTTGCTGGAGAACCGGGTCCGAATCATGTAACGCATCCACTTGATCTGTTCAGGCGTAACCTTGTACCCGTTCCGCGTGTTAAGGCCGCGCATGAGTCGTTCTTCGTATTCAAACTCGGGCTCAATCTTCTCACCTTTTTCGAGTGGAAGCAGGTATTCGTCTGAAATATACCACGGCAGAAATATCGGAACCCAATCGATTTTCCCGGTTTTAGCAGCGTGGTACATGTCGAACATAATACCGGACCCGCCCATCGGAGTACCCTCTGCAAAGACCTCATGCTCTCTCGCAAGGCCCTGCATCACGCCGTCGAGGATTTCGCCGTCATCGTAGGCTTCATGGTCCCCGAATTCGGAGAAGTGAACAAAGTTGAGACCGAATCCGCGTCCACTCGATTTCTTTTCGGTTCCGGCGGTCTTAATGATGATCCGACTCAGCCGGGTATCATCGCCGTCGTGGATGAGAGTGAGTTCATTACGCCTGTCGAATCTTTCTGGCTGTCGGAGACGAAAAGACGTCATTCCTTCATCGATAGTGCTGATTCTTATCGTCTGAGGGAGGGAGTAATGGGCGAGTTTCGCCATCATCAGAAGGAGTTCCGAGGTGTCGGAATCGTGGGCGAAGTGCATGGCATTGTAGTTAACCTGGCGTTCCGCTTTCCAGTCCGACCGCTTCGTAAAGTACTCAGAGCACCCGCCCTGTCTGTATTTCAAGACGATTGCCCGAATACAGCGATCCGCTGAAAATCTTTTGACCTCATTGATTGTGTCATCCAATTCGATTTGGGTCGAATTCAACTTGAACGGTATCGGTTCGGGGAAGTTCTTCGAGGCGACTTTGAAAAAACGCGGGGCAAACCATTTCAGACTCCAACAAGCGTGCAAGAATTCGTCCTCGGAGCGGATGCCGCTCGCGGGATGGACGTTAAATGTGCCGTCCTTGCCGGTCATGGTTCTCCGTGTTCACGCTTAAAGCGCTTCACCATGCCGCGAGTCATGGGTATACCGTGCTTGGGGTGCGGGACACCGGGAACCAAGCCAGTTTCACGTGAAACGGCGGAAACTGCTACCGGATTGTCCTCGGGGTCTTGCGGAGTATCGTCCGGCAGAACGGGAACAGGATGAGGGGGATGATTGGAATTCTTTTTGAGATGATGTTTGGCCATTAGTCCACCCTCTCCTTATAAGCAAGCAACTGTATCCACACATCGGCAGTTGAACATGAGATTTTCTCGATCATAACGGCGGAGTTGACCGCGCAGGGGATACCGGCCTTGAAGTCATGCCATGCACTCTGTCCAGCCACAGCCGGGGCAAACTCGCAGATAGCAACCGACGTGGCTCCCGTAGTCGCGCCCGCAGGCGTGGACCCGCTATGGTCGAGAATCTGGATCGCCTTAGACGCCTCTACCACGAGGGTTTCGCGGTTAACTCCGATCACGACCCATCGGTAGCTCGCACCGGGGGCGGCAAAAAGCTCTTCGGCGACCGTCGAGGGCACACCTGAGAACGTGGCAGTTTCGAGGTTGTGCTTGCCGTATGCGGGCGTATCTTGAGCGAGGACAGGCGGGGGTTCAGCAAGGGAAAGGACAAGAGCCCCGACAATCATGGCGATACATAGGAATGCCACCTTAAAAAGCATCTTGTCAGACATATCGGGCCTCCTTTAGTAAGTCAAGGTCATCGGGAAATCGACGAAAACCGGATAACTGACAATGGTTGCTCCGAGGTCTGCGCGGGTGACTGAGAGCGCACCGGCGGCTGCACCGAGGTATTCGTCGTCGATGATGTTGGTCACGTACCAGGTGTCGCCGATGGTGTGTCCACCGGCGGCGGTGAATTCAAGACCGAGCCCACAACCGATATTCACATGTGTGGTAGGGATCGCATAAGTGTCGCCATAAGCGCTCCATGTGACATTATTGGGGATACTGTGCCGGTCGCCGTCCCAGGAGGTCGAGATACGGTCTTTAAGGGTCCCGGCGGCAACGACCACGACCTCGACTACCCATGTAGAAGTATTTAATCCCGTACCAACGTGTTCAAATTCGGGGTCGTTAAGGCCGACATGGATGCCGAGTCCGTCGCCATCCGGAGCAACGGTACTGCCGTCGCCGTAGTCAACGAAGTCGTCGAGGGTACAGGAGATCGCGGCTTCGGCGGCGCCGGAGTTCCACCAGGTGTCCGGGATGAAGGTCGCCTTGTTAGCGGAGGCCGGGAGAGCCAGCACGGTCGAGGCGTCATTGTTGGTGAATGTGACCTGGGCAACGAAGAGTCTGATGCTGTCCCAGGGCAGGTAGGAGCCTCCGGTCTGTCCGGTAGCGCGCGCGCCTGCGCTGAGCAGGGAGAAGGTGAGGATGAACGTGAGGATTGGGAAGGTGAGGAGTGAGACGAGGCGTAGCGATTTCATATTTCCTCCGTGTGTGGCTACCTTGCCACACTGTATTGTAGCATATGCTACAGTTATCCCTATCACAGATTCCGGGTCTTGTCAACTAGTGCCGGAGGTGGTAGATTATTGACATGCCCCGAAAACCAACTCACCAAAGCAAGAAAACCGACGCCCTTATCCAGAAGCACGCGGTTCAGTTCGCCCTCGACCACCCATCCGATGCCCCGAATGCCGCCCTGTTTCCCTATAACGGGCGGTGGGAGGAACCTCAGAGGATGCACGTGTTCGTGGCTCTGATCCAATGCAACAACGATGCCGCCAAAGCCCTGGAAATTCTTAAAGAAAGAGCGCAGACGGATGAAACTGTCCGCGTCCCGACGGTGAACCAGATTCTGACGATGCGGAAGATGCACATGCAGGAGTACATGGAGACCATCTATGACATGAAATCTCTGACCCGATTGATGAAATTGATCGACAGTAAAAGAGAGGAAATAGGGTTGGCAGCTCTTAAGTACCAGGCCGACCGGACACACGGCCAGCCAGCGAAGAAGATAGAAATGGACGTTACGGTTTCTCTGAGTGCGCTGGAAGCGAAAGCGCGAGAGAGAGGCGAGATTCCGGACCTGCCGTACCTCCCGCCTGGAAAGTGGAGCGACACAGACCCTGAAACGGGGGAGACACCCTAATTCCGAAGAAAATGGGGAGATTTCCCGTTCGCCTACTTGACAAACCCGAATCCATCGTGTAAGTTTCAGAAATAGACGGGCACATCCGCCGGAAAATATACCCTATAACGTCAAAAGTTCCGCCGATGTGCCGGCGGACCTTTTTTATGGTTCAACTCACCGAGATACAATGCCTGACGGCCCTGATGCGGTGCATGGACGATCTTGAAGCCCTCTCTCCGCCTCACAGAGCGGTCTCCATGCCGGTCCTCGCAGAAGCTTTGGGTCTTTCACCCGAAGAAGGTAAGACCCTTTTTTATTATCTGCGCGGTCGGAATCTCATCGGCATTAGTCGATGGGGAAACACCGTACCTCTTCCCTACAATTACCGAAACGACCATCTGTATATCAAGAATCGCGGGATGGATATTCTTGCAGGCACGGTTCACGGTCGGGCGGTCCCCGATCTGAACCGCCTGAGAATAGAGCACCTTCCCCTTGCTTGTCCCAGCCGTCAAAGGCCCTTAAATACGTCGGCACCGAACGCCATCGGGCAACCTACACAGGGTCAACCGGATACCTCCGATAGTGCAAGCTCGTCGGAGTCTTTGAGCGGAATAACAGCGCCGCAATAGGTTCATCTCCCGGCCCTGTAGGCTGGATTTACCAGAGCTGAGTTCTTTCCTGCCCCTCTGTCTTGAACTCGCGGGGATGAAAGGCTGTGTGGGTTTCCAGATTCTAGATTCAACATTTTCTCCATTACACTGCTCCCCCCTCATCATCTTAATACCATCCCCCCCCACTTTCTGTGCCATTCCCTACTGTAGCTTTTCCTACAACCCCCCCACTTCAACTCCCTCCCCCTCCCGGTCTTCCTGCCCCCTCCGTCGTTTCTTTCTTTTCTCGTGCCTCCCCCACCTGTCCTCAATCGTTCTACCCTAAACTATTCCCCCACCTTTTTCCCCTGTTCGTAAGAGTGGTATTCACCCCCCGCGCGCCGGGTGCGGTCGCCCATAGCCCCCCCCGGCCCGTTGCTGGTGCGGCTCACAGCCCATGCCCACCTACAGCCTGGTAGGGATGCGGGATAGCGCGTGCGCTTGCGCGTACTACACTCAAGGCCGGGATGGATAGCGCGAGCTAACACGGGTAGGCTGTCGCCTGGGACGCTATACATAGGATAGAGAAACCCGAACCCTTTGAGCGTACCAGACTCAGGTGGTCGAGGTGGGAACATGGGGAAGAGGATACCCAGGTACCGATAGGGTACCCATCCTACCAAAGTGGCATCGACAGGGGGTGCATAACAGAAGGGCCGGACCCATAACACAGGGAAGATATGAAACCCGGTAGCGATAGCGGGAAAGGCGCATGGTTATCGAGGAGCAGGATACCGTTAACCGATAGTAACTAATAAAGTGGATACAACTGGGAAGAAAAAGGGGATTTAAGGGAAGATTAGCGAAAATAACACACAAGCGGGTTATAAAAGACTTGACAACGGGGATAGGGTATGAGAAAATGAGGGTAACAAAGCAAAGACCCGTTGACCACGGGCAAAGGAAACGACAGAATGAAAACGGCGAAATTCCTACACAAGCGGACGGGAGAGGTAGTCAACGTCTATTACTACTCCGGCGGGCGATACTGGTACGAGCGGACCTGCCCACGGTATCTGAAATCGGCAGGGCAGGCTGAAACGCCGGTCGAGGTGACTATACGACTGAGTAAGAGTGACGGTCTGGAGCAAGTCGGGGACTGGCAAGAAATCTAAGCGGGCGTGACTGCCCGAAAGGAAGCGCGACATGACTACCCGGCTCGACGCCATTCTACAGTTGCAAGCGCTGACGGACGCACAGCAAGCCGAAATCGAGCGCTTGCGGTCAATCGTGAAACTGTTTACGGGAACTGATCCTGACCGGGCGTCCGGCACTTACGTAAAGACAGATCGCCGGATAGTGAAAGCGGCAAACTGTCATGCTTACATAAAGACGGACGGTCCGGTATCGGACTACCTGCCGGACGGCCCGAAACGCCCGCGGGATGTTGTCGAGATTCCGGCGGCGCTTGATTCAGACTTCTTGATTGAGCGCATCTATCAGGACCGGCTTGAGCGGGACATCGGGAAGTCGGAGGATCCGATTCAGGCTATCAACGGGAGAGATCGGGGCATGGCGCGAATATTCATCCGGCGGATCCTCGAGACGGGGTACGACAAGCCGATAACCTGGAAGGGCCGGAAATACAGTCCAGGGGAGTGGCTTGCGATGATGTTCGACGGGACAGCTATCGGGGAAAGGTTTGCCGACGCCTTAGCGATTGACGTGCCGGACATCCTGAAAAGTGAGGGGCTGATATGAGCGACAAGACAAGGAAATGGACTGGCTTACAGCTCGACCCTGGTATCCGGGAGATCGAGCCGGTTCAAGAGGAAATCGGCTGGCAGTTCGGGGACGGGATAGCGACGTGCGACAAATGCGGGGGGGCTGTGCTCCAGGGCGGACGTTGCCCGGAATGTTCACCCAGGCCCGCTAAGGACAGTGAGGAAAGGTGGATTATCGAGAGTGGACCAGTATTCAATCCCGCGATCTATGCGGACAAATAGCCCACCGACCGGGCAACAGGTCGGAAAGGAAACGAACGATGACAATCAAT
>Ga0315296_10000335_pt1 | contig 43667 bp, 31 predicted proteins | sample YL17G14_18_MG_FD_203921 | JGI IMG/M metagenome (GOLD analysis project Ga0315296, IMG submission 203921) | Sediment microbial communities from Yellowstone Lake, YNP, Wyoming, USA - YL17G14_18 | ecosystem: Environmental > Aquatic > Freshwater > Lake > Sediment | place: USA: Wyoming | collected... | reverse complement strand
GCTGCACGAATGCCCCATCAGGCCGATGCGCCATGCCTTGCCCTTTAGCTTGCCCAGCCCCCCGCCGAGCTCGAGGTTATAGCGCGACAATATGTCGCGGCGCAGGGCGGCATCGTCAACCCCCTCAGGCAGCAGCACCGACGTCAGCATCGGCAGCCGATGCCCCGGCTGCGCCCCCAGCTCCAGGCCCATCGCCATCAGCCCCACGTGCAGCGCATCGCCATTACGCTGGTGCCGCGCGAACCGCGCCTCCAGCCCCTCCTCGCGGATGATGCGCAGCCCCTCGTAGAGCCCATAGATCGCGGTGATCGGCGCGGTGTGATGATATAGCCGCTCCGCGCCCCAATAGCGCTCGACCATAGTCATGTCGAGATACCACGACTGCACCTTGGCCCGGCGTTGATGAATAACCTCCACCGCCCGGTCATTGAAGGTGATGGGCGCCAGCCCCGGCGGGCAGCTCAGGCACTTCTGGGTCCCCGAATAACAGATATCAATCCCCAGCTCGTCCACCTGCACCGGAACGCCGCCGAGCGAGGTCACGGCGTCAACCACGAAGAGGGCGCCGCGGTCGTGAACGATGCGCGCGATGTCCTCCAGCGGCTGCCATGCGCCGGTCGAGGTTTCGGCGTGGACGACGGCGACCACCTTGGCGGGGCGCGCGTTCAGGGCTGCCTCGACTTGCTCCGGCTCAATGATGCGACCCCATTCTACATCCACCCGCGCGACATCGGCGCCGCAGCGCGCGGCGACATCGCTCATGCGCTCGCCGAATAAGCCGGAAACGCAAACGAGCACGCGGTCGCCCGGCTCGACGGTGTTGCAGAACGCGGCCTCCATGCCCGCGCTGCCGGTGCCCGAGACGGGCAGGGTGAGGCGGTTATTCGTCTGGAACACGTAACGCAAGAGCGCCTGAGTGGCATCGGTGATCTTGAGGAATTCGGGGTCCAGGTGCCCGATCAGCGGCGTGGACATGGCGCGCAAGACCCGCGGATGAACATCACTCGGCCCGGGGCCCATCAGCATGCGCTGGGGAGGCGCAAGCTCGGGGAAAGCGTCGGCCATGATTTTCACCTCGAACGGATTCGACTCCTTATTCGCGTTGAGCGGGGGTTTCCCTTCGAGGGCGGGGCTGAGGCGAGCGCCCGACGCAGGAAGTGCGTTAACCACAAAGGCACAAAGACAGGAAGACAACGGCACGGACAGATTACGCGGAAGGGCACCTTGGCGCAGGTCAGATATTCAGGGAGAAACCGCTGGTGCCATTTGACGACGATCGCGTTACAGTCTAATATGCGCGAGTTGGTCGCCCGGAACCTCACGCTGAATCCGGGACATTATTCCTGCCCAAGCCCGTGATGGCGCCTGCCGATGCCGCCCGCGAAGCGCGGCTGGAGCCGGTACGCGCGTCTGGAGATGTGTCCGATGAAGGATCAGTACTTCGGAGACCGCAAGGACTACGGGAAGTTCGACCTGATGCTTTGGGTATGCGAGACGGCCGGCATCAGGAAGTTCTCCTACATTCCCATGGTTAGTAGAAACGATGAACCCGGCAACGGCGCAGACACCAACTACAAGTGCGTCTGCCGGCCTGAGCTGTACCAGTTCCTTCAAACGTCCGTCAGAGAGGGCAGACGGCATGTCGTCGAACTCCGGCGTTTCATGGAAACCCAAAGGGATATCGAGTGCATGCCATATGGCGATGCACCTTATGGCGCTGATGAGCCTTGCCGGCACTCCCGGGTGCACCGGAAAGGCTACTTCGAGCAGATTCCGCAAAGCCTGTTGAACTCGGCGCTCGTGTTGCTGGATCCGGACACCGGCATCGAAGTGAAGAGCATGCGGCCTGAGAAGGAGGGCGAATACGTTCTTTCCAATGATCTAGATGCGCTCAGCCGAAGGATGTCCGACGATTCCACGCTGGCCGTGTTCCAGTGGGCCAATCAGTTCATCTGTTCGGATAGGCGCTTCACTGGTCTGGCCCGCCAAGTCCTCGAGCGCTGCAATGAGGCCGAGTGTGTCGACTGGATCGCGAAGCCTCCCGTTGGCTACCTATTCATCTCAAAGGATATCGGCGCGCACGCGCGCATCGCGGCAGCTCTGGCCGGCTATCCTGAACGCTGGAACAGACAGTTCATCATCGGCGGCATCTGGCGAACCGGAGAGGGCGGCCAACACCAGGAGAGGATCGATCGCCCCGCGTCTCCGCCTCGGTCGCGCCTTCGCGGTTCGTCGGCTCAGTTCAGACCCCACCCTGTGCACACCGACGAAGATAAGGAAACCGATCCTAGCAAAGCCCTGGGACGCAGGCCGAAGGAGCAATGGCAGAAGCGGCCGGACGCATCATATGTGATCCAGTGCCAGTTCTGCGGCAAGTGGTTGAAGGGTGGCATGGACGCCCACGTGCGCGGCCCACACCGTTTCAGTTACTACGCCTATCTTCGATTAGCGCCCACTCCCAAGGAGGGCTAGTGTCATCCTGAGCGCAGGCGAAGGATCTTGGTGGGGGATCGCGCACATTTTCAAGATTCTTCGGCTCCGCCTCAGAATGACATTCTTGTTCATCCTCGTGGATTTGCCGAGCAGGCCCCAGGTCACGCATGGCCTGACCGCTCCCGCGCCTTCCGCATTCTTGTGCTATAATTCCCGAACCGGAGGGAAGCTCATGCCCAAGCTGTGGCAGAAGGATTACGAGATAGACAAGCTCATCGAGCGCTATGATGTCGGCGACGATTACCTGCTCGACCGCGAGCTGATCGAGGCCGATTGCCTGGGCAGCATCGCCCACGCGCGGATGCTGGCGAAAATCGGAATCCTCACCTCCGCCGAGGCGGATGCCCTCGCCCCCGCTCTCGCCGAAATCATCGAACTCGCCAAAGCCGGCCAGTTCGAGATCAAACCTGAGGATGAGGATGTTCACACCGCGGTCGAAAACCATCTCACCCGGAAGCTCGGCGACCTCGGCAAGAAAATCCACACCGCGCGCTCGCGCAACGACCAGGTGATCGTGGATCTACGCCTCTGGGCCAAAGACAAGATGCTCGACCTCGCCGAGGCCGCGCTCGCCTTTGCCGCAACCCTTGCCGATTTCGCGGAAAAGAACAAAGACGTTCCCATGGTCGGGCGCACCCACACGCAGCGGGCGATGCCGTCGTCGGTGGGCCTGTGGGCCGGCTGCTGGCTTGAATCGCTGCTGGATGACTTAGATTTTCTGCGCGCCGCCTATAACCTCAACGACCAGTGCCCCCTGGGCTCAGCCGCGAGCTACGGCGTGCCGCTGCCCATTGATCGCCAGTTCACCTCGGATCTCCTGGGCTTCGCGCGCCTGCAAAACAACGTGCTTTATGCCAACACCAGCCGCCCCAAAATCGAATCCATCATCCTCTCGGCGCTGGCGCAATTCATGGTTGACCTGAGCCGGCTGGCCGCTGACCTCATCTGGTTCAGCACCCCCGAGTTCGGCTACTTCGAGCTGCCGCCGGAACTGACCGATGGCTCCAGCATCATGCCCCAAAAGCGCAACCCGGGGATGATGGAAATGACGCGCGCCCGCGCCGCCACCGTCATCTCGCACCTCGCGCGCACGCTCGAGATCATGCGCGGCTTGATTTCCGGTTACAACCGCGACCACCAGGAGGGGAAGGAATCGCTGCTGCGCAGCTTCCCTATCGTTGCCGACGCGCTCGCGGTGTGCGACCTGACGTTCCAGAAAATGCGCGTCAATGAGGAGCGCTGCGTGGCGGCGTTCACGCCGGAGGTCTTCGCCACCGATCGCGCGCTGGAGCTGGTACAGCAGGGTGTGCCCTTCCGCGATGCTTACCGGCAGGTGGCAAAGGAATTGGATCAACTGGCCGCTCGCGACCCGCGCGAGGCCATTCGCGCCCGAACCCACCAGGGCGGCTGCGCCAACCTGGGTCTCGACATCGCGCGCGGGCGATTAGAGGAGCACGGCGGGTTCGTGGAATCCGAGCGCCGCAAGATGGCCCAGGTGCGGCGGAACCTCCTGGGCGCATCCGGGAGCTGAGCGACTGGGCGCGCGGTCGCCTGACCGCGCGATTTCGCGGCTCGCCTGAGGCGAGTGAACTTCAGCGCTTGCGCGCCTCTGGCGCGAAGCCGCGCCCACTGGCTATGTCGCAGCGCGCTCTTCGCAGTCGGCGCCGCACGCTCACTTGCGCCTTCACACGAAGCTACGGCCCGGCCTGCGTCATTCTCAGCCCCCTCCAGCGTCGAACTCGCATCGCTTCCGCGAGACTGCACCGATTCCACGATTGCCGCCGTGCGTGTAGCCGCCGTAACGCGAAGACGCCGGCGGGAGATATCTTCTCGCCGGCGTCACATGCCACTCTGCGAAGCGGCGAGGCCGCCTCGCTGCGTAGCACGAGTCACCTGCCCCCGCCCGAGGTCTGCATCTCTAGCGGCGGCGGTCAGCGGCTAGGCCTAAAGGCCGCCGTGGCGGTCGCCACGGGCGACTTAGCCACATTCACAACCAGGCGCTGGCGCGCCCTCAGTAACTCACACCCAGGTAGAGCAGCGGCCCCCGGTTGCCCTCCGAACCGCCGTCGCGGTAGTGAATCTCCCCAAACCCGTTGCGGCCGATCAGCACCCCGCCGCTAATCTCCCAGGCGAACCGGCTGTTGTTCTCGTCAGGTAGGCCCACCCGCTCCAACTTCTCGCGGGCGATGCCGATGCCAGCCGCATAGTAACACTTTTGCTTGCCGTACTCGGTCTGCCGGTACAGCCCGCCCAGGATGCTCCAGGTCGTGGATTTGACCCCTGTGTCATCTGCGTGAAGCCGGTCAACTGTCAGATAGGCCTGCTGGGCGGGAATCACATAATCCAGCCCGAAAGCGATGGCACCGTTCAGATCGCTGTCATTGGGCTGAAACCAACCCACTTTGGCCCGGATGTACGGCTTCATCTCCTGCCCAGGGGCGCCGTAACCGCCGTAATCCTGCGCGAATGCCGCGCCCGCCGACAGCAGAAGGGCGCCCAGCACGACTACCACCATTACTTTTGTGCTCATCTGTAGCTCCTTTCGTGATGTCATTCTGGGTTTTCGGCCATTATCGGCACTTTTCCACACCTTTGCCGTCTTCGACACCTGCCCCAGAACTCCTGCCGCCACGCCCCCCACCCCTAAATCAATCTTTCGCCTGCCGAGGAATTGGCCTGCCGACGGGGAAATAGCGTCACTGGCCGGCAGGCACCGATGGCTCGGAAACGCGGATTGTGGGCCACCACCAAAACACAGAGAGATGAGACGCACGAATTGCCTCGCACCGCGGCTCCGTTGCCTTCGCTGTTTCGAGCCCTTGGGGAGTCCGTGGTGCCCTTGCGCCCTGGTGATTTTGGCACAGAATCCGGGGAACAGCCGTGAGCTTCGACTTCCGCTTGATGCTGGGGCTGGCCGCGTTATCGTGGGGGCTGGCCGCCGCGATGGCGGCTTACGCCGAGACCTCCCCGGCCCATCCGCGCCTCTACTTTGGCCCGCACGATCTGGCGCGCCTGGCCCGGCTTGGATACTCGACCCCGCCGTATCTTACTGACCAGAGTTTGAGCGTCACCTATTTCGGTGACAAGCAGGTGGTCTTTCCGCTGCCGCCTCAGCAGCCAGGCTACATCGAGAATCCCCCCGGCTTTGACCCCGGCTTCGGCCATTACCCCTACTGGACCGGCATGTCGCGGCAGATACAGGTGCGATTGGAGTCGCTCGCGCTCTCTTACGCGGCAACGACGGACCGGCGCTACGCCCAGCGCGCCGTCGAGTACATGCTGGCGCTGGCGGCATGGCATGCCTGGAGCGACCCCGACTACAGCGACCGCACCTGCCTTGACACCTGCCACTTGACCATGGGCGTGGCCTTCGCCTATGACGTCTGCTGGGATATCATGTCGCCGCAGCAGCGCGAGCGCGTGCGCCAGGCGCTCGACCGCCTGGGCCTGGCGCGACTGGCTCAGGATGCCCTAGCGCGCGACGAACACAATCTCCAGATGCTGCGCAACTCCGCCCTCGGCCTTGGCGCCCTGGCCATTCTGCCCGAGCAGCCGCAGGCCTACGACTACCTTCACCTGGCAAAGGATTTCTTCCGCTGGTGGCTCGACCTGCGCGACACCTCGCCCAACACTGAGGGCCTGGCCTATACTTCCTACGGTCTCGACAACTGCTTGCTCTTCGGCGCCGCCCTGGCGCAGGCAGAGAGCGATCGCGCCCTCGTTCAGCATCCCTATGTTGCCAAGGCGGTGCGCTGGGCGCTCTACTTCTGGGGCCCGGGGGCAAGCGGCCTCGTCAACTTCTGCGATGCGTCAGTCGGCCATCCGTTCGAGGTCACCATGCGCGTCGCCAACAAGTACCTGGGCAACCCCTACGCCGGCTACTATCTGAGGCAGACCGGTCGCCTGGAGCACAAGGATTTCATCGCCACCATCTTGCACCAGCCGAGCCCGGTCGTCGCCTGGCCGCCGCCGTGGCCTCCCTCCGCGTTATACCAAAACATAGGCTGGGCCGCCCTGCGCTCAGGTTGGGGCGAGGACGACACCCTGTTCGCCTTCATCTGCTCCTCCTCCAAAGAGGGGCACTGCCATGCCGACGCCAACCACTTCGTGGTCAACTGCGGCGGCGAGTGGCTGGCGACCGACGCCGGCTGCAAGTCGTTCAAGGGCGGCGCGCTGACCGAATTCGGCCAGGGAACCGCGGGGCATAACTCCATCCTCATCGGGGGTGTGGGGCAGCAGGAGAAGCTCGGCGCCGTGACCGATTTCTTCACCTCGCCCATTTTCGACTACCTCGTCGGCGACGCATCGCGGTGCTATGATCCGCAAGTGCTGTGGCGCTTCTTGCGACGGGTGATCTACGTCCGCCCACACTTCTTGGTCATGCTCGACGAGCTGGAGGCGCCGGAGCCGAAGCGCTTCGAGTTCCTGCTCCACACCGATGCCGGCGGCCGCTACGCCCTCGACGGCAAGACGCCGCGCCTGGGCGAGGCGGCGACCGGCCCGCGGGTCTCGCTGGTCAAGCCGCGAGCGCGGCTGGAGGTGCGCTTCTTGGAGCCGCCTGCGCCTCAGCTCACGCTGGACCATCACAAAGGTACGAAAGACGAGCATCCGCCATTCATCACCGCGCGGGATGCTCGCCCCCGTGAGAGCCAGCGCTTCCTGGCCGCGCTGGTGCCCTCCCTCAAACCCATGTCGGAGCTTGTCTTCGAGCTCGAGCACCATGCCCCGCAGCCGGATGAAAGCGAGGCCGGGTTGGGGCACGCAGAAGTGGTGCGCTTGAATTCGTATGGCGCACTGCTGTTCCGCGCGAGCAAGCCGGGCGATTCGCTGACCTTGAGCCTGCGCGTGCCTGCCGATGGCGCCTACCGCGTCGTCGGCCATTTCCTGAAGTCCCCCGCACATGGCAACTGGCAGGCGCGCATTGATGGTGTCGAGGCGGGTCCGATCTACGCTGGCTATGCCCCCGACGTTCGCACTCACCAAGCATGGGACCTGGGGACGGTGCAGTTATCCGCGGGGCGCCACGAGTTCACCTTCACCGTTACCGGCAAGGGCGATCTCTCCAGCGGCTATCTGGTCGGGCTCGATGACATCAAGCTCACGCACGTCGCAAAGCCAGGAGCGCCCGAGGCGCCGCTTCCGACGCGATTCCGCCGGCTGAGCGGCGATGGCTGGATTGGCGCAGCCTGCGCCATCGCGGCGCCCGAGGGCGATCGCCCAGCCGCCAGAAAGCGGGGCCGAGCTGGCCGCGGTAAGCCCGATGCTACTCTGCGAAGTGGCAAGATTAGCTGTCGGGCCTATTTCCGGCTCGCCGGCGCCGACGAAATCGCAGACAAGGATCTGTGCGCGGACGCCGACGCCGTACTGATCATCAGCCGGCAGCCAGGTGAGCCTGAGATCGCGGCCTACCGGGCGACCCGCGTCGCCATCGGCGGACGGGAGCTGATTCAGTCCTCGACCCCCGTCAATTTCGCGCTGGTGCCCGGCAAGCAGTGGAGCCTGACCCTGGAGTCACCAACCGTTGGCGACTTCGTGCTCCACCTGACCGGGAAGCCGCGACGGCCGGGGGTCCCGCCCTCGCTGGCGCGCAGTGTGCGCTACGACCCCACCGCGCCCTCGCTGCGGATCCGGCTGCGGCCCGGCTCGCATACCCTCACCTGGGCGATGCAGTGAAGCCACTGGCAATAGGCGCGAACCAACCAAGGTCCCGCTCAAACTGGCGACCACAGGGACGCAAAGGCATGGCGCACAGCAATTCCTTCTCGCGGACAGCCCCGCGTGTGATCCAGACTTGCGACAGTTGTTGTATCCCTGTGTGGTGGTGATTTCAACCGCTTGTGGAGGGAGCTAAACCATGGACCTGCGATTTTGCGCGCTTGGCGCCGTCGCCATGTTCGCGCTCTGCTGCGCGGCCGGCGCCGTCGAGCTCAACCCCGCCGACTTCGGCGCCAAGGCTGACGGCGCCGCCGATGACACCGCGGCGATCCAGGCGGCGCTCGACGCCGCGGGCGCGAAAGGTGGCGGTGTGGTGCAGCTTGGCGTGGGGCAGTACCGCCTCAACGGCAGCCTGGTGGTGCCCTCAGGAGTGACGCTGGCAGGTGTATGGCAAGGGCCGCACTTCTCGACTCCGCACCAGGGCACCACGCTCCTTGCCTACGCCGGCCGCGGCGACGAGGACGCGCAGCCCCTCATTACCCTGCGCTCCAACAGCGCCGTCCGCGGCATCACCGTCTTTCACCCCGAGCAGGCGGTTGATGACATCCAGCCCTATCCCTGGGTCATCCAGGGCGCGGGCACCCACCTCGATGTCATGGATATGACCCTGCTTAATCCTTACAAGGGCATAGACTTCGGCACCTTCGGCCACGAGATGCATTACATCCGCAACGTCTACGGCTGCCCCCTGCGCATTGGCGTCCGCCTCGACAAATGCACCGATATCGGGCGGGTCGAAAACGTTCATTTCAACCCCAACTCCTGGACCCGCGCGGGCGTGCCCAACGCGCCCAAAGACAACAACTGGCAGAAGCTGGTGGACTATCTCCAGGCCAACTGCGTCGCCTTCGAGATTGGCCGCAGCGATTGGGAATACATGTTCAACACCTTCAGTTGGGGCTGCAAGGTGGGCTACCGTTTCTTCCAGGGCGAGGCGGGGCCGAGTAACGGGAATTTCCTGGGCATCGCCGCGGATTGGGCGGTGACGCCGCTGCTGGTCGAGCAGACGCAGGAGTCGGGGCTGCTCATCACCAACGGCGAGTTTGTGGGCTCGCCGGCATGCACGGCCGCGGTTCACATCACCGCGACTCACAGCGGGGTCGTGCAGTTATCGAACTGCTCGTTCTGGGGCCCGCACGAGCGGGTGGTGCTGAACGAGGGGCCGGGCACGGTCAGCCTGTCCCAATGCAATTTCGTGCAGTGGGATAACGGCGGCACGGGCGCGGTCGCGGTGGAGGCGCTGGCGGGCAGCGTCATCATCCAGGGCTGTCGTTTCGGCCAGGACAAAGCGCACATCCGCCTCGGCCCCGAGGTCCGCTCGGCGGTCATCATGGGCAACCAGTTCGCCGCCCCAGTGCGCATCCGAAACGAAACCAAGGGCGAGGTGCAGATGCTGGGGAACGTGACAGCGAAGTGAGCGCTGGTGTATGATTTAGGGCGGGCAGCGCCCTATGAGAGGTGCCAATGGCACGCATTGCGGTAGATCATGAGCGGATCGCGAAGTTCTGCCGCCGGCATCATATTCGGCGGCTGGCTTTCTTCGGCTCCGTGCTGCGCGACGATTTCGGGCCCGACAGCGACGTTGACGTGCTGGTGGAGTTCGAGCCGGGACACGTGCCGGGGCTGGCATTTATGGCGATGGAGCGGGAGCTCTCTGACCTCCTGGGGCGCAAAGTAGATCTTAACACCCCAGGGTTTCTCAGCCCGTACTACCGCGATCGCGTGATCGAGGAAGCCGAGGTACAATATGCCCAGGCGTGATGTGAGTGTCCTGCTGCGCCACATGCGCGATCACGCGCGGGAAGCGCTCACAATGGCACAGGGCCGAACGCGATCGGAGCTTGATTCCAACCGCATGTTGAACCTCTCGTTGGTGCGGTTGTTGGAGGTCGTCGGCGAGGCGGCGAATCGCGTATCCCCCGAAGAGCGCGCCAGGTATCCCCAGATACCTTGGGTTGAGCTTGTTGGCTTGCGCAATCGCCTGATCCACGGATACGATCAGGTGGACTTCGATATCCTCTGGCACATCGTCACTCAGGATCTGCGTCCACTGGCTGATGCGTTGGAAGAGATCCTGTCCTCCCAAGAGGGGGCAGGCTAAGGGCGAGACCTGCGGTCTTTGCTCCGGGCGGCATCATCATCCAGGCCTGCCGCTTCGGCCAAGACAAGGCGCATATCCGGCTCGGCCCCGAGGTGCGCTCGGCGGTCATCATGGGCAACCAGTTCGCCGGCGGCCAGCGTATCCAAAACCAAACCAAAGGCGATGTCCAAATCCTCGGCAATGTGGCCAGATGAATGCGCGTCCTTGCGCTCCGCATGACATCCACCAGGCCGGCGGCTGCCCGGAGCGCGGTCGAGTTGACTTGTGCGGCCAACACAACGCGATGGGAGACCTCTCATGCGTCTCGGCGGACCGGTGTTTGAGAGCTGGGGCGACCCGGACGGTTGGACTGCGGCTCTGGGGCGGCTGGGCTACAGCGCGGCGTACTGCCCGATTGACGCCAGCGCGGGCGATGACGTGATCCGCGCTTATGCAGCCGCGGCCGAGAAAGCCGGGGTGGTGATCGCGGAGGTGGGCGCGTGGAGCAACCCGCTCAGCCCAGATGGTGAAACCCGCCGCGCCGCCCTCGCCCAATGTCAGAAGCAGCTCGCCCTTGCCGACCGTATCGGCGCCCGCTGCTGCGTCAACATCTCCGGCTCGCGCGGGTCAAAGTGGGATGGGCCGCACCCGGATGACCTGACCGAAGAAACCTTCGACTTGATCGTCGAAGCCACGCGCAGCATCATTGATGCGGTGAAGCCGACGCGCGCCTTCTACACCCTCGAGACGATGCCCTGGATGTACCCCGACTCGCCTGACAGCTACCTGCGGCTTATCAGCGCCATAGACCGGAGCCAATTCGGCGTGCATTTGGACCCGGTCAACCTGGTTTGCAGCCCCAAGCGCTACTTCAACAACGCGGCGCTGCTGCGCGAGTGCTTCTCCAAACTGGGCCCCCACATTCGCTCTTGCCACGCCAAGGATATTGTCCTCGCCGACAGATTCATGGTCCACCTTGACGAGGTGCGCCCCGGATTGGGCGCCCTCGACTACCGGACTTATCTCCAAGCATTGGGCAGCCTCCACCCCGACACCCCGCTCATGATCGAGCACCTGCAAACCGCCGAGGAATACGCCCTCGCCGCCGATTACATTCGCGCCACTGCCCGCGAGATCGGCGCCCAGTTCATCGCACCGCCGGGAGATAACCCATGACACGTTACTTGATGCTGATCTTCGTCGCGTGCGCGGTCAGCGCGACCTTCGTCGCCGGCGCTCGCCCCGCGGCAGCCCTGGAGAACCTGCTCCTCAATCCGTCGTTCGACGCCGATGCGAACGGCGATGGTGTCGCCGACGGGTGGTTCGGCGAGATTCACTCTCAGGAGGGCGCCCAGGGCAGCTTCGGCCTTGACAACTCCGTGCGCCATTTCGGCGCCGCCAGTCAGCGCCTTGACCACAGCTCGGCTAACGCCGCCTGGGTGCGCGTTAGCCAGCAGCCGATACCGGCGCGACCGGGCGCATCCTATGTCTGGCGCTTCTGGGCGCGCGGCGATTGTCAGATTGCCGCCATCATCTACGAGTTCCGCAAGGGCGGCCTCGACTACCTGACCAACACGCTGTTTAGCGGCCCCGCTCCCGCCGACTGGCAGCCGATCACGGCGACCTTCAGAGCCAGCGCCGATGCCGACTATTTCAAGCTCTCCCTCATCGCCGCCGGAAAGGGCTCGGTATGGTTCGATAACGCCTACCTCGCGCAAGTGAACGAGCTGCCTTACCTGACCGTGAGGCGAACCGCATCCCCGCCGCGAGTTGACGGCCGGCTCGACGATCCCGCCTGGCAGAGCGCGGCGACCGCGACGGATTTCATGACCCTTAACGGTAACGGCCAACTCGCGGCGGCGGCGACCGCTGCGATGGCGGCATTCGACGATAACGCCCTTTACATCGCCTTCCGCTGCGCCGAGCCCGATCCCTCCAGGCTGCGCCGCGAGGCCAAGGCTGACGGTCCTGAGATCTGGAGCGACGACCGCGTCGAGGTCTTCATCACCCCCGATCCGGCGCAGGGGCATATCCACGCCGGGGTGTCGGCCGCCGGCTTCAAGTGCTTCGAGAGCGCGGCAAACGACCGCTGGAACGCGTCGTGGCACGGCTCGCCGCGGTGGCAGTGGGAAACACCGGCCTGGGAGGCCGCGGCCGTGGTGGGGCAATCCGAGTGGACGGCGGAAATGCGCATCCCGCTGGCGGCGCTCGCAGCCGCGGCCGGTCGAGGCCGAACATGGGGCGCGAATTTCTGCCGCGCGCGGCTGGCGGGTGAGCCTGCCAAGTACTCGACCTGGTCCTACGTCCCCGGCTTGCAGTTCGGGCGGCCCGAGCGCTTCGGCTCGCTGGTCTTTGCCGCCCCGGCGATGCAGCCGCCGCAAATGGTGCGGCGCGATGCCGCGTGGATGCCGCCGCTGCCGGTCATCATTCCGCAGCCGGTGAGCGTACGCTGGCGCGAAGGGGTCTTCCGCCCGGATCGGGACACGCGCATCATCATCGCAGATGAGAAACAGCGCGTCGGGGCGAAGATGCTCGCCGCCGACCTCGCCGGCCGTTTCCGCTTGCGCGCGCCGATCGTGATGGCCGACCGTGCCGCCGGCCGCGGCTGCATTCACCTCGGCGTCGGCGCCGCCTTCAGCCCCAATCCCGCACCTGCGGAATCCTACCGCCTCGAGGTCAGGCCGGACCGTGTTGTCATCGTCGGGGCCGATGACCGCGGCGCCTTTTACGGGGTCCAGACCCTGCGGCAGATGCTCCAGGCCGATGGCGCGGGGCAGCCGCTCGTGCCCGCCTGCGAAATCGAGGACCGCCCGTCCATGCCCTGGCGCGGCTGGCACATGGCGTCACCTGCTGCCGCGAACCTCGACCTCTACCGCGACGTTGTGGACCTGCTGGCGCTGCTCAAGTACAACACCATCGTCTGGGAGGTGGATGCCAACTTTCAATACTCCAGTCACCCCGACATCAGCTCACCCGCGGCGCCCACGCCGGCGCAACTCGCGGCGCTGGTCGCCTACGCCAAGGAGCGCCATTTCGAGGTCATCCCACAGCTTGCCACCTTCGCCCACTTCGACTATGTGCTGCAGCACCCTAATTACAAGCATCTCGCGGAAAGCCAGAAGACCACCAAGGGCTGGCAGAGCCTCTTCAACTACTGCCCGTCGAACCCCCAGACCTATGACCTCGTGTTCGCCCTCATGGACGAGCTGATCGAGGTCTTCAAGCCGCGCTACTTCCACATCGGCCACGACGAAGCGCGCTTCGACGACATCGGCGTCTGCGAGCGCTGCCGCGCCACCGACCCGTGGGTGCTGTGGGCGCAGGACCTCAACAAGCTCCACGCATACCTGGCCGCGAAAGGCATTCGCACGCTGATGTGGGGTGACCAGTTCCTCGAGAAAGACAACGGCGGGCCGTCGTTCTTCACCGCCCGCGCGACCGATATGGTGCCCAAGGACATCATCATCTGCGACTGGCACTACGGCGCCGGCTACGACTACGCGTCCACGCTGGGTTACTTCGCGCAGCACGGCTTCCAGGCGCTCGGCTGCCCGTGGTTCGACCTGGACAACGTCTATGGGTTCGCGGGCGCGGTGAAGCAGCAGGCCGCGCTTGGCTTCCTGGGCACGACCTGGTACGGAGTTGACAGCAGCGTTGCGGCGGTGCCGCACATCGCCGCGGCATGGGTCATCGGCGCCGAGAACGCCTGGTCAACCGGACATCCGCCGATTGACAAAATCACGTATGCGCCGATCCCGGCGTTCAATCACCTGTGGCGGCTGTCACCGCGGCGGCCGGCGCGCCGGTTCGAGCTGGTTGACCTCGCGCCCTACTGCAACGAGAGTCTGGTTGATTCCGACCGGCGTGACGGATGGATGGGCGAGGGCGCGGGCTGTGATCTACGCGCGCTGCCGGCGGGGGTGCAGTGGATCGGGAACTACCCCTTTTCCATCCTGCGCCACGAGACTTCGTCTGATGCCTCCTGCGTGATGCTGTCGGATCAGACCGAGCTGGGCAAGCACTATCCTGCCGCAATGCGCGCGATCGCCGTCGGCAGGCGGGCAAGCGCCCTGCTGTTCCTGCACACCTGTGCGATTCCCGCGCGTCGCAACCGCGAGCTTTACGACCCCGAGGGCGTTAATCCGAGCGCGGTGGGCCGCTATGTCGTGCGCTATGCCGATGGCGAGGAGCGCGAGATCCCGCTGCTTTACCAGGCCACCATTGCAGACTTCGACAGTCAACTCGGGTTTGTGCAGGCGCAGGAGCTGTGGCGGGGGCGCACCCACAGCGGCGCGCTGGCGACGCTAGGCGTGCTGCGCTGGGAGAATCCGCGGCCACAGGTCGAGATCGAGTCCCTGGACTTCATCTCTGCCGAAGCCCAGGTGCGCCCGGCGCTGCTGGCGGTGACGCTGGAGCCGGCGCGGGATCAGCCATGATGCCCCGGCTCGATGAAGATCAAGGCAGACAAACGTTGCGCCGGAAACCCAAGGCGCAGCCCCGCTTTGGCCAAGGCGCGGCCCGAGACTTCCACATGCAGCCCCGTGTCCACGTCCTCGACGCGATAGCGCACGGCGTCATCTAATCCCCCCAGCGTCACCCTGTGCTCGAACGCCCCCTCGCGGTCCCAGCGATAGAGCAGGATGCCCGCGCGCCGACGGTCGGCGGCATAGTAAGCGATCCCCGCCGCATCCGCGCCTTCTCGCGGCGGCCACACCTCGTAGAGATAGTCCTTCTTCAGCTCATTGAGCCGGCGGTAGTTCTCGATCTCCTTGAGGATGACCGCGCGCTGCCGCTCGCTGATCTTCGGCAGGTCGCCGCCGATGCCCCACGTCATCGCCATCGCGCTGCGGCAGTAGAAGCGCATCAGCTCGTCGTCATCTTGATCCATCTCATCGAGGCGATTGCTCCACTGGTTGCCCGCCCACGGGAACACGAACTCGAGCGCGCCGAGCGCGACGGGAATGTTGACGCGGCGCGCGTGCTCCATGCCGTTGGCGCCCCCGTCGCGCAGCCACTGTGACTGCGACCACAGCATGGTGTGCTCGTTTATCATCCGCCCGCCGCTCTCGCAGTTCTCGATGCGCAAGTCCGGCTGCGCGCGCCGCACCGCTTGCAGCGCCTCCTGAAACGCGACCACGTTCTTCATCACCCCCGAGCGGCTGCCCTCGACGAACAGACGCTGGTCGTACTTCCACCAGCCGATACCGTAACGCTCGCGCAGCATCGCGACGTGGTTCAGCAGGCGCGCGCTGAAGTCGCTCGTCGCCAGGTCGAGCAGTTGACCCTTCACCTTCTGCGGCTCGCTCCAGACGCCGGCGATGGCGCCCTTGTCGCGTGCGGTTTCAAGGATCGCCTCGAACTCACCCGGCGCGTAGCGATCGGGGTGCGGCGTCCACTCGGGGTCATCGGTGTACCAGCCCCAGTCAACGATGAAGGCGTCGAAATGGTAAGGATCCATCGCCGCGACCTGGCGCTTCAGGAACTGGGCGGTCACCGGGCGCTTCCAGCCGGTCGAGTACCAATGGTTGTACGTCAGCAGAAACGCCGGCGCCGGGCCGCCGTAGAGGGCCGGCCCGAGGGCCGCGCGCTGGCGCATCCAGTCCGCGCGGGCGCGCATCTCGTCAGATTCCGTCGAGGCCGTGACCGACACCACCGGCCCCGCGATGGACTCACCCGGCGCCAGGGTCAACTCGGTCTCGTTTGCAGGCAACCGGAGATCAAATGCGACCGCGTCTCCGTCGCGCTTCAGCATCGCCTCCCATCCGCCGCACCAGGCGAGGCCGAAGTAGAGCCGCCCGCTGGGACCTGCCAACACCCAGTATGGGTTGACGGCGTCCTCCTTGCGCTCGGGATCGGAGCTGTGCAGGCGGCTGCCGAGGCGGATTCCACCTGTCCCCGGCAGCGGCTGCTGAACCGCCTCAAAGGTCAGCGCCTTCCAATGCCTCACCGACTCGAAACCTCCCGGCGCGGCCCAGCCCGCGCTCCAGCCGGGGAACCACTCGACTTTCTGGGGCGCGTCGCCTCGGCTCGCCATCCGCGTGTACATGCGGAACAGCGAGCCGCGTTTCGCGAGTTCGACTGCCCAAGTCAGGCGCAGCCCACCGGCCAGGTCGCGGTCGGCCTCCGCGCGCGTGAAGACCGCGTCTTCGCTCAGGCGCCACGTAGGCGTTTCGCCGCGCGCCGGGTCGCCGGGAATCAACCCTTGGGGCGCCCAGGCGCGCAGGTCTGTTCCGCCGGACGCCCCGGTGAAGATGCGTTGCTGCGTTGCGACCCATACCGCCTCTTCGACAACCGGCGTCGCCTGGGCATCAAAGCCCAATCGCAACCGAATCGTGCCGTTGTCCAGCGTCATCGCATATGCTCCTGCCGCCCAGTGGAAGAGGGCCACATAGAAGACCCAGAAGAGCCAGCGGCGCAGTGCAGGCGAGCGACCAGTCAATGCTGTCACCTATATCGCCAGCGGCTTCGAGTATTCGCGCGCCTTGGTCTCCTCCGGCAGCGCGAGGAAGCCGTCAATGCGCCCCAGCATCTGCTCGCGGTCCTCCGGCAGTCGTCCTGCCAGCCGCACGTGAACATTGTGATGAATCGCCTCGATCTCGGTCGGGAAATCAATGCCGGCGATCATCTCCCGCATCTCGCGCACCGTGCTCTCAGGGGTTTGGGGCGTGAATTCGCCGGTCTGCACGTCTCGATAAAGGGGACACGATGGCCCCTCCTGCGACCCGAAGATCCAGAGGCGCCGAAACCGCACGAAGTGCGGCTGCACGATGTTGAGCACCTTCGTCGTCTCGCGGACGTGAAGCTCCGCGCGGTCCGCGCCGCCCAGCCCCAGGAGCAGGTAGTACGAGAGCTCGAGGCCCGCCGCGCGCGCCGCCTGCCCGGCTTCGATGGCGCGGCGCTGGCTCACCCCCTTGCGATGGTATCGCAGCAGCTCATCGCTGCCCGTCTCCAGCCCCACGTGCACTCTGGTCAATCCCGCCGCCGCGATATCGGGCAGGCTCACCCGGCGCATCCACAGGGTTGCGGATCTGGCATAACACGTTATGCGCTCCATGCGCGGAAAAGCCTCGCGGATCGCGCGGCAAATATGGATGAAGTCACCCGGCTCGATAACCAAGGGGTCGGCGTCGCCGAGGAAACACGCGGTCACACCCGGCCCACAGGCCTCGCGCGCCAGGCGCACATCCCGCAGCACCTGGGCCAGCGGGCGCACCTCGAAATCGGGCTGCCCCAGGTGCGTGTAGATGCCGCAGAAGCGGCAGCGATTCCACTTGCAGCCGCGGGTGACGCGCAGGAGCGCGCTGCCCGCCTCGGTCGGCGGGCGGATAATCAACGGTTCTGGGAGTGACATGGTTCTTCTGCCGCGGATATGCGCGGATGTTCGCGGATCAAAATGTCCGTGATCCGCGAAACCGATAGGAAGCATCTTCTTTGTCCGGCAATCCGCGTTGACCTGCGGTCATCCGCGGCAGGTCACCGCCTCCTTTCCGGGAACCATCCGCGCAGAAAACTGGCCAGCGTGCCGTCATAGACCGCCTCGGCGAGGTGCTCGACCCCCTGCTGGTTGCCCCAGGAGTAGTTGATCACAACCTTGCCCTTGAACTCGCATAAATCCACATCGGAGTTGTTGATGTTGACCGCCCCGGCGATGCGCTCCCGCTCTTCGGCGGTGAGGCGCGGGTTGGCGATGATCTTGTCCTGCGGCGAAAACTGCATTATCGGGTTGAAGGGGCTGCTCTCCCAGTGGACGAGGTCTGCTGAGCGCACGATGTATGGCTCGTACGTCGGCCCCGGCTTGGCCTCGAGGTAGATCATGTAGTAGAAGCCGTCGAGGAATCGCAGCGCGGGGCAGGCGGTGTAGCGGTCTTTCGAGAAAACGCACTCGGGGGGCGTGAGCTTCCAGTTGAGAAGATCGCTCGACTCCGCGAAGCGCATGGTGAATCCTTGGCCCGTTTCCTCGGGCGGCGCGCCAATCTCTAAAGCCATGACATAGCGCCCGGCGCCCTTGCACACGGAGGTATTGTAGATCTGCCATCCCGGCAGCGATAGGGCCGTCTGCGAGGACCACGTTTTCAGGTTCTCGGACCACCAGACCCGGATCTCGGTGCCGCCCCAAGTATTCACTCCGTAGACATAGACGCCCTCGCCCTCGGCATAGGCGCTGCCCAGGTGCCAGCCGGCGGCGAAGGCGGGTGTGGGCTCCCCGGTTGCGACATCAATGAACCGAAAATAGGAATCGCCCGTCGTATTGGGCTTATAGTTCGAGCGCACATACTCGAAACGATATAGCCGGCCGCGCCAGACGATGGGTGTCGTCTCCACCATGTCGCAGTCAATGGTGCCGAGCTTACGGATCACGGGTTTTGCGCCGGGCGGCGTCTCGGCGGATGTCGCCGGCGTTACCGAGGCTGCCGCGGCGAGCAAGCTCGTTATCCCCAGCATCTTCAATCCTTTCATGGGTCCGTGGCGGGAAGGCGTTTTCGAGGTTGAGGTTCGACCCATTGAGCGGCACGCCCTGCCGCCAGCACCTTCCCGCGGCAGACGTTAGGGACCACCACGACCCCGCCCACGGAATTGCGCTGCGTCCCGCGGCAGGTAAACTCGCCGGCGCTGACGAACAACCTCAGACGTAGTAGTAGGGGCACGGCACGTTTACCCTGAGCTAGTCGAAGGGCCGTGCCCCTGCCATCGGTGCGCAATATCGCCACCGGGAGCCGCCCGACCCATGTCCCAGACCATATTCATCGGGGGCGCCTGGCCCTATGCCAACGGGCCGCTCCACCTCGGCCACATCGCCGGCTACTGCCTGCCCGCCGACATCTTCGCCCGCTTCCATCGCGCCCGCGGCAACCGCGTGCTCATGGTCTCCGGCAGCGACATGCACGGGACGCCAGTGACGGTGCGCGCCGATCAGGAGGGCGTGTCGCCGACGGAGATCGCCCACCGCTTCCACGACAGCTTCGTGGAAACCTGGCGCCAGCTTGGCATCACCTGGGATCTCTACACCCACACCGAGACCGAGAATCACACCCGCGTCACTCACGACATATTCCTGCGGCTGCTGGAGCGCGATTACCTGCACCGCGAGCACATGGAGGCTTACTACTGCCCGAGCTGCGCGCGCTTTCTGCCCGACCGCTATGTCCAGGGCACCTGCCGCTTGTGCGGCGCCAACACCTCGCGCGGCGACCAGTGCGAGGCCTGTGACCACCTGCTCGAAACCGCCGACTTGCTCAGCCCCGTGTGCCGTCTCTGCGGCGGCCCCGCCGAGACCCGCAGCACCGAGCATTTCTTCCTCGACCTCGACAAGTTCGAGCCGCGCCTGCGCGAATGGGTGACGCAGCAGGAGCATTGGCGCGCGAATGTGCGCAACTTTACCGTGAACTTCATCGGCCGGGGGCTGCGCCCGCGCCCCATCACCCGCGACCTGAAATGGGGCATCACCGTGCCCGTGCCCGGCTTCGAACTCAAGCGCATCTACGTCTGGTTCGAGGCGGTCATCGGCTATCTCTCGGCGAGCAAGCAATGGGCGGCGCAACAGGGCGACCCCGAGGTCTGGCGCGAGTTCTGGGCGCCCGGCGCGCGTTCTTACTACTTCATCGGCAAGGACAACATCCCATTCCACACCATCATCTGGCCGGCGATGCTGATGGGCTATGACCCCGAGCTGCTCTTGCCCTACGACGTGCCCGCCAATGAATACCTGACCCTGGAGCGCCGCGCCTTCTCTACCAGCCGTAACTGGGCGATCTGGGCGCCGGATTTCCTCTCGCGCTATGACCCGGATCCGCTGCGCTACATCCTCTCCATCAACATGCCCGAGGGCAGTGACACCAATTTCTCGTGGGCCGAATTCGTGCGCCGCAACAATGACGAGCTGCTCGCCAACTACGGCAACTTCGTGCACCGGGTGCTGACCATGACGGTGCGCAACTTCGGCGGCAAGGCGCCCGGCCCCGGCAGCCCGCAAGACCCGGAGCGCGAGATCATTGCCGCCGCCCGGGAGACCTTCCACGCGCTCACCGAGGACCTGGAGTCCTGCCGCTTCCGCGCCGCCATCGCCAGGGCGATGGAGCTCGCCCGCGCCGCCAATCGCTACCTCGATCATCGCGCGCCCTGGAAGCAGATCAAGGACGACCGCGCCGCGGCGGGAACGACTCTCAACGCCGCCCTGCAAATCATCTCCGCGCTCAAGACCATGCTCTATCCGTTCCTGCCATTTTCGTCGCTTGCGGCGCACAGGATGCTAGGCGAGGAGCGCCAATTGGGTGACGATGATTGGGAGCTATGGCCAGTGCCCGAGGGCCGGGCGCTGACGGAGCCGCAGCCCCTTTTCAAGCGGCTCGACGAAAGCCTGATTGAGGAGGAGTTGCAGCGCCTTGAACGGCAAAGCGCCTGAAAGCGCGCCTGGGCAAGACATAACCGACGACCTCCCCTTGCTGCTCGATGTGCTGCCGCATGAGCTGCGTCATCGCCTGGAGGGGCAAGAGGATCTGGGCCAGTTGTTGGAGGTCGTGCTCGACCTCGGCCGCACGCCGGAGGCTCGGTTCCCCGAGCGGGTGATCGCCCTGTCATCGGAGCCGGTCACCCAGCAGGATCTCGACTACGTCATTGAGCGCGTCGGCGAGTTCACCGCCGACAACCGCGCCGGCATCGAGCGCACCCTGCACCGCATCTCCGCCATCCGCAACCGCCACCGCAAGATCATCGGCCTCACCTGCCGCGTGGGGCGCGCCATCTTCGGCACCATTGACCTCATCCGCGACATCATCGAGACCGGCAACAGCATCCTGCTGCTGGGGCGCCCCGGCATTGGCAAGACCACCAAGCTGCGCGAGGTCGCCCGCGTTCTCGCCGACGGATTCCAAAAGCGGGTCGTCGTCGTTGACACCTCCAACGAGATCGCCGGCGACGGCGACATCCCGCACCCCGGCATCGGCAGCGCCCGCCGCATGCAGGTGCCGCGCCCCGACCTCCAGCACGCGGTGATGATCGAGGCAGTGGAGAATCACATGCCCGAGGTCGTCGTCATTGACGAGATTGGCACCGAGGCCGAGGCCCTCGCCGCGCGCACCATTGCCGAGCGCGGGGTGCAGCTCATCGCCACCGCCCACGGCACGACCCTCGATAACCTGCTCATGAACCCAACCCTCTCCGACCTCGTCGGCGGCATCCACGCCGTCACCCTCTCCGACGAGGAAGCCAGGCGCCGCGGCACTCAGAAAACCGTGCTCGAGCGCCGCGCCCCGCCCACTTTCGACATCGTCATCGAGATCGTGGATTTCAACGAGCTCGCCATCCATCACGATGTCGCGGAGACGGTGGACCGCTACCTGCGTCATGCGCCGCTCACACCCGAGATCCGCCGCCGCCTGCCCAGCGGCAAGGTCGAGAAAGTGGTCCCGCCGCCCATGGTCGCGCCGGTCCCTTCCGCGCCCGGGGGCGAGTATCACGATTACACGTACGCGCGCATGCGCCCGCTGGCGCCCGACGGCGGGCTGCGCCTTTTTCCCTACGGCGTCAACCGAGGCAAGCTCGAGCGCGCGATCCGGGATCTCGGCCTCCCGGCGCGCCTGGTCAACACCGTGGAGGAGGCCGATGCCGTCATCTTGCTCAAGGCGCAGGAGCGCCGGGCGCCGCATCTGGTCCCAGAGGCAACAGGCGTCGGCAAGCAAGTGCAGGTGCTGCGATCCAACACCCAGCATCAGATCATGGCGGCTCTGCGCGAGCTCGCCCACCATGCCGGGGTGGGCCCGGAGCAGATCGCCCTGCGCGAGGCGCAGCAGGCCATTGAGCATGTTCTCGTGACCTCGGAGCCAGTCGAACTCACTCCGCGCGATTCATACCTGCGGCGCCTCCAGCACGACCTCGCTAACCAGTACGACCTGCAATCCGAGAGCCTGGGCGTCGAGCCCCGCCGCCGGGTGCGCATCTCCAAGTAGCCGGACGCCTCTCCGGAACGGCGGTCGCTTCGTTGGCGGGTCGGATGCGCCTGAACAGCGGTATGTATTTCATAATGTGGCACAGGCGCCCTCGCCTGTGATCCCGGCGCCGCGGATGGGTGGATTCGCACTGCGGCGAGCCGCGAGTCGCCCTGATTGGAGGCAGCAAGCAGGCGAGCCGTCCATCGCTGCACGGTGTGTCAGCGCACCCATCACTCTCGGCGGCGAAGACCATGTCGTCCTTCCCGCCCGCTGTGAGCGCATGCCGCCGCAGTTCCTCGCACGCCCTGTTCGCAGGTGACGCGTCGCCATCCGGCGAAGAACGATACAGCACGGTCCGCGTGTGGTTAGGTGACCCGTAGGTCATGTGGAGTGAACGTGTGACCTCCGCGGAGGACTCTAATGGATACCTCGCAAGTAGCCTGCATGTGGATCGGAGCGGCTGTGAGCGGCCTTGTAGGCTCAGTCATAGGCGGAACGGTCGCCTACTTGACGAATCGGCAGCAACTCCGTCACGCCTCGAAAGAAGCGAGAGCCGCAAGAGAGCACGCCCTGCGACGCGAAGTATATTTCGAGGCCGCTGACGCAGTTGGCCGAGGCGTCGAATTCCTGAGCGGCTTCGGGCGAATCGACGTGACCCTACAGCAGGCGTCCGACGGCCTGCGAGGCAATCATGGGTGGGCCAATAAGGTTCACGTTATCGCCGACCTCGACACCATCCGCGCGCTGGACAGAGCCACCGAGTTTCTGTTCTCTAGTAGCCTCGACTTGATGGCCAAGCGACTGAAGCTCGACACGCTGCGAAGCGCAGCCGCGGCGGTGGAAGAACAGATCGCACAAGCGGGCGCGCATGCTCAGCAACTTGTGGCGGCTCTCCAAGCCGTGTCGGCTCCAGACGCCACGAACGAGGCCCGAACTCTAGCACCGCAACTAACACAGAAGCTCCTGGATGCGCAGGGAATGCTGTTGAATCTTGCCCGCGAGCATGACCAGGCCGTTCGGCGTCAGCACCATGCTCATCGCAGGTTGGTGATGGATTGCATGAAAGCGATCGTTGATTATCAGCGGTTGCTTGGGGAGGTAAACGTCCACGTGCGGCGGGAGCTTGGCCTGCCGCTAAACGAGAAGGACTACCTGGAGCACACGAGTCAAACCTCGGACAGAGTCCTCGCGGGATTGAAGACGATCATAGATCAACTCGATAGCGAGTGACGGAAGTGCTACAATGAATAGCAAAGAAGACCTCCCCTGTTCGAAGCCCAGCGGCCCCCTGGCTAAGGGCGAATCCATCGAGGTGTCGAGACAATGAAGCTACTCGTGCTCATGGCATTGGCAGCGGCGTTAGGTGCGGATCGAGTCTAGTGGGTTTCGGGTGTGCGTTCGCCCGGAGCATAGCCGCCGGCGGCTGCGTCCCCGGGGTGATCGCCCATCGCCCGGATCTTCCTTTACAGGCCCGGAGGCTTATAGTATACTCGCCGGCGCTTGGGATGGGACATCCCCTGGGAACTCGTACCCGGAGATCCGAGTTCCCACAAACTACCAGCGCGCAGGGGCGAAGTTGGAGAGCAAATCGGCGCTGCGCAAGCGAATGGCCGCGATCCGCGACGCCATTCCGGCCGACAAGCGCATGGCGAAGAGCGAGGCCATCGCCCGGCGCCTGAGCGAATGGGGCGAATTCGCTGGGGCCAGAACCGTCCTCGCGTTTATCTCCACCCGCAGCGAGGCGCTGACGGAGCCGATTGTAGCGGCCGCGCTGGCGGCGGGCAAGGTGGTGGGGGCGCCGCGGACCCTGCTGGCGCAGAAGCGGCTTGACTTCCGCCAGATCCGAGGCCTCGCGCAGGAACTGGCGCCCGGGCCTTTCGGGATCCTCGAGCCCAACGCACAGGCGCCCCGGTTAGAACCGGCGGCGGCAAGTCTGATCCTCGTTCCCGGGCTCGCCTTTGACGAACAGGGATACCGGCTGGGCTATGGCGGGGGTTTCTATGACCGTTTGCTGGCGAACCCCGAAGTGCACGCGACAGTGGTGGGAATCGCTTTCGAGGAGCAAATAATCGAACGGCTGCCGCACGGTGAATCCGATCGCCCGGTGGACTGGCTGGCAACCGAGCGGCGGATAATCAACTGCGCGGCCGCCCGCGCGAAGCCGAAGGAACAATGAGCGCCGACAAGATCCGCCTGGTGAATATGAGCTTCTACGGCTACCACGGCGTGCACAGCGATGAGCGCCGCATGGGCCGTAAGTTCTACATTGACGTGGAGCTGACGATGGATCTGAAGGCGGCAGGGGCGAGCGATGACCTGGGCCAGACCATAGACTACGGCGCGGTGTATGCCTTGATTCGCGAAATCGAGGGCAGCAAGCAGTACTCGCTCCTGGAGGCGCTGGCGGAGGACATCGCGCGGCGGATCTTAGAGCGGTTTCCGGCGCAGCAGGTGGTGGTGCGCACGCGCAAGTCAGAGGTGCCGGTGGGCGGGCTGATGGATTATGCGGAGGTGGAGATAACGCGATCACGGGAGGGAGACTGACATGGCGGACGCCGCGCGCGAGCCACTGGGTGAGTACCTGGAGCGCCTGGCAGCGAAACTGCCGGCCCCGGGTGGGGGCAGCGCCGCGGCGCTGGTGGGGGCGCTGGCGGCGGCGCTGGAGAGCATGGTGGCGAACTTCACCGTCGGCAAGGAGGCCTACCGCGAAGTGGAGCCAGAGGTGCGCGGGATGCTGGAGCAGTCGGAGGCGCTGCGCGGGGAGCTGACCAAGCTGGTGCAGGCGGACATGGATGTGTACTCGAAGGTGTCAAGCGCCTATGGCCTGCTCCGCGAGAGCGCGGAGCAGAAAGCGGCGCGCACCGAGGCGATCCAGGCGGCGCTGAAGGTGGCGGCGCAAGTGCCATACAAGGTGGTGGTCGCGTGCGACAAAGTCCTTGCGATGTGCCCTGAGCTGGCGGTGAAAGGAAGCGCCAACCTCATCAGCGATGTCGGGGTTGCGGTGGTGTTTGCGGAGGCGGCGCTGCAAGCGGCGTATCTCAATGTGGAGATAAACCTGGCCGGCATCAAGGACGACGGGTACAACCAGCAGATGCGGCGAGACCTGGCGCCCCTGGTGGCGCGCGCGCCGAAAACCCGGGAGCAGGTGTGGCCGCGAGTGCTGGAGGCCGTGCGCAAGTGAATCGGCCGCGGATCCTTCTTCGCTAAAGCTTCGAAGGACAATTCAACGCCCATAGGCGCGGATTCATTCAACCGCGGAAAACGCTGAAGACGCGGAGAAGCATAACCCGTTGCGGTTTCTGCGATTCCTGCGCCTTCTGCGGTGAACTGCCGATGCTTGAGATACGCGATAATCAAATCGCCGGATAAGGAGGCTAGAGAATGGCAGCACAGTTACTGAAAGGCGCACCCATCGCCGAGCGCATCAGGGAGGAAATCGCCGCGGAGGTCGCGGCGCTTAGAGGCAAAGGCGTGACCCCGTTGCTCGTCGCCATCCAGGTCGGTGAGAACCCGGCCAGCGCGGTGTACGTCGGCCAGCAGCAGAAAGCCGCGGAAAAGCTGGGGGTCAGCTATCGGCTGCATAACTTGCCCGAGGACGCGACACAGCAAGCCGTCGCTGATTTCATTGGAAAGATGAATGGCGATCCCGAGGTGACCGGCATCATCTTGCAGATGCCAGTGCCGCAGGGCCTCAACGCCCGGGAGCTCCAGGCGCTGATTGACCCCGCCAAGGATGTCGAGGGGGTGTCGCCCGCCAACATGGGCTGGGTCGTTTTCGGGCGCCCCACGCTGGCGCCTTGCACCGCGCTCGGCGTGGTCGAGCTGATTAACTCGACCGGAGTCAACCTCTACGGCAAAGAAGTCGTCATCGTCGGCCACAGCGACATCGTGGGCAAGCCGCTGGCGCTGCTGCTGTTGGACAAGTTTGCGACGACGACCGTCTGCCACATTGGCACCGGCGAGCGCGGGGTGCTGCCCGACCATGTGAAGGGCGCCGAGATTCTGGTGGTCGCGGTGGGCAAGGCGGGGTTGATCAAGGGCGAATGGATCAAGGAAGGCGCGATCGTGGTGGACGTCGGCATCAACCGCGTGGGCGACAAGATCGTGGGTGACGTTGAGTTCGAGCCGGCGGCGGAGCGCGCGGCGTACATCACGCCGGTGCCCGGCGGGGTGGGGCCGCTAACGGTGACGATGCTGATGAAGAACACCGTCGCCGCCGCCAAGCAGCAGAAGGGCTTGGGATAGCAGGCGGGACTTGGCCGCGGATCACACTGGAATGCCGAAGAGGAAAGCCGTCTTCATCGCCGCCTATCTGCGTTCATCCGCGGCAAAGAGATATTGATGCAATCGGCGGAAAAAGGGGCGGCCTACGAGCCGGTGATCGGGCTCGAGGTTCACGCCGAGCTGGCGACAGAGTCGAAGGCCTTCTGCGGCTGCTCGACGCGCTTCGGCGCGCCGCCTAACAGCCAGGCCTGCCCGGTATGCCTGGGCCTGCCCGGCGCGCTGCCGGTGCTCAACCAGGAGGCGGTGGAGCACGCCCTGCGCGTCGCGCTCGCCCTGGACTGCGAGATACTCGTGCCGTGCATCTTCGAGCGCAAGAACTACTACTACCCCGACCTGCCCAAAAACTACCAGATCAGCCAGAAGCGCCGGACCCTGGGCCGCAGCGGACGGCTGGAGATCGAGGTCGCGGGCAACCCAACGTGGGTCGGGATTGACGACGTGCACCTGGAGGAGGACACCGGCAAGCTCACCCACCCCGAGGGCGCGGGCGACGATTACTCCCTGGTGGATTACAACCGCAGCGGGGTGCCGCTGCTGGAGATCGTGGGCGCTCCCGACCTCAACAGTCTCGATCAAGTATCGGCATACATGGCGGCGATTCGCGAGCTGCTTCTATACCTGCGGGCCTCCGATTGCCGCATGGAGGAGGGCAAGCTGCGCTTCGAGGCCAACATCTCGCTGCGCCCGGTGGGCTCGCGCGAGCTCGGCGCGCGGGTGGAGATAAAAAACCTCAATTCATTCCGCACCGTGCTGCGCTGCCTGGAGCACGAGAGGTATCGCCAGCAGCAGGTGCTGCGTGCGGGCGAGCAGGTGGCGCGCGAGACGCGGCTGTGGGATGAAATCGCCTGCGCCAGCGCCGCAATGCGCTCCAAGGAAGAGGCGCAGGATTACCGCTACTTCCCCGAGCCCGACCTGGTGCCCCTGGTGATTGACAAGGAGTGGCTGGCGCGCGCGCGTGCATCGCTGCCAGAGTTGCCGCGCTCCAAGCGGCGCCGGTTCGTGCAGGCGCTGGGCCTGTCCGACTACGACGCGGGGATCCTTACCGCCGACCGCGAGCTGGCGGATTACTTCGAGGCGGTGACCGCGGGCGGCATCGAGCCCAAAGCTGCGGCTAACTGGGTGACCGGGGAGCTCTCGCGCCACCTGAATGAGCGCGGTGTCTCCGCCGCCGCGGCGCCGGTCACACCGCAGCAAACGGCAGAGCTGATTCGCCTGGTGGAGCAACGCGCGATCACTGCCAATGCGGCCAAAGAAGTGCTGGCGGAAATGTTTGCCTCCGGGCGGGCGGCGCATGAGATAATAGAGGAGCGCGGCCTGGCGCAGATTCAGGATCAAGACGAATTGCAGGCGGTCATTACGCGCGTGCTTGCGGAGAACCCGAGCGGAGTCGCCGATTTCGCGGCCGGCAAAACACAGGCGCTCAAGTTCCTGGTCGGCCAGGTGATGAAGGTGACGCGCGGCCGCGCCAACCCGCAGGCGGTGAATGACATCTTGCGCAAGCGCCTGGCCATGGCGCGCGAATGATCCACGTCACCCTGAGTGACAGCGAAGAGCTTGCCCTGAGCAGAGCGAAGGGGTCTTGTCCCACGGCTCCTCAGGGCTCATCGCCGGAGGCACGATTCTTCACTTCGTTCAGCATGACAAACGCGGCAAGCACGCGTAGCGATGTTAAGCGCGGGGCATTCCTTTACTAAGACCGGGGGCAGGTCGGCGGCGCGCGCCGGCCAGGAGGAGGGCAATAACGGTGGATAGATTCTATTCGGCGCCAGCGCAGGCGATCAAGATTGATGACACGACCCTGCGCGACGGGGAGCAGACCGCAGGGGTGGTCTTCTCCAACCAGGAGAAGCTGGACATCGCGCGCATGCTCGACGAGATCGGCGTGCACCAGATCGAGGCCGGCATCCCCGAGATGGGCGGCGGGGAGCAAGCCTCCATCGAGAAGATTGCCAACATGGGGTTGCAGGCGAGCGTGCTGGGTTGGTGCCGGGCGGTGCGCTCGAGCGTGGAGGCCGCGCTCGCCTGCGGCGTGGACGCGGTCGCGATCTCCATCTCGACCTCCGACATCCACATCGAGCACAAGCTGGGCAAGACGCGCGAATGGGTCCTCAACGCGATGACCGAGAACGTCGCCTATGCCAAGGAGCAAGGCGTCCGCCACATCTCGGTCAACGCCGAGGACGCGTCGCGATCGGACATGGAGTACCTGGTGGAGTTCGGGCTGGCGGCGAAAGCGGCGGGGGCGGATCGGCTGCGCTATTGTGACACCGTGGGCATCATGGAGCCCTTCGCCATCTGCGAACAGGTGCGGGAGCTTATCAGGCGCGCCGGCCTGCCCATCGAGATGCATACCCACAATGACTTCGGGCTCGCCACCGCCAACGCGCTGGCGGGCATCCGCGCGGGGGCAACCTTCGTCAACACCACGGTCAACGGCCTCGGGGAACGAGCGGGCAACGCCGCGCTGGAGGAGGTGGCGATGGCGCTCAAGCACCTGCACAAGATCGAGATGCCGGTGGATATGGCGAAGCTGCGGCGCTTGAGCGAGCTGGTGGCCAAGGCCTCGGCGCGCGACATCCCGATCTGGAAGGCAATCGTCGGGGCCAATGTCTTCGCCGCCGAGAGCGGCATCCACGCCGACGGGATCCTTAAGAACCCGATGACCTATGAGCCGTTTCCCCCTGAAGAGGTGGGCTTGCAGCGGCAGATTCTCATCGGCAAGCACTCGGGCACCCATTCGATCAGAAACAAGTTCTCGGAGTACGGCATCACCCTGAGCGATGACGTGGCGGCGCTGGTGCTGGAGCGCGTGCGGGCGTGGGCGGTGGAGCGCAAGCGCGCCCTGTTCGACAAGGAGCTGATGCAGATCTACGAAGAGGTGATGGGCGCGCGGCGCGACCAGGCGGGGGCGTAGCCCGGATTACTCACAATCCCGGCTGGAGCAGGCGAGAGGTGATAGGTGAAAGGTAAGGGAATCAGCCTGGGCGCGGCTTCGCGCCAGAGGCGCGCAAGCGCTGAAGTTCACTCGCCTCAGGCGAGCCGCGAATCGCGGGGTTAGAGCCTGCCCTGAGCATAGTCGAAGGGTGACCCCGCGCCCACAGCCTGCGGTCACCTATCTACATATCTCTCACAACCGCCGAGAGCGCAGAGATGCGTAAGACCACCAGCGAGCGCACGCCATACGATGTGCTGGTTGCGGGCGGCGGCCCGGCCGGGCTGGCGGCGGCGGTCGCGGCCGCGCGCAGCCGGGCGCGGACCCTGCTGGTGGAACGCTATGGCTTCCTGGGCGGCATGGCGACCGCGGGCCTGGTCAACCCGTTCATGGGTTTTCACATCAGCGCGAAGCCCATCATCGGCGGCATCCTCACCGAGCTGGTGCGGCGATTGGAGGCAGCCGGCGGTTGGGGCAGCCCGCGCACGCCGCTGGCGTTCGATGCCGAGGTATTCAAGTTCGTCGCCGATGACATGTGCCGCGAGGCGGGGGTCAGCCTGCTTCTCCACACCTGGCTCGGTCGGCCGACGGTGAAGCGGGGACATATCGAATCGGTTGCGCTGGAGAACAAGTCGGGGAGCCAGCAGGTTTGCGCCCGCATCTACGTTGACGCCACCGGTGACGCCGATCTTGCAGCGCGCGCCGGCGCGCCTTACGAGGTCGGGCGCGACGAGGACGGCCTCACCCAGCCCATGACCTTGTGCTTTCGCATGGCGAATGTGGAGATCGAACGCATGCCGTCGCGCGCCGACATCAACTTGCTATACGATCGGGCGCGAGCGGCGGGAGAAATCAGGAACCCGCGCGACAACGTGCTGTTTTTCTTCGTGCCCGCGCCCGGGGTGGTTCACTTCAACACCACGCGAGTAGTCTTGCGCAGCGGGGTCAATGCCGAGGATCTGAGCGCGGCAGAAGTGGAAGCACGACAGCAGGTGCGAGAGATGGTGGCGTTCCTCAACGCGCGCGTGCCCGGTTTCGAGCGGGCGTATCTGCAAACCATGGCGCCGCAGATCGGAGTGCGCGAGACCCGCCGTATCGTGGGCGAGTACGTCGTCACCGGCCAGGACATCCTGGAGGCGCGGAAGTTCCGCGATGCGGTGGCGCGCGGCAATTACCCCATAGACATCCACAACCCCGCGGGCGCGGGCACGGTGATACAGGAGCTGGCACCGGGGGAAAGCTACGACCTGCCGTACCGGTGCCTGGTGCCCGGGCGCGTGGACAACCTGCTGGTGGCGGGGCGGTCGGTTTCGGCGACCCACGAGGCGCAGGCATCGCTGCGAATCATGCCCATCTGCATCGCGCTGGGGCAGGCGGCGGGCATCGCGGCGGCGATGTGCGCCCGCCGGGGGATCACACCGCGGGAACTGCCATACCGCGATCTGCGCCGGGCGCTGCTGCGCCAGGGCGCCAACCTGCTGCCGCGGCGGTAGGATAATGTCATTTTGAGCGAGCGCAGCGAGCGAGGAATCTCGGCGGCAGAACGGTAAGACCATGGCCTGGCGAGAAGGTTACGAGCGATACGCGCCGCGATACCGCTATCACGTGCGGGCGGAGACGGTCTGGTATCTGTGCAACAAGGTCGAGGTCGAGCTGGGGCCCGACGGCATCGTGGCGCACCTGGAGGATGTCTGCGAGTACCCCTACGAGGAATACGACGAGCCGCGGTTCATGTCCCGGGTGGATCTCTACGCGACAGGCGAGGTCGCGATCGAGGAATTGCAGCGGCCGCCGCTGGAGGATTTCCCGCCGCGGTGACTCGAGTGGGCGCGCGGTCGCCCTTCGGCCAGGCTCAGGGCAGGGCCTGACCGCGCGGCTCACGCGCCTTCTGGCGAAGGCGCGCCCGATCTCCATGCCTTATCTCGCAAGCGCAAGTCGCCGCCTTGAGCGCAATGGCAGGGCGCAACACGTGGGCGGCGTTTCCGAGAAGCGCCGCTACCTCTGAGTTGGGTGACGCCGCCAGCGCCAGTAGAGATACGCAGCGGCGGCGATGAGGATCGCGCCGAGCAGCACGAGTTCATTGGCGCGGCGCAGCAAGTGAACGATCCGCTGCCATTCTTCCCCTACGAAGTAGCCCACCAGCACTGCGGTCACCACCCACAGCCCGGTGCCGGCGATGGTGTAGAGCAGGAACCGCGGATAGCTCATGCGCGCCAGTCCCGCGGGGATGGAGACGATGGCGCGCAGCCCGGTGATCAGCCGGCAGATGAAGACCGCGCGCCCGCCGTAGCGAGCGAACCACTGCTGGGTTAGCTCCAGGCGCTGCTCGGTGATGAGCAAGTACTTCCCCCAGCGCAGCGCCAGCGCCCGTCCCCCAAAGCGACCAAGCGCATAGGAGGCGCTCGACCCGATCACCGCGCCCGCCAGCCCCGCGGCCATCGCGCCGGCAACGCTGAAGTCTCCGCGCGATGCGAGGAAACCCGCGAACACCAGCACGATCTCGCTGGGGATGGGGATACAGGCGCTCTCCAGCGCCATGAAGAGCAAGACCCCGGGATACCCCAGGGCGGCGATGACCCCGGTGATAACCGCAACCGCCTTCTCGAGAAAGCGTTCCATGGTTAACTAGGGAACGGGCACCAGGAAACAGGGGTCGGGCGTACTGCCGTCTCGGCAGTCCCCACAACCGAGAGGGGTGCCCTGCCTCCCACCTCCTGCTTCCTGCTCCCTCTCCCCTACCAGCCCGGCGCTTTGAGTTGCCCCGTCTGCGCCAGGCCGATATGCAGCCCGAATTCCCCTCCCACCTTGCGCCAGGTGACACCGTATTCGAGGCAGTGAGCGACGCGAATGACCGCGATGTTGAGCACCGGAAAGGTGCCGCGGGCAAGATCATGGCGCGCCAGGATCTCGGTGCGCCAGTGGGCACCCAGTCTGCTCGAAAGGCCCAACTCAAGCTCGCGCGAGATGTCTATGGCATCGAAGACAAAGGGGCCGGCGCCGCTTCCCCCGCGCTCAATGTACCCGACGCGCACGGCGAAATGGTCGCTGGGTTGCGACTCAGCGGCCAAGCCATAGGCGAAGGCCCCGCGGTGCTGACCGGTATCATACCAGGCGCCGCGCACGCCGGCCAGCGAGCGCACCGACATGCCCTTGATGCGGCAAATCGCGCGCCCCTCGAAGTAAAGATCTGCGGCGGCTCGAGAAGCCCGCACGCGGCTGGGGAGTTCAAAATAACGGCCGGCGGCGATGCGGGCGGTCGCTGTGCCCCATTCGGCCAACGGCACAACGTCGGAGGCGACCGCGATCTCGGGCAGCCGGTCCAGGGTCAGGTCGCGGATCGGTTCGGCGGGAGCGAATAGCCCCAGGTCGGAGGCCGTGAGATCCTCGCGGCGGCCGGCGCCGACCGAGACTACTCCCCAGCGCGGATAGAATTCGCCGCGGCCAAAAGCGCGTATCCCCCGCCGCGTGGTATAGCGGGCGTCGAGCTCAACCGCGGCTGGGGCCGAAGGCAGAATCGTGTAATGCTCGCCCGCGAAGGCGCCGTCGCGGCGGCTGTAGCCGCCGATGGGCGCGAGCGCGGTCGCGCGCTGGCGCTGGCGCTTGCGCAATGAAACGCCGAAGGTCGGCAAGGTCACCAGCCGGTGGCCCTTGAACCACACCGCCGATTTGCGCGAGATAATCCGGTCGCCGGGGCGCACGATGATCTCGCCGGCGGTGACGTGGTAGTCGGGGGGACTCCGCTCGCAGGTGGTGAAGGAGCCGTTGGAGAGCACCAACTGCTTCGGGGTGGCGCGCAGAAACGGCGCGGTGAAATAGATGCCCTGCACCTGGCCGTGGGCCTGCTCCAGCGCGCCGGTGCGATGCTCCAGGTCATAGTTGACCGCACCGGCGTCGAGGCGATTCTGGCCCTGCTGGAGACGCACGTTGCCCGCGGCGGCAATGGTCCCGGCCTCAAGGTCAGCATCAATCACATCCGCCCGAAACTGCAACTCCTGGCCCTCGTAAGTGAGGACGGCGTCACCCTCAGCGTGGGCGCGCCGGCGTTCCAGGTCATAGGTCACTTCGCGAGCAGTGATGCGGTACTTGCGCTCGACGAGGAGCTGATTGGCCCCGGGGCCGCCACCGAGGGCATCGCCCGCCGCCGTGCTATCCGCGCGCGGCGCGCCGGCGGCGAACGCCAGCGCCAGGGCGCAGACGATGGCCTGCGGTGCCACCCGAGAACGGGGCGAACCTGGGAGCAGACGGCCTGGGGCGCGCGCTAGCATTCCTGGGTCGCGGTCCTCAACCCCGCCAGGGGCGCTTGAGCACCACCAGGCGATCTATCACCTGCCCCTCGGGGGTAATCGCTTGTAGGGTCAGCCGCGGCCCGTCAACATCCACCGCGCAGTAGTGGTGAACATACTGCGAAGTGAACACGTGGCCGAAATCGCGGCGCAGACTGTCCAGGGCGCCCGCGCCGCCGCCGGAGATGATGTAGTACACGCCGCGGTAGAACCCGCGCTCATAGTCATGGGCATGGCCGTTGAAGACCATGTCCACGCCATACTTCTCCAGCAGCGGCATGACGTAGGAGCGAACGTCTTCCTCGCCATCGTAGCCCGGGCTATCCCAGCCCTCGCAATAGCCGGGCATGTGGTAGGCGACGAACAGCCAGTCGGCCTTCTGCGCGGCGTCGGAGGCGAGGTCGGCCTCCAGCCACTTGTACTGCGGGGAATCGTCGTCGTAGTCCTGGCTGGTATCCACGATCACGAAGTGCGCGCTGCCGTAGTCGAACGAGTAGTAGTCCTCGGGCTTGGGATATGAGTGGAAGTCATAGAACCAATGGGAGTTGCCCTCGTGGTTGCCGATGGCGACGTACATCGGCGTGGTGCGCACGAGGTCCGCGGCGGGGCCGAAGAACTCGTTCTGCCACTGCTCGTAGTTGTTGCCATCGCCCACCTCATCGCCGCAATGGATGACGATGCGCGGCTTGGCGGAAATGATGCCCTCGACCACGCGGCGGTGCCAGTCGGGATTCGATTGGGTGTCGCTATAGACCGCAAAACGAAACGGGGTGCCCGGGCGCACCGCAGTGCGCAGAACCGCGTCGGCGCTTTCGACGTCACCGGCGCGAACGCGATAATGGTAAGCCGTGTCGGCGGCAAGACCAGTGAGCGTGACCTCGTGGATGGTCACCGCCCCGGGAGCGCTCGCGGTGGCGCCATAGTCAGCGCTGGCGCCGTAATCAACCATTGAGTCCGCCGCCTCATCGGTCTGCCACATGACCACGATGGACGTTTGGGTGACGTGTTGCAGGTACGGCCCTTTGATAATCTGGAGCGCCGATGCTCGCAGGGCTGAGGCGCACAGCAATACCATGCACAGCCAGATCTTGGTGGTTTTCATGCTAACTCCTGTCAATCGCGTCATTCTGAAGGAGCACGGCGACTGAAGAATCGCGCTGCGACAATCACCGCGGCTAGGCCCTTGGCCGCCGTGGCGGTCCCAGACCTAGCCACCATGCTCGCCGGAGTGAGCTTGCTCTTAGCGCGGGCAGATTCTTTGCTTCAGCCGCAGTGACATGGCAAGTGGTTCCCTAAGCCCCCGCGCCGCTATGCCTTTCGCGTTGAGAAGATGAAGTGCCCGAAGCGCTTCGGTAGGTGAAACGCGGGCTGCGCTCCCGCCTTCTGGGTCGGCGACCAGCACGAGTATTCGTCCGTTTCTCCGCGATCTATGCGATAGAGGTTGCCGCGCCAGCGCTCGCCGTCGGTTGGCGGGCGCTTCGCGATCGCGGCGAAAGGTATCGCCATTTCCACCGACCACAACTGGTCAAGGTCGGAACGATTATCGAGGGTGCCGACCACGCGCACGCCGGTGAGCAGGCCCTCGCACTCCCAGCCTGGGTCGTACTTCGCGGTCTTCGGGTTGTTGTCGGGGTTGTAGATTTTGCCATCCCAGGTGACATTGCGCGGGCTGACCTCGAACTCATAGTAGTTGACCAGGTCGCCGCTGGGGTTGATGAAGATTTCCACCACCTCCTGCTCGTAGATCGGGTCGTCGTGCTTGGTGTAGCTGCCCCAGATGTCGTCGTCCACGCAGGAGAAGGCGACGTAGAGATACTTGTCATCCCAGCACAGCTTGGCCTCGGTCTCCAACCGCGGGGGGCCGCTGCCGTCGTGAAGCATCAGCGCGCGCAGGGGCTTGACATGCCCCCAGACCGGCTCGTCGAGCACGCCGTCAACTCTCACGGGCTGGGCGCTGCGTTTGACGGTGTAACTAGGGAGTCTCACGGCGGTCTCCTTTGCCCGGGTCACCTCTGCGGCGAGACGCGGTTCCCGCGGCCGGGGCCGGGTGAGCGCGGCGATCAGGGCGATCGCCGCGAGGGCGACGATGAGTGCGATCAGCCCCCAGCGCCGCGGGCGTGGAGCAGGTGTCAAGCCTGGTTCGGTCATTCCCAGCCTCCAACACGGCAGTAACCCGCGCTGGCAGGCAGGGTATCACAAACCCGGCGAGGATGACAAGGCGGGGGCGGACGGCTCCGCAAAGGGAGAAGGCTGGACGAGGGCGATACTACGCCTGACCCCAGAAGTCAATCCCGCGGACGATCACGGGCATGTTCAGTATGAAGCGCAACGCCTGAAACTCGCGCTCGACCTTCTCATACGTCACCATGCCACTGTACTTCGGGGGACGGTCCAGCTGCAAGCCTGCGCGCGTGGCGCGGTTCGTGGCCCGCCGTGTGCCACCAGCGCAGAGGAGGCGAGCGAAGTCCGCTGTAGGAACCAACAGAACGCCAACCCGTATGATACCTCTGGTGAAAGGCAGAAGGAACTTCAGGTAGTCTTGGTAGTACGAGCGCGCGTTGCCGAACTCCACCTCCACCTGGTAGTCATCCTTTCTGAAGTCGAATCGGAGTGGAAGCTCTGGGACAACGGGCTCGTCTGACCGCCACCCTCGCTCCACGAAAACCGTCCTGATGTGCTCGTTATACTGCGTCTGACCGTATTCCGGGCGGAAGCCCACCGAGCCGATGACCTCCGGTATCTCAGCGAACGGATGGCTTGCTGCGCCAAGGCTCTCGGCACCGTTGTGGTACAAACCGGGCCCGAGGCATAGCCGCAGTCTACACGCATCCTCTGCGCGTAGAGGCTCAAGCCGGTAGTTATCACTGTCAACCTTACGTAACTCCAGGAGTCCGGGGTAAGGCGATTCCCCTGCTAGGAATGGAGCGAAGACCGTGTGAAGCCACGCGCGCAGCGCTGCGTGGCGCTTCGACTCGTATCTGATCTGCACACTCCCGTTCTCGTTGTCGAGTCGCCTGAGGGTCACGGCGATCTCGTGCGAGCCGAACAATAACGTGATCTCCCTGCACTCTCCTCGCCCAGGAGCGTCGAACCACTCCTCGTAATCCCTGCGGATTGCGATGCCCTGGGTTAGCGTTGACTTACCTACCAGATGCTTGAACGTGTTCCTTAGAGCGCTCACGAGTCGCTCCGCCCTCCCGGTCACCCGCCAGGAGACTCCACATTATGAGCGACGGCACGGGGCGAACATCGGCGGACCCACCAGCGGCATCCATGGGTGTTCCGCAATTCGCCCCCATAGCCGGACACCGTCCGTCAGGCCGCGCCGGTCTGCACCACCCGACAGACCCCGCGACTGGATGACTCCAGAAGCCCCCGGGGCTTCCGTGGGGGTGGCGCATTCCGTTCATCCAACGGCCCGCGTGCAGGTATCCCGTGAACTGAGCTTCGAGTCTGACACGGCGCATTAGGGACAGGCCCGGATGCAGCCGCGGCTCGCAAACAGGATGCTGGCGGGCCAGTGCGGTACCAGGCTGTAGTCCGGCCGCAGGGAGTCAAGCTCTGGCGATGTCCCCTTGACAGCTTCCGCCCCGCAAGCCTCGACCCTTTGCGGGAACAACGACGCGTATACGCCCCCGACCTGGATACGGACAAAGGGATGGTGGGCGCGGAAGTACATAATGGCGCGGTGGACCGGCTCCCAGGCGTAGGTAAACAGACTAGTGATGCAGATGCGGTCTGGCGTCCACGGAGCCGGCTGGCAGCCCCTGACGAGATGGACCTCATCGCCGCGGGCTTTGTGGTAGGCGGAGAGCTTGAGCAACCCGAGTGGCGGGTAGCGGGTGTAGTAATCAGGTTCGACCAGCAGAACGCGCAATCTGGGTCTCCGCAGCCGCTGGATTCGGACTCATTGTATGCAGGACTGCCGTTGCTGTCAAGGTGCTGCCACCCCTGGAGCGGACGGTTCCTCACCACGACAAATACTCGCGGCGCAGGTCGAGAATCGCGCCGCTTTCCGCGCCGACGATGAGGTCGCGGCCAGCGCACCGGCGATCACAGCCGGGGCTTGCCCGCCCTAGCCTCGGCGAAGGCGGGGCCGCCGTGCCACAGTGGCGGGTGCTCGCTCTCTCCCAATCCACCACCTGCGGGGCGCAGGAATGAATGCCCAACCGAATCGGCTTGCCGCGATAGTGGATATACCGCGGCGGGGCGAAGGCCGGCTCTGCGGGACGGCCGACGTTCTCCAGCAAGAGCACGGTCGCCTGGTTGATATCGTGGCGCGGAATGCCTCGCGGCCCCGGGGGAATGCTCGCGCTGCGCTGGGTGCCGATGATAAGATCGGGCAAGCCATTGCCGGTCCAATCACAGAGGCACAGCTTGATGCGCCCCCGGCCTCCACCGTAGTCCTCGGTGAAAGCGATCGGCTCACCGTCGGCGAAGCGCAGCAAGGTCTTATCAGCGAGTTCAGCTTCGCCCACCTTCGCATAGGCGGCCAGAAGACCAACTTCATCAAGGCACACGTAACTCAACCCGCCCCCGAAGAGATTGCCCACCGCCGGACGCACGCGCCACACGGTGACCAGCGGCTCGCCGCGAAAGGTCAGCTTCACCCCCGGCGCGAAAACGGGCGTGGTCGGCGAGCCGATGTTGCGATACCAGGTGTGATGGCCGAAGACATCGCTGACCAGCAGGTCGAGCAGGCCATCGCCGTCCCAATCAAAGAGAAGCGGGTTAGTATAGCCCCACTTCGCCTCACTCGGCCCCTGGATGGAGCCGTTATAGCCGGCCTGGATACGGATGATCTCGTTGCCCGCGCGCAGGTACTCCTCCTTATCGAAGAGCGGCTTGTCCGGTTCGCCGACATTGCGATAGAAGAGCAAATACCCGCCCGCATTGCCCACCACCAGGTCGGCCTGGCCATCGCCGGTGAGGTCGCCCGCAGTCGGAATGGCGCAGGAGCCAGCGTTGAGGCGCGGCGAGGTCTGCTGCACGCGCACCGGCTCGTGGAACGCCGGCACGCCGTCGAAATCGCGGCCGGCGCTGCGGCAGAAATACACGTGGCCATCCTCCGCGCCGACAAGCACGTCGGGTCGCCCGTCATCATCCCAGTCCGCCGCGCACCCCAGGTGGATGTTTTGCGGCAGCACCAGCTCGCCGCCGTCAGTGTTACGCGCGGGTGAGCGGGGGCCGAATTGTGCGGGTTTATCCGTCGCCGGGAAGAAGTGGAGGCGATCGAGGAAATCGCCGCAGATGAGATCTGCCCGGCCGGTTCCGCGAAAATCGGCAAACATCGGCGAGGCGGTGCCATAGACCTCGATGGGTTTGCCCTCGGAGCAAAGAATCTGCGGGGGCGAGAACCTCGGGCTGTGTGTCGAGCCTGTGTTGCAGAGCCAGTAAACGTAGCCGCGCAGCGGCCCGCCGCGCCAGCGGCCCGAGGCATCGTAGGGCCGGTATTCCTTGTCATTCCAGCCCTTGCCATCGGGCCAGTAGTCATCCCAGAAATCGGTGCCAATGATGAGGTCCAGGATGCCGTTGCCATCGAGATCGAAGGGGATAATGCGCGATGGCATCTCCCGCAAGGCGATGGGGCCGGTGGTGGTTTGGATTTCAGTGGGCTCGCCGATCTGCGGCCGGCCACTAGCACCGAAGTCCGGGTAAACGAGATACTGCCCGGCGCGCCTTGCCGCCGAGAGAAGATTCATGCGCCCTGCATGGAGCACAGCCGCCCCCGGCTGTGCCGCTGCGACGCTGCTAGAGCCTCCCGAGGTTGCGAACGGCGCCGCGCTGACGAAGCCGCGCACGCCAGGAATTCGCGCGCCCGGCAACAGCCGCGGCGTGCCATCGGGGTTGACGCCATCGGAGAGGAAGATATGCGCGCCGCCCTCGTAGCAGCCTTCCCAGCAGGAAACAAGCAGGTCCTTGGCGCCGCGCCCAAGCCAGTCCACAACATCGCAGGCGGCCCAGATGCCGACCGCGAGGTCGCCCTCTTTCACCGATGGCGCGTATCTCAGCTCGGCCGCGTCATCGGTGAAACGCGATGCCCCCTCTTCATCCTCCCAGCGCAGCAAACTGCAATCTCCTGACAGCGATTGTTCCCTGCCCCTCGACCTGGCTCGCAGCAAACGCTCACCATGACAGAGCGAAGGCCCGAGCATGATGTCAACGGGGCGCCAGCGTCAACCGCAGCCGCTGGCCAAACCAGATCTGTCCCGAGCCTGCCTGGCGCGACTCGCCATCCACCAGCATCGCAAGCGTTACATCGGCGCGCTCTGTAATCGCCTCGGTCAGCGTGAAGACGAGCTCCAGCCTGCCATATCGCGACACCTCGCGCGGGATGGCTGCGCGCGCCTGAAGCCCCCCGCGCTCTCCCGCAGCCAGATACACGCGGCCCGCGCCCTTCGCCGACTCCGCCGCAAGCCACGTCACGATGCCGGTGTTGATGATCTCCACGCGCAGCGTGACAGGTGCCCCGGCGGGAACCTCGATGATCGCCCCATCAGTCACCTCAACCCGCTTGCCATCCGCGGCCCCGACCAAGGACACCTCGCCAAACTCCGCATTGAGATACTTCGGGGGATTGCTGCCATCAAGGGGAGTGCCGCCTACGGCCATGCGCGGCGCCTGGGCCGAGTCCATGCCATCGGCCCCGGTGCGCAATGCCACCGTCTTTCCTGCGCGCACCGCGGCGACATATTCGGCGGCGTGGCGTTCCCAGGTCCCTGCGTACCCGGCGACATCGGCTTCGCGGTCAATGGTGATCCAGGTGTCTGGGTCAGGGCGGTCGCGAGCGGCCTTTACCCGCGGCGCGAATTCGCGCAGCTCCTCGGCGGCCAGGCGCGGCGTGCCGTCGGGATTGATGACGCCGAAGTCGCTGTTTTCGTCCACCCGCAGCCCGCCCGGATACCACCAGCCGGCCGAGCCATTGGCGCCCGATTGCAGCACCATCTGGTACAAATTGCGATAGACTTCCGCCTGGCTGTCATACTTCTCGGGTGTGATGCCGGGATAGATGGTGTAACCGAACTCGGCCCAAAAGACTGGCTTGCCGTTGGTGGCCCAGCGACCGTAGAGGGTCGTAAATCCGGCGCGCTCGAAACTCTCCCACTTGCCCCACAGGCCCCAGCCCTCGGCAGATGCGAAATCGAGGTGCGCACCGCCGGAGACAAGATCAAAGGGCATGACCGCCGCCACCCCGCGCTGCCCGGTGCCGCCATAGCCGGTGCGCGCGCCGAAGAGATGGTTCGGGTCGAGCCGGCGCAGAAAGCGCGTCACTTTTCCGTAACCCTGGCTGATGAGGTCGTCGGCGAAGCGCCGGTAGGCGGCGACCATGCGGCGATGCGGGCCATCGTCCACAAGCTGCGCATCGGTCGGGCCGGTGGGCTTGCCTTCGATTCGCCGCAACTGGAAGCCCCAGTCGCGTTCCGCGGCCTCGATAGAGCCATAGCGCTCCTCCACCCACGCTGCCCACGCGCCATCCCACTGGCGGCGCCGCTCCTCGTTGCCGAGGGCCGGCTCCCAGGCGAGATCGTAGGCGAACATGGCATCACTCTCGGCGAGCCGGGCCGCGCGCACCAGGCTCTCGACGGTGGCCGGATCGAATGCCAGCGGGTGCGTGCCGGGGATGAACACGTTGACCCGGATGCCGTGACTCTTAGCGCGCTCGGAAAAATCGTTAAGCGCGGGCGCCTGGTCCACATTGCCGTACTGGATGCTGACCATGTTGGCGCCCAGCGATTCGAGGATCGCCAGGTCGCGCTCAACCGGCTCGGGATCATATTGGGATGGACTCAGCCAGTGCAGCCAGTAGTCAGTGCGCTCCAGCCCGGCGACATAGAGAGGCCAGAAGTTGAGGCCATGAGGATACCATTTCTTACCGCCCAGGTAGAAGTCGCCGCCGCGGACCCTGATAAACTGTGGGTTCGCCGGCGCAGCGACGACCGAGAACTCGTGCGCGATGCGGTCGGCCGGTTTACCGGACGGCGATAGGAGCTCGCACACCGCCTGGTAACGGCCCGCGGGAAGCGGTGAACAGTCGGCGGAGCTTGCGATGATGCGGCCGGGCTCGACGCTGATCGCCGAAGTCGCCTCGAAAACAGAATGCCCCGTCGCGTCGAGGACTGCGAACCGGATTTGCGCTGACTGACTCTTGGGGCCGATATTCATGGTTCGCGCGACGAGGCGGGGAGCGGCAGGTGCGCCATCGGGGGTCTTGGCGTCGGCGGAATATGAAAACTGGTCCGCGCCGGCGTTCGCGAGAAACAAGCCGCCGGCGAGGCGCTGCGCCAAGCCGATAACGGCCGGCTCGAAGGCCGCCCAGTGGTCGCGCACGGCCTGCGAGTCGAGGCCGATGTAAGTCCAGGTCGCGCCGCGAAATGCCCCCGAGGTCGCAAAGTAAGTGGAGGCCGCAGCCCCGCGATATTGCCCCTCGCGAGTGATGGCTCGCAGCAGCGGCATCCAACGCCCGCGCTGGCCCGTACCGGCGCCCAACCCGCGCTGGCGCCACACCGGGGAGATGAGCCGCCCGGAGACCGCCACCGGCTCAAACAACGCGAAGAACCTCTGCTCGGCATCGGGCGAGAGCAGGTGCGCGCGGGCCTCAAGGTTCGTCTCGTACACCTTGTACCAGGGGCTTATCGCCTCCAGAATCGGCGGCTCGGGCTCGGCCGCGGTGAAGGGTGAAGGCGCCGCGCCCACCTCAGCGACCCAGTACCTGTGCTCGCCGGTTGGAATGGGCGAATGGCTCTGGGCGAGGCCGAAGACGATACGCGCGGCGTCCTGTGGGTTAAAGACATCCCCCGGGCCCCCACGGTTTTTGGCGGGGCTGTCGCGCCAGAACTTGAAGTCCTCCGGGCGCAGCGCGTAATGGCGCCACTCCGGCGACAGATCCACAGTCGCGATCCAGCGCGAGCCGTCGCGTTCGTTCCATTCGACGACGAGATGGCTCGTGCGCGCGCCCCCTTTCGCCCAGAAGCATGTGATGCTTTGGCCGGGCGGAAATGGGTTGTCGAGCATGGGCGAGACGAACGTTTCCCAGCCCGTGAGGTCGGCGATATGCGCCTCCAGCGCGGTGTGCCCGTCGGGTCCGGGCGCGAGTCTGTATCCCACTTTGGAGGCGGGGTTGCTGCTGGCGCGCGTCCACTGCGTGAGGTCGGCGCCTGCGAAATCGAAGATCGCAGTCTCCGCGCGGATCTGCCCAAGAATCTCTGCGGCGTTCTTCCACTCCCCCCGCCACAGCCACGTCACGTTCTCGAACGGCGGGCCGCCGAAGGCGATGAGATGCCCGCCGCAGCGCAGAAAGGCGAGCAAGTTATCTTTCCCCGGGCCGGGGACCACTTCGCTGCGCGGGAGAACGAGGATGTCAAAATGGGCGCGGTTGAAGGCGGCGGGGTCGGCAAGGGCCAGCGGATCAAGCGCTTGTGTTTCGAACCCGGCCTTGCCCAATGCCTCGCTCGCGCGGCGAGCGATGTCCTCGCCGCCGGCTTGAGACAGGACGGCAGCGGTCGGAGGGCGGGCCTGATTGATGGCAGAGAACCCCGACTCGCCGCTGGCAGCGATGTCGTCGAATGAAGCGTTCATGGCCACCACCTCCAGTGCAGCGCGGCCGGAGCGCACGCCAGGCGATTGCGCGTTGAAGCGGTAGGTGTGGGAGAAAATCAAGCTGTCGCCGGCGCGCACCTGGCCGGTGATGGATTGTGCATTGATGGCGATGCGCAGATCGTAAAGCTGGCCGAACGCCCACGGCGCGGATGCCGTCTGCTCTCCAGCCAGAGCGGTGCGCCCGGTGCTCTGCGCTTGCCAGATGCCAGCGTATTGCTCGACCAGCTCGCAATAATGCTCGCCGGAGGGACTTTCGACTAAGGCGAGGCGCCAGTAATCGTCCGGGCCCTGGTGGAGCATCAGGCCTGCTGCCGCCCAGCCGCCAGGCCGAGCACGAGCATCGGCGCGCACCGTGGAGC
>Ga0315296_10000334_pt1 | contig 43712 bp, 47 predicted proteins | sample YL17G14_18_MG_FD_203921 | JGI IMG/M metagenome (GOLD analysis project Ga0315296, IMG submission 203921) | Sediment microbial communities from Yellowstone Lake, YNP, Wyoming, USA - YL17G14_18 | ecosystem: Environmental > Aquatic > Freshwater > Lake > Sediment | place: USA: Wyoming | collected... | reverse complement strand
TGGCCGAGCTCTTCGCCTTTGACGAGACTGGGCCTCCGGGCCCGGCGGCCGGGTCCGCGGCGCCGTACCTACGCGGCGCCTGCCCGTAGTTTCGACCGGGCCGGCGCCCGGCCGACTTACGGCCATTGTCTGGGGGTGCGGCTCGTGGTAGGATAGACGGAAAAGGAGGGCAAAGAGGATGGTAGTTGATGTTGCCAGGCCGGACTGGAGGTTACCCGCGGACCTTGAGTATTTGGTGGCCAACGCGCTTGGCGCCGTGCTGGCGCTGGCGGCCCGGGTGGCGAACTCGAACAGCGATTCGAATTCGCTTGGGGGCATTGTTTACAGTCGCGGGGAGTGCCGCAACCCTGACCTGACCAAAATCCGGGAGAACATCTACCTGGTGAAGTGAACGGAGGGATAAATGAAAGAGGAGATTTTTGAAGCCTCGCTCGACCCGGAGATTCAGAGGAAAATGGCGGACGTGCAGTCCACTGTCAAAGGGGAAAGCAAAGCCCACGTCTCTTTCTATGACCCTCTCGATGAGACGTTTGCAGGCAAGAAGAAACGACTCAAGACTAGCGTCTTCAAGAACAACCGGATGTGGGACCTGCTCCGCGGCGCCTATGATATTCACCAGCACAGCGGGCCTTCCGTTCATACAGAACGCCTGTACAACGAGCTTGAGATGGCTATCCAGGCTTGCTATGTGGGTTTGGCGGGCGTCGTCTTCAAAGATATGCACACCTCCAGCGTGCGGTCGGTAAAAATCGTCCAGACCGTCGTCGACCAGTGGGCAAAAGACCATAACAAAAAGAAAATCGAGCTCTTTGGCGGCGTCTGTCTCAACTATGCCGTCGGCGGACTGAACCCGGACGCCGTGGTTGCCGCCTACCGCATCGGCGGCAAATACGTCTGGCTACCGAGCATGGATGCCAACCACCACCGTAAAGTCGTCGGGCACGGGGTCGGCCAAGGCATCGATTTGCTTGATGAGAAGGACAGGCTGGTGCCCAAAGCCAGGGAAGTGCTGGCGCTCATCGCCGAGACCGATATGGTGCTGGGCGTGGGCCACCAGAGCACCAAAGAACGCCTGGCCGTAGTCAGGGAAGCGGTCAAGATGGGCATCAAGCGAATCGAAGTCATCCACGTCAATTTTCCGCTCACCTGGGTGACGCCGGAGCAGTGCAAGCTCTTCGCCGACCTCGGAGCATACCTCGGCATCTACGCCCTCGATGTCGGCCGGTTCTACACAATGGACGACCTGATGGCGATATACAAGGCGGTTGGCCCGGAGAGAATCGTCTTCGGCTCCGATTGCGGTCACGTCGCCAATCCGCACCCCATCGATAGCCTGAGAATGCTCATCCTGAGTTTCCTGCAGAGCGGTGTTCCCGATGAGCACGTCAAACTGATGTGCCAGACCAACGCCGGCAATCTGCTTCACTAGCTCAGTTTGAGAAGGAGACTCTGTTTGGTTACGCGTCTAATGTCATTGTGAGTCCCGATTCCATCGGGACGTGGCAATCTCAACTACCATTGTCATTGCGAGGAGCAAAGCGACGAAGCAATCTCAATGAATATGAAACAATCTATAGAGACTGCTTCTCCTTCTTCGGAAGGAACGCAGTGACAGTTGCGCTTCGGATTGCTTCGCTCCGCTCAGAATGACAAAATACACATATACCCAACCTCACGAACGGCGGTTTGACAAAACCCCCACCGACAGGGCATATTTTCATTAGAGCCACCGCAACAAAAAATGAGAGCGCGTTTAGGATAAGGGAGTCCAAAATGAGAAGCGATGCCATCCAGAAAGGTGTCATCCAGCCCGGCGACGTGGTCGTCGTCCGCTACGAGGGTCCCAAAGGCGGACCGGGGATGCCGGAGATGCTGGCGGCCAGTTCCCTGCTCTGCGGGATGGGACTTGACGACCGGGTGGCGCTGATTACCGACGGTCGATTTTCCGGGGCGACGCGGGGCGCCGCCGTTGGGCACATCTCGCCGGAAGCCGCGGAGAGAGGACCGATTGCCTGTCTGCAGGACGGGGACCGCATCGTGATTGACATCCCGGGTCACAAGCTGGAAGTGAGGCTCAGCAAGGAAGAAATCAAGAAGCGGCTCGCCGAGCTGCCGCCTTTCCAGCCAAAAATCACGACCGGCTATCTCGCCCGCTACGCGGCGGAAGTAACCTCGGCGAGCACCGGCGCCGTCTTCCGCCACGTGCTCAGCGGTGTCAAAACCAGGTAGTTTTGACAGTCGAGCGGACGGGCTGTTAGAGTAAGAAACGATGAGAGCCGCCGTTTTCTACGGGCCGTCCGGTTCCTGGCCCGAGAAGCCCTTACGGATTGAAGAGGTCGCCAAGCCCGCTCCCGGCCCTGATGAAGTGCTGGTCAAGGTGGCGGCCTGCGGTATGTGCCGCACCGACCTTGAATACCTCAAAGAAAGCCCCCCACCCAAAACCCCACCCCTGATTCTGGGGCATGAGCCGTCGGGCACCATCGCTGAAGTTGGCGCAAAGGTGAAGAATGTGAAACTGGGCCAGCGGGTGCTGGTGGCTTTCTCCATACCCTGCCGCGCCTGCCGATACTGCCGGAGCGGACAGGAGAACCTGTGCCCGGACACGGTAGTCATCGGCGCCGACCGTGATGGCGCCTTCGCCGAATACGTGGTCGCACCGGCCACGGCGGTCTACCCCCTTCCGGAGAGCCTGCCCCTCGAAGAGAGCAGTATCATCTCCGATGCCGTGGCCACATCTTATCACGCCATTCACGACCTCGCTAAGGTCAAGTCCGGCGATACCGTCGCCATCTTCGGAGCATCGGGCGGGCTGGGGCTAATCTCGGTCCAGCTGGCTTCGGCGACGGGCGCTAGAGTCATCGCCATTGGCCGAAAGAAGTGGAAGCTGGACAAAGCCCGTGAGCTGGGCGCCGCGGAGGTCGTCAGTCTCGAGGAAGTCGACCGGCCGGACAAGGTAGTTAAGCAACTCACCGGTGGCGGCGCCGATATCGCCATCGATGTCACCGGCGTCCCGGCGATGGTGGAGACGGCCGTCAGGAGCACCCGCCCGGGAGGCAAGGTCATCGTCGTTGGTTTTAGCTTTCACAAGGCGCAACTGGAAATCAATCGACTGGTCTGGAACCAGCTGACCATCAAAGGCTGCCGGACGTACCGGCCTTCCGACCTAAACAAAGTCATTAAGCTGGTCGCCGATGGTGTTATCGATATCCGGAAAATGGACCTGCGCCGCTTCAAGCTAGAGGAAATCAACGAGGCTTACCAGATGTTAGACAGGGGAGAAATCACGCGGGGATTTATTGTCCCCTGACACGGAGGTATTATGATGGCGATGATGACAGGCAACGAATACCGGGCAAGCCTGGAAGGGCTGAAGCCGGAAGTCTACTTTATGGGCGAGAGGATTGAGCGGGTGCTCGACCACCTCGCCTTCGTGCCCCATATTAACGCGGCGGCGCTCACCTACGATATGGCGCTGGCGCCGGAGTACGAAGAACTGACCATGGCCACCTCGCACCTGACCGGCGAAAAAATCAATCGCTTCACCCACATCCACCAGAGCCACGATGATTTGGTGAAAAAGGTGAAAATGCTCCGCGCCATCGGCCAGCAGACGGGCAGCTGTTTCCAGAGATGCGTCGGGTTTGACGGCATGAATGCCGTCTATTCGGTGACGTACGACATCGACCAGAAGAAGGGCACCGACTACCACGCCCGGTTCGTCAAATTCCTCAAGGAAGTGCAATCGCGCGACCTGATGATTACGGGCGCGATGACCGACCCCAAGGGCGACCGCAGCCTGCCGCCGGGCAAGCAGAAAGACCCGGACAGCTACGTGCACATCGTGAAGCGGACCAGCGACGGCATCGTCCTCAACGGCGCCAAGACTCACATCACCGGCGCGGTGAACTCCCACGGCCACCTGGTGATGCCGACGGCGGCGATGACGCCCGAGGATGCCGACTATGCCGTTTGCGGCTACGTTCCGGTCGATGCTCCCGGCGTCATCCATATCTTCGGCCGCCAGACCAACGACGACCGCAAGTGCCACTGCGCCCTCGACCAGGGCAACGTTGATTATGGCAGCGTCGGCGGCGAAGCGCTCGTCGTCTTTGACAATGTCTTTGTGCCCACGGAGCATGTCTTTATGGCCGGCGAGCACGAGTTTGCCTACTCGCTGGTGGAGCGGTTCGCCACGGCCCACCGCCAGAACTACGGCGGCTGCAAGGTCGGCCTGGCTGATGCTCTGGTCGGCGCCACTTTCCTGGCAGCGGAAGCGCAGGGAGTGAGCGGCGCCAGCCACATCCGGGAGAAGCTGGTGGACATGGTGCACCTGGCGGAGACACTGTACTGCTGTTCCATCGCCTGCTCCTGCCAGGGTTATGCCCTCCCCGCCGGCTCCTATATGGCCGACCCACTCCTGGCCAATATCACCAAGCTGAACGTCACCCGCAACGTCTATGAGATTGCCCGGCTGGCCCACGATATTGCCGGCGGCATCCTGGCGACGATGCCCGCGGAAACCGACTGGAAAGACCCGAAGGTCGGGAAATACGTCGATAAGTATATGAAAGCTTCCGCCGGAGCCTCGGCCGAGACGAGAATGCGCCTCATCCGTCTCATCGAGGCAATGACCTGCGGCACCGCCCTCGTCGAGTCGATGCACGGGGCCGGTTCACCGCAGGCGCAGCGCATTATGATATGGCGGCAGGCAAACCTGGAGCACAAGAAACGGCTGGCGCTCAAGCTGGCGAAAATTGGCGACCAGCCTTATCTCGTGTCGTAGCAGTGGTCAAAGTAGCGTTGAAATACTGCGGCTCCTGCAATCCGCAGGTGCGTTTGGGGCAAGTAGCCAACCACCTGGCTCATTTATCAGACGATTTTACGGTTGTCCCACTTTCGGCGGACAATATCGATGTGGTGGTCGTTCTTTGTGGTTGCCCGCGCGCCTGCGGCAACAAGGATGAGGTCAGAGGCAGAGCAAGAGACTGTATTGTGGTTGCTGGGGAAAGCCTTGATGGCAGACCAGTGGCTGAAGCTGACCTCGCGGCCGCCGCTGCCGAGCGTCTCCTCAGGCTAAGGGATACTTTTAATTGACAGTCTGGTCGAATATGTATGACAATCTTAGTGCGGAGTTGAAAGCGTAATCCCATTATGTTAGAAATCGTCTGGCACGGCCGTGGCGGGCAAGGCGTGGTGGTGGCGTCATCAATCCTGGGCACGGCAATGGCCATTTACGAGGGCAAGCTCGCTATGTCGATTCCCGGTTTTGGCGGCCAGCGCCGCGATGCGCCCGTAATTGCCGTCACCCGCGTCGACGACATCCCAATCCGCCGCCGCGACCTCAAAGCCGACCCGGACTACATTGTCGTCTTTGACGATTCATTGATATCGGTCGCCGTCAGCGGGCTGAGACCGGACAAGCCCCGCCACGTCGTTGTCAACTCAACCAAATCGGCTAGAGAGCTCAATCTCGCCGGGTGGGAGAAGCTTACTATCGTGGACGCGGCATCGATTGCGACACAGGTCATCGGCAGTCCCATTGTCAATACCGTGATGCTCGGCATCTTTGCCGCGGCGACGGGTCTGGCGCGGCTCGACTCCGTCAAGAAAGCCATCGCCGATGTCGTCCCGGCTGAGATTCGGGAAAAGAATATCGCCGGCACTGAAGCCGGTTTTGAGGCGGTACAAAACTAGATGCCAGAACCAAGTAAGTTCAAAGGCGTCGGGCCGCACTGGCCGGCGGGCAATACCCCGCTGAACGTCGGCAGCTACACCCGAATCAAACCGAAAATCGACGTGAGCCAGTGCAGCGGCTGCCGCTTGTGCTTTGTCTTCTGCCCGGACGGCGCCATTACAATGCAGGATGATAAGGACCCCGTGGTCGACTTCAACCTGTGCAAAGCCTGCGGCATCTGCGTAAACGAGTGCCCCAAAAAGATAATTGAGATGACGACGGTGGAGAGCAATGCCTGAGAAGAAGTTCCTCACCGGCAACAGCGCCGTCGCCTATGCCGTGAAGCTCGCTAAAGTGGGCGTCATTGCCGTTTACCCCATCACCCCGCAGACCCCCATCGCCGAGAAGCTGGCCAACCTGGTGAGCACCGGCGAGGTCAGGGCGGAGTATCTCCGGGTGGAGTCCGAGCACTCGGCGCTGGCGGCCTGCCTCGGGTCGGCGATGGCGGGCATGCGCTCCTTCACGGCCACCTCCTCCCACGGCCTGGCTTACATGCACGAGATGCTGACCTATGCCGCCGGAGGGCGTTTCCCCCTTGTTCTAGCCATTGCCAATCGCTCCATCGGTCCGCCCTGGAGCATCTGGGGCGAACAGCAGGACTCCATCCAGCAGAGGGACACCGGCTGTATCCAGCTTTACGTGGAGACGGCCCAGGAAGCCCTGGATACCACCATCCAGGCGTTCAAAATTGCCGAAGACCCCCGCGTGCTGACGCCGGTGATGGTCTGCCTCGATGGTTTCCACCTCTCCCACGCCGAAGAGGGTGTCGAGATTCCAGACGCTGGTGATGTGGAGAGGTTCCTGCCGCCTTTCCGCACCTCAGCCACCTTAGACCCGGACAACCCGATGACGCTGGCGGTGGGCGCCTCCGGTGAGCAGTACACTCTCTGGCGCTCGGAGCAACAGACCGCCATACGCGAGGCCGGGAGCATCATCAGCGACGTCGATGAAGAATTCGGGCAGGTCTTTGGGCGGAAATACGGCGGCCTGGTCGATGCCTACCGCTGTGATGACGCCGACCTCATCATCGCCATAATGGGCAGTTTTGCCGGCGTGGCGCGGGATACCGTCGATAGTCTACGGCAAAAAGGAGTCAAAGCCGGTATGCTCCGGGTGAGGGCGTTCCGGCCCTTCCCCAACCAGGTTATACGGCAACATCTGGCAAATGCCCGCCATCTCGTCGTCATCGACCGCGACCTGTCCTACGGCAACGAGGGGGCGCTGTGCTCGGAAATCCGCGGCGCCCTGTACGGGCAGGGGAATGTCCCGCCCATCGTCAACTTCATCGCCGGACTGGGCGGCGCCGACCTTCTGGCGGACGAAATCGAGTCGGTGGCGCAAGAGGCAATCCAGATGACCCGCCCTGAGGAAAGAAAAACCGTATTTCAGTTCTTAGAGAACAAATAGATGAAGATTAAAGACATCCCGCGCGAAGAACACATCAGCAATTCGCTGAGCTGTGCCGGTTGCAGTGAGTTGCTGGCCGTCCGCCTGGCGCTCAAAGTGCTGGGTAAACGCACGGTCGCCATCGTGCCGGCCGGGTGTATGAGCACGGTCAACTGCTACTGGCCGCAGATTCCCTTCAAGACCCCGATGTTCGTCAGTCCCTTCGCCGCCACCGGCGCCATACTGCAGGGGGTGAGCGCTGGCTTCCACTATCGCGGCGTGACGGATGTTAATGTCCTGGCAATCGCCGGCGATGGCGGCACCGCCGATATCGGTATGGCTTCCTTCTCCCAGGCAATCATCAGCGGTCGCAAGTTCATCTACATGTGTGTCGATAATGAAGCTTACATGAACACCGGCGGCCAGTGGAGCTCCACGACTCCGCCCGGCGCCCTGACCACCACCAGCACGCTGGCTGATGTTGCCGAACCTTCCCTCTCCAACCACAAGGACCTGCTGGCTATCGCCATAGCACACCGTATCCCCTACGCCGCCACGGCGTCGCCTTCGTACCCGCTCGACTACCTGGAAAAGGTGCGGAAGGCGGCGGCGACGAATGGACCCAGCTTCCTCCACGTCCTGACGCCCTGCCCGCCGGGGTGGGGTTTCCCCAGCGAAAAGACCATCGAGATTGGCCGTCTGGCGGTGGAGAGCGGCATGTGGCCCCTGTGCGAGTACCAGGACGGGCAGTTGAGAATCACCCACGTGCCCCGGCAAACGCGGCCCGTCGCCGAATACTTTCAGAGCCAGCGGCGGTTCCGCAAACTGAGACCGGAAGGCATCGCCCAATTGCAGAAGATAGTCGATGCTCGGCAGGAAGCTCTGGAGAAGATGGTCTCACCGCGCGACTAGGACCTGGCGGAGGGGAGGAGAGATGGAGTTCAATCCCGACCTGGTTGCCCCCTGCGGCGGCGTCATCTGCATCCACGATGGCGTCTGCTATGATTGTTATGTAAAGCAACATCCCGCCTGAAACCTCTATGGACAAGAAGCCAAGATATATTCCGGCTTTCCACTTCTACTTGTTGAACTTCATCTACGACCCAATCCTGCGCCTGGTGCGCGAGAAGACCTTCAAGACCGCCCTCGTCAAGCAGGCCGGGCTGGAAAAAGGTCACCGGGCGCTGGACATCGGCTGCGGGACGGCCACGCTCACCATCCTGATTAAACGGGCTTGCCCCGATTGTGAAGTGCTCGGACTGGACGGCGACCCGGCCATACTGGAAGTTGCCCGGCGCAAGATTGCGCGCGCTGGACTGAACATCAGGCTGATTCACGGGACGGCCGCCGTCCTCCCCTTCCCTGATAACTCCTTCGACCGCGTCTTCACCAGCCTCATCCTGCACCACTTGATCAGCGATGACCGCGCCCATGCCCTCAAAGAGATTTTGCGTGTCCTCAAGCCGGGCGGCGAGCTTCACATCGCCGAGCTGGGGAAGCCGCACAACGCCCTGATGGCTGTAATCTCCCAGGTCGTCGGGCGGCTGGAATCGGCGTGGGATTTCGTCAAGGGATTGCTGCCGGAGACACTCGCCGGAGCCGGCTTCGTCCAGGTGGCAGAGACGCATCGAATTGCCACTATGTTTGGGACATTCGCTCTTTACAGAGCGCAAAAACCTCAGTAGAAAAGCGTCTGCCCCCCACCCTTCTGCGGAAGGACGAAGGGGCAGACCATATCTCAATGCCCGGGGAGGGCCGCTAGCTGGTTTGTCCCGTCCTGACTTTCTCAGCGTTGCCCAGTTGAGCGCCCAGTTCCGCCATAACCTCAGGCAGGTCGATGCCGACGAGCACTCTCAGGGCAACCAGGGTGCCGTCTTCCTTCTTGACGCAAAAGGCTACCGCTTCCTGGCCGGTGGTGACGGCGAGCTGGCCGCGCAGGGCGAACAGCGTCTTCTCGTTGTAGGAAAGAACTGTCTCGCCAATCTTGATGGTCTTGGCGGTCTGGTCGATGGCGGTGATAGTGCCGGTTACTTTCTCAGGGCGAACCGGTAGTGGCTTCGGGATATGGACAACCACGCCAGTGGCGATGAGCCGGTTAACGGTGGCGGGGTCGCGGTTGCTGATGACCGTTACCAGGCTGCCGACCTTGACTTCAGCGCCCTCGGGGAGAATCTTGAACTTGCCAGCGAGGATTTCAAAGGTCACGTTGTCACCCTTCTTCGGTTCGATGGTGATTTTGCCACCGGTAGCCGCGTCGTAAGCAAACTCGATGACTGTACCAACGTTGTGGGTAATGATTGGCTTACCTGGCACGACATTAATGTGCCTGATGTAGAGCTTGCCGTCCTTCTCATAGACCATAACGATAACCGTCATCCCGACCTTGATGTCGGCGAAAACGGCGGACTTGCTCAGTGTCGGCACCTTGACCGCGGTGTCCGGCGCGAAAAAGAGCTCATAGTCATCGACTTTTATCTTGGCGGCGGCGACTTCTTTGACCACGCCCTTGATGACCTTGAATTTGGCCAGTTCGGGTTTGAGCAGTTGGGGTTTAACAGCCTCAGGCCTGACCCCGGGCTTCCCCTTCTGGAACGGTTGGGGCTGGAGCTGATTCGTGCCATCAGAATCGGTATTGGCCGGGCCCTGGGCCAGAGCGGGCAGCGCCGCGCCCAGTAGCAGGCTCGCGACCAGAATTACTGCCAGAATTCGAAACAGCTTCATTAGTTTAGCCTCCTTTTCAATAGCTTATTTGACATAGCTTACTGTCAGGGTAAGGTTAGCTTCATTGCCGGACACATCCGAACTGAAGACCTCGATAATATTGGGACCCTCATCGAGCATAACGGCAAAGGCGAAATTACCCTGGCTGTCCGCCGTAGCGAACTCATTGTTGGCGCTGACCACGGCGCCGGGACCGGTCGTTCCTTTAACTTCAATCCTATCGGTGTCGACGATGATATTATCTGCGGGCTGGGTGACCGTCAGTTTCAACTGGGTGCCCGCCGTCAAAGGTGCCGGCGGCATGCCAGGTGCTGGTGCTGGCGCAGGCTTGGCGGCCGGGGCAGGCGCCGCTGGTGTCGGAGACGGTGATGGGGCGGGATCGGGAGCGCTACCGGTCGCACAGCCCAACAGAGACACGGACAGCAGTGCCACCACGGCCAGTCCGCCCAGGAGAACTTTGACGGGACTCTTAAGACTCAAGCTTTTCACCTCCTTCAGTCTGTTTTCTCGTTTTCGTTGTTGCCTGCTATATATAACGGAGAAAGTTGGGTTAGGTTAGTAAGCCCTTTTCGTTTCTATTATATTTACAGCCCCCGCATTGGGTGCTACACTTCTACTTAGAGGTATAGCTAAGCGAAATCACACCGCAAAGCACTGCCCCTGTTGCCGTGCGGCGCTGGTAAAAAGATACTATGACCAAAGATAAGCTGATTTCGGGCACGGATGGCAACGATGAGTAAAGTGAAAATTGCCCAGATTCGCAAGCGAGATGGTTCCATCGTTCCGTTTGACGCCAGGAAGATAGAAGATGCCATCTTCAAAGCGCCGGCGGCTGCCCTACCGGCACCTGCCGTTCTAGGCACTGCGTACCGCTATTTCAGAAGGAAGGCGGTTTGAGAGGAGGACCTGATATGGACTTATCTACCATAAAAGCGCTCGCTTTCGATGTCTTCGGCACGGTGGTCGACTGGCGGGGCACGGTTATCCGGGAGCTGGAGCAACTGGGAAAAGCCCGAGGATTTAAGGCAGACTGGGCTAAGTTCGCCGACACCTGGCGGACGAAAGGCTATCTGGAAGCAACGGCTAAAGTGCGGCGCGGGGAACTGCCCTGGATGAACGCCGACCAACTGCACCGCCGCATGCTGGACGAATTGTTGACCAGATTTGGCATCGAAGGTCTCAGTGAAGCGGAAAAGAACCACCTGAATCGAGTCTGGCATCGCCTCAAGCCCTGGTCAGATGCGACAAGCGGAATGAAACGGATGCGTAAGGCATACCTACTTACCACTCTCTCTAACGGGAACATGGCGCTCCTTACCAACATGGCTAAGAATGCCGGTTTACCCTGGGACTGCGTCCTGTCATCCGAGCTGGTCAAGAGCTACAAGCCTGACCCCAGGGTCTACCAGATGGCCGCCGACCTGCTCGGTCTTCCGGCGAACCAGGTCATGATGGTCGCCGCGCACAAGCCTGACCTGCAGGGTGCCCGCGCCGTCGGAATGAAGCTGGCATTCGTGCCGAGGCCAAAGGAGTGGGGCGCGAAAAAGGGCGGAGACTACGGTAATGAGCCGTGGATAGACGTGTACGCTATTGATTTCCGCGAACTGGCGGCAAAGCTAGGCGTTTGAGGTCAGGCTCACCCTCTCTTGTCACCCTGAGCACAGCGAATGGTCTGCCTGAGGCGGATTCTTCGGTCGCTTAGTTTACACTGAGCGAAGCGAATGTGCTCCCTCAGAATGACAGCATTAAAACTTCCCCACCAGCTTTTTATAAGTCTCCGCCAGGCCTTCCGAGACGACCTTAGTATCGGCCAGGATGGGCATGAAGTTGGTATCGCCCGCCCAGCGCGGCACGATGTGAGTGTGAAAATGGTCGTCAATCCCTGCCCCCGCCGCCCTCCCCAGATTGATGCCGATGTTTAAGCCATCGGATTTGAACACTGACTTTAAGACCTTAACACTTCTGGCGACAATCGCAAAGTGCTCGTTGCGCTCCTCCGGTGTCAGGTCTTCCGGAGTGGCGAGGTGTCGGTAAGGAGCCACCATCAGGTGGCCGGGGTTATAGGGATAGGCATTCAGCATGACGTAGTTGTGCTTGCCCCGGTATAGTATGTAGTTCGCTTCGTCGTTGCTCTCTTTCGGTTTGTCACAGAGGATACAGCCCTTGGGCTTCTCCATCCGGATGTACTCGACACGCCAGGGCGCCCAGATACGTTTCATCGTTGTCTGCACCTACCACATAATCTCTTCGTGGTGGAAGGCTTCCCCCAATTCGAACCCCTGCCCTTTGGCCACCTCTTTGGCCCAGTCCCTCATCCGCTTTTCCACCCAATCGAACTTATCGCCCACCTGGCTCTTATGGCATTTGAGCGCCGCCAGTTTGATATCAAAAGTGCTGGTGATATCGGAGCGGTAGTTAATGTCGTCGACAGCGCCCCACAGGTAGATATGCTTCACGCTGTGCGGTTTGAGGCCCTCCTCAATCAACTCCGGATAGGACGGGCCATTTCGCGCGAACGGGTAGACCGCATCCAGCGTGACGACGCCGCTAATCCGGTGGTCGCGGTGCCAGATGTACCGCCGATAAGGGTTAGCGGTCAAAACAATGTCCGGCCGGTACATACGGATGTGGCGCACGATGTCGCGGCGCAGCTCGTGGCAGTCTTCCAGGCCGCCATCGGGGTACCCGAGAAAGACCACTTCCCACACCCCGAGCACTTTGGCTGCCGCCCGCTGTTCCTTCTTGCGGAGCGCGGCGAACGCCTCAGGCTTAAGGCTCAAATCCTCGGTGCCTTTTTCGCCATCGGTGCAGACAATGTAAACGACCTGTTTGCCTTCCTTAATCCATTTGGCGATGGTGCCCGACGCCCCGAACTCCGCATCATCGGGATGGGCGGTGACCACCAGAATATCAGCTTTCTTGACCGGCACAGGAAACCTCCCTTCAAATCAGGTGCGGGACGAGACCACACCCGCGTGTTGAGCCGAATATGCCTCGATGACGGCGCGGTACTCCGCCACCATCGCCGTGGCAATATTCGACCAGCTGTAGCGGGCGATTGATGCCCGCATCGAGTTAATCGACTCAGCATTGGGCTGACGTCGTGATAGAATACGTTCGATTTTCGGCGCCAGCAGGTACGGCGCGTTGCCCGAGACGACGTAGCCCGTCTTGCCCTGGCGAATGATGCTCCGGGCGCCCCCCACATCCGCCGCCACCACCGGCGTGCCGCAGGCCAGCGATTCGAGCACCACCAGCCCGAAGCTCTCGTAGTGAGAAGGAATGACGCAGACATCCGCGGCGCTGTAAAATTGCGGCAACTCCGACTGCCTGACCAGACCCAGGAAATTGACCTGCTCCTGGATGTTCAGTCCGACCGACAGGTTCTGCAGTCGCTCCCCTTCCTGCCGGCTTCTCTCGTCGCCGCCGATAATCCAGAGCCTGACCTTCGGGTCGTTCAGGCGGGTCATCGCCCTGAGCAGTCTATCAACGCCCTTGAGCGGCTCAATCCGGCCGACAAACAGGACGTGCTTTTCGTCGCCTGCAAAGCCAAGCTCGCGCCGGGCGACTTCGCGGTCGACCGGCTGGAAAAGTTCCGTATTGACGCCGCAGGGGATGACGCTGATGCCATCAGGAGAGGCGCCGCAGTGCCGCACCAGGTCGCCCTTTTCCCGCTCCGTGGCGACGATGATACGCTGGCTGTTCTCGATGATGCACCTTTCCGTTTTGATGCGTAGCTCCGGCTCTTCTTCCCCGATGCCGATGGCGTTCTTGATGGCGCCGACGGTATGGAACATCGTGAGGTGCGGGACATCCCACCAGACCTGCAGGAATCTGCCCGCCCACGCCGAGAGCCAGTAGTGGCTGTGAATCAAATCGTAGCGGATGCCGCTGTCTTTGCGGAAGTCTTCCAGGTGGCAGGCGAAGCCGGGGAGGTGGGGATAGACCGCCAGCTTGTGAATTTCGCCGTCCTCTCCAGCCCGCAAATGGATAAGCCTGACATTCTCCCCCACTTCGATAATCTGGCCGTCAGAAGGGTCGTGGAGGCGAGTATAGATGTCCACGAGATGGCCCCGTTTACCCAGCTCCCGCGCCAGCTCGAGGATATAAACGCTCATGCCGCCAGTGTCTTTGGCTCCCAGCCTCCCCATCGGGCAGCTGTGGGCGCTGAGCATGGCGATCTTGAGATGTCTGTCCCTGATTGAATTCTCGCTGACTATTTACCTCACCCCCATTGGATGGAAAATTCTAAATCCTAAACTCTAAGTCACAAACGGGGCTTCGCCCCTCTCATTTGGACTCCCCTTGCGAAAGCCTTATTTTAATATTATACGACAATTAGAAATTGGAATTTCGTTGCCGCCCGTATCATACTTGTAGCGCTCACCGCCCTTGAGAAAGTCCCACGTCTTCCGGCCGCTCTCGATGCTCTCCTTGATGCAGAGAATTTTGGACAGCAGACCGACGCTCAGGTAATCGTACTTCGGGTCGTAGGCCGAGTTATACAGATACATCGTATCGTTATAGTCGAAGCCCATAATCATCGCCGCCGGCTCTTTACCCACCTCCAGGATGCCGAACCTCAGTATGCCGATTTTCGCCATTGCCGCCGCCAGCGACCGGAAGTAGGTCTCCATATTATTGCTCATGAAGCGGGCTTTTTCTTCCTTCTTGCTCAGGGTGAAGAGGCGGACGAAGGCGTCCATATAGCCGCCGGGGTCGCCTTCCGGCTTGACACAGCGGTAGCTGGCATCGCCTTCCTCGGCCAGACGTCTCAGCTTGCGCCGCACCTCGTGGCGCTGTTTCTTGGAGAGCCGGTTGAGATACTCGTCCCAGGTCTTCGGCAAATCAAGCTCCAGCGAGACCGCTTCCTGCTGGCAGGATGTTTCATAGCCCATTCCCTTTGCCATATCGAGGAGAACGGTCGTCACGGCGGAGTCAGGTCGTAAGGGGTTCAGCTCCAGCGAGGTGATGCCTTTCTTTTTGAGGTCGTCGAGCAGGACGCTGAAGAAGTCCTTTTCGCGGCCCGGGGCAATGACAAAGTCGAGATAGTCGCAGACATCAGCGCTGCCGACGAAGCTGGCTTTACCATCCTTTATCTGGAGCGGCGCAATGCCGATAATTTGCGAGTCTTCTCTCACCGCCCGCAGATAAAGCTCGGTAGCGGGCTGGAAATGGCGCCACCAGACCTCGAGCCAGGCGGGCAAGATAAAAACACAGCCCCACTTCAATCGATTTTCTGAGTTTTGCCAGTATGAAGTGAGGCCGTCAAAGCTCTCCGGAGTTACCGAATAAGACATACTTAATTATAAGTGTAACACCTTTGATTGGACGTATTCAATTGGAGTCCGTGCTCCAGCGCGTCCCCCGCACTTTCCGGGGGAAAGCCGGCGCGGAACGAAGTTTCCCAGGCTTGTCTTCACCAAACAGAAACATGCTGATATTTGAGAACGCTCGCTTTGACGAGAACTCCTTTCTCTTGACGTCTCTGAAACTCACAAGAACAAACAACAACGGGTATGGTGGGCGCGGCTCTTTCCGCCACTCTTCCTCTACCTTCTTTAAGACGTCACGAGGTTTGCTTTCAGATTCGTATGTTATTAGCACTGCATATTTGATTGTCTTTTCGCTAACTTCAGGAGGGTGCCACGCTCTATAGCTCCGCAGTCCGTTCAGTTCACTCTGCACATCACCCCATTCCCATTCCAACGCTATTTCATCTCCGTCTCTGCTTCGCAACACTGCGTCTGTCTTACCACCTGTTTCAAACCTGGCCACGAAACCGAAGAGGTTAGCTATGTTATGCACAACAATCCCAATGTGATGCGTCCAGTCTGCTCTGTGCGCTCCTATGGAGATTTCGTCAATCGGAAAATCACGATACCAAAGATACTGAAAGAGAGCCGCAAAGTCTTCTGGTGAAGCCCAGTCTTTCTCCAGCATTTTGGCTCACCTCCTTTTTCAAAGACTCAATGGAGCAACAACAATAATACCACACTCCAATTGCCTACATCATCCTCAATATGCTAGAATGGCAATGATTACGCTGAACAAGGAATGACAATGCCGGAAAAACCGCAGAAACCCAAGACTGACCTGAAGACCTTTCTCGAAAACGTCAATAAGAGCCAGAAAGACAAGCGGAGCGGCAAGAAAATCCGTTTCGACTTTGTGAACCGGAAGAGAAAGAACTAGTCCGGCTTGCCCACGGCCGGCTCAAATGGGTGCCCTTCCCGATTGAAGTCCGGCTGGTAGCTTTCCGGGGCATCCAGCTGCTGCATCCACCCGTTCTCTACCCCCAGCTCGTCCAGCAGGTCGACGACCTCATAGTATTCCATCTCCGTTATCTTTCTCGATAGGAGTGGCATCTTTGGCGCGCGGTGGGTGGGATAATACTGGGCCATAACGCTCACCGTAACCCTCGGCGAGACCTCATTCACCAGCCACTTCAGCGATTCCTCGATACCCGCCAGTCGATTGGGCAGGATGAGTAGGCGGACAATCAGCCCTCTTTGAACCACTCCATTCTCATCCAGCGTCAAATCGCCGACCTCCCGGTACATTTCTTTGATGGCGGCACGGGCGTTTTGCACGTAGTCGGGCGCGCCGGAGAGCTTCAGCGCCCACTTGTTCGAGGCATAGCGCAGGTCGGGCAGGTAGATGTCGATGACGCCGTCAAGCTCCCTGATGATTTCCACCGAGTCGTAGCCGCCGCTGTTGTAGACGAGCGGGATGCGCAGTCCCATCGGCACTGCTTCCAAAAGGCTGTGGACAATCTGCGGCACCACGTGCGACGGCGAGACCAGGTTGATGTTGTGACAGCCCAGCTCGTTCTGGACGTAGAGCATGCTCTCGGCGAGAGTGTGAAAATCAACCGTCTTTGACTCCTGCGTCTTATGGTCCTGACTTATCTGGTAGTTCTGGCAGTAGGCGCAGCGCATATTGCAGTTGCTGAAGAAGATAGTCCCCGACCCACGGCTCCCGGAAATCGCCGGCTCCTCACCGCGGTGGGCACAGACCGATGAGACGATGGGCAAGTAGCCGGTGTGACAGTACCCCCTCTCGTTTTCGAGTCGGTTGACCTTGCAGTCGCGCGGGCAGATGTCGCAGGAGCGGAGGCGGGACTCCAGTCGCTCCGCCCGCCGCGCCAGCTCCCCTGATTTGAATAGTGCAACGTAGCCAGGTTCCATGGTCAATCGCCTTTGTCTACTAGATTGTCATTGCGAGCGAAGCGAAGCAATCCGTGAACCACGGATGGGCGGATTGCTTCGTCGTTTAGTTTACACTGAGCGAAGCGAATGTGCTCCTCGCAATGACGAATACTCACTCTCTTCGCCTCACCCTCAGGACCAGCCCCTTCACGCTGGAGACTTCCACCGTCTTCCCCGCAGGCACCTCGCCGTTCTCCGACTCGGCTTTCCAGTACTCACCATTTATCCGCACCACCCCCACTGGATTTAGCGGCTCGATGACTTGCCCGCTCATACCCACCATAGCCTCGACGCCGGCAACTCGCCGACGGTGAAAGCTGGGTATGACCGAGCGGTGAAAGACAAAGGCGATACCACCGAGCGCCAGCGCCAGGACAACCGCTGTCCAGATGGGGATACTGATGTCGAAAGCCCATAGGACGAGCAGCACCAACCCGACCGCCGCCGCCTCATCAGCCAGTAGTCCGAAGAAAATGAGCCAGTCCCGAAAAGTCCGCTTCACACTTCTATTATACTTTATGTCAAACGTGGAAGGCTAGGACATCTCGAAGTGCCACTCGCACCAGAAGTGGTCGGGGTGGAGGTCAGGCGGACAGATGGCGTGAGTCATCTCGATGCGGGGGTCGATGACCCGGATATAGGCGTTGAGCATATTGATGCCGACCGGCTTGCAGGGGAACTCGCCGCGCCCGTCCCGGATTCTCGCCTTCTGCGGCGGGCAGTTGGTCATCCGGAGCACCGCCTTCTTCTCCGTCATTTCGACGACCTGCGGCTCGAAGACATAGAGGAGCGGGTCGAGCTGGATGACTTTCATCAGCTTGTGGATGGAATGCTCTTCGGTGATATGAAAGTATTTCAGCACCCGCCGCGCCTGCGCCTCGCTGAGCCGACGCCAGACCTCGATATCGATTTCCAGGGCTTTCTCCAGCCCGAACTTCTCCTCGACGAGCGTGAACCACAGCCCGTCGAGCGTATAGGCGCTCCGGGAGCAGAACTCAACGAGCTTGTCCGGCGGGATTCTGGCAAACTCGGGTACGGGCATAGTTCAGTCCTTTCTACAGCGGCAGGTTGCGCAAGCCGTCCAGCGCCGTCTTGATGCGGCTCAGGCAGCGCTCCCCGCCCAGCACGGCCATCGTCTGGAAGAGGGGCGGCGTGGCGAGCTTGCCGGTGACGGCCGTCCTCAACGTGCTGAAAAGCTGGCCCGTCTTCAGTCCAAGCTCCTCGGCCAGCGGCCGGAGCAAGTTTTCCAGCGACTGCTCATCGAAGGACTGAAGCTGACTCAGCCTTTGTTGGGCAACATCGAGGGCTTTGAGCGCCGACTCGCGGGTCATCCCCTTGCTGATGAGCAGGTTGCAATCGTACTCGACATCGACGAAAAAGAAGTCGGTCAGCAGGGGCACCTCGGCGAGAGTCCTGGCGCGCTCCTGAATCAACGGCATTATCTTACGGACGTAGTCGCTATCGAGCGGGCGCTTCACCTGCGGCGGCAAGCCCTTCTCCAGGAAAGGCACAGCGCGGCAGGTCAAGTCGTCCGGCGTCAGGGCGCGGATGTAAACGCCGTTCATCCAGTTGAGCTTTTCGACGTTGAAGATGGCGGCCGTCTTCGAGATACGGTCGAGGGAGAAGCTTTGCATCAGCTGCTCGCGGGTCAGGATTTCCGTCTTATCGTCCAGCGACCAGCCGAGAAGGGCGAGGAAGTTGACCATCGTCTCGGGGAGGAAGCCCTGCTCGCGGTACTCGGTGATGGAGACGGCGCCGTGGCGCTTGCTCAGCTTGGAGCGGTCAGGACCGAGAATCATCGGCAGGTGGGCGAAAATGGGCTTCTCGTAGCCGAGGGCGTCATAGAGGAGGCAGTGGCGGGGCGTGCTGGAGAGCCATTCTTCAGCGCGCAGGACGTGGCTGATTTCCATCAGGTAGTCATCGATGATGTTGGCGAGGTGATAGGTGGGGTAGCCGTCCGACTTGAGCAGGACGAAATCGTCCAGCGTGCTGTTGTCAAAGACGACGTCCCCCCAGATAAGGTCGTGGAACTTCGTTTGCCCCTCCAGGGGCGTCTTGAAGCGAACGACGGGCGTGATGCCCTCGGCTTGCTTTTTCGCCCGCTCCTCAGGGCTTAAGTTGCGGCACAAGCGGTCGTAGCCGGGCGGCTGTTTGCGTTTGACCTGCTCGGCGCGCATTGCCTCGAGTCGCTCCGTACTGCAGTAGCAGTAGTAGGCATTGCCCCGGGCGACCAGTTGCTCAGCGACGGCTTTGTATTTGTCCAGTCGCTGGGACTGAAAATAGGGACCGTAATTGCCGCCGACTTCCGGGCCCTCGTCCCCGTCGAGGCCGAGCCAGCGCAGGCTGTCCAGGATGGCTTCCACGGCGCCCTCTAAACGGCGGGCAACATCCGTATCCTCAATGCGGACGATGAAGCTCCCCCCGTTACGGCGGGCAAAAAGCCAGTTAAACAGCGCCGTGCGGATATTGCCAACGTGGGGGAAGCCGGTGGGGCTGGGGGCGTAACGGACACGGATGGGGTCAGGCATTTGAGTCCTTTCTACTTCAAATAACTGGATAAAAACTTCCTGACTTCTGCCAACATGCTCTTTACTTTGTCAGCATCATATTCATCGAAGTGTCCGTGGTCGGCATAGTCTCGCAGCTTGTTCCAAGCTTCGATTTCCCTCTGTTGAAGGCGATTATACACTTCTTTGTCCGCAAGCTTCTTATTAAGAGAGCTTATGTTATCGTCTGATTTCACAGTAAGACCATTATTTTCGCAAATACGTCTTAGTCCATCTTCCAGAACCGCTCCCACCAACGAAGCAGTAGGGTCTTTGTAACTATTATCCAGCAGATGCTCTGCCATATCTAGAAAATCCGAAAACAAGTCAGCCGTGATAAGAGTGCTCGCTTTTGTGAGGTATCCGCCTGCAATGTCTTCTCTGACAGCCTTGAGGATTGCCAGTCCCCGTTCAGCTTGATCACGCTGAGACCACTTGCATCGTTCTTCAAACTCACGATAATGAACACTACTCGGTGTAAGAATTGCCTCTAAGAAAGATAGCGAACTTGTTCGCCACTGCTGAGCCAAACCAGTCTCTACAAAACCCGGTGTTCTTGCCGATAGTGCGAGAAGTTTTTCACCCATGTTGATTAGGCCTTCTAACCTCTGCAATATTCTGTCAGTATCCATTCTCCAAGCCTCTCATCTATTCTACCACCTTACCTTATCTCCCTCAACGCCCGCGCCAAATCCTCCGGCAGCTCGGACTGGAACTCCACAGACTCGCCGGTGGCGGGGAGCTTGAAGCCCAGCCGGTAGGCGTGGAGGAACTGGCGGGAGAGGTGCTTGGACTTCACTCCGTAGACCGCGTCGCCCACCACCGGGTAGCCAATCGCCGCCAGGTGCACCCGTATCTGGTGCGTCCGCCCTGTCTCCGGCATCACCTCAAGCAGAGTAAAGCCGTCCAGGTACTTCACCACCTGGTATCTCGTGCGCGCCTCCAGGCCTTCCCGCACCACCGCCATCCGCTTGCGGTCGGACGGACTGCGGCCGAGCGCCGCCTCGATGAGACCGCACTCCGGCTTTAGCTTGCCCCGCACCAGCGCCAGGTACGCCTTCTTCACCGTGCGCGCCCGGAACTGCTCCACCAGGTTGAGCTGTGCCGCGCGGTTCTTGGCGACAATCATCAGCCCGGAGGTGTCCTTATCCAGCCGGTGCACGATACCCGGTCGTCCTTCGGCTGAAGGACTAATCTCGGCCAGTCGCGGGTAGTACGCCAGTATGGCGTTGATGAGCGTTCCGCCGGGGTGACCCGGGGCGGGATGGACGGTCAGCCCGGCCGGCTTATCGATGACCAGCAGGTCGGCGTCCTCGTAGACAATCTTGAGCGGCATCACCTCGGGCGCAAGGGGGCTGGGCGGGGTGGGAAAAATGGTTACTTTGACACGGTCGCCAGCACTCAATTTGAGGCCGGACTTCGCCGCACGGTCGTTAACGGCAACATTGCCTTCCTCGATGAGGCGCTGGGCCTGCGTGCGCGAAAGCCCGGGGCACTTCTCGCTGACGAACCGGTCCAGCCGCACCCCGGACGTCTCGACAACAAAGCTACAGGTCTTCTCCATCGTCATTCTTTGGCACGAGATGGCCGCAGGAGCGAATAAGCCAGCAGAATGACGCCGGTGGTTATGGCCGCATCGGCGACGTTGAAAGCGGGCCAGTAAGTGAAATCAATGAAGTCGGTGACATAGCCCAGCCGAATGCGGTCGATGAGATTGCCGGCAGTGCCCCCCAGCACCAGCCCCAGCGAGAGCCGTCCCAGCAAGCCATCGAACAGCGGAAATCGACGGTGAACCACCAGCCCGTAGATGAGCAACGCCGCCACGGCAATGAGGGCAATGAAGGTGAGAATGAGAATCTTATCGCGGAATAGCCCGAAGGCGGCGCCGGTATTCTGGATGTGTATTATCTGGAAAAAGCCAAGACGGAAAAAGACGTAACCCTCGGGCAGGGCAGTCCGTATCCAGAGTTTGCTCAGCTGGTCAGCGGCGGCGATGAACAGTCCGGTGAGGAGAAAGACCACAGCGCACCCTTTTACAGAGTTGGCTTGAGCCTGGGCTCTTTGGCCAGTTTGGCCTTGCACGCCATGCACAGGATAGCGTAGGGCAGGGCTTCGAGGCGGGCGGGGTCGATGGCGCGACCGCAGCTATCGCACTTGCCGTAGGTGCCTTGCTCGAACTTCTCCAGAGCCCGGGTGACTTCAACCAGTTGCTCTTTGAGTCGCTTTTCCAGGGCGAGGCGTTTCTCCAACTCAAGCGTCTCGGTGGCTTCTTCTTCACGCTTACCGAAGGGGCTGCCGTCGCGCCGTTCCTCTTTAGGAGTCGAGCTGGCTCTCAGCTCCTCGAGCTCTTCATTCAGCCGCTGGCGTTCACTCTCCAATCGCGAGCGCAGGATATTGAAATTAGTGGTCATCATCGCCTCCGCATATCAAGTTTGAGTCAGGCTCCATCAACGCTTATCTTGTTATCAAGTTCTAGCAATCAAAGGGAAAGTGAACGGCAGTGCCGGTTAAGACAACACTAACAGAAACTGGCGAACAGCCGCACAAGACTGACCGCACCAGCGACTAGCGATGGCGATACGAGGCACATAATAAAACACCGTAGCTCTGGTGTTCACGCTCCTAGTGTAGCCTATTTGCTGGCGCGGGTCAATACCATAATGCGGGAATTTTTCGAGCGTGAGGAAAAAGGCGTAAGGACTAACACATACGTGAAAAAGACTTCACTAATCAGGTTTGACTTATGCCGTGGTAGGGCTTATACTAACACTGGACATCGCGGGGTGGAGCAGTGGCAGCTCGTCGGGCTCATAACCCGAAGGCCGTTGGTTCGAATCCAACCCCCGCTACCAATTTTTAACCTAGGAAGCTCACGAAATCTTAGAGAAATCGGGGGCTTTTCTGTTTTTGCTAACAAATTGCTAACAAGGCGCAGACTAACTTTGCGGATTGATAGATTTGGTAATAATTTCTTTGATTTGATCTTTAGTAAGTGCCATCTTATCAAAGTCAAATTCATTAAGTTTTGTAATATCCATAAGATTCGGAGGCTTATTGCAAGTAAGAGTTGCATCTATTCTCTTCAAAGTGCATGCTGCTTGTATAATTACTATAGTAAATTTAAGACGTGAAGCTTTCACTCCATCCATTGTTTTAGGCCGTAGTTCACATTTTTCGATTCTTGCTGTGATTGCTTCATCAGACAGGTCAAGATTCGCGAGAAAGCGGTGAGCAAATCTATTTCGAATCTCACATATTAATTTCAGGTCATTGAATAACCATTTCGGAATCAATCCTGAGAAGTAGGCGATATTGGTTTTAGTGTAAAACGATTGTAAGACATGCTCATCTTTGAATATTGATTTCACCCTTTCATCTTTTATATAAGATGCAGTAATTAGTTTTTCTAGGTAGTCATCTAATAAACTCGCACTAAGGATTACAATTTCTCTGTCGCCAATTTTTTCCAGAGATTCAATAAATGGGTCTATGTCATTGTGCATTTCGCTAAATTTTTGTTCTAGAGCATTATCGCGCTGCTTGATTCTAGATTCGATTAATTGTTTAATGGTGTCCTCGTTTTTGCCCTTGCGGCTAGCCATCTCGATTTCTCCTCGCATGAAGATTTATTCTAGTATAGATTATCTAAGCAGCTCCTGAAATAAACAATGCTTCGTCAAACTGCTTAGCCGCTGCCTCTTGAAGTCCTGGTGCCACGTGACTATAGGTATCTAGTGTAATCTGTATGCTAGAATGCCCTAGTCTCTCCTGAACGATTTTCGGGTGGACACCCTGCTTTAGCATAAGAGACGCATGGCTATGTCTGGCGTCATGCAAGCGGATATTCCGGTCCGCGCATGACCTACCGGCATCCCGTGATGGCAATACAGCACCTGCTCGATGGGCGGCGGAAAGAGCCGCTCCAGCCGGAGAACACTGCCTGAAAGATTGCCTTTCTACCTAATAACAAACGGAATCACAATCGCTACCACGCCGGTAAACAGGACAACAAGCATAAACAAATTGTACCTGGTGCGGTAGTCGCCGAGGAGGGAGGCATCATAGTAGCCTTCCACGCCCTGGTCCTTGTACATCTTGAGCAGACCGCTGAGCAACTTCTTCCGCATCTGCCGGCCGCGTATCAAGCCGACCTCGACGACAAAGTTGACCACGATGATGAGGGCGACGAAGGTGAACATCACGATGGTGGCGGTGGTATCCCGGTCGCCGGAAGCAACCCCCGAGTTTACGCCCAGACTCACCAGGTTCAGGATAATGGCGGTCAGGACGAAAATCGTGTCCGTGCGCGTGTTGGCATTAAGCTCGCTGATAATGTGTTCGTGGACCCGCTCTATCATATTTTCCCCTTTCTGAAGAGTCCCTACATGACTACTGCCTGCCGATGCGCAGGAAAATAAAGACGAACCCGGCAATTACCGCCACGGCGATGGCTAAACCCACCCACAGCCACACCGAGGGCCCGTTCTCTACCCGCACCCAGATGGTCATTACCCGGCGGATGCCGTCCCCTTCGGCAATGAAGTTAATCCGGTTATCTCTCTTCGTGGCGGCGCGGGATGGCTTAACGTTAACATCGATTGCGACGACACTGCCGGGGGCAAGGTTATCGATGGTGACCGGATTGAACTCAACCAGCCAGCCTTCCGGGGCATCGGCCAGCAGCCTGATATTGGTGATGGCCCTGTTGCCGAGGTTTTCGATTTCGAGGTAGAGGGGGTTGTCCTTGTCGGGCTCAACGCGGTCGAGATAGCTGCCGGAAGAGAACCGGATGACGAGGTCTTTTCTCTCGGTCTGGGCGACGGCATAGGAAGGCGAGAAAAGCCCAGCCACAACCGCGACGGTAAAAAGAAACCAGACTACTCGGCTCCTGCTGCTCATCTGTCCCGCCGTTAAATCAGGCTATCTATTCCACTATATAACCTATTGCGATAGAAAACAAGAGCCTCAACGTACCAGTGTTTAAGGCATGCTCCCAAAAAGCACACTTTCCTTCCTGCCCCCCAATGTCCTCAGCAGAAACGCCCACCCGCGGCTATGCTATAATATCCTCAAAATGACACGTGGGGAGGAGGATAGTCCGTGACTGCTTTCATTCCATTACTATCATCCATCGTCAGTCTCACCTTTGCCATCACCGTGCTCGACCAGTATTTTGCCCGCCGCAAGCCCTACCAGCTCGTCTGGGCAATCGGCCTGTTCATGTATTTTCTCAGCACCGGCGCCGAATTCTGGACGGGGATGTGGGGGCTGAACGAGGTGGTCTACCGCCTCTGGTACCTCATTGGGGCAATCTTCGTGGCGGCGTACCTCGGAATGGGGACGATTTATCTCCTCGCCCGGCGCCGCACCGCGCACATCGTTATGACCATTCTGCTTATCGTTTCAGTCTACGCCGCTTTCAAGGTCTTCGCCGCCGACATCGACCTGAGCGCCATCACCAAGCTTAGCGGCGCGGCAATGCCACAGGGAATTCGCCTGATGACGCCACTGTTCAATACTTTCGGCACGGTGGCGCTGGTGGGCGGGGCAATCTACAGCGCCTGGGTCTTCTGGCGCAAACGCATCCTGCCCCACCGGGTGACCTCCAACATCCTCATCGCGGTGGGGGCAATCCTCCCCGCCTTCGGGGGGATACATATCAGGTTTGTCGGCTCGCCGGAGCTGTTCTATGTCTCCGAGTTTCTGGGTGTGGTCATCATCTTCGCCGGTTTCCTGAGAAGTCGCGAGGTCTTTGGCCTGTACCGCTTCCCGCTGGTTCATGGGTTCAAGAAGGTGGTTGCCGATTAGCTATACCAAAGTGCCTGATTGTCTACTTCCCACAGGGCGGGACGACGGCTCGTGTGACGCAATCGGTTGCCGATGGGCTGAAAGAAACTGGCTACAACTGTGACCTGCCGCAAGGGGGAGACGGTAACAATAGAACCCCATTGACATCCGCCCTTTTTCCCTTTACACTTTCCTTATCGGATACAGGGAGGTAACTATGGAGAAATCGAAATCGGCTATGCCCAATCGACAGCGCTTTCTGGACATCTGCCGCTTCAAACGACCCAATGACGTCGTCAGTTACGACTGGTTTAATCGCTACTGGTTGGAAACGCCCAAAGAGTGGGTCAAGCAGGGCGCCCCCAAGGAAATCCTCAAGCCGGAAGGTTTCAACAAATACTTCGGCTTTGAGTATATCCACAACTTGCAGGAAATCGTCTCCGAGCATAACCGCATCGACGTGCCCGAAGCCCAGGCGGGGGAGAGGTTCTCCGTCACGCCGCCGATTATGCCCGTCTATGAGGTCAAAGTCCTCCGCGAGGACGCCCGCCACCGTGTCGAGACCACCTACGGCGGCGCAGTGGTCGAGGTCCTGAAAGAGAACCCCGGAATGCCCAAATACCTCGAGCGTCCGGTGAAAGACTGGGCGACCTGGCGGGAATACAAAAAGCGACTCGACCCCTATACTCCAGAGCGCTGGCCCAAGGACTGGTTTGGCTACGTGGCAAAGACCAACGCCGAAGATAACCCCACCCTCCTGATGATTGAAGGCTTCTTCGGCATCCTGCGCGAGTGGATGGGGCTGGAGCCACTCCTCTACGCCTTCTACGACGACCCCAAGCTCGTCGAGGATATGATGGACCAGATGCTCTACATGATGCAGGGCATTCTCTGGCGCTGCACCAAAGACCTGAGAATCGATTTTATCCGCTTCTGGGAAGACATGGCCTATAAGGCCGGACCGCTGCTCTCCCCAGCGATGGTCAAGAAATACATGGTGCCGCGCTACAAGATAGTAACCGATTTCCTGCACCAGAAGGGCATCGATATCATTCACCTGGATAGTGATGGCAACATCGATGAGTTGATTCCGCTCTGGCTGGACTGCGACATCAATTTCCTCTGGCCGCTGGAGGTGGCGGCGGGGATGGACGTGGTGGCTCTGCGCAAGAAGTATGGCAAGAGGCTCATCCTATCGAGCGGCATCGATAAGCGGGTCTTCCTGAAGGGCAAGGACGCCGTCAAAGCCGAAGTGATGGCCAAAGTGCCCTTCTTAATTAAGGACGGCGGCTACTTCCCCGGCCTCGACCATGCTATCCCGCCCGATTGTCCCCTGGAGAACTTCAAGTACTACATCAACCTGCTGAGGGAAATCGGCGGGCAGGCAAAGCTGTCTTTCTAGTTCCTGCTTACAAAACGGGCGTCAATGGGCACCAGCAGATGAGACCCTTCGCTGCGCTCAAGGGTGACAGAGACAAAATGTCATTCTGAGCGAAGCGAAGAATCTGATAGAGACCCTTCGCTGGCGCTCAGGGTGACATATCCAGCACTAGTTCGGGCGGGAGTAAGTCGACTCTTCGTTGGTGATGAACTCGAGCAGGACGGGCCGCTTCTCTTCCTCGGTCACCCGGCGGGCACGGCGGAGCGCCGGCGCGATGTCTTTAGGTTTCTCAACGCGCTCGGCATAGCCCCCCAGCGCCTCCCCCAGCTTGGCATAGTCGCCGGTGATGAAGCGCGAGCCATACTTCTGGTGCGAGATGGGCATATAGTCTTTTTCCACCGCCATGATGAAGTTATTCAGGACAATGGTGATGATGGGTATTTTGTGGCGTGAGGCGGTCTCAAAGTCCATCCCCACCATGCCAATGGCGGCATCGCCCATCAGGTTAATGCAGACCTTCTCCGGCTTAGCCAGCTTGGCGCCCATAATCAGCCCCAGCCCCGTGCCGAGTTGGTGGGACTTCCCCCAACCGATGTAGCTGCGCGGCTCGATGGCGGGGTAGAAGGGCAGAATCTGGTTGCGCGGACCGCCGGCATCGTGCGTAACGATGGCGTCTCTGGGGTCGATGGTGTGTATCAGCTCCCAGATAATACGATAGGGGTTGAGGGGCACTTCCTCCGAGGTCAGCCTGGGCATCCATTCCGCCAGCCACTCGTCTTTCACTTTCTTGAGTTCTCTGGCGACGGCGCTTTCCCCCTTGCGACCGTCTTTGCCCAGCTTCTTCTTCACCAGCTCAATCAACTCAACCAGGACCAGCTTCGCATCACCGATGATGGGATGGCCGACGGGCGTGTCCTTGTTGATGTCCCGGTCCTCATTGGTAATCTGGATGATGGTCTTGCCCATCGGTATCCGAAACTGCATGTAGTGCCGCGCCAGGCTGCAGCCAACTCCCAGCACCACGTCCGCCTTGGTCAAGAAGTGGGGAACAGTTCGGGGACGGATTATAGAGGCCGTGCCCAGCGCCAGGGGATGGTCTTCCGGGAAAGCGCTCTTACCGGCGAGCGTTGTCGTCACCGGCGCCTGCAGAAGCTCCGCCAGCTCGATAAGCTCCTTCGTGGCTTCAGCATAGAGGGCACCCTGCCCAACGTAGATTACCGGGTTCTTTGCCGCCAGCAGGAGGCGCGCCGCCTCGGCGATGTCCCGGGGGTTACCGGCGGGTCGGGTAGCTTTCACCGGCTCGTAGGTGAACTGCCCCACCTCCTCGTTCGCGATGTCGGAGGGGATTTCCAGCATCACCGGCCCACCCTTCCCCATTTTGAGCAACGAAAAAGCGCGGCGCATCAGCTCGGGAACACGCTTTGCCTGGTTGAACTGTGCTATCCATTTGGTCACCGGGGCATAGACACGCTGGGCATTGAAGTAAGGCTCGATGCCGGCCCAGCCGGTCGGATGGCCCATCGGTAAAACGAGCATGGGCGTGGCGTCAGAGTAGGCCGTGGCGACCCCGGCCAGAGCATTCTCAATGCCCGGGCCATACTGCAAGCCAAAAACGCCTATCTTTTTCCCATTGTGGGTGCGGGTATAGCCATCCGCAATGCCGATACCCACCCGCTCCTGGCGGCAGATGATGGGACGGAGGTCCGCCTTGGCCGCCGCCTCGATGAGGGGGGTGGTGGGGTAACAGCTGAGGAACTCCACCCCCTCTCGCTTCAGTATATCGACTATGACGTCAAGCGTGTTCATGCCGACTTCGCCACCAGTTCGCTCAGTCCGAGTTCCGCCAGCTTCTTGGCGCTCGGCTTGGTGGTCTTGGTGTCCCAGTCCATCGCCCTGAGGTAGTCGCGAATCATCAGGTCGTCGTCAATGGTGACGTTCGCCAGGGGGCCCGCCTTGAGCGGCGGCCGGCCGACAAGTCTCTGGTTGAACGTGTACTTCAAAGGATTCAGACCCTCTCGGATGTTGAACAGGTGGCGCATATTGGCCACACGCTCGCCGACTTCCAGACAGCTATCGATATCGTACTTCACTCCGGTGACTGCGGTGAGGCAGTCCGTAAGGAACTGAGTGGGATAGGCGATGTAGGAGAAGATGCAGATGCCGCCGGCGTTGACGATATGCGCCATGTTCATCGCCTTCTTCTGGACCTCGCCGGTGTTGGTGAAATCATACTTGTCCTTTCTATCGTCGGTCAACCAGCCGTTGCCCATAATCCACGAGCGTCCACCCTGAGTATGGCGCGCCGGCGTCCCGTCCAGTCGATAGGTCACTGCCAGCGCCGGGAAGAAGCGCGGGTCGTGGGCGGGGACTTCCTGCCCCTGCACGTGGACGGCAAACTGCTCGGCGCCCTTGCCGATTTTCTGCGCCGCCCGCCAGACACCGTCGGCAAGCAGGTCGCCGATGCCCTCGCGCTTGACCATCTTCTTGACCAGGGCAACGATGGCATCGCCATCACCCCAGTCGAGCGCCATACCGACGTCCTTCTTGGTCAGGATGCCGCTCTGGTAGCACTCGATGGCAAAGGCCGCCGCCGAACCGGCGGAAATAGTATCGATGCCGTAGACATTACAGACATCATTGAACTTGATGATAGATTCGAGGTCGTCATTGAGACAGAGCGTGCCGGACATACAGAGTGTCTCATACTCCGGCTTGTGGCAAACGCGGGCGCGGCCTGGCGCCGCTTTCATGTGACCGCCGCAGCGGATGGGACACTGCCAGCAGCCGTACCGCTTCTCCTGCTCGGCGATGACGGCGTTATCGCTGATTTGGGCCGCCCCGGGGAAATCGATGCGGCCGGCGCCAATCCAGTTCTTCACCGGCGAATCACCGCTCATGGCGCTGGCTTCGGTAATGCCAGCGGTGCCGTATTTCTTCATATTCTCGCCCCAGGTATTAATTTGGGCAATCCACTTCTTGCGCGCCTCTTTGCAGCCCTCTTCGTCCGCCATCGGCACCTTGAAATCGCCCTGGACAGCGATTGCCTTGAGTTTCTTGGCACCCATCGCCGCCCCCATGCCGGAACGACCCGCGGCCCGGCCTTTCTCATTGATTACGCAGGCAAGGAGGGAGAGGTTTTCCCCGGACGGCCCGATACAGGCGACGCTGGTCTTATCGCCGTGGGACGCCTTAAGTATATCCTCGGTATCGAGGCAGTCTTTGCCCCACAGTTTGGAGGCATCTCTCAGCTCCGCCTTGCCGTTTTCCACATAGAGGTAGACTGGCTTGGTCGACTTGCCGCTGAAGAAGATACCATCGACGCCGGCGAACTTCATATAGGGGCCGAAATCGCCGCCGCAGTTGGCATCGCCCCAGGTGCCGGTCAGCGGCGACTTGCCGACGACGACAAAACGGCCGCTGGTAGGAGTTGGCGTGCCCGTCAACGGTCCGGTGAGAAAGCCAATCATGCTGTTGGGACCGAGGGCGTCCACTTTGCCCGGCATCCGCTCATAGATAATGCGGGCGCCCAGGCCATAGCCGCCCATAAACTCCCGGCGCATCTTCTCCGTTATCCCTTCCTGCTTGATGGTGCCCTTCGATAGGTCAACGAAGAGCAGTTTGCCCATAAAACCTTGCCTCATAATCACCTCTCCTCTCTAGTATGTTATTGGTTAAAGATTTGCCTCAAATAAGCCACCGATTTGCGGGCGACCGGCTCGGGGTCACCTTCCGGGGCAATGACCACGGAAGCCGAGCCGTCAAAGCCCTCCGCCTTCAAAATCCGCACGATGTTTTTCCAGTCGAGCACCTCCTTCTCGGGCAGGACGCCAGGCGGCCAGCGACTCGGTTCGTAGAGGTGGATGTGCTGTGCTTGTCCTTCCGCCGACCTGATTCCCTCCTCGATGGACTTCTCCGCTGCCCAGAGCTGGTGAGTGTCAAGCATGATGCTGAAGTGAGAACTGCCTATCTTTTTCACCATCGCCATAGCTTCCCGGTTGGTGTTAAAGAGTGCGGTGTAACTTGCCTCGGCACACTCCAGCATGATGATAGCGCCTGTCTTTTCGGCGTGGGCGGTGAGCCCACGGAAGATGAGCTCTGCCATCTTCAGCATGTCTTCCTGGCTCGCCCCGGGCAAACCTTTCCCCCGTGACATACCCAGACCAACCCGCGCCTTGAAATAACCCGCAAAGTCAAGGATACGTTTGAAGCCGTTAATCGCCCGCTTGCGGGTGGCAGCATCCGGATGGATGAGGACATCTCCCTGGGCGGCAATACGCCCGCTGTTGACTACCGGCATCACCGCGCCCGCCTTTTTCAAAGCCTTCTCGAAGGTCACCGGGTCGGGCACGCGGTCGGGATTGGGCATGAACTCAATGCCGTCGTAGCCCCAGCTAACGGCGGTGCGAGCGATTTCCCCGGGTGAGCCGGTCAGCACCTTGACCACGAACTTGTGCTGGAGCATATCCGCTTCGGCGGCGAACATACAGAACTTGACGGACACATTTACCTCATTCTAGAACCAATTTTGGTCTCTGGCAATTAGACGATGGTCATACCACCGTCAATAATCAGCGTCTGGCCGACCATATAGTTGGCGGCGTCGGAAGCCAGGAAAACCGCCGCACCGATATAGTCGTCCGGGCTGGCGGGCCGGTTGGCCGGGACGCCGTTCATAATTCGCTGGAAGTCGTCGGGATGAGTCTTAAAGAAGTCGCGATTAATCTCGGTGATGGTCACGCCGGGCCCGATGGCGTTAACATTGATGCCGTATTTTATCCATTCCACGCCCAGCGTCCGCGTCATGTGAGACACACCGGCCTTGGTCGTAGCGTAGATGGCACGGCCGACCTGCCCCATCTGTGAGAGCACCGAGGAGATATTGATGATTTTGCCCTGCTTCCGCTTCATCATCTCGCGGGCGACCAGCTCGGCGCAGAAGAAAGTGCCCCTCAGGTTGGTGTTGACCATGGTGTCCCAGTCTTCCTCGGTGTACTCCTCGGCTGGCTTGCGGATGATGACCGCGGCGTTATTCACCAGGATATCGATTTTGCCGAACTGCCGGACTACCTCTGAGACCATCGCCGCGATGGAAGATACCTTACTAATATCGAGGGGAATGTGGACGGCTTTGCCACCCTCTTTCTTCAGAGTCTCGACGGCTTTTTGCCCGCTGGCGACGCTGCGGTTGGCCACGACAATAGTTGCTCCCGCCTGCGCCAGGCCGCGGGCAATGCCGTAGCCGATGCCGCGGTTGCCGCCGGTGACGATTGCGATTTTCCCGGAGAGGTCGAACATTTCCATTCTCGCCTCCTGCGTCTACTGTGGTTTCAGCCCGAGCAATTTCGCCGGGTTAATTTTCACCATATAGTTGACTTCTTCTTTCGTCAGACCGTTACGCAACAATGATGCGATGAACATCCGGAGCAGTTCCGGCATCGTGGGGTGGGGCACACCGCCGGAGTCCGTGCTGATGACGCAGTTCCTGGCGCTCTCCCGCTTGATGGAGGCGACGATGTCCTCCGGGCGGGTCTTGCCGCCGGTGGGCGATACCTGCCAGGCGCAGTACTCGATGAGCACGCCTGCCTTCGCCAGCTCCACCCTCTGCTCCGGCGTCAGTACGGACTCGGAAAGGAAGTCGGAGACGGCGTGCGTCACGGCGATTTTGGTCAGGCCCATCTGCTTGGCTTTGTCCACCAGCGCCACAATCTCCGGCGCCGAGACGTGGCCAGTCGCCAGGGCTATATCGTGCTCCTTGATAACCTCGAGGATTTCGGTGGCTTCAGGCACCAGTTTGCCTTTGGCGTTAACAATGGAGATGCCCTCGCCTTTCATATCAATGCCAAGCACCTTGCGCACCATATTAATGGAGTTTCTGGAGCTGAAGACCGGCATCCAGACCACCTTGCCGCCCAGCTTGGCCTCGACCTCCGCTGCGTGCCAGTTCAGCCCGCCGACGTCATACTCCATGCAGACGCCGCCGTAAACCCCCACCTCCGGCACCAGCTCCCCAACGAGTGTGGCCAGGTTGGCGGTGGGGTAGCTGTGGTTCTTGATGACAATGGCCCGCATACCGGCTTCGCGGGCTTGCAGGGCAATCTCCAGAGCATTGAAGCGGCGCGGCATGATGTCAGGCCCGAAATGGAGATGGCTGTCAATCGCGCCGCGGAGGACTCGCCCCGCCGGCGAAGTGTCAATCTGAGAATGGACTTCAATAGCGTGTCCCCGGGCGTAAACAACCTCAGCCATGAATGCCTCCTACCTGGTCTCCTGCAAGAATTTCTTCAGCTTGGCCTGAAAGCCGGGGCTATCCCAGACTTCCTTGTTGATGACGCCGTTGGGCATCTCCCCTCGGCTCAGCTGGGCAATCTGTTTCGTTACTATCTCCCACATCATGATAAAAATCTGGTCAGTGTGGCCGAGGGCGTGCGGCGCCACGATGACGTTGTCCAGCTTGAGCAGGGGATTATCGGGCGGCGTCGGCTCCTGCTCCAGGACATCGATGCCCGCACCCTGAATCCACCCCTCTTTGAGCGCCCTGGTTAGCGCCGCCTCATCGACCACCGGACCGCGCGAGGTGTTGATGAGGAAGGCGGTCTTCTTCATCTTCTTGAGCTCTTTTTCGCCGACGAGATGGTAGGTAGCTTTGCTCAGGGGGCAGCTGATGTTCAGGAAGTCGGACTCGCTCAGCACGGTGTCCATATCCACCAGCTTCACGCCGACATCGTCGACGGCCGACTGCTTGATAAACGGGTCATAGGCAATGTGCTTCATATCGAACGGCTTTGCCAGCTTGAATGCCTCATGCCCGATGTTGCCCACGCCGATGGAGCCGAACGTGCGGCCCACCAGCCCGACGCCGTGGTACTTGGCACGCTCTTCCCATCCCTTCCCGGCCCGGGTGATTTTGTCCTTGACGAAAATCCGGGTGCTCAGAGCGAGCAAGAAGGTGATGATAGCCACCGCCATCGGGCGGCGGACGGCATCCGGGGTGATGGTCAGCAAAACATTGGCTTTGGTCATTGCCGGCACATCGACCATGTCGTAGCCGACGCCGGTACGGTGAATGGCGAGAATCTGGTCGTTCCCGGCCACCGTCCTCTCCGTCCATGCCGGAATCAGGGAGACAACGACGTCAAAACCCTTGATTTGCTCCGCCGTTACCTCTTTGAGATGTTTGGCGAAGAATTTATACTCCGCGTTGGGAAGCTCATCGAGAAACTTCATCGCCGCGCTGGGAATCGCCGGCTTACCCTCCGGGGTCAGGGCGTCACCGCTGATACCGACTCTAATCTTTCGACTCATATTCTCTCCTTTATAGAACCTGCTTGGTTGCCCGCAGGAACTTCTCGAACTTGGCTTTGAAAATCGGACTCTCCAGGACTTCCCTGTTCACCAGTCCTTCGGGGGCGTCGCCGCGGGCAATCTCGGCAATCTGGCGCAGCATCTGGTCCCACTCGTTCATGAAAACCTGGTCGGTCCAGCCCAGGGCGTGCGGCGCCACGATGACATTCTCCATCTTGAGCAGGGGGTTATCGGGCGAAGTCGGCTCCTGCTCGAAGACATCGATGCCCGCCCCCTGTATCCACCCCTCTTGCAGCGCCTTGATTAGCGCCTTCTCATCGATGATGGGACCGCGCGCCGTATTGATGATGAAGGCGGTCTTCTTCATCTTCTTGAACTCATTCTCGCTCACGAGGTGGAAGGTCTTGTCACTCAGCGGCACCGAGACATTCAGGAAATCGGACTCGCTCAGCACCGTGTCCATGTCCACCAGCTTCACGCCGACATCATCGACGGCCGATTGCTTGATAAACGGGTCATAGGCAATGTGCTTCATATCGAACGGCTTTGCCAGCTTGAATGCCTCATGCCCGATGTTGCCCACGCCGATGGAGCCAAACGTGCGGGCCACCAGCCCGATACCGTGGTGCCTGGCACGTTCCTCCCATCCTTTCCCGGCGCGGGTGATTTTGTCCTTGACGAAAATCCGGGTGCTCAGGGCGAGCAGGAAAGTGACGATTGCCACCGCCATCGGGCGGCGGACGGCTTCCGGGGTGATGGTCAGCATCACGCCGGCGCGGGTCATCGCCGGCACGTCAATGGTGTCATAGCCTACCCCGTTGCGGTGAATAGCCAGAAGCTGGTCGTTCCCGGCGACTGTCTTCTCCGTGAACTTGGGCTTGAGGACAATTAGCACATCAAAGCTCTTGATTTGCTCCGGCGTCGCCTCAACCAGGTACTGGTCCCAGATTTTGTATTCCACATTGGGCATCGCATCCAGTAGCTTCAAACCCGGACCGGGGGTTATCGGCTTCATGTCCTTATCGAACATATCCCGCGTAATGCCAACCCTGACTTTTCTACCCATAGTTCTTCCTCTCAAATGTGAATTTACTTAATCAGCGCTCTGGCTTCATCAATCAGGGGCTTGGCCTTTTCAACGTTATTGTCAGTGACATAGCCGATAGAGAAAAGCTGATAGCCTTCCTTTGCCCATCGGGCGCAGCCTCTCGGCGAGAAGCCCCCTATGCCAGCCACTTTGCCCGTTTCTCGGCATATTCTGACTACCTCTCTCAATTTCTCAGCGACCGCCTCAGAGTTCAGCGCTTCCGTCATCAGGGCTTTGGAATCGATAGCGCCCATATCATACGCCAGGTCATAAGCTCCCACCCACGTTCCGGTAATACCTCCTAGCTCCAGTATGTGGCGCATATTACTGATACTCTGCCGGCTTTCCGTCTGTGGGAATAGCATCGTGTTGTTGTTGATATATTCGGTTAGACCCAGAAGCGGGACTTTGGCTATGTCCTTCGGGTCGACGAGATAGGGGCTGGCGGAGATGCCCAGTCCGCGGTGACCGAGCGGCGGGTAATAGGTCTGGTTCAGCCCGTAGACCGCCTGCTCCACCGTATCCACGTGGGGCAATATTAACCCTTCAATACCGGCATCAAGGTAGGCGCGGAAGTGAGAGTAGTTCTCCTCGGGGCGGAGGAGGAGGGGAATGCCCGCCTTCTTAGCGGCGCGCAGGTAGCCAATGACTTCCCTCTTGTCAATGAGGCTATGCTCCATGTCCAGAATGAGCATATCGAAGCCGAAGTCTTTCAGGGCTGCTACCGTCGGTTCCGGCTCGTTGCCCCACCCGATGAGTGTCCCAAAGAGTCTTTCCCCCGCCTTCAGCCTCTTTTTCAGATTGAACGTCAGATTCTTGGCCATTTCGATACCTTTCTAGCTTAGCACAACGCTTGACCTCTGGCTGATTGCCAGAGTCCGGGAATGTCTGTTTCAGGCTTAAATTAGCCCGTTATCATTTTGCTGGGAATCCAGGTGATGATTTCCGGGAAGGCGATGCAAAGCCCCAGCCCCACCAGAATCAGAACAATAAAAGGAATCACGCCACGGATGATATGCCCCATGTTTATCTCGTACTTGTCCGGGATGACGCCCTTCAGGAAGAATATCGCCAGGGCAAATGGTGGTGAAAGGAAAGCGGTCTGGAGCATGGTACAAACCATGATGGCAAACCAGACTTTGTCGAAGCCCAGCTTTGCGGCGATGGGTGTAATAAGAGGAACCATGATAAAAGCAATGCCCAGCCAGTCAATAAACATACCAAGGATGAAAATAATAAGCATGATGATGGCGAAAACACCCCATGCGCCTCCTGGAGCGGCGAGAATGAAGTTAGAAATCACCTCTCCTCCCCTGAGCCTGAGCAAGACACCAACAAAGCTGAGCGCGCCGATAGCGACAACGGCAATCATGCCCGTAGTTTTGGCGGTTTCCATAGCCACTCTTCTAAAACCAGACCAACTGAGCCCACGACGAAACAGTGCCAGAAGTGTTGCTACAAAGGCACCAACCGCAGACGCTTCCGTAGGCGCCGCCACGCCGAGGAAAATAGTGCCCAGAACCGCCAGGACGAGAAAGACAATGGGGAAGACTGAGGTGAACAGGAGCCAGACTCTTTTGCCCAAGCTGACGGCTGCAGCACCAGCTTCATAATGGGAAGGGGCCATGGTGGGATTAATGGCGCAGGCGACAAGGATATAGATGAGGTAGAGAAAGGAGAGCAAAAAACCTGGCCCAATGGCGCCCATGAGCAGGGGGCCGACTGATATGTCAGCCGTAGTGCCATAGACGATGAGCATGACGCTGGGAGGTATCAAGATACCGAGGGTGCCGGCGGCGCAAATGCAGCCGGTGGCAAGCTCTTTGTTGTAGCCTTTTTCCATCATATGGGGGACAGCAATCATACCCAGCATCACCACGGAGCCAGCGATGATACCGGTACAGGCTGCCAAGGCAGTACCAGTCAACACAACAACGATGGCTAAATGACCGCGTATCTTATGCAACCAGATTTCAAGAGTCTCAAATAATGCAGTGCCGATACCTGACTGCTCGACCATGATGCCCATGAAGATAAACATGGGGACAGCCACCAGAATATAGTTAGAGAGGACGCCGAACCCTTGCGAATAAAGGATAAAAAAGATTTTCTGGCCAAAAGCAAGGAAACCAATGATGAGCGCCGAGCCCCAGAGACAGAATGCCAGCGGAAACCCGAGGAAAATGGGAATAAGCAACAAGGAAAACATGAGTATGACGACGGCTGCCGGACTAAACTCTATCATTACTAGCTACCCCCTTCCTCGTGTGGCGTCAGCTGCTTGCCAGTGGCCAGTAAATAGATATTCTTGACAAACCAGGAGAGCGTTTCCAGAGCGAGCAAGGTAAAGCCGTAAGCAATAATGAATCGGAACGGCACCATGGACGGCTCCCAGTAGCCCCACTGGGAGATTTCATGCTGCAGGAAAGACAGCCTAGCCTGTATCCAACCCTGCTGGGTGAAAACAGCGATAGCGCCAAAAAGATAAAGAAAGGTGAAGATAAGGTCAACCAGCGCTTTCGTTTTTGCCGACCATTTGGCATAGAAAATATCGACCCTCACGTTGGCATTGTGAAGCATAACGTAAGCGGTGGAAAGGAGGAAGAGAGTGCCTCCCATCATAATCGTAGTGTCATAAGAATACTTAGTGGGGTTATCGAGGACAAACCTCATGAAGACTTCAAAAGTCATCGTGAGCATAATCGCAACCGCCACCCAGGACACCGTTCTTCCCGTCCATTCCGCCAGCCAATCGATAGCCCGGAGCAGACCCTTGATAACAATCATAACTACCCCTCGCAACGAAGTATTTGGTCGTCCCTGGAGAGCCAATCAAGTGAAACCGGACGGGATGCCCCGGCGGGGTGGTGAGTGCCGGGGCATCCCGAAAAACCGTACTACGTTTGTCGCGAACTACTTAAGTAGCGTGGGCATGTCAGGTTGAGCCTGTTTGTTGTAGGTGGAGAAGAGTGCGTCAAAGGCTCTCACGTTGTCGTAGACCTGCTTGAAGAACGGGTCTTTGGCAGCTTCCGACTGCCATAGAGCATCCGTTGCCTTCGCGAGTATTTTCTGAACTGCCACTGGCATCTCGATAAGCTTGACACCAGCCGCAATCAGGGTGGGGGTAGCCTGGGAGTTGAGGGTCGGTATCATGGAGAAGTTGGTGCGCAGACCGGAGTTGATCAACTGTAGTACCATTTCCTGGTAGGCGGGCGGCAGTTTAGCCCAGGCATCCTCATTGACGTAGAATGATGCGGACGCCATAGGGGCATGGACGCCGGGATAGTACCAGTTCTTGGCAACTTCATGCATACCGAAGCTGATGTTGGTATAGCGGTCAGAAAGCTCAGCGCCATCAAGGACGCCTCTCTGGAGAGCTTCATAGACCTCGCCGGCCGGCGTGCCAACTACCGAAGCGCCGAGGTCGGAGAGGACTTTGCCCCAATCGCCGAAGGTACGAATCTTCATACCCTTGAAATCGTCAATGGTGTTGATTAGCTTGCTCTTGGTCATGATTTCAATTTCAGCGCCAGAGGCGGCGACCATGCCGAGCAATTTGATTTTATCGAAGCCTGGAGTCTTGTCAATAAGTTGCTGCTCCAGTTTCATACCGTCGCCTTGCATGTACCAGGCCATAAAGGCATCCGGGCTCGGGCTACCGGCAAACTCGCAGAATAGGCCGGACACCGAGCCAAAGGCGGCCTTGTTGTTAACCGGGGTAGTCCAGGACCCCTCAATAGTACCTGCCTGGACAGCAGCCCACTCAGTATTCGCGGCGACGACGGCGCCGGGTTCAACGATACTGACCTGGAAAGCGCCATCAGTCATCGTTTTCAGGTTTTTCTCAAACAGGTCCTTGAAAGTCTTGACGATAGGCTGAGTAGTGGGGTTCTTGGACTGGATGGTCCACTTAATCACTTTTGGTGGCTGAGCCGGGGCTGGCGCCGGAGCGGGTGCCGGGGCCGGGGCTGGCGCCGGAGCGGGTGCCGGGGCCGGGGCTGGCGCCGGTTTCGGTGCGGGTGCGGGTGCCGGCGCGGGTTTGGGTGCACAGCTGAGCGCCACGAGACTGAGAATGATGAAAATAGTTGACAGACCAATGATAACCTTCTTACTCAATTTTTTTCCTCCTGAATATTATGATTACCCGTGACCGGTGTTTGAATCACACTCTAATATTTATTACACCACCCCCCCTTTCCTTTAGAATTCAAACCGAAGCGCTACAAAATAATACCCTCATTGGAAGTTGTTGTCAATACGTCCTTAAGTCTACGTAATTCGGGGCAATGTAAGCCCTTAATTCTGAGATAGACAAGGCGTCCTGGCGGTTGCCGTCCGCGCCCATTTTTGATTATTCGGCACTGAAGATGTAATATTTAAGGGAGTTGGATTTCTAAACCGGAAAAGAGCCTACCGAGGCAATGATTAGCATCGTCATTCCGACCCTGAATGAAGAGCAATACATCACGGATTCCCTTAAATCACTGAAAGAGCAAGACTACACGGGCGACTACGAGGTCATCGTTGTTGACAATGAGAGCCGTGATGGCACGGCGGAAATCGCCCGTGGTCTCGGCGCGAGGGTCGTCTGCTGTCGTGAGAGGAACGGCATCGCCCGGGTCAGACATGTGGGCACTGATGCCGCGCGAGGTGACATCATTGTCCAGGGAGATGCCGACACCGTCTATCCGCGCCAGTGGCTCAGCAAAATCGCCCGGGGCTTTGAGTCGCACCCGGAAGCGGTGGCGCTAGCGGGGCGGTATTTCTACAACCACCCGCGGTGGTGGGCGAAGGTGGAGTATGCCTTCCGGCTTGGCATCAACCAGGTCAGTGTCGCGACACTGAGTCGGCCGCTCATCATTTCCGGCGCTACCTTTGCCTTCCGTCGCTCGGCTTTTCAGGCGGTGAAAGGCTACCAGGGGCTGACCTTCTCCGCCGACCAGTACGGTATCTCCAGCCGACTGAACAAGGCCGGGAAAGTCCTGTATGATAAGGACCTGTTTGTCTTCACCTCTCCCCGGCGTGTCGCCCACAAATCGACTCTGGTCCTGCTAATAGATGTTTTCACCAATCTCAACCGCTGGCACATTTACCTCTGCAAGCAGTGTTTGAAAAGCGTCAGGAAGTCAGAACGTGAGTAAAGAATCCCGATGAGTATTGACAGTCTTCTCCAGCAGGTCTACAACTTCTCCGGCACACTCGGTCCCAAGCTGGCGTTAGCCCTGTTCCTACTCTGCCTGGTCGGCGAATTCGGCCTGACCGTCCCCTATTTGCTGGAAACGGTCTGGCTGATAGCGGGGTACCAGATGGGTATCAAAGCGCTCTCCGGCTTTGAGGTTGCCCTTCTGCTCCTGACGGTCCAGGTGGGGCGGCAGAGCGGCGCGACGGCTCTCTACTACATCACCCGTCTCGGCAGCACGCCTCTGAGCCGACTGTACCACAAGTATGGTCAGAATAATCTCACCGAGAAAATCACGGCCTATCAGAACGGGTCGTGGAGAATGCTCAAGAAGTTCGACCTGCTCTCGCCCTTTTCCGTGGCTATGGGCCGCCTGCTGTGGCTGCGCCTGCCGCTGACGCTGGCGCTCGGTCTCAAAAAGAAAATAGCGACATTAACGGCGGGCGTTTTGCTCTCCGGGCTGGCCTGGGACGGCGTTTACATCATCATCGGGATGGTCACCGGCACGACGATAGCGCTCCAGCCGGCGCAGGTGATACTGTACTCGCTAGCAGGTCTGACGGCGATGTACCTGCTGATGTTCGGCGCCAAGCTCATCTTCGGGAGACGCGCCGCCCAGTACCAGAAGCACCGGGCATAGTTTACCTTCTGATTTCGAGCGGCGTTGACGCCGCGAACAGAGGCAGGAGTCTTGCCCGCACTTCCTTCCAGCTCACCGCCCTGGGAATAGAGCCAACAAAGACAATCTGACGCGGCACTTTGTAGTCGGTCATGTGCTCCTGGCAGAAGTGCTTGATTTCCGCCTCGGTGACCGTCACGCCTGATTTAGGCTTGATGGCGGCGCCCACCACCTCCCCCCTCAGCTTGTCCGGGATACCGATGACTTTAACCTCAGCCACTTTGGGGTGAGTCAGCAATGTCTCCTCGATGTCATGGGGATAGACGTTCTGACCCTTGAGCACCATCATTTCTTTCTTGACGCCGTGGAAAAACACACAGCCATCGGCATCGATGCTGCCCAGGTCGCCGGTATGCAGCCAGCCGTCTTTGAGCGCCCGGGCGGTGTCCTGAGGATTGTTGTTGTAGCCTTTCATCACCGGCCCGCGGACGACTATCTCGCCGACCTCGTTCAACGGAAGCTCCTTGTCATCGTCATCGAAAATCCGGATCTCCCAGCCAGGTAAGGTTTTGCCGATGGAGCCGATTTTGCCCGACCCGTCCATCGGCGGGCAGGTGACGTGGGAGACGGATTCGGTCAGTCCCCAGATGTCCGCCAGCCGGATGCCGTAGTATTTCATGAAGTCGTGAATAACCTCAACCCGCAGCACGGCCCCGCCGCTGGCGCACACACGGAGGGAGCTCAGGTCGCTTTTGACGCCTTCGCGCTCGGCGATGTTGTTCGCCAGAGCATAAATGTACGGAACGCCGAAGAGCATCGTGCCCCGCTCGCGCTCAATAACTTCCATCAGCGTAGCAATGGAGACACCGGTCCCCGGCACCATCACGATGGTACTGCCGGCTTTCACCGAACCGAGAAAGGCCGAGGCCAGCGCAAAATTATGGTACATCGGCAGGGCAAAGAGCATCACGACGTCTTTCTCAGTCTGCGCAAAACCCCGCGCCGAGATTTCCGCCTCGGCCACCAGGCAGCGGTGCGATATGACCGCCCCCTTGGGACGATTGGTGGGGCCGCCGGAGTAGGAGATAAGCCCAATGTCATCAGGGTCGATTTTCACCTGGATCGGAGTAGCCGGACTGTTCGCCATGATTTCCCGATAGGCAAGGTGCTGACCCTGGAACTTGCCGTCCAAATCGATGACGTGTTTGATGTGGGGGAAGCGTGACAGACTGGCGACGACCGGGGCAATGCAATCGCTTTCGCCAATGACTACCTTTGGCATGCAGTTGGCGAAGAGATTGGCCATCTCCTCCAGCTTGTAGCGTATGTCCATCGGAATAGCGATGGCGCCCGTCCTGGCGATGCCAAAAAAGACGGTAACAAACTCAGGCCGGTTCGGCGTGAGCATGACGACGCGGTCACCTTTCCGCACGCCCATCTTGATGAGCGCGTTGGCCACCTTGTTTGCTGCCTTATTTACTTCAGCATAGGTCAGCCGCTGGTCGCCCATCACCAGGAAAGTCTTGTCCGGGTACTTGCTTACCGTTTCTTCCAGCAGAAGTTTAAGGTTCATGCCACTCTCCCGTTTTGGAAAAACCTACCCCCCAGGAAACCGCGCTATTTGAAAACAATGGGGAAGGGGGGATTTGAACCCCCACGCCTTTCGGCACATGAGCCTAAGTCATGCTCGTCTGCCCTTCCGACACTTCCCCCTCAGCCAGGATGACTTTCGTTATAATATAGCACTTTGCCCGCGCTCTCTCAACCCGGTGCCGGAGACAAGAGCCACCGAGAAGATTATTGACCCGCCCGATTTTGTGGTAGAATACCATCCGACAGGACCTGGCAGAAGGAGATGAGACTGAGATGAGACTGTGGCACGCTTTGCTGCTGACGATTTTAATACTGGTCCTGCCCGTTCTTTCCGCCTGCGATATTACCGGCAAGCAGAAACAACAGGCTTACGAACAGCAACTCGAGTACTACCGGGCGCTGGAGCAAGCCGCCAGACAACAGCAGGAGCAATACCAGCAGCAAATCGAAGCCTTGAAGCAGATGAAGGAACAAGAACAACAGCAATACGAGCAGGCGCTGAGAGCCTATTACGAACAACAGCAGAAGTCGGTAGAGGAGCTACAAAAACAGCTTCAGGAGCAGGCTCAGCAGCAACCGCAACCGCAGCCTCCCCCGTAGGCGGTGACAACCCTCGGCGCGAACTGCCGGAGACCAGACAACAAGTCGCCACAGAGCAGGTACAGTATCTTGTTTTTGACCTGACCCCGTGCTATACTATAATGGTTGTAAAGTGGGTTTCGTCCCACTTTTTTTAATGAATGGGGAGTTGTAGCCAAAGATGAAGAGCGACTTTCTGCTGGCGATTACTCAGCTTTCGGCAGAGAAGAACCTGCCCAAAGAAGTAGTCCTGGCCGCAGTTGAGGCTGCGCTGGTCTCAGCCTACCGCAAAGACAACTTCGCCGCCACCCAGAACATCTCGGTCAGAATTAATCCGGACAGCGGCCGGGTTGAAGTCTGGGCGGAAAAGTCCATCGTCGAGCGCGTGACCGATAGTCACACTGAGATATCTCTTCCGGAAGCCAAGAAACTGAAAAAAGACATCAAAGTTGGCGATACCCTGATGGTCGAGTCGACTCCCCACAACGCCGGCCGTATTGCCGCCCAGACGGCAAAGCAGGTCATACTCCAGCGCCTCCACGAAGCCGAGCACAGCGCCATCTTCGAAGAATATACCACTAAAGAAG
>Ga0315296_10000333_pt1 | contig 43716 bp, 42 predicted proteins | sample YL17G14_18_MG_FD_203921 | JGI IMG/M metagenome (GOLD analysis project Ga0315296, IMG submission 203921) | Sediment microbial communities from Yellowstone Lake, YNP, Wyoming, USA - YL17G14_18 | ecosystem: Environmental > Aquatic > Freshwater > Lake > Sediment | place: USA: Wyoming | collected... | reverse complement strand
TGCGACCTTCTAATATAGATCTGATGAAGTGTTGATCCTCACGAAAATATTCTGATTCTCCAAGCCAAAAATCTACATTATCGCCGAGGTCATGTCTGTACCAAGTGAATGATTCTCCGTCATTCAGCTTAAATTCCAATTTGTCGTCATTCACCTTCAATGTTCCCTTAGAACCAATGACAGACAAGCCTACTTCTGGCATACGATAACCTTCCATAGACCGCGACACATCAAACTGCCCTTTCAGACCCCCTGACGAACTGACAGCAAAACACACACGATCCTCAGACCCTTTACTGGACAGTGGTTGCGAGTTCACCGACTCTACTTGAAAATCTCCAAAAAGCCACAGAGCCAAATCGATAACATGGCATCCCAAGTCCCTTAAAGCTCCTCCTCTTGGAGCAGATGCTTTTGACTCCTCATCGACCCCCAAGAAGTCTGACGAGTAGGCATACGCATTGAAAGAATAGATCTCTCCCAGAGCCTCTTTACCCAATAAGTCCTTGGCTTTCCCAAAGGTCACAGCAAATCTTTTCATATAGCCAACCATGTTGACGCCTTCATAATGCTGAGCCAATTCGCACAACGCCTTTGCCTCTTCATAGTTCGATGCAAGCGTTTTCTCCACAAATACATGGTGTGCTATTCCACTTGTATACAGTTCTTTTGTGATAGCCGAATGAGAAGAAATAGGCGTAGTTACGTAAGCCACATCAAGATCTAAGCTAGACAGCTTCTCCACACTGTCTACAACCTTGACACCAGTCGACGCGAATATCTTCCGGGAAAACCTGAGAATTACCGCACTCTTGTCGCATAATGCCACAAGCTCAGCATCAGGCAGGAAGCTCAAAATACTTCCATGAAGCAAACCCATCTTGCCTATTCCGATCACTCCAACCCTCAACTTTCTTCTCCTCAAATCCTCGCATGTCGTGTTTCTGAATGTTTCCAGAATGCAACCCGTCGATTTGCCTGCTATAACTTTGGTGGCTGCTTCGCCTAACCAGAAACCTGAAGATCTAATCTCTTGCGCAACTTTTCTACATGACGTTACTTCAAGGCGAGTTAGCAAGTTCTCCGATAATCGACATCAGAATGCGAAAACCGTCTCCAAAAGTAGACAGATTTGATTTCCCCCCGTTTCTTCGCAACTCTATGCTTGGAACCTCAATTACCTTCAGTCTCAACTTTCTAGCCTTAATACAGATTTCAGCTTCAATCTCAAAGTTTGATGACTTCAATTGAGGAGTCAGCTTTGCAAGCGCGTCTTTAGTAAAAGCCTCAAAACCATAACACAAGTCGGTATAAGAAGTACTCCAAAGAATGTTGACCAATGAAAGCAAAATCCTGTTTCCAATCTTGCGAACCAGATTCATGTCCTCTGAATAACCAAAGGACAGGAAACGAGATCCTTTAACCACATCGGCGCCAGTACGTAGAGCTTTGACGAACCGAGGTATCTCCTTTGCACTCATCGATCCGTCGGCATCCATCATCACAACAACATCGCCGTCAACATTCTCATGGATAAACGCTTGTCGCAAGGCTGCACCCTTCCCCGTTCCTTTCTGAAAAACGACGCTAGCGCCGAGGTTCTTGGCAACCTCAACAGTTCTATCTCTCGAGTTCGCATCAATAACCAATATTTTGTAATAACCCAATTCATGCAAATCATGAATAACCCTCGCAATGTTTCCCTCCTCATTGCGAGTAGGAATGATCACGCTAACGCGAGCGTTATTGAAGTGTCCAGCCCTCAACTGCCTTCCCCTTTCGAAATGACACAGCGCTGATTCTCACGTATTTCAACGAGTTCTCCCTTTTGTACATTATTCTAATATTGGAAAATGGTTTTCATGGAAATTGCCATACTCTGATGAATTTCTTGTACCAATGTCCCCGCAAAAAAGATCATTCACATCCCCTCCAAGTCCACATCCAAGTCAAGAGTCGATTCCAGCTTCACGTCTGAACAGAAGTCTCCATTCTCGTTCAAGTAACGAACCCACTGAATGCTTGTATCCTTCAATCCCACATTGACAGCATAATCTATCACACTCGGCACCAGATCCAAAACCCTCGAAACGTTCTCAAGAATCTTCAACTCACGGCACATAACCGAAAGACTCGAAGACTTCATCACCTCAGTCCTCCTCACCGAAACACTCTCCACCTCTTGCCGCAGCTTTCCATCATTAGGATGTTCCCTCAACCTCTCCACAACCTTGCTTCTCAACACATCAAGCTCATCAAGACGCCCACGTATTCCAGATATGCGAGACTCCAACAAATCCTTAGCCGTGGAGAGATCCTGAGCACCCAACTCCTTGCAGATTCGCTTAAGCTCCAGCGCAGCCTCTGCCTGCCCAACTCCAAGATACCTATCCCGCGGTCGCCAAACAGCAACGGGAGGAAACGGAATCCCAAGCCCCTTCGCCACATGCTCAGCCTCCATCAGATACGCGACGCCACCAGCACCTCCAACATAACAACAGGGCCGCAAACCATTGAAAAACACCAAACCCATCGGAACAGCTCTTGCCGATACCTGCGACGCCAAATCCCCTACATCTGGATCGTTTTCACGGCCAAAATTCAGTTCGTAATGTTCTTGGCAACGAACGCAGTTACCCTTCCCAAACAAAAATCCGTCCCTCCTCTCTACAAACAGCTTAGCTTTACTCCCACAACGGCAGTGATACCAGAAAGGAGCTAGAAAAGGCTCTTGATCTGAAACCCCACTACCCTTGTCCTCATAATGCGGGATTTCCATTGCTTCCTTCAACAGTCGTGAGTAATCTCTGAAATGGGAAAGCAAGAATTCAAATTCGCCAACAAAAGCCTGTTGACATTCCGAAAACCGTGCAAAAACCGTGTCATAACCCCACACATCGTTAACAATCTTCGACATCAAGAAACCATTAAAATCAGAGTACCTTTTCGCCCGCTCCCAACAATCCTCAACAATCCTCCAAAAAGAAGCCAAGTTCTCGTGTAACTCTACAAAAGAGGCTGAACGCGCCGCTTCCAAGCCCAGCTCCCTGCAAAGCCTCTCTATTGACCTAACAGCTTGTACAAGCCACTCTTCAATCTCACCCTTCCACTTCAACAAATGATCACGCGAAGGCTTCCCCACCTGATTCAGCATCAACTTCTCAGGAAGCTTCATCTCTATAGGCAATATTCCGCCGCTTCTCTGAACAGCAGGAAGCTCACACGACCTGACCCATCGATCATCCGTAAAATCCTGATCCGCAACACCAAAAAAGCTGACAACCGGAACCTTCAAAACACTCTCAAGCCCTTTTGCCAGGACAAAGTTCAAGGTCGCCTTGCGAAAAACCCCACTGTAAGCAAAAAAGTTTGGCTGATGAGCCGTCATGAGCACAACGCAATTCCCATCTTTCAGCTCCTCTATTCTCTCTTGAACCAGAGGCGTTAACGTCCCACACTCATCATGAAAAAGCCTCGCAAAACCGGCAAGTCCAGCTCGCCTTTCCCTCGTAACTTCCAGATTCAACTGATCCTTGTTTTGTTCACGAAAAGACACACATGCCCTCACAAGCTCCCCAAGACTATTGTGAACAACAGCATGTGCCTCGACCATAACGTCTCCTCAAACCTCGAAGACAAACTTCCCAACTTCAAAGGCTTCAGCCACATCAACCCCAGCCTGATAGCCCCGAAACTTTGCCAAGCCTTCAATAGCCTTCATAGCTGCAGCGTACACTCCACGCTGGTGGTTAACCTGCGTCCCAAACACACGCGTCATCTTCAATTTTGATTCGAAAGTCTGCTTTATATCCACAAAAACCTGAGGAGTAAAGTCCCTCTGTGAGGTAGCTCCCTCGTACATCAAGATGATCTTGCAGCGTCGACCAGCAGACAACGTCGCATACCCCGCGTTCCTATGGTCTTGATGCGTGTCCTTCAATGTTGGCGCATATACAATGTCAGGCTTAACCTCTTCAATGACCTTCTCAATACAGTCAATCGTTTCCCTACCATCGTGAACCCTCGTATCGGACAGTTCGCCGAAGAACAGGTCATCAACACCCAAGATCTCAGCGGATCTCCTGCACTCATCTTCCCGGAGTTCTGGAGAACCCGTAGCCTCCCCTCTAGTTAGAACAAGCAGATACACTCTGTCTCCTTTCAACTTGTGCAACGCCAGAGTCCCAGCGCATCCGAGTTCAACGTCGTCCGGATGTGCACCCACAGCCAGGATTGACTTCACGTTTCTCGGCTCCTTTTCTCTTGACTTACATTCTCAATATTGCTCGCAGGTGTATTAAAATCCTATAGAACCTAAATCTAGAACAATCATCTATTTCTTTACACAGAAGCTGTAATGTTTAGCCATAGGCTCACAAATCGGTTGTGAAAAATGAACGTGTCGGGTTCAGCATTGTAGATCCAGAGCTCGACGAAAAGCTGACAATAATAACCGTTGTTCTCCGCATCCCACGAAGTCATCTTGTCAACCCTGAACGCAACATCATTTATCACCAAACTCTCAACCATGGATCGGTTCTCAAAAAAAGAAACACCAGAAAACGAGAAAGTCAAAGGAGCTTCCCAGCTTCTGTCAACCTCAAGAGCCTCACGATACTCATACAAAGACGGAAGCGAACTCGGCGTCTTAGCCGTGGCATTTGGCAGAGATTCAGTCTGATTCCTAAACTTTACATAAAGACGATAGTATGAAGAAGCACCCATGTGATTGCCCACGCCGACATAAACCATGTAGGTCTCATTGCTTCTGACGTTAAAGGGATAGCCTTCAGCCATATGCCCCGGACCCAGAACCCAAAGCTCAGAAAACCTCTCACCACTCGGTAAGTGCACAAAAGTCATCAAACTCGGCACACTACACACAATTACACCAAGTAGCCCAGCAACACAAAACACTCGTCTGTAATCACTCAGCGTCCACATCACTCGTTCACCTTCGGCCGTGAGTCCAACAACTTCCTAACATAAAACTTCCTGAACAAATGCCACGCAAGCAACAAAACCGTAAGAAACACAACCCCAACCAAATACCCACCCAAAACACCATACGCAACCGTAGGCCACCAACCCTCTGCTGCCTTGCTCTTCAACACACCTGCATCCCCAGCAACAGCGTCAGACAGAACCTTACAAGCACCAGCGTACTCAACAGCCTCCGAATAATTCCCTGCACGTAAGGCCGCCTGGGCCGAAGTCAAAGCCGAACTCGCATCATTCAACCTGCCCATCAACTCACTCACATTCGCCCCGCTTCTTTCAGCATCCACAACGCTCACAAACGTCACGCGTAGTGCACTATCGGCTTCTGCAACCGCAGCCGCAGCATCATCACTCGAAAAACCATGAACACTATGTACATCAACCAAAACAGAAAACAGAAAAACTACGACCACTCCAAGTTCAAAAGCACGACGCAAAACCAATCTTTCCTTCAACTTCATCTAACCGCTCCATGATTCCTTCATGAACACAGAGTTTGCAAGACCTTCTTCTTGCCATTAACGTCATTAAGATGTTTCTCAACATACTTGGTACATCTCGAATAATCTTTGTAAACTTCCAAAAACTGCTTCCCCTTCGAAGTCAGAACATAACGGCGTCGCTTACGCTCAAAACTCACCAGACAAGCCTTGCTAACCTCAGCCAAATACTTGGTAAGAAGCCTATAACTCAGATTAGCCTGGTACATGATCTGCGTCTTCTTCGCTCCCTGACTCGCCACATGCAGCATGTCAGCTATAATGTCTAGCTTTCTCCTATAACCCAAGACTAACCCCTCGAAACATACACAGAACTCGTAAAACTTACAAAAACAAGACGAGAACACTCTTGCCTACTCTAACACTCAGACAACCAACATAGGACTAGAAGTGAACCCAGCCCCTTCCACCCTTCTTCAAATGCTGCTTCTCCTTCTTTTCACCCAAATAAGAAGCAGCCCGCCTAATCCGACCCCTCAACTTCTGACCACTAATAGTGGTTCGAATAAACTTCCCCCACCCGCCCACACGAGGATCCGGAGGAACAAACCTGTGCGCACCAACTATCCCATGCTGCTCCAAAACATCCTTAAAATTCAACAGTTTGAAACTTCTAGTCGCCAGAATCACAGTACCCCTTTCAACAAATAACCCAGAATAATCCCTATTCGCAATCCCCTCAGCTCTAAATCTGTCGTCAATCCGCTCCGTCCACAACCTCTTCCATTCACTCTTCAACTCTTCCACCGTCTTCTGCTGATCCGCAGCTTGCACTATTCAATCCCTCCCTGACAGGAGCGGACAAGAATGCTGAGCGGCATTACCCTCGTTCTCTCTTCCTCCACCCCATCTGTTCTTCAGATTCCAGATATTTAAATGATGCAGTATGAAACATCTGGGCAAATTGTCTAGAACAATATTACATTGATTCTATATAAGATTGCTTACAGAACTCGATATATCAGTTCTCCCGTTAACGGCTCTTTCTCCTTCATCGATCGATCGGGGGGAGGGGGTACCTCCGACAAGGCCCCCACTTATTCTTGATCCGAATTAACTGTTCATAACTGTTTTATCCATTCTCAGAAAACGTGTTCAATACATCGAACGTGCCAAAACAAATCACAGGAACAGTAGAAGACTTGAAGTTCTGCCAGTACTACTACCGAGACCTGGAAGAAGCCACACTGCCAGACGCCAGACTAGCGCTGCGACTGAGGAGATACTGGTGGATTCTGAAGAAACATGTCTGGCACACCAGCATTCTAGGTCGACACGCGATCAGATCACGAATACTTCCCCCAACAAAGCTGGAAAAATCAGCGTTCAAGGTAACGATCACATCCGCAAAAGAAAACAGCAAGATCTTGAACCTGCAAGAAGGCGAGTGGGTCGAAGTACGTGCGGCAACCGAGATTTTCGCCACACTCGACAGACAAGACAAGTTGAGAGGACTGCGGTTCACCCCTGAAATGGCGAAGTTCTGCGGAAAACGCTTCAAAGTCTACAAGAAACTAGACAAAATCATCTTAGAAGCAACTGGAGAATTGAGGAAGATAAAAACACCCACTGTTTTACTAGAAGGCGTGTTCTGCGACGGTACAGCCCACGGAGGCTGTGATAGAACATGTTTCTGTTTCTGGAGAGAGCAGTGGCTCAAGAGGCCATCCTCTAAAACCTAATGAAGAAAGAACAAGGTTTGAAGTGAAACCATGATAGTGACACATTCAAGACCGACGATCGATCAGGACGACATTAGAGCTGTCTCCCGAGTCTTGGCTTCGGGCAACATTGCACAGGGCAAAAAGGTTAAGGAATTTGAAAATGAGCTCGCAAAGCTCGTCGGAACCAAGCATGCAATTGCCTGCTCCTCAGGTACGACAGCTCTTCATCTAGCACTGCTAGGTCTAGGAGTAGGTCCCAGAGACGAGGTCATTATGCCCAGTTACGTGTGCTCATCAGTGTATCAAGCAACCCTGCACACTCATGCTACACCCAAAGTTGTTGATATTGACCTCACAGACCTAAACCTAAGTGCTGACACCATAAAGCAGCAACTTTCGCCTAGAACAAAAGCATTAATTGTGCCCCACATGTTCGGGACACCTGCAAAACTTGATGAACTACTTGAGCTCGGAATTCCCATCATAGAAGATTGCGCCCAATCATTAGGAGCCGAACATAAAGGCCGAAAAGTCGGAAGCATCGGAGAACTATCTATCTTTTCCTTCTATGCAACAAAAATGATCACTACAGGCGAAGGCGGAATGGTTCTAACAAACAACAGCGAATTCTACTCCAGAATCAATGATGCCCGAGACTGTGACAACAAGCCACCAATCCCGACGAAATACAACTATAAAATGACTGATTTCCAAGCAGCCTTAGGTCTAAGCCAATTAAAGAAACTACAACACTTCATTCAACGCAGGAGACAAATCGCCTCCCTTTATACCAGCAGATTCTCAGAACACAACGTTACAGTGTCTCGCGAGCATCCTGACAGGATGTCAGTATTTTACAGATATATTGTCATGGTCGACAAGTTGGAGTATGTTCAAAGAAATGCAAAAAAGAAAGGCGTGATGTGCGAAAAACCAGTGTGGAAACCGCTTCACAACAGCCTAACCAACGCTAAGTGCCCAAATGCTGACTATGCGTACGCCCACGCTCTGTCCGTCCCATTGTATCCAGGTCTTTCCGAAGAAGAGATCCAATACGTCGTGGAAAATCTCGAAACGATCTTCAGAAAAATGGACGAATCAGCAAAGATTCCAATGACCCACTACAACATCATCAATAAATGATTTAGCTCATTATTCTATAGGAATTGAACCTATAGGAACAGAACTCTCATAGACTAAGAAAGCATTACACGTGGCTTCTCTTTAGCACCAACGCGGCCAAGTTGAAAGCACAGCCTCAACCCTATATCGCCACTTCTGCAATCCGATCTTCACTTGAAGCTCTGGAAGTTCAGTCTTCATGCTGACAGCTCGAGTTTCCACTCTGATAGACCTCGCCAATCTTACTCACCAAGTTAAGTGACGAAATGACAAACTAAAAAGCCCTATTCTTGCATGGTAATATTACACACAAGGAAACACAACTTGACAGGTCAGAAATGTAGTGCAAGTTCAAGAGCGTCAGCGCAAACATAGAGCAACTCTTCAGGTCCTAACGGTAAATGCTTGCTCTCTCAAGCCTGGCGTCAAAGTGAAAGTCCGTGGAGGGCTCGTTTTCTCTAGGACTTGGCAGTTTTGGGATAAAAAAAGGTAGGGGGGTAGGCTGTTTGAAGGGTCGGACACCTCGCAAACAGCAGGCAGCCCATCGAATTCCAACATTCGGACAAGACTTGTAGCGCGCCCCATAAATCACCTGTACAGATCTTTTTCTTTGGGTCTCAAGAGCTCAGCAGCCTTCGCAGTATCAGACTTCGGATAATCGTACCCCCTGATTATGGCGACAGGAATCCCCTCGTTCGCCTGGCCTATCACAAGCTCAGCAGCCGAAGCAAGCTCATCGCCAATCGCTGTCTGCTTCACCCTCAAAACATAACCAAACAAATCCCTCTCCCCCCTTCTATCCCTTACAGGCTTGATCCCAGCAACCCCAATCGCCACGTTAATCTCCCCCTGCCTAAACGGACGACCATGAGTGTCAGAAACGATCACAGCCACATCACAACCAGTCAGCCTCCTGGTCTCCTGCCTAATCTTCTCCGCCGACCTATCAGGATCCTCCGGGAGCAAAGCGACAAATCTTTCACCAGGAACATTAGACCTGTCAACACCAGAATTCGCACAAACGAATCCATGCTTGGTTTCCGTAATAAGTATCCCATCAGCCATACGACTAATGCCTTTAGATTCCCGAAGGACAACCTCTACCAAAGCAGGATCTTTCTCAAACTGTTGCGCCACGCTTTTCGCAAAATCAGACGGAACAACATCATCAAGACTCACAACATTTCCCTCAGCCCGCGAAACAAACACATGCGTAACAACCAATATATCATGGTCCTGAATAGGAGTCCCCTGCTTCTGAGCTGCTTCACAAACGAGCCCAGCAACGTTATCTCCTGCCTTCACGATAGGCAAACCTTCGACTCCAATCACCTGAATTACCTTCAAAGGAAAGAACTCCCCCTCAGTTCATGCGTACTGTGCTTTTCCAACAGACTTAAGCTTATAGATTCCTGTCATTGTTGCACGCTAATACAGCTTCCATTAAATCGTTGACAGAAAAGTCTTACTCAGACAAGGCATTTATAGCAAACTCAACAAAGCATACCAGACTTCAATGAAGAACATCGACGTTCGAAAGCTGGCGGGAACCACTACTCTCGCTTCACTAGTGGTCGTTCTCGACTACACCATGAAATACTCTGGCCTCAAACTACCTTTCCCCATACTCCCCGACCTCAAGTTTGACTTCACAGGAATCCCCATAGTCCTATCCCTCTATCTTTACGGCCTGGTTCCAGGAGTCTTCACATCAACAATAGCCTTTGTCGCAATACTTGCACGCAGCGGAAACCTCCTCGCATCATCCATGAAAGCCATCGCAGAATTATCAACTGTTATCGGAATCACCTTAGCCTCGAAAATCTCCACCAGATCCAAGAGAAGTATGGAATATACCTTTGGAATCTCACTGCGTTGTCTGTCCATGGCTCTCCTGAACGTGCCCCTATTCACCGTTTACTACATTCCTTTCACTGTAGCATTTAACGCCATTCAAGGCTCAATAAGCATTCTCGGCGCATACTTCATATACGAAGCTGTCAAGAAAAGAACAACCTCACTAGAGCAAGACACAACCAAACACATCACAGTGCCATAACTGACTACATGTAAGTTTTGTGGAAAGTTGCAAGCAATGTTTATATCAAGAATTTGACCACTCAAACCATTCCATATGGAAGATAGAGAATTTGTCAATACCGCACACTAACTCCAGATCAGAAACATTGCCGTCTGCCTCATGTAGCAGACGTATGGCTAGGTGCATTGACTGATGCCATTGAAAACCATCAAAAAAGATACAGCAGAAGCATTATCATTAGAATGGGTCCTGCATGTCAAGAATTATAAGCTCAGCCTTAGCAAAACCCTGTGTGTCGGCTGCCAAATCTGCAGCCTCGCCTGCCCCAAAGAAGCCATCAAACTCGAAAAACGTCCCAAAACCCAAGGAGAAAAAGCCCAAAAAGCCAAAGTAGACATCGACCTGACCAAATGCAACTTCTGCGGCATATGCGACGTACTATGCCCCTACGGAGCGATAGAAGTGACTTCAAATGGAGAACATCTTCTCTCGATCCTTCAAAAAGAAAGCTTCCCTCAACTGGTCCGCCAAATCCGAGTAGACCCAAGCAAATACCCCGTCAAGAAAACACAATGTGAAGAGGCCTGCCCGCTAAACTTAATCACGATAACTTGGCTGACACCTGATGGAAAAACTGTCAAAGACATTAGTTCACTCACCAAGAAACAGAGAGCTGGTCTACAAGCCAAAGTTGACATCGAAAAAGAACGCTGTCCGTGCTGCAGAATCTGCGAATTCAAGTGTCCCGAAGGCGTAATACAAGTGCAGAAGTTTCTCCAAGGAAAAATAGCAATCGATCCAGAGAAATGCCCGCAAGATTGCAAGGATTGCCTAGACGTGTGCCCCATTACAGGAGCACTCTATCTTTCAGGTGAAGACAACAAAGTACGCGTTAACGAAGTGTTCTGCGTCTATTGTGGCGCCTGCAAAGCCGTCTGCCCTGTCGAAGAAGCCTTAGAACTCAAACGGACCAAAATAACCCACACACCAGTCAGTTCAGGAGCATGGAACAAAGCCTTAGAAAGAACAGCCTCACCACTTGGCATATCAAAAGAACTCAAAGCGAAAAGCGCCCAAAAGGCCCTCGAATCCGTTGAGAGGCTGTTGGAGCCGAAGAGGGAGTGAAATGGTACAAGCTGAAACGCAAAAGCAGCCAAAACCCGAGGAACTTCGAGTCGGCGTTTTCATCTGCCACTGCGGCCTAAACATCGCAGGAACACTAGACATAAAAGAACTGGTCGAATACGCAAAGACACTGCCCGACGTCGTTTTCGTCAAAGAGAATCGCTACACATGCGCAGACCCAGGTCAGGAAGAAATCCGAAAAGCAATAGAAGAACAGAAAATCAACCGCGTCATCGTAGCAGCCTGCTCACCGCGAATGCATGAGCCAACATTCAGACGAACAGTTTCTGAGGCAGGTTTGAACCCGTTTCTTTTTGAGATGGCCAACATCCGGGAGTTCTCATCATGGTGCCACCCAAGCACGCCGAAAGAAGCAACTGAAAAGGCCAAAGACATCATCAAAATGGCCGTGGCGAAGGCAAGGCTACTCCTGCCGCTTCAGACGATCGAGGTTCCAGTCACAAACAAAGCTTTGGTCATAGGCGGCGGCATAGCTGGAATGAATGCTGCTCTCGACTTGGCTGAGATGGGGTTTAAGGTCTACCTTCTCGAGAAGGGCGAAAGTATCGGAGGCCACATGGCTCAGCTCGACAAAACGTTTCCAACGCTTGACTGCTCAATATGCATCGAAGGCCCAAAAATGGTCGATGTGGGAAGGCATCCTAACATCCAGATAATATCAAACGCCGACTTATTGAGTGTCAGCGGCTTCATAGGAAACTTCAAGGTCAAGGTGCGCAAGAACCCGCGGTACGTGATTGCCGCGAACTGCACAGGCTGCGGTGAATGCAAAGACGCTTGCCCAATTGAATACCCGAACGAGTGGGACATGGATCTGGGCGTTAGAAAGGCCATATCTATTCCTTTCGATCAAGCAGTTCCACTTGTGTACACAATCAACAAGGACTATTGCATTGAATGTTACAAGTGTGTTGATGCGTGTGGGGCAAGGGAAGCGATAGACTTTGATCAGAAGCCCGAAGAGATGGAGTTAGATGTGGGCACGATCATTGTTGCCACAGGATATGACATCTACTTCCCCTATGACAATGCACTGTACGGCTATGGTAGGTACGACAACGTTATGACGTCTCTGGAGTTTGAAAGACTAATCCTCGCTGCTGGCCCGACAGGCGGAAAAGTCATCAGAGCTTCTGACGGAAAAAAACCTCACACAATAGCCTTCATCCAGTGTGTTGGATCACGGGACAAGAACAAGTATCCGTATTGCTCAAACTTCTGTTGCATGTACACGTTGAAACACGTGGTCCAACTGAAGGAAAAGTACAAGCAAGATGTTGAAATCTACGTCTTCTACATCGACATACGAAGCCCATTCAAAGCTTATGAGGAATTCTACGAACGCGCAAGAGAGCTGGACGTGAACTTCATCCGTGGAAAAGTAAGCCGCATCCTAGAAATTCCTGAGACCAAGAACCTCATCATACATGCTGAAGACCAAGCCCTTGGGCAACCAATAGAAGTCGAAGCCGACATGGTCGTTCTTGCGACAGCAGCCATTCCAAAGAAAGGCTCTGAAGAATTGGCACGCATACTCAACCTGACAAGAGGAGCCGACGGGTTCTTCATGGAAAGCCACCCGAAGCTCAAACCCTTGGACGCGCCGACAGACGGCATATTCTTTGCCGGAGCATGCCAAGGGTTAAAAGATATACCCTACAGCGTGTCACAAGGGAGCGGTGCAGCCTCAAAAGCGGCAACCGTGCTTTCAAAGCCAAAATGGAAGATCGAACCCATCGTTTCCGTAATCGATCCAACTCGGTGCAGAAACGTGACGGTGAAATGCGGCATATGCGCCGAACGATGCCCCTACTCAGCGATCAAGGTTGAGGAAAAAAAGGCTGCAGAAGTCATCACGGCAAGCTGCCACGGTTGCGGAACATGTGTTGCAGAATGCCCAGCCGATGCCATTACACAGATGCATTTCACCGACGCGCAAATCTTGGCCCAAGTAAGGGCTGCACTGGAAGAGAGGCCTGAAGAAAAAATCTTGGCTTTTCTGTGCAACTGGTGCAGTTACGCAGGAGCAGACCTCGCAGGCACAAGCAGGTTCGAGTACCCACCTACAACGAGGGCAATAAGAGTGATGTGTTCAGGAAGGGTTGACCGCGATTTTGTTTTAGAAGCTTTCAGGTTGGGAGCAGGCATGGTGCTGATAGGAGCCTGTCACCTCCCTTACGATTGTCATTACATAAGTGGCAACTACAAGATGAAAGCGAGAATGGACGCATTGGCCCCGATGCTGCAGAAGCTTGGACTGAGTTCTGAGAGGCTTCGAGTGGAATACGTTTCTGCTGCTGAAGGAGTGAAATTCGCAGAAGTAGTCAGAGAGATGAATGCACAGCTCAACGCACTAGGCAAAGAAAAGATCAAAGCAGAAAACGCAAAGCTGCGTCCAGTGCTGGAAAACATGCTGAAGCGAAAGGAAAAGAAGTAGTTTTCCGACTTCGTCGAGAGCTGACGCATGAAATGCTTTTTGATGTGAATATTGGATCGGATTCAATCAGATATATTTCAGGATCATCTGAATGCTCACGACCAGAAGCATGACACCGAAAATTAGACGAAGGTTCTTGCCTGAAACTCTCCTTGAAGTGTAAGCTCCTATCTGGGCCCCCAAGACTGTTCCAAGAGCAAGCAAAAGTGCATATTCAAAACTTATGTGGTTTGCCAAGAAGTGTTGCGTAACACCTGATATCGAGGTGAAGATCATCGTGAACATAGAGGTCGCAGTCGCAAAATGTATTGGAATTCCCATGGTCAAAGTTATTATGGGAACCAGAAGCACTCCCCCTCCTATACCGAGCAATCCTGACGCTAACCCACCGAAAAAACTGAGGAAGCAGCCGAGGATCATGACTCCCGTAGACCTGAATAGCTCAGTTTCCGATCTCACAACGCGTTGAGGACGCTTTTGTTCTACGACTGAACTTCTCTGTCTCAGAGATTGCAGATCAATCACCATACGCAAAGCGACAAAAATCAAGAAAAATCCAAAGATCAGACCAAGCTGTCTTGCTGGTATGATTGTGGTCAAGTACGCTCCTAACACGGCTCCGGGAGCGGTTGTCAACGCGAGAACTACGCCAGTCTTGTAGTATATGCGCCTTTGCCTTGAATAGTTCAATGTAGCCGCTAATGCAGTAAAGATGATCGCTGTCAGGCTTGTTCCAACAGCGTTGGCAGGGGCAAAAGAATATGCCATTGTCAAAAGGGGTACGATGAATACGCCTCCTCCAATGCCTGTTAAAGATGCGACTGTTCCTATCAAGAATCCGAGTATGGGCAACACGATTTCCCACATTTGTCATCACATTAAGGTGGCTTTTTTGTGGCAACTCTTTCCTTGGCAAAGTAGTATATTGCACCTGCAGCTAAACTGGCTAACCCAATGACCCACGCCTGCTCAGAGATCACAAGAACCAGTCCAAGAAGTGCTAGGCATGTTGCTGCACCCAAGACCGGCACGATATTATGGTAAAGTCTGTTCTCTTTTGGCATACGTAGGGCAGAAACGTTGGCTGAAGTGTAGTAGAACAGCATCGCAAAGGTGCTGACGGCAACAACATTAGAAAGGTCGGTCACTAGAACAAGCAACGCCATGGAGACGCCCGTTATCCAGACGGCATAATACGGCGTGTTATATCTCAAGTGTAATCGGCTTAACGGTTGTGGGAGATCCCTGCGCCTAGCCATCGCGTAAGCCATGCGGGAAACTCCTAGGATGGACATGAGTAGAACACTTGCCGTTGCCAACAGACCCCCTGCAGAAACTATCTGCACTGCGATTGGGCTTTCAGCAATGCTTATCGCCTCTGCTAAGGGCGAGTTTGAGTGTGAAAGCTGAGTAGCTCCTACAAGTGCGACGGCAATGGCGCCAACCGCTATGTAGAATACTGTAGATATCGCAAGCGATAGAATTATGGCTCTTGGAACATTTCGCGCTGCATCCTTAACCTCTTCTGCAACTACCGCTACCCTTCCGAAGCCGCCGTAAGCAAAAAAGACGTAGAACGCTCCTGCGAACACTCCAGCTTGAAGAGGCATGAATGGAACGAAGTTAGCTGTATTCGCATGAAGCAGGCCAAAGATGCAGAAAAATGCGAGGATAATCAACTTTGTGGACACGAGAAAATTGTTGAAAAGGACCGACTGTTTGATGCCAAAAAAGTTGAGCGCAGCAAAAGCAATGCAGAGTGCGGCTGCAACCAATTGCGGAGGTAATGTTGGAAACAAGTCTGCAAAGTAGTAGGCAAATCCCAGCGAAACAGCGGCGCCTGCGAAGGTGTTGCTCAGCATCCACATCCAGCCAGCTAGGAAGCCCGCAAAAGGCGAAAGGAGCTCATATCCAAATTCGTATACGCTTCCTTCTTTTGGCAGCCAAGCCGTCAATTCAGCAAGACTGAGCGCGGTGAACAAGGAAATAACAGCTGCGATGAGCATGGAAATCACGAGGGCTGAACCAGCATAGCCTGCAGTGATGCCTGTCACTACGAATATACCTGCGCCAACAATGGCACCGACGCTTATCGCCGTCGCATCGAATAATCCCAAGGTTGGCTTTAATCTGGGTAGCTGATTTTGCTCATCTCTCATGCTAATTCGCGGCCGGAGAATCTGATCTGAAAGTATGAATATTAAACCTTTGACAGTGCAGTCATGATATATCGTCGTTGCAAGAGCTAATTCAGAAATGCGGTTTCAGTTAATGAAGTTCTTATCGCCTTGTGACGGGGCATGCCTTGATACAAAGACCACACACGTCTCCGCCAGAGACCGCATGAATGTATTTGTGACATTTCTCTTTGTCAATGCTCCACCCCTCAAAGGCGTTGTAGACTGGATTATCCAAAGCCTTAACAGGACAATCCTTTACGCACTTCAGACACTTTTCCTTGAGACAGACTTCATTATCCAATGGTTCATCAGGCTTGAGTCTGGCATTCGTTATGACAGTGACAAAACGCACATAGGGCCCGTAGTTAGGTGTTAGAACTAGATTGTTCAGTCCAAACATCCCTAAACCAGCAGCCACAGCCACATGTTTGTGTGACATGTCTCCGAAGTTTCTCTTTGCATCATATGGCGAGCTCGCTGGAATCGCCATAGCTTCGTAAGCAAGATCCTCAAGAAAGTGCGTTGTCTTCCATGCTAAGGTGTTAAGCTTCAGGTTAACCACATCGTAGTTTATCTTGTACTCTCGCATGGTTCTTGGAAGTTGAAGGATTGCAGACTTGTTTATTCTCAAACCTATGGAGACGACGCTTGTCGCAGCAGGCAAGAAGTCTTTTGGACGATGCCCTTCTGGCGCTCTTGAAAACCTTTCGACAGGGGCTATTCCAACAAGAGTTGCTCCCTTGCTTTTGACGAAATCTTTCAGCTTGTCTGCCAGATCCAAGTTTTCACCATGCAAGTCGTTCATCTAGTCAGAGATTATCAGACTTGTGCAACTGTGTCCGATTTTCTTTTTCTTCCCAAAACTGCCGTGTACGCAAGTATTGGATCTTTGCTCTAAGGAGGTCCATGAAAAACTCTTCTTCTTTTGAATGCATTTTTCCGAGAATTCTTGAGGCAGTTTCTGGGCCCACACCCTTGACTTCCAAGGCTGTGATTGCTTTTCTTCCATAGCTAAGTACCAAATCAGCCGCACGCCTCGCCTGCGTCAATTCTCTAAGTTCTTCCTCTTTCAGCTCTTTGCCTCCGCGTCTTTTCATCAAGACTTCTCGCAGACGGCTTGCATCTTGGCTTGGATAGAGAACTGTTAGGAGTTTGGATCCACATTTCTCGCAAGCAGGATGTTCAGGTACGTTTCTGATTTTCTGTTCACTGACCAGTTCTCCGCAGGATACGCACAGCATCCTTGCTGTCCTAGCTTCTATCGCTTTTCTCATCCTATCTATGTTGCTTAGCAAGACCTCTTCAGGCGCCATCAGCTCTGACATATCAGAATATCTGGCTAGTATATGGTAGGCCAAAGGTGTTGGTTTGTCTAGACTGCATAAAACGCTGACTTTTATCCTGCCGTTTCTGACCTGTTGCATGATTTCTTTAGCTCTTTCTATGTCAACCTTCTCTATCATTGCTTCTCGAAGGGTTTCATCATAGATCGGAGTTCCATCGAATCGCTTGGGAAGCTGACTTAACCTTTCATAACTCATCGTCTTTCCACGGGGCAACGCACCAAATCTTTCTGCCACAAACTTCATTTTATAAGAAAACGGAAACTTTGCTTCCAAGTAATCTTTGAACGCCTTGCCAACTTCTTTACCTGTCAAGCTGAACAGTTTCTCAGACAGTTTCTGAACTTCCGATAGTGTCAATTTTCGTGGTGTTTCAATAAGTATACGGTAACCGTCATTCCACCAGCCGACCATGACTTCTCTGTCCGAGAGTACAGAATCAAAGATGCAGCCTAAAGTGCGATTCACCAATTCGCCGAAGCAAGCATGGACTATCAGATACTTGTCAAAGCATTCAATAACGATGTGATTATGCGTGGGCAGTGGCGCTCCTCGTCTTGAATGCTCTTCAATCTCTCGTATAACGCCCAGCAACGCGGGTCTATCTGCTGAAAATCTCACTGCAAGTCTATCTGCCGCGGCCTGAAGGTTTCCTGTTCTCTTCAGTTCTCTTTGAATTTCGTCTCGCAGTTTGCCAGTTTCCTGTGCGAGATCGAAGGGGACGGGAAGCATTTCGCCGTCCCATCCTGGAATCGCAGCCAAGGGATCTTCAGAAGGGACAACGTAAACAATGCCCGTTTCTTCTTCTATCTGGACTATTCGCCACACTCTGCCCCTGACGATAATATTCAAGCCCACGCGAGCTTTCAACGCCATGAACTCGTCGCCCAGAGTGCCGATTTTTCTGTCCGAGATCACATTCACGATAGGATAGCGTTTCTCGTCTTGAATCATCGACAGATTCTCGTAGTAGTAAGTTCTAGTCTTGGAGGCTTTTCTCAAAACTTTCCCTTCCTCTCCAACTCTTACGTTGCCTAAACGCTCTAAAAAGTATATCATGTCTAGAAGAGTATCTTGTGAGAGTGTCCTGTACGGGTAGGCTCGTCGCAGTGTCGGCAATAGCTCGTCTGAGTCGACGGTGCCTTTGTCCATGAGTGTTCCAACAATTTGATGAGCTAAGACGTCCAGAGCATCTTCATGAATCACGACAGGCTCAAGCTTGTTCTTGCAAGCATTTCTGATTGCTGCAATTGACTCCAATGTGTCATCCGGAAAGGCTGTTATGATCACACCATTTGACAGCATGTCCTGACGGTGACCGCTTCGCCCAACCCTCTGAATCAAGCTGCTAACCTGTCTGGGCGAAAGATACTGGATAACTAGGTCCACGCTTCCAATGTCGATGCCAAGCTCCAAAGTGCTCGTGCAGATTACCGCTTTTAAGACACCCGCTTTGAACTCATCTTCAATCTGGGCCCGTTCTTCCTTGGACAAAGAGCCATGATGGACAGCAATATCGGTTCGTCCTAGCTGATTGAACCTGTAACCCAACATTTCTGCAATCGTTCTAGCGTTCACAAATATCAAGGTTGACTTGTGTTTGTTTACAAGCTCTGTTATCCGTCTTATTCTTGCTGCAGCATCAGGTGCAGTGTTAAGTTTAGCTGCTAGATCGTAGTCTGATTCAACTGGACTGGGGCTCTCGACATTGTATCTGTAGCCTTTGAGGAATGAAGCTTCTATGATCTTGACGCTTCTGCCCGTGCCGGATATAAATTGTGCAACTTCGTCGGGATTGCCCACTGTAGCGGATAAACCTATTCTTTGAAATTCTTTTCCAACAGCTTCATGAAGTCTTTCTAAGGCTACTGCAAGCTGAACACCACGCTTGCTTGAAGCAAGCTCATGTACTTCATCTACAACTACATATCTCACACTGGCCAAGTGGCGTCTCATCCTCGAACCTGGCAGAATGGCTTGAAGAGTCTCAGGGGTCGTCACAAGCATTTCAGGGGGAAAGATTGCCTGTCTTCTTCGAAGCTTTAGCTCAGTGTCTCCGTGTCTAACCTCGATTGAAACATCTAGCTTTGAAGACCAAAACGATAGACGCTTCAACAAATCTCGGTTCAGCGCTCTCAAAGGCGTGATGTAAACCACGGATATGCTTTTCCTCGGTTCTTGTTGGATCAGGTCTGAGAAAATCGGGAGTAGAACAGCCTCAGTCTTGCCGCTCCCTGTAGGGGCAATCAGGAGCACATTTTCTCCTGCCTTGATGTGTGGAATAGCCATTTTCTGAGGCAAAGTGGGCTCAGTGAAGCCCAACTCTAGCAAAGAGTCACGAACGGGTTTGGCGAGCAGGTTGAAGACTCCTGAGTCTAGCACATCTTTGTGCATTTTTGAAGCCAAAATCTATGGGGGATTGAAACCTTTATTCTTTATCTTGGAGGAAGTGGATAGGAAAGTACTAGCCCCATGTCTTCGTGGTAGGCTATTGACACTTTCTCTGTGAAATTGCAGTTTTCAAGTGTTTTGCCGAACTCTTCTACCAGCGGGGCTTTCCTTGAGCAGAAGATTACCTCATTTTTTTCATTTGTCCACACTGTCAGCCCTCTTGTTTTCCCCTTATGAATCACGTGGAGGAAAGAGTCATCTTCTCCCACCTGCAACATTGCTACAGCGTTCGAACCTTGCAGACCACAGAAAAACGCGTAAAGCGCTTCAGTGACATCTCCCTTTTCACTAAGCACCTCTTCAAAAAAGTGAGGGATAACTTCGGAATCAATAAGCTCAAACTTCTCAGATTCAAAGACGTGTTCCTTACCGAGATTTTCTCTAATCATCTTATAGTTCTCCATTTTGCCGTTGTGGACTGAAGCCACTATCAATTCTGGGTCGCGTTCAACCACGTATGGCTGTGTTGTCTCTTTGAACTTTGCTGTTCCCATAAATTCCGGGCTCGGCATCCTTACATGTCCAAGCAAGACAGAAGCTTTCTTTACCTTAACGATTTCAGAGAGACTTTGAGCAGGGTGCTGGCTCATCTTTCCAACTTTTTCAACCGAGACATCACCGTTTTCTAAGAGTACAGCCACGCCCGCACCGTAGCCCCCGACAGGTCGTGGCTCCTGAGGAAGCTGTTGGATCTCTAGTTTTTTAAGAACCTCGAAGACTATGTCCATGGATACAGGTTTCAAAAATGAAAAACCGAATATCCCACACATTCTTATCATTCCTCGCTGGAATCCTTGGTTGCTCTTCATTGGGTTGAAGAATGGATCCGCTCTAGACTTGTCTAGATGCCGTTTAAATCTCTTCTTGTTTGTCGCCGAATTGTGAACCTCACCAAAACATTGAAATTTCCAGGTGACAATGAGAAACTTGGACAATGAAGAAATCGAGGAAAGTTCAGCATATAGTGAATTTTTATATAGCGCGAAACGAGAAGAATGACTTGACTAACGTTGAAAGACTCCTATGACCTGTGGCTAAGTAGAGTTTGCGAAAGCGAAAAAACAAGAAGCCGCTATCTTCAAAACATTAAGCAGTTTGAGACATGGGCAAAGAATGATCACGATATGGCAGTACACGCTATTCCAACAAGATGGCGCGAAGCTAAAAACTTCTATGGACTCTCTGAAATCTATAGGCAGGCAACAAATTTAGACAATATTGATTTCTCTTCTTAGAGTGAACTGAGGAATGCATCTATCCATTGATGTAGATTTGGGTGCATTCCTCCTCCTGGTAACCTCAGTCCTCTTGTATCAGTGAGTATTATGAAGACTGCAACTGCAAGAAAGATTATGAAAGCTGCTATCGCAATCAATAGTACGACATCAGAAGTCTTCAAGCCAGATTCATGATGCTCCTCAAGCACTGCTGAGGTTTTTCCCCGCTCTTGTGCTCTTTCATGTTTACGTTTCCAGAAGACCAACAAGACAACTCCTCCCCCAATGAGAACAGCTCCAATGATGAGTATTGGAATCATCATGTCGAAGATTGTGAGAAAGCCAGAATCAAGCACAAGTACGGTGTAGTCAAAAGCATTTAGTAGGTATTTTTCCGGGTCTTGTAGTTGATCTGGTGTTGCAGGATAGGTGCTGCTGTAGTTGAAGATGTAGGTTACCTTTTGATATGGGAAGGACACCTCAGGGGCAATGACGCTGAACTCACTTGAGTTCGTGGGCAGAAGGTAAGCTCCATTATCACCAAGTTTCACACACATAGCATAGGAGTAATTGTTTTTTATATAGAAACGAAAGTAGGCACCTTCACTGATGGCATGTGCTCCTTCAATGATGAATCTTTGATTTGGATCAATCTCGGTATCTGCAAGAACGACTAGAGGAGTCAAGAAACAGATCAATAGGTATACTGTCAAGACTGAATGAGTCATATTCACTCTCCTCATCCCCTTTAGATTTTCTTCTCCTGCTAATTGACCAAATAGTTCAACTAGCTTATCTCTCTTTTGAAACCTAGACTTCTGGACAATACACCCACATATAACACAAGGCTGGAAGTTCCATGCATGTGACTTTGGAACTACGATGAAAAACCTCTAGGTAGCCTCTGAAACCATTGTGAAAAAGCGCGCGCAATAGTGCCTCTTCGGGAGATATCTCCACTAAAGCATACACAACAACCGAAAGACTGAAATTTCCAGACGATAACCTTTCAAATGGACTATGACGAAATCGAGGTACAATGAAGCGAGGATGATTGCTTTTTCCGCTCCTGAGTCCAAAAAACCGTGTGCTCTGAGCTATGTAGCAGCGATGCTAAGTGTGAAAACTGAAATTCTGTGAATAAAGAAAGGGAAATGGAGAGATTAACGTTCTGAGGTTCCGCTGATGTATGCCCAAACGCTTACTAGCGCAAGTGTTAGAAAAGCTCCAGCGAGTCCTGAAAGTAGATACCTGGCGCTGAGGAATGCAGGTAAGGCTGATGCGAGTGCTGGGATGACATATGTGGCCGTGAGGTCTGCGATGATTCCTGCGAAGAATCCTAGAATCGCGACAAACACGAAAATCTTTAACCTTTCGCTCATCTCATTCACCTTTTGTTTAGCAATTGAATTCAAGCTGCTTTTTAGTCTAACTTACACCTTTTTGTCTATTCTCAGAAAAACGGCAACATTGCCTTTTAGTTAGAAAATTAAAGGTTAAAACCGCTCTGGCTGGCACGTATAGCTCTACATATATACGCGCATATTCTCGACATATTAACAATGCATAAGACCGTTTTATGCGACTCTTGTTTTTTGGAGGTAACTAATTTGTCAGAAAGGTTTAGCAAGAAATGGGAATCAAGAAGAGATGAACAACCGTTCACACAGAAGATCCAGGATGCAGTTAGGCCACCGGGTCCTTTGAAGCCACGCTTAGACTTTGCTGTGCGACGCATTGAACTTCAAGTTCAGAAGTTGGATCAGGCTACTGAAAGATTTGGCCAGAGAGATAAAACAATCTTTGCGAGAATAGTTGATGCATACACTAAACACGACACGGCACGTGCGAATGTCTTCGCCAATGAACTAGCAGAAATACGCAAGATGGAGAAACTCATCATAAATGCCAGACTTGCACTCGAACAGATAGTTTTAAGATTACGCACGGTATCAGAACTGGGAGACGTAGTCTCTACATTAGGCCCAGCAGTCAGCGTCTTGAGATCAGTCAAAACAGGATTAGTGAGCGTTTTCCCCGAAGCAGAAAACGAACTTGGCGAAATAGGCAATTTGCTGAGTGGAATTATGATTGAAGCAGGACAGAGCCAAGGCATGACGCTGAGTTTTGACACAACAAACGAAGACGCAGCCAAGATTCTGGCAGAAGCATCGACCGTTGCAGAGCAGAGGATCAAAGAGAAGTTCCCAGACCTGCCACCAGGAATCCCAGGACTCCAGGCAGCACCAGTAGGCGAGAAATCTTCAACAGAAAGCTCGTAAAGAGGGGATGAAGACCATGTCACAAACCCCCAACCTTTTTCTTTCAGTCGGAAAACAAGTTAAGAACGAGTATGGGTCTCAAATAGGCAAGATTGCGACTTTTGCTGTAACTCCAAGCGGAAGGTTCGACTCTGTCTATATCCAACTTGGCAATGGAAGATTTTCAAAGTACTCTGCTGAGCACCTTAAGTTCGACGGTGCCGACATAACTTTGATCTCTAACATAAAGGCTCAAGCAGCCATTTTGTGCGATCAAATCCCCCTCATTTGGCGCAAGGATCAAGCTCTCAAAGACTTGTCAGAGAAGAAGAAAATCTCAAAAGAGCTTTACTCTGAACTTCACACCAATTTCGATGGGCTGTTGACACAGCTGAGGACTGAAGCTCAAGCTCTCATAGAAGACATTGACGATGAAATTGCGAGGTGCGCAGACGACACAAAAGGTTTGAACTATGCATTCGTCCACCTTGAAATCGAGCATGAAATTGGAAAAATAGACAACCAATCCTACGAGACAGCCTTCGCCATAGTTCAGGAAAACCTCAAACGAATTCACAACGAGAAAACTGACCTAGAGCTCACAAGGAGCAAGCTTTCAAGTATTCTTCTAGGTGAACCAGCAAAGAGCAAGGGAACTGAAGGATTGAGATCATCCGTTTCAGCTTCTTCAGGACTTCCAGAGCCGCCTGTAGTTGTTTATGTGAAGGAAATCGGAAAGACTGGAACATAGAACTGAAGAAGCTGAGTGGCGGGCGGAGGGAAAGTTTATCAAAGGATTTATTCACTCTCGCCCCCCACCATTTCGCGAGACAGTGGTCAAGTCAATGCAGACCTTGAGAGTTCAGCAGGGCAAACTTGGACTGGCAGCTCATAGATTGAGAGAAAGAGACAAAACTCTTTTTCAGACGTGTGTTGCCGCTGTGAAAAACAAAAACAGGGACAAAGCTGTAATTTGGGCAAACGAGATCTCGGAAGTACGAAAACTAATACAGTTTCTCTACAGTGTTGAGTTGGCCATAGAACGTGTAGTTTTAAGGCTTGAAACCATAAAGGAACTTAGCGAAATTGTTGTCGACCTCAAACCAGCTCTGAGACTTCTCCAGAGTGTGTCGCAGGAGTTAATATCAGTCCTACCTGATGTGTCATCTGAGCTAACCAAGGTTAACGACACGATAAGCGAGACGCTGTACTCAACGAAGATTACAGCCGACGAATCAATGATACCTGTAAACTGGAAAACACCTGGTGGCCAAGAAATACTTAACGAAGTCGCATGCTATCTCGAGCAGAGACTCTCTCAGAACCTTCCCGAGCCGCCTGCCACCACTAAAACACCAGACGCCGAAAAGACTACGATAAAACGGATGATAGCGATAGCTTCTGACATGTCGGAAACAGCAGAACAGAAGACCGTTAAAGAATCTGGACGAGATTGCTCTCAAACCCTCTTTTCTTATAAGAAAGCGGAGATTGAGGAAATCTCTTTGAAAGTAGAGGATTCACAGCTAGAAGATGTTCTTCTAGATTATGTTAAGAAAAGTCATGGGCAAATCGATGTGGCTCGCTGCTCAGTTGATTTGGAAACCTCGAAAGAGGCGATTGAAAAGACCCTTCAAAACTTGGGGTCTAAGGGAAAAATCAAAATTGAACTGAAAACGGGAGAATAACAGTTATGAGTGCTTCCCAAGAACTCGAGAAAGCTGCCACAAACTATGCAATAGAAGCAGTGCGCTTGGACAAGCAGGGTTCAAAGGGTTTGGCAATAACTATGTACCAGAAGGCCATAGAAAACCTCCTGCAGCTTGTTCAACTTTATCCTGAATACGGCTTGAACAAGGTTTACGTTCAAAGGGCCATCGCTTATCAGGAGCGGATCAAGGCGATACAGGGCGCTGTTATGACGCGGGAACCACTTCATGCAGAAGTTAGGAGTGGGGCCGAGGGAGATACTAAAGACTGTGAGGGCGGCAAATCCAGCTACGAGGAATTAATAGTCAAAGAGAAACCGAACGTGAAATGGGGAGAGGTTGTGGGACTTGACACAGCAAAGAAGGCGGTAAAAGAAGCAATAGTCTACCCTGTCCAAAGACCAGACTTGTTCCCGTTAGGCTGGCCAAGAGGAATCCTGTTCTTTGGACCGCCAGGCTGCGGAAAGACGTTGCTGGCAGCAGCTGTCGCTACGGAAATAGATGCGACTTTTGTCTCAATAGATGCAGCTTCAATAATGTCAAAATGGCTGGGTGAAGCTGAACAGAACGTAGCCCACCTTTTTGGTTCCGTGAGAAAATCTGCCTTGGAGGGAAAACCTGCCATAGTTTTCATTGACGAATTGGACTCATTGATGGGTAAACATTCAAACGAAGTCGGCGGTGAGATACGGGTTCGGAACCAATTCCTGAAGGAGATGGACGGAATTGTGGATAAAGGCAAGAACCTTCATGTTTATGTAATAGGGGCAACGAACAAGCCGTGGGATTTAGACTGGGCTTTCATTAGAAGGTTCCAGAAGAGAATTCTCGTTCCGCTTCCAGACCACCACACCAGATTGATGATGTTCAAGCTGTATACGAGTAATCTTCAACTTGCTCATGATGTTGATTTACATGAGCTTGCGAGGATTTCAGAAGGTTTCTCAGGAAGCGACATAAGAGATGTGAACCAGTCGGCGCAGCTGAAGCTCATAGGAGAGTTCTTCGAGTCGGGCCAGGCAAACGACAAGATGGCCAAGCCGCGGCCCTTGACAATGACTGATTTTAGACAGATATTGGAAGAGAGAAAACCCAGTGTGTCTCTAGACATGCTGGATCTGTATAACAGGTGGTTTGAGGCCTTTAGGGCTCTCTAGAAGGAGATGATGCAACAAGAGTGTGTTGAGATGTTGGGTGGAAAGGTTTGGGGAATTACCTTAGGTTTTTGACTATCTCCTTTCTCCCATCTCCCCCTCAGATAATCTCTCCAAACCCCACAACCCGTCTACAACACAACTCATGTTGCACTCTCTTTGATGACGGCATTTTCAACAACGTCTGCAAGTTTTTCAGGGTTTTTTCTCATGTCAACATATGGGATTCGTTTCCTGCCTATTCGAGGTCGGAAAGGTCCTGTAAACGCAAGTATCGGATCAAAAGTCTCCAAGCCTGCTATAACTTCTTCGGAAGATCTAGCTATAACGATCTTGTAGACGTCTTTGTTCTTGGCAACTAGATTCCTGAATCCCTCCAAGAAGACAACGTCGCTACCTCTGCACCTGCGCAGAATCGCTTTCAAGGATGGGTTTCCGGATTTTGTTTTTTCGATTGTTGCTATCTCGTCAGTCGATACACTGACCACGATCTTGGCACCTGACTGTGCATATTTCCAAGTGTCTTTTCCTTCCTTGTCGATTGTGAAGTTTGGTTCCGGGATGTGCTTGACTGCCGCGGTCTTGTATCCTCTCTCGGTAAGCGCTTTGGTTAGGATTTCTATCGTTGTTGTTTTCCCCGACTTTTTTCGTCCGACGACGGCTACAACAGCTGGCATTATGTCTGTTCCCTTGCTATGCTATCTCTTCTCTGAACACTTTCTCCAAAGTATCCTTGTTTAAATGCAACTTCTCTGAAACGCTTTTCACCCAGCGGATATAAGCTCTAAAAAGGTCCTGAAGTATCTCCGCTTTTTCGTTTCTAGACAGGTCTCTTTCTTCCGCGAGTAGAAGAGCAAACCACCTTCCAGCATCCGTAAGCTGATAGGCTTTGACCCATATAATGCGTCCCCTTTTCTCCGCTTTCTCCATGTTTTCTCTCAAGATCCTGAGCTTTGTCAGAGATTTCAGATTCTCGATGAGGGTTTTGTTTGAGTAGGAAAGCTTCCTGACAAGATCTTTCTGGTAGATCTTGTGCGAAATACCTTGGTTGAGCGAAAACTTTAGGATATCAACAGCTGCTTTTGAGCCGAAAATTGCGCTCAGTATCCTGATTTTTTGTTCAGATGGAAGGAATACTACATAGGGATGTAAATCTTCACTCAATACAACCCACTTTATTCTGCTCTTGTAGGCTTGTGTTTTAAACGTTGTGGCATTATTCAATAGGTTTTTTAACATTCCAACCTCAGTCTATCTTGGTGCTCCAAGACGAACTTCAAGAGCTGGGTTCCTGAAGACGGAGATACCTTCGTAACTAGAGAGGGCTTCATATTCAATGTCTTCGGGTACGAGCATCCACAAGGCCGAGTTTTCGCCTTTCTAAAATACATTCCAGCCAAATTCAAAAAACTCTTCAAAGTCGATTTTCTGCAGCAGATGTGGAAATATGGAAAACAGGAAGTCTTTCGAGCTGAGAGACTCTACACTGCTCAGAACTATCAAAGCTTTCTTGAAACGTTCAGACACAGCTTTCCCGACTATGTGTATTCTTGTCCCTTCAGACAAAAAGAGATTATCAGCGCACCGTTGGACTCGGTAGAATGTGTATACGTGCCGCGGAAATGTTTGCAGCATTTGTCAAGACTTCAAAAACGGGATGATCTGCAAGAGGCCACCCTAGATCTTGTCGAGTTGCTGTCGAACGAATCCCGGATCAGTATGGAAGACTTCGGAGTTCATGGTTCGATTGCACTGGACATGCATACTCCAAAGTCAGACATCGACCTTGTTGTCTACGGAGCACAGAATTTTCGCAGACTGGAAGTCTCAATAAGCAAGCTTGTTGGGAACGGGGTACTGAGTTACGTTTCTAAGAACCGCATAGATGCAGCGAGACGGTATAAGGGAAAGTATATGGAAAAACTGTTTATGTACAACGCAGTCCGCGAGCTTGAAGAAATAAAATCAAAATATGGAATGTTTAAGTATTTCTCTCTCGCGCATGTCAAGTTCTGCTGCAAAGTTAAAGATGACACTGAAGCTATGTTTCGCCCAGCGATCTATAGAGTCGAGAACTATGAACCTGCAAACAAAACATCAATGCTTGTTGAAGACAAAGTCCCGAGGCTTGTAACTTCAATGATCGGATGTTACCGAAACGTCGCGTGCAAAGGCGACAAGATTCGAGTCTCAGGGATGCTTGAGTGTGTTGAGAACCTTGAAACGGGACAGATTTACCATCAGGTCGTTGTCGGAACAGCCAAGAGTGAGGAAGAATATATTTGGCCCCTTTGATGCTCCGTGATCGCGATGCGATAATTACCAAAGAAGGCTTGATCTTTCGAGTCTTGGGCTACTCACACCCACCAATATCCTACATTTGTGATGCTGAATACGCGCCAATCGATGTTTTCAAATCCAAGAACCCAAAAGCATTCAGAAACCGCGGACAAAATGTTTTCTACAAGTTCTATCATGATGAGGGCTGGAAGTTCGTCGAAGACAAGTTTCCGCAATACATGATCTACCACGAGAAGCTTCGCAGAAGGGTTATCGGAGTCAACTGTAATGATGTCGTTGAATTAAGAAAGCCAAACGAAAAACTTCGTGAGCTTACAGGAACAACGTCGAAGGACGAGCTTCTATTCGCCCTGCAAGGTGTACTCGATACAGTGATAGAGCATACAGGTTTGGCCTTCAGACACTTCGGCGTCTTCGGTTCCTTGCTGCATGGCTTCTATCATCCAGAGTTCTCTGATATTGATCTCGTAGTCTACGGCAAGAGAAACATAGCTAGACTTTGTGAAACACTAGAAGATCTACATGGGGCCCCTTCATCGCCTCTGGGGAACGAATTTGAAACTGAACAATCAATCGATGGCAAGGGCTGGCATTTTCAGAACCTCAGTCACAAAGAATTCCTGTGGCATCAACGAAGGAAGCTGATTTACGCGGTGTACGCAGATCGGAAAAGCGACAGGACCATAAAAACAGAGTTTGAACCTGTGAAAGAGTGGAATGAAATCACTAACGAATACAACGAAACGACAGGAATTCTGCAAAGGGGCTGGGTTAGAGTTCAGGCCCGGATAACTGAAGACGATGAGGCCCCTTTCATTCCCTCGCTTTATGGAATCGAGCCACAGCAGGTTCTAAAAGGACCTAGAGAGGCTCTTGAGGTGAAAAGAGTTGTTTCTTACATGGAAGAATTTCGCATGCAGGCAAAAAAAGATGAAACTGTCGATGTTGAAGGAAACCTGGAGCAGGTAATAACATTAGGCAGCAGTTTCTATCAGATAGCTTTGACTTATTGTCCCAGATACTATGAGCAAGTTCTGAAAGTCACGAATTGATTGGTTCAGACCAGTATCATGTAGTCAGATGGTTTGTTCCCAATCAAGAGCCTAAGGTACTCGTGACCGCGTTTCAAGTCTTTGACCTGTTCAACTTTGCCTTGGGCAATGACCGTCTCACCAGCCTTGGCCTGTTCGCAAAATCTCCCGCGAAACGAAGCGATTTCGGTTACTGGAGAGAGCTTTGACCCATCAATGACCGTGGCGTTTTCAAGTAAGTATTTGCACGGGGTGAAAATCGATTCAGAATCATCAACTACTGTTCCTTTTATTTTAGCGCAACCAACGTTCTTGTACTGAACATCACCATACTGTTCGTCGATTTCATTCCAATCCTTCACGAACCTGATAAAGCAATCAGTTTCCATGAATCTTCCCTGAAAAGCCTTTCTCGATTCAGTTCGAACAAAATCCTCAAAAACCATTGCTGTGTCTTTCGAACGGAAACCGAACAAGCTTCTTAGCTCTTTTCTGTTGTAAGGCTTCAGGGGTGACCGTGGGTCGTTCAACATGTTTTGCAGAGCAGCATGGACTTTTCGGCAGTTCTCAGAACCGTAGACAATCGGATCGATGTCAGAACTCGCCTTGTGAAGCTCGACTAGAATTGAGCCTGAGATTCCAAGGGTATTCCACGGCACGTGCGATTCTTCCTTGAGCAGATGTGCCAACTGCAAGGCTTTGCTCTCAAGTGAATCCAGGGCTTCGTCGTCCCTGAAATGCTCGAGTTTTTCAAGTGGATCATATCGCTTTTTGAGATCACTGACTGGAACTTCACAAATGATTTCATCAAAAACAGGGTCATGAACAAGATACTGGTGAAACTTTTCCCCTAATAGTACGTAACGTTCGGAAAGAGAATAGACCTTGCCATATGTCAGTTTGCCCTTTTTCCTGTCACCTTTTTCATCAGGAAAATAGCGGACGAAGGCCACAATTCGATCAGAAGGATGAACTAGTCCCTTCACATCGAAGACGAGTTCATCACATGTTTCAATGAGGTCTCCTTCTCTGGCTTTCATTAGCCTTCCCTCGCAGTCACGGATGTTCCAATTAGTCCTCATTTGTCGGTTTTCAAATAGTCTACTGCAAGTATCCTCAGATTTGCCCTCTTCAAGGTTAAGAGCACTGCAGTGCCGATCACGGCTCCTGCGAGGCAATTCAGTGAATCTGCAATTGCATAGTAGATCGTCACAGGAGCCCAATAAGGATACAAGTCGGGTTTTCCCCACCCCAGAACCCACACTGCAATGTTATTGCCAGATGCGACGTCACCGCCTATCCTAGCAATCCAGGCCAGACACCACAAGGCTATCGTTAGATTTGCTGGATCTCTCGCTGTTATAGAGTTGACAATCCATTTTCTTACTGGAGGTATGACAATGAAGGCTAAAACAACCCAGTATTGCCAAGTAATAAGGGGCATTGCTTGATACCAGGCAAATGGGTGCGAAAACCATATTGTTAGCTGCAAAACAAAGATCACTGTTGCTTCTTTCCACCGGTTGAACAAGACTAGGCCGCTCATCAGTGCAGCCATAGTCGGGCTTAGGAAGGTTAGCAAGCCGATGGATGTTGTGGGGTTTACGTTAGGGACAAGCCATCCGAAGACAAATCCGGAGAATCCTCCCCACAAGGGTCCTAGGATAGGCGCTGTCAAACCAGAGAACACGATGTTTGACAGAGTAATGACCGCCGGGGTTCCAAGGACAGGGTATGCTGGATACCACGCACACGCAAGTGTCACGGCAACCCACATGGCGGTTAGCGCCAAAAATACTACGTTTGTGGCGTACCGTGGAGTCATGAATAGTCAACTGCCTGTGTCACATTCTTCATAGCTGTGTAGCTTTTTACACAAGATTAATAAAACTTTCCAAGTACCGTTCTACCTAATGGTATCATGCCGATGAACCGACAGAAAAACGCAAGAAACATCGCACGATGTCTCGAACTAGCCATTTTGCTAGAGGCGAGTGCGCACAAGCCCGGAAATGTGAGCGTGGTGACCAATTTCGAGAAGACCCGTTATGAGCATTTTCTAGCATCTGCTGTAGCGGCGTCATCTTCTTTTGAATCTGCTGCAAAGCGGGGACTTGCTGTTTCCGACGGAAAAATCGATATAGCCGATGTTGGGGTGGGACGAGTAATAAAGGGTTGTGTGACTGACATAGATGCATGGCAACATGGCGGCAACACGCTACTGGGCACAGTGATCTTGCTTTCGCCTATGGCTGTTGCCGTTGGCATGATGAAAGAAGAAGAAAGCTTCAACGTACATACTTTCAGAAGAAACCTAAAGCTGGTTGTGGAATCAACCACCCCAGAAGATGCCGTTAAGGTCTACAAAGCTATAAAGATCGCCAATCCCAGTGGACTCGGGAAGGCTCCAGACCTAGACATCAATGATCCAGCTTCAATAAGAAGAATACGTGACGAGAAAGTATCCCTGTACAAGGTTTTCAAAATAGCTGAAAAATATGATACAATCTGTTCGGAATGGGTACACAACTACCCAGTAACATTCGATCTTGCCTTTCAGTCTTTGAACAAACGATTGCAGCATGACTCTGATCCTAGCATCGCCATAGTACAGACTTTCTTGATAGTTCTTTCCGGAGTTCCAGACACGTTCATAGCTAGGAAGACAAGTCCAGAGAAAGCACGTGAGATTTCACTGGCAGCTCGAGAGATCGTGGAGCTGGGGGGACTTGAAACCTCCGATGGAAAGAAGAGGCTGGCCCAGTTTGACCAGGAACTCAGCCAGTCAAGTAACCTTTTGAATCCTGGGACAACAGCAGACATAATAGCAGCAGGTCTAGCTGTGTGCGTTCTCGCTGGCTACAGACCGTAGCGTAGTAAAACGCACTATCCCTAGACGATGACGATAGAATACATCAAGTTCTGATCGCTATGGGCTCGCTATTTTCCTTGGGTCAATAATGTTTTCAGGCATTGGCATGATCCTGTCAGGCTTAGCAAGAGATGTAGAAGCTGCTTCAGCCATAGCGACCATGATATCCTTCCCTATGATTTTTCTGTCGGGAACGTATTTCTCACTCGAGATCATGCCAAGCTACCCGCAGTCTTTTGCAAAAGGGCTTCCCCTGACCTACCTCTCTGAAGGTCTCAGGTACGCAATGATCTACAACTACGGCCAAGGAACATACACAGTAATGGCCCTGATAGCAGCACTGAAGTCAGCTTCATAATCGTAGGCTCGCTAGTAACAAGATGGAAAGAGAAATAGCTTCCAGTCCTTGGAGCCGCATGGATTTTGTCTGTCAGTGAACTATCAAAGACAAACTCAATTAGTTACCTTAAATAGCCCGTTCTGGCTTTCAAAATACTTTCAAGTATTAAGTGAGCACTCAAGCCGTGATTAGTTGATGGTGAAGAGTCCAAAGCTTCAAGTAACTTTGCTTACCGGTCGCACAATAGAGCAAGGCGTAGGCAAAGAGCGTGGAAAACCATCAGAGGAATACATAGAAAGCGTCTCAGTCTGCTTCATAGATCCAGATGACCTTCAGAAGCTTGGCATAAAGGAGAAAACCAACGTCTGCGTCTCCACAGACTACGGCTCTGTTGTCTTAAGAGCCTTGAAGTCTCCAAGAGGCCCTCACCCCGGCACCGTTTTCATCCCGTATGGTCCGTGGGCAAACGCTGTTGTCGATCCTGCTACTGACAGCATAGGCATGCCTTCCCTGAAGGGAATCCCCGCTGAAATCGAGCCTGCTCCCAAAAAACGGTTGCTTAACCTACGTGAACTTCTCATGCAGCAGTTCGGAAATGAGTGACATGCCAGTGGTCAAGGCCGTTGCCTGTCCGATATGCGGGTGTCTTTGCGACGACATAGAACTGACGCTCAAAGATGAAGCAATAGTCAAGGTCAAGAACGGCTGCTCCATGTGTGAATCGAAATTCTTCGGCTACAATGGACATAGGCTCTTGAAGCCTCTGATCAAGAAGAACGGGAAGCAAGTACAAGTGTCATTCAAAGAAGCAATACACGGGGCCGCAGAAATTTTAGGTCACGCAGACTATCCGCTACTTTACGGTTGGAGCTCAACAAGCTGCGAAGCTATACGTGTGGGCCTTGAGTTGGCTGAAGAAATCGGGGGCGTTATTGACAACACTTCAACAGTTTGCCATGGCCCCTCTGAACTGAGCGTCCAAGATGTTGGATTGCCATCGTGTACACTTGGGCAGATCAGGCACCGAGCAGATCTAGTGATCTACTGGGGAAGCAACCCTTGGAGTGCTCACCCTAGACACATCGAGAGGTACACAGCCTTCTCGGAGGGAAAATTCGAGAAAAGCGCGTGGAAAGCCTACTTGGCCAAAACCAAAGCTGCAACGGCGAAGAAAAAGGTCGAAAGTGCCCTTAGGAGGGTACGATCAAAGGAAAAGGCCCATGTTCCACCACCTGCTGGAAGAGGGCCTTGTCCAGCGATCCTAAAAGGTGGCAGAAAACTAATAGTCGTAGATGTCAGACGGACCAGAACTGCTGAGGTTGCTGACTACTTCATTCAAGTTGAACCAAACGGAGATTATGAGCTTCTCCAAGCGTTCAGGGCTTTGATACGAGATCAAGAGCTTGAGGTTGACAAGGTCGCAGGTGTACCTGTAGAATACTTGGAAGAAGTTGCAGACGCAATGATAGGATGCAATTTCGGGGTGATTTTCTTCGGGCTAGGGCTTACAATGAGCAGGGGGAAGATGCGAAACGTAGATGCTGCTCTCTCTTTGACGCGAGATTTGAATATGCGCACGAAGTTCGTGATAATGCCCATGCGGGGACATTTCAACGTTACAGGTGCAGACACAGTTTTTACCTGGCAGACAGGATACCCCTACGCCATTGACTTTTCTTTGGGCTACCCAAGATACAACCCTGGAGAAACGTCAGCTGTAGATGTTTTATTGCGAAAAGAATCAGATGCAGCATTGGTGGTTGCCTCAGATCCGGTCGCGAATCTTCCACGAGCTGCTGCCGAACACTTGGTCAAAAGCCCGCTGGTTGTTGTTGATCCGCACATGAATGCGACCAGCCAGATGGCTGATGTAGTTCTGCCTTCTGCTTTCGTTGGTATAGAAGCAAGTGGAACAGCATACCGCATGGATCACGTGCCTATTCCACTAAGAAAAATCGTCAACCCGCCCAAAGGAATTCTTTCTGACGAAGAGGTCTTGAAGAGGATACTTTCAGAAGTCAAGAAGATAAAAAAGAGAGAGCGGAAGGAGGCGCAATAGACGGAGCTGCTCGTGAAAAATGGCTTTGTCTTCGACCCTATCAACAGCATAGCTGGAGAAAGGATGGACATCGCAGTCAAAGGCGGGAAAATCGTTGAAAGAGTCAATGAGCGCAAAGCAAAGAAAATTGACGCCTCTGGGATGATGGTTATGCCTGGTGGTATCGACATACACTGCCATATTGCTGGATCAGAAGTCAACGCTGGAAGGCTCCTCAGGCCAGAGGATCACTTCAAAGACTTCGAGCCAAAAACATCAGTAACAAGGTCTGGAGTCGGCCGGTCAATTCCATCTACTTTCACTACCGGCTACCGCTATGCAAGGATGGGTTACACAACGATAATGAACCCTTCAATGCCTCCTCTGGAAGCGAAACACACGCATGAAGAGTTAAGCGATACTCCAATGGTGGATAAAGCTTCGTACCCGCTTCTTGGCGACTGGTGGTTCGTGCTTGAGTATCTGGCCCAAGGAAACATTGAGGAATGCGCAAGACACGTTGCGTGGCTGATGGGTTCAACAAAGGGATACGCGATAAAAGTTGTCAACCCAGGCGGGCTAGAGGCTTGGGGTTTTGGTCATAACGTCAGTAGCCTTGACGACCAAGTTCCACATTTCTGCGTGACTCCGCGCGAAATAGTTCGTGGTCTGTGTAAAGTGAACAAGGCTCTCGCGTTGCCACACACGATTCACGTCCACACAAACAATCTCGGCAAGCCTGGAAACTACGTGACCGCCTTGGAAACCATGAAGTGCGTTGAGGATTTGGCTGTCGAAAACAAGCCTGCTATTCACATAACACACTGCCAGTTCAGCGCTTTCAAAGGTGATGACTGGAGAACACTTGAGTCTGGAGCAGAAGAAATCGCAAAATACGTTAGCAATCATTCTCATGTCACTATAGATATGGGCCAAGTCATATTCACAGACACAACAACGATGACTGCTGATGGCCCATTCCAGTATGACCTGTGCGGGCTCACTGGAAACAAATGGGTAAATCATGATGTTGAAACCGAAACGAGCGCAGGTATCGTCCCCTTCCATTACCGGCGCAAAAGCTACGTGCACGCAACCCAATGGTCAATTGGTTTAGAACTGGCCCTACTGATCAAGGATCCCTGGAAAATATTCATGACAACTGACCATCCTAACGGCGGACCATTTACCGCTTATCCGAAGATCATCGCTTGGCTCATGAGCGGAAAAGCAAGAGAAGCAACCTTGAAGAGAATCAATCCAAGATCGCGGCGTAGAAGTCTGCTTCCATCGATAGATCGCGAATTGAGTTTCCATGAGATTGCAGTCATGACTAGGGCAGGACAAGCCAAAGCCTTGGGGCTCAAGAACAAGGGACACCTCGGTGTTGGCGCCGATGCTGACTTGGCAATTTACAACGTAGACCCTGAAAAGACGGATCCCTCCAGAAAATACAGAACTGTGAGGAAAGCCTTCAAGAAAGCTGCATATACCGTCAAAGACGGAAGAATAGTCGTGAAAAACGGAGCCATAGTGAGACACGCTGATGGCGCTACCCTGTGGCTTGATGTAAAGGTCTCTGACCCTACCGAAATAACCGATGACTTGAAGAAAAGGTTCAAGGAATACTGGACTGTTGAGTACGAAAACTACCCTGTGAGCGAAGATTATCTAAAGGTTTCGCACCCAATTGCGGTTGAGGCCAGTGTCTAAATGATAAAACTGCAAGCTGCGAGAGAATTCAAGTTTCCAATTGTCGCAGAGTGCATAACCCCCGACATCTTTCAAGCCAAGACAATGAATGAAATAGAGGCGCTGAAGATATGGGAAGGAAACAAACAAAGGAGACTCTGTCAACTCTTCAAGATTGAAGAGGTCAAGAACCCAAGCTCATTAGAAAGCGTCGTCATAGCCGTTTATGGCAACGTTTCCAAAGTTCGAAGAATCGGGTTACACATGAAAAACGGAGAAATCGTGGTCAACGGAGATGTAGGGATGCATTTGGGTGAAGAAATGAGAGGAGGCAAAATAACTGTTTACGGAAACGTCGATTCATGGGCTGGCTCAATGATGAATGGTGGAACGATCGAGGTTCATGGGAACGTACGTGACTATCTGGGTGCACCGTACCGTGGAAGCACCAAAGGCATGCATGGGGGCAAAATTGTCGTTTTCGGAAGTGCGGGAAACGAGGCGGGTGCTTGGATGAAAAAGGGTGTAGTGAAAGTCTATGGAAATGCAGGTCAATTTGTCGGTTTTCGGATGCGTGATGGCACAATCTATGTTCAAAACGACTGCGAAGCCAGGGCTGGCGCATGCATGCGTGATGGCAAGATTGTCATATGCGGATGTCTGCAATCTGTTCTGCCAACATTCACGGTGGATAGCGTTAAGTTGAAAGTCAAGATTGAAGAAAATGAGATGGTTGAAGGACCCTTCTACGTTTTCTTGGGAGACCTTGCAGAAGGTGGATATGGCAAACTTTATGTTTCAAAGGAGAAGAATCCACAATTAAGCTGCTACGAGAGGTTTCTCTGAGGAGAAGTATCCTTTGAGGAAGGCTTTGAGTGTAAACCGCTTGGCATGGAGGCTCTTGGAAGAACTGCTTGAGAAGCCTGACTTCTATGGAGTGAAAGTTGAAAGGAAGGGCAAAGGAACCATACTTGTAGATGCGGGCATAAAGGCAAGAGGGGGATTCGAAGCTGGAAGGCTCATAACTGAGATCTGCATGGGCGGTCTGGGAAAGGCCGATATAACCTGTAGGAAATATGGGGACTTAGAGCTTCAGTCGATATTCGTGTATACCGATCACCCAGCCATCGCAACCTTGGGATCACAATATGCTGGTTGGCAAATAAATGAGGAAGGCTGCTTCGCAATAGGCTCTGGGCCAGCTAGAGCATTGGCTTTGAAGCCAAAGGAAGTCTGCGAAGAAATTCACTACAGAGATGAATGCGACAGGGCTATTGTCGTTTTGGAAACCGAGAAGTCCCCGCCAGCGAAGTTGATGGAATGCTTCGTGAGAGATTGCAGAGTCCAACCAGAGAAGCTGGCAGTGATTCTGACTCCTACAACTAGCCTTGCTGGAGCGACCCAAGTTTCAGGAAGGATTGTTGAAACAGGAATCCACAAGCTCAGAAGGCTCGGGTTCGACCCTAATATGGTTCTCTATGCTTGGGGATGTGCACCTATCTCACCTGTGAGTCCCAAGTTTACTAGGGCAATGGCAAGAACAAATGATGCGATTCTCTATGGTGGAACTTCTTGCTTTATTGTTGAATACGATGATGACGACAAACTGAAGAAGATCGTCAAGAAAGCTCCGTCAATGGCGTCTAAAGCTTATGGAAAACCTTTCATTGAAATCTTTAAGGAAGCAAAGTATGATTTCTACAAGATAGACCCAGACCTCTTTGCCCCAGCAGTCATCATTGTCAACAACGCAAAAACCGGTAACACGTTTAGAAGCGGAGAAATCAACGAAAAGATGTTAAAAGTGTCTTTTGATCTCTGCAATCGATAAATTGCGTTACTAATTATTGATTGATCTTTTTAACCCTCGAAGATAAAAGGACCTGTTGATGAATTCCCTGAAGCCCGTGTTTCCCGCAAGTGCTCCCATGAGAAGGCTCATGATGACTATTTCTATCCATGCTTTTGGAATGACCAGCGGCAACATGAATGCCATCCCTTGTCCATTGACAATTATGACTATGTACAGGAAGTAGAAAACTGTGTAAAGAGATTCAGGCACATATGACAAAAGAGTCAAGGGAAGAGCCAAAATTGAGCGCCCAGAGCTATTGCCCAAGCCTGATTTCTTGTACAAAAAGCCAGCTATCAAGCCGGTTAAGCCTTTTCCAAGAGGCACACCTATGACTGAAAGCAACCCGAGTGAGCCAAGCACGTAACCAAAGTAGTAGCCTGCATAAATGCCGCTTACAAAACCCACAACTGCACCCACATAGGGTCCGCCGAACAAAGCTGCTACAAACGTCGCTACATGCGAAAGGTCTAGGGCTGCGCCTCCTTGCCCAACAGAGCTGAGCAATGGAGCAACATTGAGCGAGATCACTGACAGCGTTATCCCTAGGGCGCTCAGCATGGCAATAAAGGAGGTTTGCTTGGCGTTCATGGTTCTCGTCTCTAAACAGCGATCGATGTTACGCCGAGATAGTTATTTAAGAGTAGCTACTCACAAGAGCGTAACGCACGCTCCGCAAACGTCGAGCTTGAAACATAAATATTCCTAATGCATATCTCCTAACGGGAAAGACTGTTGTCTGAAGTGGTCAAGTTATCCTCATCGGACGTTAAGGTGTGGCTTGAACGCGAAACAGGATCTATTCTCAACCCAGTTCACACAAGAGCCCAAAAGCTCGTAGACGAAATGCGCAAATCACTCGACAATCTCACAGATACATCCAAGGTGCTTCTAGACAATAGCGGAAAAGAAATCGAAAAGAGAAACATGAAGACCTATGGAAGAGCAAGAGCGATGAACAAGCTGGCCCGATTGTTCTACGACAGAATGCGTCAAGTCAAAGTCCCAGATAAGGTAACATATGCTAGTCTCAGCAACTTCGTCCAGGAGACGCAAAAGGCTTTTACTGTGACCGAAGTCGACATAAGAAATTGGTTTCCGCGGATTTCGCCTTTTTTCATTCTGGACAGAAGAAGATTCTTAGCAGTCTTTGAGAAAGCAAAAATGTTGTGGAGAGACCTTGAGAGTTTCGTTGTAAGAGAGTACGTTAAAACCAAGACTTTGGAGGATACGTTCCAACTGGTTGACAAGCTGACTGCTTCTGAGAAGCAACTGAGAGAACTCGGTGAACGAAAGGCGAAGGTTGAAGGTGAGAAAGTTTCCGTTGAAAAGAAGATGGCTGAAGCACAACAAAAAATGGTTGACATGAAATCCATGGGCAGTATAGGCCAACTTAGTCAAACGGGAACAGAAATAGGCGGGTTAAGCGTGGAATTAAAACAAAGTCTACAGCATCTTCGAAAACCTTTCATAAAGCTGCAATCACTGGCGACTCACGGCACAGGAAGCGGCCTGACACCTGAAGAGCTTAAGAAACTTGCTCAATACTTGGAAAATCCGTTTGAAGCACTTTCTACAGAGGAAGAAGGGTATCCATTGCTAAAGCAGATACTTAGAAAGCTACATCGATCGATTTCTGAGGACAAGCTAAAGCTGAAACCCGAAAAAGCTCGCAAGGCCGAGCAAGCCATTACCCAAATAGTAGAAAACAGTTCACTGGCGAGTCTCCATCAACGCTGCCGGAACGCAATGACTCGGAAAGTACAACTTTCAACATCGGAAGAAGTCGCTGCTACACAGAAGGACTTGGCGAAACTTCATGAACATGTGGAGAATCTAGCGAGAACCAAAGGGGTTCTTGAAACAGAAGAAGCTTCCATCAACAGAGCCTCTGTCGAGACGACTGAAAGAATTCGCAATCACAAGGGCGAAATAGAGAAGAACATCTTTAATTTTATGGGCAAGAAGGTCACGGTCACGTAGGTCGAGGCGCGACGTTTGGATAGCAGACTTCCAAAGATCGTAAAGGAAGCAATGGAAATTCCTCTTGATGGCTTCACCAGATTAGTTGAAGAAGTAACTCGAACGCTTCGACATGAGGATGGAAAAGTCGGCAGCCTTGAGATTCTGGGAAGACTTGTCCAAATCAAGCCTTCAGGCGAGGCGCTGGTTGTCGGTGACTTGCACGGTGACCTTGAGAGTTTAGTCCAGATTCTGCAGGATAGCAAGATTTTGGAAAGAATGAGGAAGTCCCAACCTGTTTTTCTGATCTTTCTTGGAGACTATGGTGATCGTGGTGACTTTTCTGCTGAAGTCTACTACACAGTTCTGAAATTGAAACTTCAATATCCCAAGCAAATTGTTTTGATGCGGGGAAATCATGAAGGACCACAGGATCTCCTTGCTTCTCCACATGACTTGCCTACGCAGTTTCAGACTAGATTTGGAGAAAAATGGATGGAAGCATACAAGAAAATCGTCGAACTCTTTCCGTACCTCCACAATTCGTTATTGGTGAAAGAGCGTTGCTTGATGGTTCACGGAGGTTTGCCTCAGCAAGCACGGGCTATTGAGGACTTCGCATATGCTCACAAGAAGCACCCAAAACAGACATTTCTCGAGGATATGCTCTGGAGCGATCCAATAGAGTCTTTTGAAGGAGTATATTCGTCTCCAAGAGGCGCAGGGAGACTCTTCGGCAAGGACATAACAACCAGGGTCTTGAAAACATTGAAAGTCAGAATCCTGATCAGGGGACACGAACCTTGCCCCGACGGTTTCAAAATTGACCATGACGGCAGGGTCTTGACGCTTTTTTCCAGGAAAGGGCCTCCTTACCATAACGCGTACGGTGCATACTTGGACGTGAAGCTGTCTCCAAAGTTTCAAAGTGCAGAGCAGTTAGTTCCATACATTCACAAATTCTGACTTTCACCTTGACACAGAAGCTTTAAGAACATAGTATATCGCATTTTTCACAGATTCAAGAACGGAGAGTTCATTCTTTGAGATTTGGAATCATAACGCGAAACAAGAACTCTTATAGTTCAGTCCAACTGAGGGAAGCCTTAGAAAAACGAAGCATTACTTATGAGTGCTTCAGCTTTCCCAAGTTGGTTGCATGTGTTGGATACAAGCAACTGGCAAGAACCGCAAACATCGACCTCCGACAGGAGTTGGATGCGCTGGTCATCCGGCCAATTGGGCGAGGCTCGCTTGAAGAGCTAGTTTTCAGGATGGACGTTCTCTACAGACTTCAACGCTCAGGTCAATACATCATAAACCCACCAGAAGCGATTGAGCACTGTGTTGACAAGTATGATATTTTGGCAATCTTGGAAGAAAATGGCATACCTGTGCCACGCACGGCAGTAACCGAAAACGTTGAAGAGGCGTTGAAGGCTTTCAAGGAATTGGGAGACGATGTCATTGTCAAACCGATATTTGGTTCTAGAGGAATAGGCGCCACAAGAGTAAATGATCTGGAAGTGGCTTCAACGCTCTTCAAGGCCATAACATTCTATCATGGCGTGGTTTATCTTCAGGAGTTTGTTCATCACGGTTTTTCTGATGTTCGGGCCTTTGTTGTTGGCGACCGTGTGGTTGCGGCGATGAAACGACTGGCTGACAGTTGGAAGACAAACTACAGTCAAGGAGCTAAGCCTTCGAGAATTGAGCTTGAAAAGACCTATGAAGACATTGCCATCAGGTCCGCTAAGTCCATCGACTGCAAGATAGCAGGAGTCGACATTCTGGAAAGCCGTTCTGAACCAGTCGTGGTTGAAGTTAACAGTCAGCCCGGATGGCGTGGATTGCAGTCAGTTGCGAGTGTCAGCATTGCGGGCGAGATTGTAGATTTTGTCCTCTCAGAACTGAAGAAGTGAGAAGTATGATGGAAGTTGAGATTCTGAAAATTGATGTTTCTAACAACAAAGCACATCCTGTGAAAGATTGTGTGGCGCAAGAAAAACCGGTTCACCTTTTCGTGAACCGAACTTTCTATGCTACCATTTTCTGTACTCCCTCAAACTTGGAGGAATTGGCGGCGGGGCATTTGATTTGTGAAGGGATCGTAAAATCGATTGACGAGATAACAGAAATAAATCTGAAAGAAGACGTTTGCCGCGTCAAGCTGGCTCCTGATGTATACACAGAGAAAAGGCTACGGCTGTCAAGACATTTTCAACGAGTAATTGTTTCTGCCTGCGGGAGCAAAGGAGCTTATAGACCTTCTCAGAGGTTGACTAGAATCGAATCGCACCTGACAGTCAAAGCCGGAGTGATACTGGACTCCGTCAACCAGCTGAACAAAGGCGCAGGAATTTTCAGGAAAACTGGCGGAGTACACGCCGCTGCAATCTTCAAAGGTGACGGAACTCCTGTGGCCTTCGCTGAGGACATCGGACGCCACAATGCAGTCGACAAGGTGATCGGTATGGCGGTTATGGATAAAATCGATCTCGCTGAGTGTTTTCTTGCTTTGACCGGAAGGTTGACTGGCGATATAGCCATGAAAGCGGCCAAAGCAGGCTTGCCTATACTGGCTTCAATTGCGGCTGCGATAGATTCAGGCATTGCAATTGCAGAGAAAGCCAATTTAACCTTGATTGGCTTCGTCCGCGGAAGGCGAATGAATGTCTACAACGTTCCTGATAGAATTCTATTGTAAATGCTTTCTTCGTGGAAGACTCCTTTAAGAGAAAAAGGGAGACTGAAAAACGAAGTCACATGTATATGTTGAGTACGTTTCTCTTTAGCAGAGTGAAGATGACAATGACGCTGATTATGAATTCCGGAACAAGATATGTCGCATTGTAGGCAGCAGAATATGCTACAGGGTTCCACCCTTCCCATGCCCATTGGCTGAAGAAGATCACTCCCGATATGAAGTGGCAGATGAATCGCCCTAGAATTCCCGCTCCAACTCCTATCACTGGACTATTTCTGAACGCACCTGCAAGGCCCAAAGCCCCGAATGCTAACGGATAGTCCAGTATGATTTGCGTTGGATAATAGATGTCTCCTGAGATCACCATGTGGACCAATCCATAAACGACTCCAGCTTCCACTCCCCATCTTAGGCCTCTTCTAAGGGAGAACCAGAGCAGTGGAACCATACTTCCAATTGTTATACTGCCACCTTGAGGCAGATGCAGGAAAGGAAGGTAGAACTTGCTGATGAGATAAAGTGCGTTTGCGAGCGCGATGAACAAAATCATTTCGGCTAGTATTCTAGTTTCGATTGTGCTTCTAACTGTGCTTTTGTTCATAGTCTTTCCCTCCGCCAGTATTGCCTGGATCAGGTTCCAAGGGTCGACGATGCTCAACCGTCCTCTCAGCCGGGTCACGAGCCCAGCTCCCCTA
>Ga0315296_10000332_pt1 | contig 43716 bp, 43 predicted proteins | sample YL17G14_18_MG_FD_203921 | JGI IMG/M metagenome (GOLD analysis project Ga0315296, IMG submission 203921) | Sediment microbial communities from Yellowstone Lake, YNP, Wyoming, USA - YL17G14_18 | ecosystem: Environmental > Aquatic > Freshwater > Lake > Sediment | place: USA: Wyoming | collected... | reverse complement strand
TACAATCTCAACTGAACCGCCGTCAACATAATACTTACGAGGAGGTTTATCTGCGGTATCTATATTATCGCTGATTACTCCCCCACTAAAGCCTATTTCTGTAATATACTCTTCAATTTTTTGCGGAACAATGCTTGTTGGCGTTCCAACTACTTCACCATGGTTATTCATTTCCTCTTCTGTAATAAGCGCTGGTTCGCCGTCAAAATCAGGGTCTGCGAAAAGTCTTGTTGCACTTCCTGTGTAATCCAGAATCGTAAAATAAAGCTTTCCATAATCATCACGAACCCTTGTGCCTCTGCCTATGGTCTGCTTAAAATCTGTCATTGAATTTATTACTTTCACAATGACAACATTCTTGCATGTGGGCATATCCACACCGGTGGTCAAAAGCTTTGAAGTCGTTAGTATCACAGGCGTTTCTGTCTCCAGTTCCTGAAAACGGCTGAGATGTCCTTTCCCGATATCGCCTTCTTCTGATACGACACGACAAACATAATCAGGATATTTCTTTGCAAGGTCTGAATTAAAATTATTCAACGCCTTCAGCATATCTAAAGCATGCTCCTGATCAACACAGAAGACTATTGTTTTATCAAATCTATTCGTTTTCCCAAGATAATCAGTAAGATGCTTTGCTATCGCTTCGGTTCTGATTTTTAATGATATGATCGTCTCAAAATCTTTTGTACTATATTCACTATCTGGAATTTCCCTGCCATAACGATCGAGTTCACCTGGCGATGGCCTCCACCCTGTTGCGTCTACAGAGGGCACTACACGATGGACTCTATATGGAGCAAGAAAACCATCTTCAATGCCCTGTTTCAGGCTGTAGGTATAAATAGGATTTCCAAAATATCTGTAGGTATCCCGATTATCTTCCCTCAGAGGGGTAGCAGTAATGCCAATCTGATAAGCAGGTTCAAAATATTCAAGGATTTCCCTCCAATTGCTTTCATCCCTTGCACTTCCTCTGTGGCATTCATCTACAATAATCAAATCAAAAAAGTCGCGTGAATACTCACGGTATAACCCAGGCCTCCGTTCATCCTTTGCTACAGCCTGATAAATTGCAAAATAAATTTCTCTACTTTTAACTGCTTCTCCTTCAATCTTCCACCGGGCATCGCCAAATGATGTAAAGGTTTTATCTTTCGGATCATCAATAAGGATATTCCTATCTGCAAGATAAAGGATTTTGGGTCTTCTGTCTTGACCGGTTCTTGTCCATCTCGTATTCCACAATTTCCAGATAATCTGAAATACTACAACTGTTTTTCCAGTACCGGTTGCCATGTTTAACAAAATTCGTTTTTTACCATTCAACACTGCCTGAATGGTACGGTTAATTGCAATTTCTTGATAATAACGAGGAGTTTTACCTGAAAGGTGATAACAAGGAGATATAATTCTGTTTGCAATTATATTGTCGGAAATACCTTCGGCCTGGCGGATTCTGTTCCATAGCTCTTCAGGAGAAGGGAATATTTCTAAATCTCTATCTTTTCCCGTCAAATAATCATGTTCTACTATCCCATGCCCATTAGTTGAATAAGCGAACTTCAGACCGAGCATCCCTGCATATTCCTTCGCCTGTTGTAACCCGCCCCCTGGATTTTTATAAGATGCTTTTGCTTCTACTACAGCAATCATAAAATCACGTTTATATCGCAACAAATAATCAGCTCGCTTAGGCTTTTTTCTGAAACATTTATTACCTGAAACAACTATTCTGCCATCAGTAAAAGTCTTTTGTTCACTAATCTGGTCGTCACTCCAGCCAGCATCATAGAGTTTCGGGAGAATATATTTTCTGCAGGTATCTGCTTCTGTATCAGGCATGCATAATTTTATATGTATGAACTATATATGGTCAATAAGGAGTTTAGGCAGCGTAGGCTTAAAGGCAGGAGCGTTTTTCTGAGTTTGAATAATCCAGACAGTCACCTGATAGTGATTCGGGAGTTATATTGTCAAAGTGCTGGGAGAACCAGGAGATTTTATTCAGGATGCGTTTTACAATCGGCTTGTCTATCTTCGGAAGGTCTTCTAAGGCTTCTTTTTCCCATTCAACCTTAGGCAAATCTTTTTAATACCTCTTCGTGGGATATTTTCTTAGAAGGCTTTTTAAGCCTTTGCTCTAATTTAGTTCTGAATTCTTTTTTTAAGTGAAGACCAGAATCAGGGTCTCCAATAATTTCAAGAAGCTTCTGCTCAACAAGCTGTTCGATATCTTCTGTTGTTATTGCTTTAGCCTTGGCCATACCACACCTCCGATCCTCATTTATTATATTCTTTTAAAACCTGATTAACAATCCTTCTTGCAATCTCAAAGGCTGCCGCAATCCTGATTATCTTCACGTCACCGAGACCCTTGAACTGAAGGAACTTCTCCAGAGGCTGGTTTGCCATGCCTTTGAATGAACCGAATTTATTAAGGATTTCTTCGGCTACTTTCTCCGCGGGTTTCCCCTTTGTGCCTGTTCCGATAAGTATTGCTAACAGTTCAGCATCTGTCAGAGATTCAGCACCGAGTTCTCTTAACTTACCACCCGGATGTGTCCATGTTTTCATAACATCTCCCTTTACATTCATTCAACTCTATGGCTAATTTTATATCATCAACGGTATCTGGTCAACAAGTCTTAGTGCCTCATCAGATAACTTTCTGAAAAGTGTATGAAAAACAAGTGCTTGATTTCAGACCATTAATCCTTTATCCTTCATAGTATGAAGAAAGAAATCACAGACTTTCTCATCATAGGGAGTGGTGTTGCAGGTCTCAGGGCTGCGATAGAGCTTGCCCCTTTTGGTAAGGTAATTGTGGTGACGAAGGATATTCCGACAGAGAGCAGCACAGAGTATGCTCAGGGAGGTGTTGCAGTTGCCCTGAGTGATGAAGACGAGGTTGGCATCCATTTTGAAGACACAATCAAGGCAGGGGATGGTCTCTGTAGAGAAGAGGCAGTAAAGGTTCTTGTTGAGGAAGGGCCACCGAGAATCCTCGAGCTTATCGAGTGGGGAGCGGAGTTTGACAAAGAAGGCACAAAGCTATCCTTTACCTTAGAGGCAGCTCATTCAAGACGGAGGATATTACATGCAAAGGGTGACTCTACAGGCAGGGAATTGGAAAGGGTTCTGATAAATAAAGTGAAATCTCTTAAAAAAGTCCAGAGGTTTCAATTCTGTGCAGCAATTGATCTGATTGTTGATGACGGCAGATGTAACGGAGCATATGTGTTAAAGAACACAGATATAATTGCTATTTTTTCAAGGGCTACAGTGCTCGCCACAGGTGGGGCAGGGCGGGTATTCTCGAGGACAACAAACCCTGCGGTGGTAACCGGAGACGGAATGGCTATTGGATACAGGGCAGGTGCGATTCTTGAGGATATGGAGTTTGTACAGTTTCATCCGACAGTGCTCTTTGCCTCTTCTTCTCCGCAGTTTTTGTTAAGCGAGGCAATGAGAGGTGAGGGAGCAATTTTGAGGAATGTATTCAAAGAACCCTTTATGAAAAACTATCATCCTGACGCAGAGCTTGCGCCAAGGGATGTGGTTTCAAGGGCAATTATATCAGAGATGGTAAAGACCAAGAGTAACCACGTTTACTTAGACCTTACCCATATGGATGGCAATTTTGTGAAGAAGAGATTTCCAAGAATTTATACCACATGTCTTCAATATTATGTGAACATAATAAAAGATTTAATACCCGTCTCACCCGCAGCTCACTATCTGATGGGTGGTGTAAAAACAGATCTTAATGGTTCGACAAATATAAAGGGTTTGTATGCAGCAGGTGAGGTTGCGTGCACAGGAGTGCATGGTGCAAACAGGCTTGCATCTAATAGTCTGCTCGAAGGTCTCGTGTTCGGTGCAAGGGCAGGTAAAGCAGCCGTAAACTCTCCGATTCATACTGAACCATTTGCATTGGAGAGTAAGGCGATATCCATTCACCCTTCGCTTCATGACCATGAGGAGATAAGGCATGCATTGAAAAAAATAATGTGGGAAAAGGTTGGCATCATCAGATGTGAAGAGTCTCTTAAGGATGCACAGGAAAAACTTGCTGAATGGTCATATATCCTTAATAAGACCTTCTCGACAAGACGCGGACTCGAACTGAAAAATATGCTCACCGTAGCGATACTCATCATAGAGGTAGCCCTCCTGAGAAAGGGGAGCGTGGGTGCACACTACAGGTCTGATCATCCTGAAAGAGGTGAAGGATGGCAGAGGCATATACTATTAAAAAAGGACGATAAAGAAGTAAAATTTGAGTATGTTGAGTAAAAGAAGAGCGAAGATAGTCTGTACAATTGGGCCGTCATCTATGGACAAAAAGATTATCTCTTCACTTATAAAAAACGGGATGGATGTGGCACGATTAAATTTTTCTCACGGTGACCACGATACTCATAAAAAGATTATCGAACTTATACGGGATATGTCACGGAGACTTTCCAGTCCAGTTGCGATTCTTCAGGACCTTCAGGGTATAAAGATCAGGGTTGGGCTTATCGAGTCCGGTGCAGTCGAAATCAAGAAAGGCAAAACACTTCTGCTTGTGCCTGGAAATGGCGTTGGAAATCAAGAGAGGATATTTATCTCATACCCTGCGCTTCTCAAAGATATAAAGAGTGGTGACAGGATTCTCCTCGATGATGGGCTCATTCAGCTCCACATCCTTGGTCGTGAAAAAAATGCTCTTAAAGCAAGAGTCATTGAAGGCGGAATATTAAGAGACAGGAAAGGTGTGAACTTCCCCGGTATAAAGTTATCTATTTCCTCATTTACAGAAAAGGATGAAAAAGATCTTTTATTTGGAATACATATGGATGTTGATTATGTGGCTATATCCTTTGTCAGGGATGTCAATGATCTAAAAAAAATAAAAAGATGGCTTAATGAGAAAAGACATCAGATTCCGCTCATCGCAAAGATAGAAAAACCAGAGGCGTTATATAATATTGAAGAAATTCTGTCAGAGGTTGACGGAATCATGGTAGCGAGAGGTGATCTCGGTGTTGAGGTTCCACCTGAAGAGGTTCCCCTGATACAGAAAAAGTTAATTGATGAGGCAAATAAAAAGGGGAAGATTGTGATCACTGCAACGCAGATGCTCGAGTCTATGACCGAGCATCTGAGGCCAACAAGGGCAGAGACAACAGATGTTGCAAATGCAGTGCTTGACGGGACTGATGCACTGATGCTTTCTGCAGAAACAGCGACCGGGAAATACCCTGTTGATGCCCTGAAGATGATGGACAGAATTATCAGGTACACTGAATCGTCAAAAAATACAACAGTATCTTATATTCATGGAACCACCTTTGCAGAGGCTACTGCAGATGCATCATGCAGAGCTGCAAACGATATAGGTGCAAAGGTGCTCGTTGCGTTTACGCAATCAGGTTTTACCGCACGGCTTCTCTCAAAGTTCAGGCCTGAAGTTCCGATCATTGCATATACACCTGAAGAAAAAGTGAGAAACAGGATGTGCCTCTACTGGGGGGTCATTCCCAGAATGATGAGGCAGCTTACCACTACTGATGAGATGATAAGAGAAGTAGAAAAGTCCCTTTTTGAAGAACACATTGTAAAACAGGGTAACAGGATTGTGATTACCTCAAGTTCTCCACTTTCAACCCTCGGAAAGACAAACTTTATGAAGCTCCACAGTATTGGGGAATAGATCATCAAGGCACTTTTATTTCGAATGCCTTAATTTTTTTGTGAAGGTTGCTTCTTTCTGTTTGGAGGTGTTCTGCTGTCTTTGAAATATTCCAATTGTTTTCTTCGAGTTTCTTTATGATAAAAGCTTTCTCAAATGCATCTCTTGCTTCCTTCAGTGTTTTGAATGCAATATAGTCAGACCGTGTTGGTTCAGCAACGATAAGGGCTTTGGGTGTAATGGTATCTGAAGGAGTCATTATCACAAGTCTTTCTATCACGTTCCTTAGTTCTCTTATATTCCCGGGCCAGTCATATGCCTCAAGTGTCTTTAATGCTTCAAAGGTTATCTCCTTCGGTCTCTGTCCGTATTCTGCAGCAAAATATTCGAGGAAATACTCAACAAGTTCTCGTATGTCCTCTTTTTTCTCTCTCAAGGAAGGAACCACTATCGGAATCACATTCAGCCTGTAGAGAAGATCTTCCCTGAAAGTCACTTTTCTTACTTCCTCTTTAAGGTCTTTGTTCGTCGCAGTAATTATCCTCACATCAACCTTTATATTCTTGCTACCGCCAACGCGCTGAAATTCCTGAGTTTCAATGACCCGAAGAACCTTTGACTGGGCAGAAAGCGACATGTCACCAACCTCGTCAAGAAACAACGTACCTTCATCAGCAAGCTCAAATTTACCCTTCTTCCTTTCAAACGCGCCGGTAAAAGAACCCTTTTCATGTCCGAATAGTTCACTCTCTATGAGCTCCTGAGGGATTGCTGCACAATTTACCTCAATAAAAGGTTTTTCTGCCCTTCTGCTTTTGTCATGAAGCATTCGTGCAACAAGCTCTTTGCCGGAGCCGCTCTCACCGAGAATAAGAACCCTGCTGTTACTCTGTGCAGCCATATTCACTTGTTCTTTTAGAAAGGTCATGCTTTGCGAGCTGCCAACAAGTCTGTATTTTTTTGTTAAATCCTGCTTGAGGGCTTTATATTCCATCTCGAGTGTTCTTCTTTCAAGTGCCCTCTTTGCAACGAGTAAAACCCTTTCAAGAGAAAGGGGTTTTTCAAGAAAGTCGTATGCTCCCATTTTTGTTGCCTTTACTGCAAGTTCTATATTGCCGTGCCCCGAGATCATGATTACAGGGAGTTCAGGCTTAAACGCCTTGATTTCCTTAAGGGTTTGAATACCATCAATACCAGGAAGCCATATGTCAAGGAGTATCAAATCCGGCATTTGCTCTTTGATCACCTCTATTGTCTCTTCACCAGTACCTGAGGTTAAGACATCACATCCCTCATCTTCAAATATCCCTGAAAGGGTTTCCCTTATTCCATCTTCGTCATCTACAATAAGTACGACAGGCGCTACCATTTAACTCTCCTTTATTGGAATTGCAATAGTGAATACAGTCCCCTTTGGCTCATTATCCCTGATTCTTATATTACCTCTGTGCTCCGCGATAATTCTATCTGCAATTGCAAGACCAAGGCCAGTGCCATGCTTTTTGGTTGAGAAGTACGGAAGAAATAATTTCTCCTTATCCTCATCCCTTATGCCAGGACCGTTGTCTGCAATATCTATGTATACTCTGTTTGAGGGCACACCAAACTGTAGTTTCACATCGATTCTCCCTTCGTGAGAGATCGCATCGATTGCATTGTCAAATATATTTTTCATAACCCGTTTAAACTGTTCTCCATCAAGTTCTACCAGCGGATTTTCCTCTGGTATCGATACATTTATTTCTACACCCTTATAACCTTTATACAGATTCACTACCTCATCTATTATGGTCGGCATATGGGTGAGCGTTTTGTTTATCTCAGGCATCATGCCAAACCTTGAAAACTCGTCAACCAGCCTTTTCAAGTCTTCAACCTCTTTTATGATTGTTTTTGTGGAACGATCAAAGACATGGTCAAAATCATCATCTCTGCCTTCCCATTTTTTGACCATACGTTCTGTGGAGAGTTTAATAGGGGTCAGAGGGTTTTTTATCTCATGTGCAATTCTTCTCAAGACCTCCTGCCATGTAAGTGCCTTCTCAGCCCGAATAATATCAGTGAGGTCGTCAAAGACAACAAGGAGGCCTATATATTTCTGAGAATCTCTGAGACTGGTGATAAAGACCCGGATGATAACCTTCCTGCCACCTACAGTTGCCTTAATTTCCTTTTTGACTCTTCTGAATTCCCGGTCTTCTATTCCCTTCACAAGGTTCTGAAGTTCTTCGGATTTTATCAAAGACATGAGTTCCTTGTAATGTTTATTCATCACCGCTTCCGGATTTATGTCAAGTATTGAACATGCAGCACTGTTGATCATCAGTATATTTCCGGTTGTGTCAAGCATAATCACGCCGGAGTTTATGTTCTCAAGTATATTTTCCATAAAGAGTCTTCTTCTGTTCGACACAAGATATGCAGACTGAAGCGATTCCTTTCCTTCCTTCAACTCTTTGACCATATTATTAAATGAATTTACGAGAAGTCCTATTTCGTCTTCCCTTTTTAAATCTACTTTTATATCGAGGTTTCCCGCAGCAACCTGCTCCGTTGCCTGTGCAAGGCTCTCTATAGGATCTGTGATACCCTTTGAGATCTTAAGGGCGATCCAGAGGGCCATAAAAATGACAAGCAGGGTAAAGAAGCCGAGTATCAGGATGTAGTTTGTTTTTATAGGTACTTTCCATGACTCAAGGGTGAGATAATTTTCGTACGCATCCTTTATATGTTCTACATTTTCAGTAATCTTTTTGGGTATAAATGATTCGACGACTATGATACCTCTCTGTCTGCCATCTTTGTATTCTGGTGCAACAGCCCTTACAGTATCCCCTTTTTCTCCTGATATGACCTCAACATCTGCCTTGCCATCAAATGCAGCCCGTACTGTCTCAGTAGCGTCTTTTGGTATCTCTGTAAGATGTCTGACGGTATAATTGCCGGTAGTTGTTTTCCCTGCTGAGAGTGCTTTTGCGTACTCGAACGCCTTTTGTTTTTCGAGCTCGTAAATAGATTTTGCTATTTCTATCGCCCTGTCTAAAGGCTGTCGTAATTGTGGGGTGAACCATCGTTCTATATAATTTGTCACAAGCCCGCTTGAGAGAATGAATAAAAGGCCAGTAGGGATTAAGGTCAGGACAACAAGAACAACCACGAGTTTTGTTTTAAACTTATAGCCGAGGACCTTATTCCTTCTCTCGAAATAAAGTTTCACAAGGCTTCTGCTCACAAAGAACATAAGGGTGAGAAGTGCGATAATGGTGAGGTTCAGGAGTACAAGTACAGTCAGTTTTGTGAAGAATGGAACGGTCTCAAGCCTCATATAGTGCAGTTCAATCAAGAAGGCTCCAATAATGAGTAGGCATATAGGTACTACAATAGTATTAAAACGAAGGTCTTTCATTTCACCGCACCTATAGTAAAAGAGGACGAGTCTTTTGCGACCTTGAATTCGTTTTCAGATAAAAAGATAATAAAGTATCCTATCACAGGAGGCAATTTTCTAATTTTTGATTCGACAGTTATTCTCACGAAATATGTTCCTTGCTCAAGTTCCCGTATATTTGAGAGTTTCAGGTCATTGATGCTCAAAGCCCATTTTATCATAGATTCAAATGATTTGAATCTTTTCTCTGTGAGAATGCTTCCGTCAGATGATGTTGCAATATATTCTCCTTTTACCGGATCACATTTAACAGTTCTCACAAAGGATTTGCCGAGTACAAACTCGTCAGGCCAGTAACTCCATGCCCTGAAAAGGTCTATGTAAAATCGAAGCTCCTTTTTAATTCCGTTCTTGAGTTCCTGTATCTGTTTTTCTTCGAGCAAGAGTGAGGTTGTCACATAAATTTCATTGTTCTGCACTTTTACTTCAGGACCTGTTATTTCTGCACATTTTGATGACGAATATGAAAGGAACAGGGAGCAGACGACAAAAAACAACTGACAAATAAAAAGTTTTGAATTCTTTTTACCTGTAACTATTAATTTATCACTCTTCATGTTCAACTTTTGAAATTTAAGACTTGACATAACTCAGAAAATTTATTTTCATTATAGCATACCAATAAATACAGTAGTCAGTAGACAACGGAAAAAGGTGTTGTACTATCTTGAGAAGGCAAGGAGCGTGTGATGAAGAAATACTTTACATATGGTTCAAATATGAATCCTGAACGGATACGGGAAAGAAAAATAAATTTTTCACAAAGAAAGCATGCAATCCTAAAAGCATGGAAATTAAAGTTTAATAAGATAGCATCTAATAATTCAGAAGAAGGATACGCCAATATAGTTCCAGACGAAAACGGAACAGTGGAAGGTGTTCTTACGGAACAGTGGAAGGTGTTCTTTATGAAATTGAAGACTCAGGCATATCAAAATTAGATAAATATGAAGGGTATCCCGACCATTACGGTAGACGTTCTGTAAAAGTTCAATTAGATGATGGGCAAGAAGTAGAAGCAATAACTTATGTTGCCAATTCTGATAAGATAAGAGATGGGCTGAAACCGAGCAATAAGTATTTAAGTCACTTATTGAAAGGATGCGATCTTCTTCCTAAAGAGTATTATAAGAGATTAATGGAATTGGAAACTTTGAACTAAAGGAGAACTGTAAAGCCGTTGACGACTTTAGTTTTAGATATCCTCAGCCTCTCTCAAGATGAGCAGAACGAGGTCTACTGGTCAGTCTGCGAACTGGTCAAGAAACGGCTTGATAAAGCAAGGAGTGTGTGTGATGAGATTGCGATTGTTGAGGGGAAGAAATGATGGAAATAAAATACTCTGAAAGAGCGGTTAAAGAACTCAAGAAAATACTTAACGGCGACAGGAAAAGTGCAGAGAGGATATTAAAGGCTATTGAGACTTATGCTGAGAACCCATCGGGGAGATCTGATGTTAAGGTTTTAAGAGGAAAGTATGAAGACTTTAAAAGGCTTCGTACAGGCAACTACAGGGTTATATTCGAAGATGATGAAAATGTTATATTAATTTACGAGATAAAGCACAGACAGGAGGCTTATCATGATTAAGACACAGATCATAAAAGAAGACAACAAACCTGTTGCAGTAATTCTTGACTTTAATGAGTATAAGAGGCTGAAGGATATCGAGCAGGACAGGGGTGACTATTACTCGGCGCTGGATGTAAAGAGAAAAAATAAAAAATGGGTATCTCACAAAGAACTCAAAAAAGAACTTGGACTATAACCTATCATCACCTTTGTCAACCGAATCCTCTCCGCCAAGCAACACCCCCCTGTGTCTCCCCTTAATAGGGGGGAATTTAAGGAGGTTAACACCTCTGCCCTTGAACGCCAGATTGATGAAATGGTCTACAAACTTTACAACCTCACACCGGAAGAGATTGCGATTGTAGAGGGATAAGTAATGAATAAGATTGCTTGAAAAAGTAATATTTGTTATCCTAATAACAAAATATGGATAAAAAAGAGCTCATTCAAAAATTAGAAAAAGAACAAAGTTCTCGGCTTATTACCTATATCACTGGAGATAGACAACCTTTTGCTACAAGGATTGCAGGTGATGTTGTACCACTGTTAAGTAGGCATCTTGAAAAAATTGGCAAAGTAAAGAAGATAAGTTTGTTCTTTTACACAAGCGGTGGCGATATGTTAGCACCAATACGTATAGTAAAACTGATTCGTAATCACTGCGATACATTTGAAGTATTAGTTCCTTATAAAGCACATAGCGCTGGAACGCTTATTGCACTTGGAGCAGATAAAATTGTTATGGGTAAGCTTGGCGAATTATCGCCAGTTGACCCTACTACCGGGCACCCTTTTAATCCACAAAATCCTGCTAATCCTCAGCAACGTCTTGAAGTAAGCGTGGAAGATCTGAATTCTTATTTTTTATTTGCAAAAGAGAAAGCCGGTGTAAAAGCTGACCAAATGGTAGATGTTTATAAAATGCTGGTTGAAAAACTACATCCATTGTCTATTGGTAATGCATATCGTGCATATAGGATGGCTAAGCTTTTGACTGAAAGACTTCTATCTCTCCATATGAACAAAAAAAACGAAAGCGGGAAAATGAAAAAAATCATAAATGAAATTACAGGTGATATTACAATACATGCATATCCTATAGACCGGGATGAGGCAAAAGAGCTTGGGTTAAAAGTAGATGTTCCAAAAGTTTCAGTTGAACAGCTTATCTGGCAGTTATATGAGGAATATGCTATGCCAATGAAACTCGGTCAGCCTTTTCATCCCAACGAGCTCCTTGGAGGTAAAGAAATGGCTGAGATACGGCATGTAGGAGCGTATATTGAAAGTGCGGAATATTCTCATCAATTTACTTTTATTGGGAAGGTACAGAAAACTATTCGTAACAATCAACCTGCAATCGACATGAATATTGACTCCCAAATATGGGCTGAGTAATAGTATAATATGGATACTACATTACAAGAAAATAAAATATTCACTGCTGAAAATGTCTCAACGGTAGATGATTTTGTTAAGGTTTACCCTCCTCAAATGACACCCTTAGGAGAGTGGTATTTTTATTGGGTTATTCCAGAAAATCTTTTTAATGAACAAGGTTTGGTACAGGTAGTACCTCGAAGACTTACCGATCCTTTATTCGGTCGCGAAGAGTTAAATCAGAGATTACGGGAAATGGCTACCGCTGCTCCTTCTATAGAACAAGTGTGGGAAATAACAAAGAAGTTACCATCATTATCAAAACTCCTCTCAGAGGAAAGAGATAATGAATAAATGTCAAAGTATTTTCTTGAGTCAAGCGCGTTTCTCAAACGATATAAAACTGAAACAGGCTCAGACGTAGTAAACAGTCTTTTTAATAATAGACACGACTTATTTTATTTAAACCTTGCTATTATTGAGATACGCAAGGTTTTTTATCGTCTGTGGAAATACCCCCTTCAACAGGATCTTCAAATTGCTGAAGAAGAGTTCAAAACTCTTAATAGCCGATTTGCAGCAGACCTATTACAAATGCAGAGAATCGAATTTACAGAAGAAATGATAGAACAAGCGGTTTCTATCCTTAAAAGAGCATGGGTTCCTAATATCTTTGATTTAGCACAACTTTCAGCCTACTTAATTGCAAAACAGGAATACTCTGATATGATTTTTGTGTGCTCAGATGATCGTTCAAAATTAATAGAGGGTGTTAAGCAATTTGTTCAAGAAAGTGACATTATTGTTCCTGGAAGTATATAGAAGGATTTTCTTGTATTACATGCTTAACACTTCATCCCCTCGTTGACCAAATTCTTTCCGCCAAGCAACATCCCCCTTTATCCCCCTTTGATAAGGGGGAATTATCTGACGCTGACACTTCTGCCATTGAACACCGGATAGATAAAATGGTCTACTAACTCTACGACCTCACTCCGGAGGAGATTGCGATTGTGGAGGGAAGAGGCAAGTGAATAAAAACTTATATAAAGGGGGACCAACTGAGAGAACAGGGTCACCTATGAAAAAGGCTTTCACAGGAGAACAGGGTCACCCATGAAAAAGGCTGTCAAGCTATCAAACTGGCAATCCTGCAAGCTAATGAGATAATAATCCCTATCATAAGAAATCAGTTGTTTTTTTAAATGAAACATTATCTTTAAAACCTTATTTATTCATAATATGATAATCATATAAACAGTTGTCACAATAAAAGATTTACATCAAAATACTATCTTTTTATTTTGCATTTATGGTATAGTTTCTGAACAAAATTTTCTGAGTGGTGGGGAGATGTTATCTAATAATGGAGAGAGAAGAAATAGTCTACGTTATGATTTTCCTAAAAGGATAGAATATATCTTAAGCCCCAAGAGTTCCGATGAAATCTTTTATGGTGTTACCATCAATATAAGTAACTCCGGCCTCTGCCTTTATATATTCAACCTCATCCCCGAAGGTCAGAAGATAGCGATCAAAAGCACCCTTCCTATCCCTCATCAAACAGCAACATTACGCTGGATTAAAAAAGTAGATGCCGATTTTTATAAGGCAGGAGTAATGTTTACAGATAATAGTAAAAATCTTTCTTAAGAAAGGCCTTTTAAACCATTCTGTATATCTTCCCTAATAATCTTTATCACGCCTGCAGAATTTATCGGAATCCCTTCAAGTTCTGCTTTTATTTCCTTTGTATCTAAAGAATAGGTATTTCCGTTCTTTTTATGTTCGTAAAAAAAGTCAATATCTTGATTGCCAGCGATTAAAACGACAAGGGTATCAACTATGTTGCCCAGTGGTTTTCTGTCAATATGGCTGTGTTTAAAATAGGCATGTAAAGTGGTTCCTATACCTTCTTCTGATGTGATAGTGAGATCTCCTTCAGCCTCCTTTGCTGACTGAGCAAGGAAAGATAATCCCAGACCAACTCTCCGCGTTGTCCGTGTTGTACAAAAAGGGTCTGTAACTTTTTTAAGAACTTCTTCATTTATACCCTTCCCATTGTCCTTTATCTCAATAGAAAAGATATCATTTTTAAAATCTTCAAGGATTCTTATCTCTATCCTGTTTGCACCAGCAGTAATAGAATTTTCTACAATGTCAAGGATATGAAGCGATAGGTCTTCCATTTCAATAAAGAATAACCTTTCTCCCTTCAGCACCTTTTAAAGTAAGGCAGAGTTCATCAAATGTGGAGTGTTCCATAAAAAGGCCTGTTGAGACTTTTCCTATGTTAGATAACTCATGTGCATCAGATGAAGTGATCCACGGGAAACGGCTATATTCTCCAAATCTTTTTTTAGCTTCATCTATTGTAATATTTCGGGATATTTCGAGTGCGTCCAGGTTCAATTCGGGCGGAATAAAACCAAGCTGACCAATAATTCCAAAACCTTCCCTGTCAATATGGGATGCAATCGCAAGACCGCCGAAAGAATGTATCGTCTCTACCACTTTACTCACTGAAAGGTTTGTTGCCCCTATTAACAACCTGTTATTAAAACCAAGAACCTCGTCATTTTCGTTCACGACAACCTGATACCCGAATGCATCTACATCATTCTCTCCCGGCTGAAGATTGTCATAGACAATATCCTGAATTCTTAGTGCACTACTGATATCGCGAAAAAGTCCTACGATATGAACTTCCTCAAAGGATGTCACTTCAATACCGGGAATTGCATTGATGCCCTTTTCTTTCGCAAGCCTCTTTGTCACTTCTACGTTTTCGACAGAGTTATGGTCACATATCGCTATTATATTCAAACCGAGGGAGGCAGCTTTTTCAACAATGCGGTAAGGTGTCATATCCAGTTCAGCACAAGGAGAAAGACAGCTATGTATATGGAGGTCTGCCCTGAACTCTACCGGCATCTAAGGCCGAGGTTATAAAGCAAGCCCGCGATCTCAAAGGCAGGGAGAGAACTCACCATAATCGGGAGGCCTTCTTCTTCAGCCTTTTTCAAAGTATCTGGTTCGGGTGTCCTATTATTGACAAGTATGATCCCGGATAGTTCTTTAAGCGTTGCAACTGCCACAATATTTTGATGAGTTTGAAGGGTTATCCATACGTAACCATCTTTGGTATTTGCCATCACATCTGAAAGGAGGTCGCTCACATAGCCACCTGTTACTTCTTTTGTTAAATGGGCTGATGCTGTCTTGACAACAAGTGACAAACTATCAACAATTTCCTGGAGTTTCATATTTTACTCCTTTTTTATGTTTATAACCATTTCTAAGGTTGTTCCTATACCCGGTATTGATAAAATACTTAGTTCATCGGTATTCCTTTTGATATTAGGTAACCCCATGCCTGAACCAAATCCCATTGACCGAATATCATCAGAAGCCGTTGAATAGCCCTCTGTCATCGCAAGATCTATATTTTCAATGCCAGGACCTACGTCTTCAACCACAATCTTTATATAATCCGGAGTAACTTTATATCGCATCATGCCTGCTGGTGTATATATTACTACATTCATCTCCGCTTCAAAAACAGATATGGCTGCTCTTCTCACAATGCCGCGATCTACACCCATTTTTTCGAGGATAGACTTAAGTTCACAGGAGGCAACACCTGCATTAGCAAAATCTTTACCTGTTATAAAAAAGACACCTTCTGCGGTTTTCGTTGGTTTATCCTGCATCGATAGAAGTTTGTAATTTATTTACATATAATCTTCCGCAGGCTTCAAACATAGAAAGTTTCGTAGCAAGCAATGGAATGTTCTTTTCATTGGCGAGGGCAATAGTTTCTTTACTCGGTCTTTTACCTCTCACAAAAACAATAGCCTTTACATGAGCAATGTCAGCAGTGCGTACCGCAGCACCATCAACCAGACCCGTTAACAGGAGATCCCCTGATTGGGAAAATGCAAGGACATCACTCATGAGATCAGTACTACAGACCATTTCAATGTCCATATTCTCATCAAACTTAGATGTGAGAACCTCTGCCTGAAGGATGTCTTTAATTTTATTTAACGTCATATTATCCTTTCACTGGTTCGATTTTCACTGCATCGAGAGCAATTCCGCCATTACCTGAAAAGTGAGTCAATGCATTGACTCGACCATGAGGGAAATGGGCTGGAACATAAATAGTGCCCTCAGGGATTGTATCAGTGACTTTTGCCTTAAGATATACCGTGTCCCGCCTTGAAGTTACCTTAACATAGCTATTGTCTGAAATGCCACGCTTTAAAGCGTCTTCCTCATTAATCTCGAGTAATGCCTCAGAAGCAACAAGATTAAGAGATTCAGACCTAGTTGACATGCTTCCTGAATGATGTAATACATCCCTGACAATCATAGAAAGTGTATAATCTACATCTGGTTCCTCACCAGGAGTATAGCGGACAGGATGGAAAGCTCTTCTGTCTGAAGGAAGTGGCGAGTGATGAGAGACAAGAAACGAGTTTATCTCATCCGAGATGTCCTCAAGATTTTTGAGACCGATGTCTTTCCCCATCGTCTGTGATAAGTTCCTGATAATCTGCCAGTCAGGGAGTGAATGGCCAGTTGCATTTACCACCTTGTGTAGTCGCTGTGTAAGTCCTTCAGCATTAGTGAAAGTGCCGTCTTTTTCTGCCCAGCTTGATGCCGGCAGAACCACATGGGCTAATTTTGCGGTCTCTGTTAGTGCGATGTCCTGGACTATCAGGAGGTTTAATGCCTTTAATCTCCTGATTATCTTTGAACTATTCGGGAAGGTTACGACAGGGTCTTCTCCTACAATATATAATGCTTTAAGAGAATCAGGCTCATACAACATCTCCAAGACACTTTTTCCCGCTCTCTCTAAGGGACTGTAGCATAATCCAGCATCTGGCCTTATGCCCATCTTCTGGTAAAGGCCGAAGGTATTGGAGTATTCTGCTGGTATCTGGAGCGAATCAGGACTATCGCCCATTAAAGTAATCAGATTTGCGGCAGCCAAAACCGTATCAATTCCTTTTGTATTTTCAGAAATACCGACTGAAAGAGATAACATCCTGGATTTTGCCTTTGCAAATATCTCTGCAACAGACGTAAGCTCTTCCTCAGTAATCCCCGTAATCTTATGAACTGTTTCAGGAGTGTAATCTTTTAAAACCTCTGTGAGTGATGAAAATCCTGGAACCTTTGAAGCCTTTTCCTTATCAAAAAGACCCTTGTCTATGATAATCTTCATTATCCCGTTCAACAGTGCTACCCCTGTCCCTGGCTTTATTCTAAGCCACTGCGAGCTGTACCTTGCTAGCTTTGTCTCCCTACTGTCAGCAACAATAAAATTTGCACCTCCTCTCCTCTTTGCCCACAGAATATTAAGTCCAAAAACAGGATGTGTTATGCTCAGGTCAGATTCAAGAATAAGGATGACATCTTTATTTAGAGGTGATTTAAGGTCAATCCTGTGGCCTTTTTGACCGAAGGCCATCTCCCACGCCTTCTCCACTAAGGCATAGCCAAAGGCAGCAGAAGAATCAATGTTGTTAGACCCAATAATATTCCTCATAAATTTCTGTAGCATATAGTTATCTTCATTGGTGCACCTGTGCGAGCCTATGGCACCTATAGAAGAGGGCCCGTGGTGCTCGACTATGTATTCAAGGCTATCACTGATGTAAACCAGAGCCTTTTCCCATGATGCTGGTGTAAGTTCACCATCTCTTCTTATCATCGGTGTTTTAAGACGGTTTTCGCTGTAAATGTAGTCAAAGCCGAATCTGCCCCTGCCACAAAGATTTCCATCCGTTACTCCTGTGCCTTCCTTGCCTCTCGACCTCAATATTTTCCCCTCCCTTATCCCTAATATGAGGGTGCAACCAACACTACAGAATGAACATATGGTATCCTTTTCCTCAAGGAAAAATGGGCGAGCCTCAAATCTGTATGCCTTGCTCAGCATTGCACCTGTAGGACATATATCTATGCACTGTCCACAATAATCGCACTCCAGGATTTCCCCAAAAGCAGCCAGCACAGATGTGGGGAATCCCCTGCCAATAAAGCCCAATGCTACTCTGCCTTGATGTTCATCACAAATCCTTACGCATTTACCGCAGAGGATACACCTGTTCGCATTTAGCTCTATTAAAGGTCCTCTTATATCCGCAGGTGCCTCTCTCCTATGTCTGATAAATCGGCTTTCTGATTTTCCAACCTTATATACCACGTCCTGGAGATCGCATTCACCTGCCTTGTCGCATATAGGACAGTCAAGGGGATGATGGACTAACATAAGTTCGAGTACAGTCTGACGGGCCTTTCTGACCTTAGGGGTATCTGTCCGCACTACCATCCCATCCTTTGCAAGCGTTGCACAAGAAGCTTCAAGCTTCCTTTGTCCCTCAATCTCTACAATACATACCCTGCAACCGGCGTAAGGCAATAGCCGCCTGTCATAACAGAGATTGGGTATATATATGTCATTTTTAAGTGCTGCCTGAAGGATGGTGTCTCCTTTTTCTGCTGTTATTTTTTTTCCATCTATTGTGAGCTCTATCATTCTACTTCCTCCATCTCAATTCCTGCCCAAGCTTCTATTTGGCCAGCTAATTCCATTAGTTCTGCCTCATTGGCCTTTCGGGCAGCAGCAGGTAGAACTTTTATTGTATTGAATCTACAGACTTCGTAACAGGTCCTGCATTGTATACAGAGTTCCTGGATAATCTTATGTGGCTTTTTCTTCTCACCAATGATAGCCTTTGAAGGACATGCCTTCAAGCAAATACCACACCCCTTGCAAATTCTTTCGTCTATATAGAATGTGGCAAGGTCACGACATACGCCTACCCTGCACCACTTATCTCTTATGTGAGACACATACTCGTCCCTGAAATATCGTATTGTTGTGAGCACAGGATTAGGTGCTGATTGGCCAAGACCGCAGAGGGATGTAGCAATAATATCGTGTGAAAGGTCTTCAAGGGTCCCTATATCACCCTCCTTCCCACGGCCTTCTGTGATATCCGTAAGCAAATCAAGCATTACTCGTGTTCCAATCCTGCATGGAACGCATTTGCCACAAGATTCATCAGCTGTGAAATCGAGGAAATACTTTGCCACACCTACCATACAACTACTGTCATCCATTGCAACCATTCCACCAGAGCCTACAATAGCACCAGTTTTTTCAATGGCCTCATATGTCACAGGTATGTCAAGGAATTCCTCAGGGATGCAGCCGCCTGAAGGTCCCCCTAACTGCACAGCTTTGAATTTCCGTCCCTTCTTTTTCATACCGCCACCGATATCATAGATAATTGTCCTGAGGGTCATATCCATCGGTACCTCTACCAAGCCGACATTACGTATAGCACCTGTTAGTGCAAAGACCTTGGTCCCTGTACTTTTCTCAGTTCCAAGGCTTCTGTACCAATCGGCACCATTTAAGATAATCTGTGGGATGTTCGCAAAGGTCTCAACATTGTTCAGAACTGTTGGTTTATCCCATAGTCCTTTAACAGCAGAACGCCATAGCTTTGGTCTCGGCATGCCGCGTTTTCCTTCAATAGAACGCATCAGTGCTGTAGCCTCTCCACAGACGAAAGCACCCGCACCTTGATATATATCAAGGTCAAAATCAAACCCTGTACCAAGTATATCTTTACCGAGCAGCCCTGCCTCATAGCATTGGTCTATTGCAATCTGAAGACGCTTTACCGCTAATGGATATTCTGCTCTCACATAAATATAGCCATGGTGTGACTGAGTTGCTTTTGCACATATAATCATCCCCTCGATAACAGCATGGGGATCTGCCTCCATTACAGACCTGTCCATGAATGCCCCTGGATCGCCCTCATCACCGTTACAGACAACATATTTCTCATCAGCCTCAATCTTCAAGCCAAGTTCCCACTTCCTCCCTGTTGGAAAGCCTGCACCTCCTCTACCCCTTAACCCGGAGTCTGTTACAACTTTTACTATTTCTTCAGGGCTCATCTGGGTGAGTGCCTTTACAGCAGCTTGATAACCATCTCTCGCAATGTATTCTTCAATTTTTTCAGGGTCAATTAGTCCTTTATTCCTTAAAACCCTTAGAACCTGATGCTTGTAGAATGGGATGTCCATCATTGTAGGAATTGCAACTCTCTTCTCAGGAATTTTATACATGAGTCGTTTAACAGGTCTTCCTTTTAAAAGATGTTCTTCTACAAGATAAGGTATGTCTTCAGGTTTTAATTTTTGATAAAAGATTCCATCAGGATAGATTGTGAGCACAGGACCAGCTGCGCATAAGCCACTACAGCCTGTGAGGACAACACCAATTTCTTTTTCAAGTTCCCTTTTCTTTAACTCCTCTTCAATAACCTCCTTTATCTTAAAAGACTCAGAGGACACACAGCTCGTTCCTGCACATACCATAAGATTGGCACGGTATTGCTGTTGCTCTGCCATAATCCTGACCTCCTGACCTGATGATATTTTAAAAATTTTTTGCGGTTATATAATTCTTTCCCACCTTTCAATCTTTACAGTATCTAAACGACTACAGTCATTCTTAGATAAGTGTGTAAGTTCGTTTAACTCTCCATGTGGAAAATGAACAGAAGTTACCACTACTCCCTCAGGAACTGTGTCTATAACTTTTACCCTGAGGTACACCGAACCCCTTCTTGAAGTAATTTTCACGTGTTCTTCATCAATGATGGCATGCTTCTCTGCATCTTTTTTGTTCATTTCTAAAAAGGGTTCAGCATTCACAAGCCTCAATGCTTCAGACCTCGTGGACATATTCCCTGAATGTTGAAGCATATCCCTTGTCACAAGTGTATAGTTAAACTCACTGTCAGGAGCCTCTTCAGGCTCATAGGAGGTTGGATGAAATGTTGGTTTCACATCACCTTTCTCTTTTTGAGAAACCAAACCTTCTACCTCTTTTGTGAGATCATCCAAACTCTTTACACCTAAGTCGGCACCCATACTCAATCCCAAGTTTCTCAGGATCATCCAGTCCGGGAGGCTCTGTCCTGTTGTCTCAACCACCTTCTGGATTTTCTGCATCAACCCCTCTGCATTCAAAAAGCTCCCATTTTTTTCTGCCCAGCTTGATGCGGGCAGCACCACATAAGCTAATTTTGCAGTCTTTGTCAAGTCTATATCCTGAACAATGAGGAAATCGAGTGATTTCAAGATTTCTCGTACCTTTATTGTGTCGGGCATATTTACTACAGGATCTTCTCCCATAATATAAAGTGCCTTTAACGAGCCTGACTTATAAAGCATTTCAACTGCCCCTTTCGCACCATCTGGAGGCATTATACCTGCCTCAAGCATACCGAACGTGTTACAGTGCCCGGCTGCTATCTGAAGGGATAAGGGTCCCTCTCCAAGAAGAATGAGAAGATTAGCTGCAGCAAGGGCTGATGATAACCCCTTATTATTCTCAGATACACAAAGAGTCATGGCTATAAGTCTTTTAGGGGCATTTGCAAATGTCTCAGCTGCTATGGTGAGTTCTTCTTCTGTTACGCCAGTAATCTCTAAAACTTTGTCAGGTGTATAACTTTTTACCATATCCTCAAGAGAAGAATATCCTGCAATCTTTGAAGCAGCATCCTTATTAAAAAGACCTTTATCAATGATTATTTTCATCATCCCATTAAGAAGAGCAACCAGTGTGCCTGGTTTAAGCTTAAGCCACGTATTGCTATGGTTTGTGAGTTTTGTTTCCCTACAATCAGCTACAATAAGATGAGCTCCCTCATTCTTTGCTTTAAGGATATTGAGTCCAAACACGGGATGAGTAACACTTACGTCTGACTCAAGGACAAGTATTACGTCCTTGCCCAGTGGAGATGTAAGACTCACTGGATTGTTCTTGATGCCAAAGGAAAGAGAGAATGCCTTGAGTGCATTCATATAACCAAAAGCTTCCGATGAGTCAATATTCTTACTTCCTAAACCAACCTCCATAAACTTTCTGAGCATGTAATTGTCTTCTATGGTGCATCGTGGTGAACCGATTGCCCCAATTGATTGAGCACCGTGGGCTTTCTTAATCATCTGGAGGTTTTTAGAGATATATGTGAATGCCTCTTCCCATGAAACCTCTTTGAATGTACCGTCCTGTTTTATTAATGGAGTTTTCAGACGGCTCTCATGATAAATATAATCAAAGCCAAATCTTCCTCGTCCACAGAGATTACCGTCTGTTATTCCTGCTCCATCTTTGCCCCTTGACCGTAATATCTTCCCTTCTCTTATACCAAGTGTGAGGGTACATCCTACACCACAGAAGGGACAGACATTGTCTTTTTCTTCGAGGAACCAAGGACGAGCCTTGTATTTATAAGGCTTACTAATCAGCGCTCCAGTAGGACATATATCAATACACTGGCCACAATAATCACATTCAAGGATTTCACCAAATGCAGGTTGAACAACTGTTGAGAAACCCCTGCCAATTAACCCCAGAGCTGCTCTCCACTGATGATAAGCGCATATTCTTACGCATTTTGCGCAAAGGATACATCTATTTGCAATAAGCTCAATTAATGGGCCTCTTACATCTTCAGGGGCATGCTTTCTTTCATCTTCAAAGCGTGCCACTGGCTTACCATACTGGAAGACCAGATCCTGCAGAGCACATTCACCTGCCTTGTCGCATATTGGACAATCAAGGGGATGGTGGACAAGGAGAAATTCCAGTACCGATTGACGAACCCTTTTAACCCTTTCCGTATCTGTTCTTACGACGAGTCCTTCTGAAACAGGATGTCCGCACGATGTGGTAAGTTTTTTGACCCCTTCAATTTCTACCACACACATTCTACAGCCGCCATAAGGTTTGAGCCTCCTATCAAAACACAGGTTGGGTATATATATGCCGTTCTTCAGAGCAGCCCGTAGGATGGTGTCTCCTTTTTCTGCGATTATTCTTTTACCATCTATTGTGAGTTCTATCATTCTACTTCCTCCATCTTCTCTGCTTTCTCTGTCTTCTCTGCTTTCTCTATCTTCTTTACTGCTACTGCTGGAGCTACTGCTTCTGCTAATTCCGCGAGCTCTGTTTCACTTGCTTCGCGGGCTGAAGCAGGCAGTACTCGTATTGTTCTGAATTTGCACGCATCGTAACAGGTTTTACAATGTAAACAGAGTTCCTGAATAATCTTATGTGGTTTCTTCTTCTCGCCGATAATAGCCTTTGTAGGACATGCCCTCAAACAGACACCGCATCCTTTGCAAATTCTTTCATCAATATAGAATGTAGCAAGTTCACGACACATTCCAGTCCTGCACCATTTATCCCTTATATGGGAGTCATATTCTTCTCTGAAGTATTTTATTGTGGTGAGCACAGGATTTGGGGCCATTTGTCCAAAGCCGCACATTGATCCAACAATAAGGTCGTAGGAAATTTCTTGAAGGGTACTAATATCTTCTTCTTTGCCACGACCTTCTGTAATAGCCGTGAGCATATCACGCATTATTTTTGTCCCTACCCTGCAGGGAACACATTTTCCACAGGATTCATCTGCATTAAACTCCAGGAAGAACTTTGCCATAGCAACCATACAGCTATTGTCATCCATGAATACCATGCCACCTGAACCCATTACCGCACCAGCCTTCTCAATATCATCAAATGTAAGAGGCATATCGAGCAGGCTTTCAGGTAGAGAGCCGCCAGTAGGCCCCCCAATATGGACGGCTTTGAATTTTCTTCCTCTTCTTGCGCCTGGTACACCGCCACCTATATCAGTAAGAATCTGCCTTATAGGAATTCCCAAAGGGACTTCAGCAAATCCAGTATTATTTATTGACCCTGTGAGTGCAAAAACCTTGGTGCCAGGGCTATCGTCTGTTCCGAGACTCTTGAACCAATCAGCTCCATTTATAATAACGAGGGGGATATTCGCAAGGGTCTCGACATTATTAAGGATAGTAGGTTTTCCCCAAAGCCCTGCCTCTGCTGAACGAGGTGGAATTAATCGTGGTGTACCACGCTTTCCTTCAATAGAATGAATGAGTGCAGTTGATTCTCCACATATAAATGCGCCACCACCTCGAAATACCTGCAGGTCAAAATTAAAGCCACTGCCCAAGATATCTTCACCAAGAAGACCTGCCTCTGTAGCCTGGTCTATTGCTTTCTGCAGACGTTCAACAGCAATGGTGTAATCAGTTCTCACGTAAATATATCCCTTGGTTGCACCTATAGCTCTCGCACCGATTATCATTCCCTCAATGATTTCATGTGGATCTGATTCCATTAAAGCCCTATCCCCATCCTTAATGGCAGCAGAACCATTACACAACATGTATTTCTGTCCTGAATCCATCTTTGCACATACTTCCCATTTTACACCTACTGGAAAACCAGCACCGCCTCTTCCCCTAATGCCTGAATCTTTTACAACTTTAATTATTTCTTCAGGGGTCATCTCCGTCAGTGCCTTTGCCGCAGCCGAATAACCGTCTCTTGCAATGTATTCTTCAATCTTATCCGGATCAATGAGTCCTTTATTCCTTAATACCCTCAGAACCTGGTGTTTAAAAAATGGTATTTCACTCATGCGCGGAATAGCCAATCTTTCCACAGGTTCTTTATACATAAATTTCTCAACAGGCCTTCCTTTTAGGAAATGCTCTTCTACTAAAAAGGGAACATCTTCAATCTTTATATTTTCATAGAAGATTTCTTCTGGATACACAGTAATAATTGGCCCACGGGTACAGACACCAGCACACCCAGAAAGAACTACTGTTACTTCATCTTCGAGCTTCCACTTTTTCAATTCTTCCTGAATGGCGTTCTTCACTTTAAGAGACTTGGCTCCAACACAGCCACTTCCTGCACATACCATTAGGTTTGTACGAGATTTTTTCATGCCTACTCTCCTCTATAGAAATTCAAATAAAGAAATTCCATAATTATTAATCTTGTCCTATTCATTTTGAATTTTAGTATGTTGTCTCACTTCCGAGTACCAGAGCATATTTTTCTACAGGTTTACCACCCATGATGTGCTCTTTAAATATTTCTTTTACCTTCGTCGCATTCAGGTCACAGTATTTAATGGGTGGCTCGTTGACTATCTCCACAGTAATCATAGGTTCACGTGAACAGAGCCCTGCACAGCCTGAAGTCGTCACGATAACATCTTCCACATTCGCATTAGCAATTTCATCCATTACAGTGGTCATGACATCCCTTGCCCCTGCGGCGATTCCGCATGTCCCCATATGTACTGTAACCTTTGCCCTATGGCCTCCTTGCCTGAGTGTAAAGGCTGCTTTTTGTTTTTCTTTAATTTTCTTTAAATCATCTATTGTCAATCTAGCCATTTTCTTACCTCCTTATTAGGTTGTTTCTTTACTTACTGGTCTGTATTCGTCAAGAATTTGTGCTACTTTCTTTGGTTCTAAAGTACCATGTGTATCTTGGTCTATAACCATGACAGGTGCAAGACCACACGCACCGAGGCAGCGTACAGACTCCATAGAAAATCTCTTGTCATCAGTTATTCCACCCATTTCTATCTTTAACTCTGCTTTGAGCTTGGTTACTACTGCCTCAATCCCCTTTACATAGCAGGCAGTTCCAAGACAGACCTTTACAATATGCTCTCCCCTCGGTTTCATCGAGAAGAAGGAATAGAAAGAAACAATACTGTGTACATCCGCTGTAGATACATTCAGTCCTCTTGCTATTCTTTTCTGTATTATGGGAGGAAGATAACCAACGATTTCCTGAGCACGCTGGAGAACTGGTATTGTACTGCCTGGCTTATTTTTATACTCTTTAATAACCCTATCTAACTCGCTGATCATCGAAGGCGGGAACTCTTCCTTAGGTATCTCTTCTACCGGCACTTTACCTTTCATCCATTCAAATGCCCTGTGTGTGACATCTAATAGTACAGCCGGAGTAAAGGGCTTCGGCACATAGTCTATGATACCGAGTTCAAGGGCCTCCTTAATTGTTTCCTGTGACGGATAACCAGTAATGACTACGATTCCGGTTTCAGGTCTTGATTTCCTGATCCATCTCATCAGTGTGATACCATCTACTTCAGGCATCTTAAGGTCTGTCAAAACAAGGTCATAGTTTTTCTGTTCCATCATAATTATGGCTTCTCTCCCACCACTCGCACCCTCGACATCATAACCTTCAGCACCGAGAATCCTTTTCGCACTCCTGATTACTATAGGCTCATCGTCAACTACCAGTATTTTGATATTGTCAGCCATCAGCAATCCCTCCTTTTGTTTCTTTATATAATTTATCTAAATCGCTTTCGCCAGATTACTCACGTCCCAGTATTTCCATTTGAGATATTCGTTAATTGCCCTTGCTGCCTTTCTTCCTGCGCCCATCGCCGAAATAACTGTTGCAGCACCGGTTACAATATCTCCGCCTGCAAAGACACCCCTTTTTGAGGTCATACCAGTCGCTTCCTCTGCGATAATATATCCTCTCTTGTTTAATTTTAAATCAGTCATCGTTTTCGTTAAAAGCGGGTTTGCCCTTGTCCCGAGGGCGGGGATTGCAATATCTATCTCCATCTGGAATTCACTTCCTTTTATTACAACAGGTTTTCTCCTGCCAGACTCATCAGGCTCTCCCAATTCCATCTTTACACATTCAACACCATAGACATTCCCCTTACCGTCGTCAATATACCTTGTTGGATTTGTGAGAAGTAAGAATTCTATGCCTTCTTCATGCGCATGGTGGACTTCTGCCTTTCTTGCAGGCATTTCAGCCTCGGAACGTCTGTAGATGAGATATACCTTTTCTGCACCAAGTCTCATTGCTATCCTTGCAGCATCCATCGCAACATTTCCACCACCAACTACTGCGACTCTTCTCCCTTTTTTTATCGGGGTGTCGTAATTTGGGAAAAGATATGACTTCATGAGATTTGCCCTTGTTAAAAATTCATTTGCTGAGTACACACCATTAAGATTCTCTCCGGGTATCCCCATAAACATGGGTAAGCCAGCACCTATGCAAATAAAACAGGCATCATATCCGTTATCATTTAATAATTCATCAACAGTAAAAAGTTTTCCGATCACTGCATTAACGACGAGTTCAACTCCCATTTTTTCTATATATTCAACTTCACGCGCGACGATTCTCTTTGGAAGCCTGAACTCTGGTATGCCATAAATCAATACCCCACCTGCTTTATGAAGTGCTTCAAAGAGAGTAACCTGATGCCCTGACATTGCCAAATCAGCTGCGCATGTTAACCCGCCTGGCCCTGAACCTATCACGGCTATTTTTCTCCCTGTTGGCTTCGGTTTCTCAGGGATCATCAGCTCACCCTTTTCAGCTTCATAATCAGCAACAAACCTTTCGAGGTTGCCTACTGCAACTGGCTCTCCTTTTTTCCCCACGATGCATCCGGATTCACATTGCACTTCCTGAGGGCACACCCTCCCGCACACAGCAGGCAATGCATTCGTCTCCTTCACTTTATAGGCGGCTTCTAAGAATTTTCTCTCTTTCACAAGCTTTAAAAATCCTGGTATATCTACTTCTACAGGGCAATAGTCAACACAGGTTGGTCTTTTGCATGATAAACATCTTGATGCTTCTTCAACTGCCTCTTCAGGAGAATAGCCATGGGGAACCTCATTGAAATTCTTAATCCTTTCAAGAGGTGATTGTTCCCTCATTTTTATTTTAATCTTTTTTTTCTGTTCTTTCTTCTCCTCTTGCTCTTCCATTTATTAAACCTCCGTTTTTTCTCTCACACTTTTCCGCTATACATATCCATAGCTACCTTCTCCTCAACAAGATACATCTGTAGTCTCTTCATGAGTAAATCAAAATCAACCTTATGACCATCAAACTCCGGACCATCAACACAGGCAAACTTTGTTTCTCCGCCTACTTCTACCCTGCACGCGCCACACATCCCTGTTCCATCCACCATAATCGAATTAAGGCTCACTATCGTTTTCACATTATATTTTTCAGTTGTTTTACATACGAATTTCATCATAATGGGCGGACCGATAGCGACTATTAAATTCACACTGGGCTCTTGTACTACTTCACGATCTTCAAAAGACGGAACATGTTTTTTAGTTGCCCTACCCTGATCTTCCTTAAGAATCTCTTCCAGAGGTATCGTAACAACCCCTTTTCTGCCATAAGAGCCATCGTCTGTGGTGACGATGAGTTCATCTGATACATTACGCATCTTGTCTTCCCAGAAAAGGAGGTCTTTTGACCTCGCTCCTATAATTGATATGATTTTGTTGCCTGCCTCTTTTAATGCCTTTGTAATCGGATATACAGGTGCAATCCCAACTCCACCCCCGACACAGACAACCTTTCCAAAATTTTCTATATGTGAAGGATTCCCCAATGGACCGATAACATCAGATAGATAATCACCTTCGTTTAATGTGCCCAGGTGATATGTTGTCTTGCCAACTTTCTGAAAAACAGAAGTGATCGTTCCTTTGTCTCTGTCAAAATCAGCAATAGTTAAGGGTATACGCTCTCCTTCCTCATGAATTTTAAGGATGAAAAAATTACCCGGCTTCGCTCTCTTCGCAATATGGTTTGCGTCAATCTCGAACAAGGTTATCACTTCTGAGAGCTCTTCCTTCTTTAAAATCTTAAACATTACGTTCCCCCCCATCATCGATTTTTTACATAATGGCTTCGCTCCCACATCATGTATAATTTTTCCACACATTGTTCTTTTAGAGTTCTCCGTGTTCCTTATCAACTTCTATGTTGGTGTTACTGGTTGAATTTTCACTAACCATAGGAGCCAGCCTTCACTCAGGTTGTCGCGTATGAGAGCACTCATCGCCTCATTTGCCTGATTGTTAATCTCTTTCACCACACCTGTCATCGGGGAAACCAGTTCGTGTATATCACCTCTACTGCTTGATACCGTAGCAAAAGGTACACCAGCGACAAGGGTAGTAAGCCCTTTCTGTATTTCTATATAGAGGAGTTCGGCTACAAGGAGCCAGTATCTCACATCACAACCGACTTCCCACATATTTTCTTTAATCGGTCTTGCCCATGTCCCCTCTTTATAAAATATTACAGGGTTTTCTTTATCTCTTAATGGGGTTATATAGTTTCTGAACTCGTCTATAAATGATTGCCTCAGGATCCAGCCTTTCTTATCAAAAATCTTCTTTGCAACATTTATCATAAAATCAGGCGTGAATGGCTTTTCAATATATTCAAACACACCAAGTTTGACTGACTCCTTTGCATCTTCTAAATTAGGATAGCCTGTTATAATGACCACATCTAATTTCGGCTGAATAATTCTGGTTTCTTTTATTACCGTTATTCCATCAACATCTGGAAGCCTTATATCAGAAATTAAAAGATCAAATTCCTCGCTCCCGATTCTCTTTATAGCCTCTTTCCCCTTGTCAACTGTTATGATAGTATAGCCCTCGGCTCCAAGCACCCTTTTACAGCTTAGGGTTACAATAGGGTCATCATCTAATACTAATATCTTCCCCTTTTTTTCCATAAATTGCCTCCATTATAAAATATTGTTACGTACCGCCGAGTCTTATGTGCCTTCACCCCACAGAATCTATTTAACTCATCGCTATTTTAGAAAGACAGTGTAAATTAATCAATTAATTTATCACATAAACTCTATTCTAACCCTACTGGCCAAGAGCCTTTTTAATTACTGACAGAATACCATCAGGTGTAAAGGGCTTTTCAATATAATCGAATGCACCGAGCTTTATAGAAGATACAGCGGTAGCAATGGCACTATATCCTGTTATAATTATTACAGCAACATCAGGCCATCTTTCCTTGATTTTTTTCAGGACTTCCATCCCATCCATGTCAGGCATCTTTACGTCTATCAAGGCAACGTTAAACGGTTCATTTTCGAGCATCTTCAGCCCCTCTACTCCACTTTTTGCGGTCTTTACATCATAACCCTCGGGAGTGAGTGCTCGATGGCAGCTCTTTAACACTATATCTTCGTCGTCTATGACTAAAATCTTTCCCTTACTCATGGTGAACTCCGCTTATATATATTGCTGCTTGTTCATCCCTCATACAATGGCAGTCTTACAAAGAAGCTTGTTCCTTCTCCAACTTTGCTCTTCACAAAAATTTTACCTCCGTGTTCCTGCACTATTCCGCGGCTTACCGCAAGACCAAGTCCTGTACCCTTCCCAACTGGCTTTGTAGTAAAGAAAGGCTCAAAGAGTTTTGCCATATTCTCCTGAGATATACCATGACCTGTATCGGTAAAATCAACCTCAGCAAAAGTCCTGCCATCTTCACTCACCTTCCGGGTGCTTACAGTTAATGTTCCTTTCCCGTCCATCGCATCTGCTGCATTGAGAATCATATTTAAGAAGACCTGCTGAAGCTGAGATGCATCTGCCTTTACAGATGGAAGAGATTCATCAAGCATCTGGTCAATAGTGATATTGAAGAAGTCTACCTTTCGCGATACCATGTTTAAAGAACTCTTCAGAACATCATTTACATTCACTGGCCCTTTATCCACCATGGTAGCTCTTGCAAAACTAAGAAGCCCTTTAATGATACTCGAGCATCTGTTTGCCTGTTCAATGACGACCTCAATGTCTTCTTTCTCCTGACTGCCTTCGGGAAATCGCTTCAGTAAAAGATGACCAAAAGTAACTATACCTGTGAGAGGACTGTTTATCTCATGTGCTACACCAGCAGCCATCCTACCAAGCGAGGCAAGCTTTGCAGAATGTATAAACTGTGCATGGGCTTTCTTAATCTCTTCGGTTTTTTCCCCTACTTTCTTTTCAAGTGTGTTCCCCCACTCAACTAATTCTTTTTTTGCCTTTGAAAGGTCTGCGGTCATCGCATTGAAAGCATTTGCAAGTTCCCCCATCTCATCCTTTGTATCTATCCTGACAGTTGATTCAAGGTCACCTGAAGCGACCCGTTTCATGCCTTTGGAAAGGATACTCATAGGGGTATGGACAAATTTCCAGAGGATTATATAGAAGACAATTGAGATAATCAAGAAAAAACTCACGATGTAGGCGATGAATACTAATCCCTGTTGTCTTATGCCCTTGTCGAGATAAGCGAGTGAGAGATCAGCCTCCATAAGCCCGAGAACTAATTGGTCCTTAGGGTGGGCATGACACGCCGCACTGTAGCATGCAGGCTCATTATGGATAGGCTGTATAATATTAAGCACTCTGTATCCTTCTTTATCCATACTGATAGACCAGCTCTGCGTTGTTTTTGGTTTACTCACTCCTGCATGGCACGGTGAACAGACATATGAATCCAGACTGAGAACAGTTCCTATTTCTTCTTTACGAGAAGAGTATGCAATTTTGCCTTTCGCATCGAAGATGTTGATTTTATTCACTCCCTTAGAAGAACCTATGTCTTCAACGGTTCGCTGAATCAAATTCACATCATAGTGAAGCATGCCGAAACGGGTGCTTTTCTTTATTTGCTCTGTGAAGGATATACCGCTATCAACGCTATGTTCAATAAGCTCTGCTTCACGATTGCGGTACATAAGATAACCGAGAATAATGCTTCCTATGACCATTAAGGCACTTATGGTTAGAATGAGCTTCCCGGTTAGGGAGTAGACAAATCTCTTTGCTTCCATCTTACTTTAAAGTTAAACGGCTTATATTATATCATCAGTGTTCGATTATGCAAGTTAAACTTAAAAGGAAGTTTTTAGAGCGAATTTTTTACAGATTTTCATGTACTTAACATGTGCTTAATAAGTAAAACAATGATGGTTAAGGTCATGAAAATACAATCGTTTTCCGAATTTAAATTTTTTACTTGACAACAATTGATATTTTGAGTATAAACATATACTCGTATGCCCGGAACTTATTTGCCATCAGATTATTTACCGATTCTTATCTTTCTTATAATTGCGACGGCCTTCGGCCTGGGTGCTCTATTAATTGGAGAGATATTCAGGATGAAAAGGCCGTATTTCGAAAAGCTTATGCCCTATGAGTCGGGTATTATTCCTACTGGTGAGCCACAATTCAGGTTTTCTATCAGGTTTTACATCATCGCAATGCTTTTCGTTGTATTCGATATTGAAGCTGTTTTTATTTATCCGTGGGCTATTGTATATGATAAGATCGGGATTTATGCCTTTATCGAGATGGTCATTTTTATCCTTATACTTTTGGTCGGTTATATCTATGCCTGGAAAAAAGAGGCTTTCAAATGGGATTAAAAGATAGCGAGGGAGGATATGTTAATAGACACATCAACAATTGGACTTGTTGAGGTAGAAGAAGGAACAAAGGTACTTCCCCCGAACCTCATCATCACCTCTATAGACAAAGTGGTGAATTGGTCGAGGTTATCATCAATCTGGCCTGTTACCTTTGGACTCGCTTGCTGTGCAATAGAAATGATGGCAGCTGGTGCATCTCATTATGACTTTGACAGGTTCGGCATTATATTCAGAGGTTCACCAAGGCAATCAGACTGCGTCATTGTTGCGGGTACAGTTACAAAAAAGATGGCGCCTGTGTTAAGAAGAGTTTTTGACCAGATTCCTGAACCAAGGTATGTGGTCGCAATGGGAAGTTGCGCATGCTCAGGTGGGATATTTAGAACTTATAATACAGTCCAGGGATGTGATACATTCCTGCCGGTAGATGTGTTTGTTCCTGGTTGCCCTCCAAGACCAGAAACCCTTATGGAGGGGATGATATTGCTTCAAGAAAAAATGAGAAAAGAACACGCAAGATGGAGCGCCTGGAGATGATAATAGAAGTAAGAATGAAATTTCCCTATATGAAGATGGATCCATTAGAGATAGCTGAGAAGATTAAAGAAAAATTTCCTCTTGAGGTTGTGGATGTAATAAGTTTCAGGGATCAGGTCTCTATCATCGTAAAAAAAGATAAAATTATTGATATTTGCAGGTATCTTCATGATGACCCTGAATTAGACTTCGACCATCTCAGAGACCTCTGTGGTGTTGATTATCTTGGCAAAAAGGAGCCAAGGTTCGAGGTTGTATACCACTTATACTCTGTGAGACACCGTCATATGATACGTATAAATGCTCAAGTTCCTGAGGACGACCCGAAGATTGACTCTGTAATATCTGTGTGGGCTGGTGTCAACTGGCACGAAAGAGAATGTTTTGATATGTTTGGCATCAAATTCAAAGGACATCCAGATCTAAGAAGGATTCTTTTACCAGAGGATTGGGAAGGCTATCCTTTAAGAAAAGACTACCCTCTCAAGGGGCCTGAAAAGGAATGGTCTGGCTTTGCTGAGGTTCTTGAAAAGGCAAAGAAGTGCAGAGAATTTGATTGGGAAGGATAGGATGGAAAAGGTAGAGAAGATACTGGAAACAAGAGAGCTTAATGTCAATATGGGTCCTCAGCACCCTGCAACACATGGTGTCCTGAGGCTTGTCCTTGACATAGATGGTGAAACAATTGTGAATGTCACACCCTATGTGGGATATCTGCACAGGGGAATTGAGAAGCTCGGCGAAAGTCTGACGTATTTTCAGGGACTCCCCCTTACCGATAGATTGGACTATGTTTCTGCGATGTCAAACAATATAGGTTATGTCGTAGCAGTCGAGAGACTGTTTGGAATAGATCCCCCGGAGAGGGCAAAGTTTATAAGAACCATTGTGGGTGAGCTTTCACGTATATCAAACCACCTCCTCTGGCTTGCAACCCACGCTCTGGACATTGGTGCAATGACAGTATTTTTATATTGCTTCAGAGAGAGGGAATGGATTCTTGACCTGTTTGAAATGATTTGTGGTGCAAGACTTACGGTAACGTATCCGAGAGTCGGAGGTGTAAGAAACGATGTATCTCAGGAATTTCTCGACAGCCTTTATAAGTTTACAGAAGAATTTCCCACAAGAATACCGGAGTATGAGACCCTGATAGACAAAAACAGGATTTGGCTCAAGAGGACAAAAGGCATAGGCGTAATCTCAGCAGAAGAGGCAATTAACTGGGGTCTTACAGGACCAACATTAAGGGGTTCCGGTGTCCAATATGATATAAGAAAACATACTCCCTATGATGCATATGATAAGGTAGAATTCGAAGTACCTATCGGGACAAACTGCGATACATACGACAGATACCGTTGCAGGATGCTTGAATTTAGGCAATCAATTAAAATTATCAGGCAATGTATGGAAAAATTGCCACAAGGACCTGTGATGGCTGATACCCCTAAATTTACCCTTCCGCCAAAGGATTTCATCTTAAAAGATATGGAGCATCTTATTCATCAATTTATTTTAATTACAAAAGGGCCTACCGTACCGGAAGGAGAAATCTATGTGGCAACCGAGGTACCAAAGGGAGAACTCGGTTTCTATTTTGTGAGCGACGGAACAGGAAAGCCTTACAGAATGAGGATAAGGGCGCCTTCTTTTATACACGCCTCTGTACTCCCGAGGTTGTGTGTGGGACACCTTGTTGCAGATGTGATTGCAAACATCGGGACAATTGATATAGTTCTTGGTGAATGTGACAGGTAGATTCAGTTGTGAGCTGTTAGTTGTTGGTTGTTAGACTAAAGACTGAAAACGAACAACTAAAAACTTTGGAGAGTTTAAATGTTTAGTGAGACAGCAATAAAAGAATTAGAGGAAACAAAGGCAAGATACCCGGATAGTAAAGCAGCACTTCTGCCTGCTCTCTACATTGCACAAAAAGAATTTGGCTGGTTGGGTACTGAGGCATATGAGGTTATTTCTACTACTTTAGGCATTCCAAAGGCTACTGTCAGAGGTGTCGGTACTTTTTATTCAATGTTTAAGCACAAGCCTATGGGGAGGAACCTGATACGAATCTGTACGAATGTTTCATGCATGTTATTAGGCGCTGAAAGAGTGGTTGATTTTCTAAGACGTCAGTACGGTTTTGAAAACGGTTCTACGACACCTGATAACAGGTTTTCTCTTGTGATAATGGAATGCATTGGCGCATGCGCCATGGGTCCTGCAATGCTTGTCAACGATGATTTATACGGGAATCTTACAGAAAAAACAATAGAGGAGATATTTTCTCAATATAGTTAGGGGTTTAAAAGTTAAAGGTTCAGGATGGAAACGTTTCTTTTAAAAGACATAGATAATCCAAGTTGCGCAAATATAGATTTTTATATTGATAACCACGGTGGTTATCAGTCCCTCCAAAAAGCCCTTGCCATGTCACCTGCAGAGGTAATTGATATGGCAAGAAAAGCAAATCTCAGAGGTCGCGGAGGTGTCGGATTTTCTGCAGGGATGAAATGGTATTTTTGTAGTCTCAATAAAGAGGTTTCTCCAAAATATCTCATCGCCAATGCTGACGAAGGAGAGCCAGGGACATTTAAAGACAGGGCAATACTTGAAAAAAGGCCACACTTGTTAATTGAGGGCATGGTTATAGCTGGCTATTCCTTCGGTGCTGAATATGGGTATATATATCTAAGGGGAGAATATCCTAAAGCAAAAGAAATATTGAATAAAGCGATAAAAGAGGCTTACAGTAAAGGCTATCTCGGCGACAACATCCTCGGCAAAGGCATAAGATTTCATATAACTGTCCATCAAGGTGCAGGAGCATATATCTGTGGTGAAGCCTCCACACTCTTAGAATCCCTCGAGGGAAAGAGGGGGCATCCGAGGATACCTTATTATCGCCTTGCGAATGTAGGAGCATGGGGAAAGCCCACTATCGTAAATAATATTGAAACACTTTCAAATGTACCCTTAATAATCAAAATAGGCCCGGAGGAATACACCAAAATAGGTCCATCTAATTCCCCAGGGCCAAAGCTCTACTCAATAAGTGGACATGTAAATAAACCTGGACTCTATGAACTTCCTATGGGTACAAGACTGCGAGAGCTTATTTATACACATGCAGGTGGGATAAAGGGGAATAAAAAGCTCAAAGCAGTGATTCCTGGTGGAATCTCGACTGCTGTTCTCCCACCAGATAAAATAGACTGCGCTATGGATTTTGATTCGATGAAAAAGGCAGGGAGTGGGTTAGGTAGCGGTGCTGTTATCGTGATGGATGAGACTACGTGTATGGTAAGGGTACTGTGGCGGGAGCTCAAATTTTATGAACACGAGTCATGTGGAAAATGTGTACCCTGTAGAGAAGGGTCTGGATGGCTAAGGAATATTGTTGAGAGGATTGAAAACGGTGAAGGCAGAGGTGATGATATTGAGCTTATCCCTGATATTATAGATAATATCAGGGATAAGACATTTTGCCCCCTTGCTGATGGAATAGTCATATCTGTTGAATCCACGTTAAGTCATTTTAAAAATGAATTTGAAGACCATATAAAAAATAAAGAGTGTCGCGTGGTGAACGCCTGATGATCACGGTGAACGCCTGATGATCACAGTGACTATTAATAATAAGGAAATAAAACTCGAGAAACCGATTACTGTTCTCGAGGCAGCGAGACAGGCAAATATAAATATACCGACACTCTGCTATCATGAACAACTAAAACCCTACGGAGGTTGCAGGCTCTGCCTCGTTGAGGTAGAGAAGATGGCAACTTTACAAACAGCATGTACACTTTTAACAATTGATGGTATGGTTGTAAAAACTGAATCTGATCAGATAGCAAAGGCAAGAAGAGGGGTGTTGGAATTTTTACTGATAAACCATGCCCTTGATTGTCCTTACTGTGACAAAGCAGGTGAGTGTGATCTTCAGGACAATGTTGAAAAATATGGCCCAGCCAAGGGCCGCTTCAGAGAGAAAAAGCGGAAAATCCCGGAAAGTTTAGAAGACCCGATTATTGTTCGCAATATGGAAAGATGTATTCTTTGTACCAGCTGTATCAGAATGTGCAACAATGTCCAGGGTGCATTTGCACTCTCTGTCGTTAACCGTGGAGGCCATTCTCATATACAGCCATTCTCAGGAGGAACTTTTGACTGTGAATATTGCGGTAACTGTATTTCAGTATGCCCTGTAGGATCACTGATGTCGAGGTTACACAGGCATGCGTACAGGCCATGGCAGATCGAAAGTGAAACTGAAACAATTTGCCCCTATTGCGGTGTTGGATGTACAGTTGTTGTGCAGGCTCGAGCTCAGAATATAATGAGAGTCATCCCAAAGTTTGGGACAGGCCTCAATAATGGTCTGCTCTGCGCAAGGGGACGTTTTGGTTATGAGTTTGTCGGGAGTAAAGAGAGACTCAAAACTCCTCTTATAAGAAAGGGCGGCGTACTTGAGCCTTCTACCTGGGAAGAAGCCATAAGTCTTATTGCAAAAAAGCTCAGCGAGATAAGAGATCAGCACGGTGGAAAGGCAATCGGAGGCATTGCCTCTTCAAGATGTACTAATGAGGATAACTATGTTTTCCAGAAACTTATGAGAATCGCAATTGGAACCAATAATATAGACAGCATTGCGAGAATGGGTTATTCAGGTACTCAAAGACTTATAGAAAATATCTTCGGACAGGGAGCTACTGCAAACCTGATCACCGGTCTTGCCAATTCTGACACTATACTCTGTCTCGGCGGAGATCCGACTACTATTAATCCTGTTCTTGGCCTGGAGATAAGGGCATCACGCAGAAATGGTGGAAATATTTTGACAATTGGATACTTAAAGGGCTTTGAGAATTTCAGCCCCATAGCACTCAAACCCTCTCTTTACTCTGAAAATACGCTTTTAGAAGGGCTTGTTGCAGAACTTTCAAGGAGGAAAGGTCTTATAGGTGAAAAACCTGCTCTTGAGGCAAGAATAAAGGATATAAAGACCTCATTGGAAGACGTTGAAAAAGAATGCGGGTTAGCCAGATCATACCTTGATAGTTTTGTAGAGATACTGGTCAATAATGCCTCAGCACCTTCTGTGATACTCGGACCAGAATTAATCCAGAGGACTGATGGAAGTTACAGCATACTGCTGGTTTCAGCACTCAGCTATATTTTGAATGCGAGGATTTATTTGCTCTCTGAACGGCCGAATGAACAGGGTCTTCTTGATATGGGTTGTGAACCTGATATGCTGCCTGGATACCGACCTGTTGCCCTTGCGAATTTCAGGAAAAGATATGAGGGTGCATGGAAGGCACGCATACCTGATGAAAACGGCCTCACGTTATTCGAGATGATAGAAGCAGCAAAAGATGGTTCTTTAAAGGCAATGTATATTATGGGAGAAAATCCAGTCTTTAATCTCCCGAATTCTAAAAAAATAGAATCTGCACTCAAAAACCTTGAATTCTTAGTTGTCCAGGACATATTTTTAACAGAAACTACACAGATCGCAAATGTTGTCCTTCCCTCACTGAGCTGGGCAGAGAAAGATGGCACGTATACAAACCTCGAACGAAGAATCCAGAGATTGAGAAGGGCTTTATTAAAAGACGGCATGGAGGACTGGAGTATTGTTGCTGAAATATCGAAAAACATGGGCGTGCCTATGGATTATTCATCTGCAGAGGATATTCTCACAGAAATCAGCAATATCTCTCCGCTTTATAAATACATTACCTATGCAGAGATTGAAAAGGGTGATGCACTCTGGCCGTATAAGGGTGAGCCACTCAGGGGAGGTCTGGAGGAAATCAGGTTAAAAGACATAATGCGTCTTACTCCTCGTATCTTAGATGGCAAACTCTATGTCTCAATTGAAAAACCTCTCTTCCTTTCAGGAACGTTAAGCAGAAAGGCATTAGCGCTCAATAGGATTTATCCGGAGGCTATATCAAGGATTAACCCGCTTACCGCAAAGAGATTGGGGTTAAATAGCGGAGATATTGTAAGTATCACAACTGAGGTTGGGACATTAACCCTTCCTCTCCAATTCGATACCGTAGTGGACGAATCTATAGTAATGCTTACAAATAACTTTGAGGAGAGAGGGGCTTTTAGCATTATTGATTATAAACTTGACCAGATTACAAAGGCCCCCGGAATTGAGGGCTGGGAAGTGAAAATACAAAAAATTATTGAAAAGGTTGGCTCATGACTATCGATACTTTAATACACATCGCAATTAATATCGGTATTACCATCATTAATATTGCTATTGTTTTTGCAGTAGCAATGCTTCATGTTGCATATGCGACTTACTTCGAGCGCAAGGTTATCGGCCATATGCAGGTAAGATTGGGGCCGATGAGGGTAGGTCCGCATGGCCTCCTTCAGCCCTTTGCTGATGGTATAAAGTTATTTTTCAAGGAAGACGTAATCCCTGCGAATGCAGACAAACCTGTATTTTATCTTGCACCTGTAATCTTTTTAGTAGCAGCCCTGACCTCCTTAGCGGTGATCCCGTACTATCAAGGTTTTGTGATTGCTGACATAAATATAGGGCTCTTATTTATTTTTGCGATGTCATCTTTAGGTGCTTATGGGATTATTATTTCAGGTTGGGCTTCAAACTCAAAATACGCATTCCTTGGAGGCCTGAGGTCAGCAGCACAGGTCATAAGTTATGAGATCCCAATGGGTCTCAGCCTCGTAGGAGTAATGATAATGGCTGGATCTCTGAACCTCACAGAAATAGTAAATGCCCAACATGAATCTCCGTATGGAATGTTTGCAATACCTCAGATTGTAGGTTTTATTGTGTTTGTGATTGCAGCAATAGCTGAGACAAACAGGACACCCTTTGACCTTCCTGAGGCTGAGAGTGAACTTGTTGCAGGATACTTTGTTGAATACAGCGGTTTCAGGTTTGCATTATTTTTCCTTGGTGAATATATTGGCATGTTCATCATGGCATCAATAGGAGCAATTTGTTTCCTGGGAGGATGGACTATCCCTAAATATATCACAGATGTCCTTCCTTTTCTTTCATATGTACCCGGGATTGTATGGTTTCTCCTGAAAGTCTATGCATTTATATTCTTTTACTACTGGATCAGGGCAACAGTCCCGAGATACAGATACGACCAGCTCATGGCCATTGGCTGGAAGATACTTATACCTGTAGCTCTGGCGAATATAGTAGTCACAGGTTTGGTAAAAATTCTATTATGACGATAAACCCCGTTAGAAATTTTGGACGGAGCTTTCTAACGGGGTAAAGGGAGTTTAAAAGTGACTGTAAAAGAACTTGTTAATAAGATATTCTTTATTGAGATTTTAAAAGGATTAGCCCTTACCTTGAGCAGGCTTTTTACCCATGCCGTGACCATTCAATATCCAAAGGAAAAGAGGCTTATTAGACCCGGCTTCAGAGGTCAACATGCCCTTGTAAGAGATCCAGATACTGGCTGGGTAAAATGTGTTGGTTGTGGCCTCTGCGCTGCGTACTGTCCATCGCAATGCATTTACATTTTCACCACAGAAGGAGACGACGGCAAGAAAATTGTTGAAAAATATGAGGTAGAACTCCTGAGATGTATCTATTGCGGTTTTTGTGTAGAGGCATGCCCTTACAGTGCTATTGCACTCACTGAAAATTATGAATATTCTGACTATTCAAGGGATGCTCTCTATATGACAACAGAAAAACTTTTATCTAATTGGGACAAATTTATGTCAGGTAAAAAGGGAGAAGAGTTCTTCAAGAAGTTCTGGAGACCTTTATCTGAAGATTTTGGAACTCCGGAAGGACAGGCAATGTTCAGAAAAACGGGGAAGGGATAAAATGCTCCAACAATTATTTTTTGCATATTTTGCAGTAACGATCATTGTGTTTTCAATTCTTGTGATTACGAGGAGGAATCCTGTGCACAGTGTGCTCTGGATGCTCCTCTTATTCTTCCATATTGCAAGCCTTTACCTTTTTCTGAATGCTGAGTTTATTGCAGCAATACAGATAATTGTGTATGCCGGGGCAATACTTGTCCTCTATCTCTTCGCGATACTATTTTTGAATATCAAGGAAGAGGTCAAGGCAAATAGATTTATCGGTGCGTGGCCCACAGGGTTTACTTTTGGTATTGCCTTATTTGTAGTTTTCATTCTATCACTCAGGTCATTCATCGCTGCCCCACCAGGCAACTATTCAATAGAACTTATAAAAGCTGAAACTCATACCAAGGCTTTGGCAAAGGTATTATACACTGATTTCCTCTTTCCTTTTGAGGTCGCATCAGTCGTACTTCTTGTAGCCATAGTGGGTGCAATAGTCCTTGCAAAAAGGAGGCTTAAAAGTTAAACAATGGTTCCATTAAACTGGTATATTTTGCTCAGCACAGCAGTCTTTACGATAGGTGTCATAGGATTCCTCATGAGGAGGAATGTCATCATTATCTTAATGTCAATAGAGCTGATGCTGAATGGTGTCAATATAAGTCTCATTGCCTTCAGCCATTATCTTCAGGATCCCCGGGGCCAAATACTCACATTTTTCATAATTACTGTTGCGGCTGCTGAAGCAGCTATCGGACTGGCGATAATTATTGCATTGTTCAGAAACAAGGCCACAGCCCATGTGGACAATATACATGAGATGCAGGGATAACAAATAATGAAAAGTTTAAACGTAAAAGTCGAAAGTTTAAAGGATTGAGCATATGGAACTTTATGTATTAATACCATTTTTACCTCTTGCAGCATTCGTGATAAACATCCTTTTTGGGAAAAGGTACATAAAAGATCAGGCACACTGGTTCTCATGCCTTGCAATAATAGGTTCATTTGTTATCTCTGTAATAACCCTCATTGATGTGATTGGCGGAAGGGTCATAGACAAAGACTTATACACATGGATAATTTCTGGTGATTTCAAGGTTTCTGTAGGTTTCTTAATTGACCAGCTTACCGTAGTAATGCTCTTCGTGGTCACAGGTGTTGGCTCACTTATCCATATCTATTCTATCGGTTATATGCACGGCGATAAAGGCTATTACAGGTTCTTTGCATATCTCAGCCTCTTTGTATTCTTCATGCTCATACTCGTTATGGGAAATAATTTTCTCCTGCTCTATGTGGGCTGGGAGGGAGTTGGTCTTTGTTCTTACTTCCTGATCGGTTTCTGGTTTGAGAAGAGGGCTGCGGCAGATGCAGGCAAGAAGGCTTTCATTGTAAACAGATTTGGTGACTTCGGATTTGCCCTCGGCGTGATAATGATATTCCTCACATTCGGAACAATTCAGTATGCACCCGTCTTCAGTCAGGTGAAAGGTGTAGTCGGTCAGACAGTAAACTTTCTCGGATTAGAAGTAGATTTAATCACATTGATCGCTCTCCTCCTCTTCTGCGGTGCAGTCGGTAAATCAGCCCAGATACCGCTCCACGTGTGGTTACCTGACGCAATGGAAGGTCCCACACCGGTGAGTGCTCTCATCCATGCTGCAACAATGGTTACCGCAGGCGTATTCATGGTTGCAAGATGTAATCCCATATTCAATCCTTCAGAGGTTGCGATGAATGTAGTAGCCATCACCGGAGCAGTCACTTCACTGTTTGCAGCGACAATCGCCACTACACAGAATGACATAAAGAGGATAATCGCATATTCTACGGTAAGCCACCTTGGGATGATGTTTACTGCATGTGGTATTGGTGCCTATGCAGCAGGGATATTTCACCTCTACACTCATGCCTTCTTTAAAGCCCTTCTCTTCCTCGCTGCCGGAAGCGTTATCCACGCCGTTCACCATAACGATATTCAGAGAATGGGCGGACTCAGAAAATATCTGCCGATTACTTATGCAACAATGTTCATTGCAGCCTTAAGTGCAGGAGGGGTTCCAGGCTTTGCAGGATTCTTCAGTAAAGACGAAATACTATGGTCTACTTTTGCATCCGGAAGTTCTGTAGGAATGCTCGTATGGATTCTCATCACTGCTGTTGCCTTCTTCACACCTTTTTATTCATTCAGGATGATATTCCTTGCTTTCCATGGGAAATTCCGTGGTACCCATAAGGAAGAGCATCACCTCCATGAATCTCCAAAAGTTATGACTATACCTCTTATGCTCCTGGCTGCAGGTGCACTCGGTGCTGGATGGATAGGTATCCCGACATTACTCGGCGGGGGTGCTCAATTTACCCACTTCCTTGAGCCTGTAGTAGGCCACCCGGAACTCCATGGTACGCATGCGGATGAATGGGGTATAATGGGTATCTCAACTACTATAGCTGTTTCCGGAATCATTATTGCTGCAATCATGTACCTCATAAAGACGGGCGTGCCTCTCATACTTGCACGAAGGTTCAGTTTTATTTACAGGACACTTTTTAATAAATATTATGTTGATGAACTTTATCATTTTATTATCATAAGACCTTCACTCTGGATTGCCTATAGTTTCATAGAACGTTTCACAGACGCAAAGATAATAGAAGGTATCGTGAATGGTGTTCCAAGATCAATTGGTAAATTCAGCGAGATACTGAGGAAAATACAGACAGGTTTTGTATATCACTATGCAATTATAATGGCTGCTGGGATATTCTTTATCGCAGCATTGTTGTTGTTGTAGGTGGTTGGAGGGGATTGATGATATGGAACAGGTAATAATGAACAAATTGGCTTATCCGATTCTGAGCACTCTTATTTTTCTGCCTGTTATAGGTGCTCTTTTTCTCCTGCTTATTAACAGATCAAGAGAGTTGATAATAAAATGGGTTGCCATGACATTTAGTACCGCAACTTTTATCCTTTCGTTGCCCTTGTTTTTAAACTTTGACAAGTCAAC